>WBZO01002025.1_pt2 | contig 14591 bp, 3 predicted proteins | sample 5204261 | NCBI WGS metagenome assembly WBZO01 (sample SAMN12412400, study PRJNA552823) | activated sludge metagenome | isolation source: activated sludge from anammox sidestream of wastewater treatment plant... | place: USA: North Carolina | collected 2017-09
CGTGTTGCAAAACACGCCGCGCCAGGCTTTGCAGGCGCCGGGACTGAGCCTGAGCGCAATGCCGGTGGAAGCGAAAACCGCGAAATTCGATCTGACGCTGGCGCTCACCGACACCGAACAGGGATTGAGCGGATCGCTGGAATACAACACCGATTTGTTCGAGGCCGCGACGATCAACCGAATCGCAGACAATTTCCAAACACTGCTTGAGAGCATAACCGCCAACCCGAAAGCGCGCGTCTCGTCTCTGCCGCTGATGACCGAGCCGGAGACGAAGCGGCTGCTGATCGAATGGAATCAGACCGCGCGCGAATATCCGGGGAAACATACTCTGTCCGCCTTGTTTGAAGCTCAGGTTGAGCGGACGCCTGAAGCTGTCGCGGTGATTTTTGAAGACGCGCAACTCAGCTACCGCGAATTGAACAAACGTGCCAATCGTCTGGCGCATCATCTGCGACGGCTCGGCGCCGGCCCTGAATCGCTGGTGGGCGTTTGCATGGATCGTTCGCTGGAAATGCTCGTCGGAATTCTCGGTGTGTCGAAAGCTGGCGGCGCGTACGTGCCGATGGATCCGGCCTACCCGCTGGAGCGACTGGCATTCATGCTGGAAGATTCTGAAGCGTCCATCCTGCTGACTCAGCAACGGCTGATTGAGTCGCAATCCGCAATCCGCAATCCGCAATCCGCAATCCGCAATCGAGAGGTTGTTTGCCTGGACGCGATTGAGGAATCGCTGGCGCGTGAGAGCGATGAGAATCCGGTGAGCGGCGTGACGCCCGAAAATCCGGCCTACGTGATTTACACCTCAGGCTCAACGGGGCGGCCCAAAGGCGCGGTCATTTCGCACGGCGCGATCTGCAATCACATGCTCTGGCTGCGCGATCATTTCTCGATGAGCGCGGCGGATCGAGTGTTGCAGAAAACGCCGATCAGTTTCGACGCTTCAGTGTGGGAGTTCTACGCGCCGCTGTTTGTTGGCGGGCGATTGGTTCTGGCTCGTCAGGGCGGGCATCAGGACACTGATTATCTGGTCAGGACGATAGCCGAGCAGCGGGTCACGATCCTGCAACTTGTGCCTTCGCTGCTGCGGACGCTTTTGGATGAGCCGGAATTTGAACGGCTCAACAGCTTGAGGCGGGTGGTCAGCGGAGGCGAGGCCTTGCCAGCCGAGTTGCAGGAGCGATTCCACGCCATCCTGAATGCGGAGTTGCACAATTTCTACGGCCCGACTGAAGCGGCGATTGACGTGACCTGCTGGCCTTACGGTCACGCGAATGGCCGGACGATTGTCCCGCTAGGCAACCCGATTGCGAACACGCAAATTTATCTGCTCAGCCCCGCGTTGCAGCCCGCGCCAATCGGCGCGCCGGGCGAATTGTTTATCGGCGGCGCCAACCTGGGCCGAGGCTATCTCAACCGGCCTGAACTGACGGCTGAAAAATTCATTCCCAATCCGTTGGGCGCCGCAGCCGGCGCGCGGCTGTATCGGACGGGCGATTTAGCGCGTTACCTGCCGGACGGCGCCATCGAATATCTGGGGCGCAGCGACCATCAAGTGAAGATTCGCGGCTTCCGCATCGAGCTGGGCGAGATCGAATCGGCGCTGCGCCAACATCCATCGCTGCGAGAGGCCGTCGCGATGGCGCGCGAAGATAAAACCGGCGCCAAACGTCTGGTGGCTTACGTGACGCTCGGCGAAGAGCCTGCGCCTACGGTCAGCGAATTGCGCGCTTTTCTGAAAGGGAAGTTGCCGGAGCACATGACGCCATCGGCCTTCGTGTTCCTGGAAGCAATGCCGCTGTCGCCGAACGGCAAGGTGAACCGGCGAGCGTTGCCGGAGCCGGACAATTCCCGGCCCGAACTGGCCGCCGCTTTTGTCGCCCCGCGCACGTTGACGGAGGAGAAGCTGGCTGAAATCTGGTCTCAACTGCTCGGAGTCGAGCGCGTGGGAATTTACGACAACTTCTTCGAGTTGGGCGGGCATTCGTTGCTGGCGACGCAATTGGTCTCGCGCACGCGCGAAACTTTCGAGGTGGAATTATCCCTCGTCAAACTTTTCGAATCGCCGGTGATTGCGGAGTTGGCCGAGGCGATCTCTCAGGCCCGGGGCGCCGGGCAGCGGCAGAACGGCTCGAAAATCGAGAGAGCGCAGCGCGGGGATAAAAATTTAGAGGAGTTGATCGCCGAACTCGATCAGCTTTCGGACGATGAGGTTCAGGCGCTGCTGGCGGAAGGAAATAAAGCGGCCGCCGCTGCTCAAGGGATGGGCAATGACTGATCTATCGAATGCGATCTCTTCGCTGTCTCCGGAGAAACGCGCGCTGCTGGCGCTCAAGCTGAAAGAGCGGGGCAGCCAGTTCAACACGTTTCCGCTTTCATTCGCTCAGCGGAGGCTGTGGTTTCTGGACCAGATGAATCCGGGAAACCCTGTCTACAACATTCCGGCGGCCATACGGCTCACCGGCCCGCTCAACACGACGGCTCTGGAGCGTAGTCTGGATGAGATCGTCAGCCGACACGAAATCCTCCGCACCAGTTTCACCAGCGTGGACGGCAATCCGATGCAGGTGGTGGCGAGCAAGCGAACGGCAGCATTGAAGATCGTTGACCTGAGCGCATTGCCGGAGAAAGAACGCGAAGCGAAAGTTTTGCGATTGGTGGCCTGCGAGAGCCGGCAATCATTCGATCTCGCACGCGGTCCGTTGCTGAAGATCATTTTGTTCCGCTTATCCGGTCAGGAGCACGTGCTGTTGGCGGTTATGCATCACATCATTTCCGACGGCTGGTCAGCGGGGGTTCTGATCCATGAAGTAGCTGCGCTGTACAGAGCTTTCTCAAATGGAAAGCCGTCGCCATTGCCCAGGTTGGCGCTTCAGTACGCGGACTTTGCGAAATGGCAGCAGCAATGGTTGCAGGGCGAGAATCTGGAAAAACAACTGAGCTACTGGAAGAAGCAATTGAAAGATTGTCCGCCGGTTCTGGAATTGCCGGTTGATCATCCACGCCCGGCGGCGCAATCGCACCGGGGCGCGCATCTGCCGGTGGAGCTGTCCGGAAGCCTGTACGATTCGCTCAGGGCATTGAGTAATCAGGAAGGCGCTACGATGTTCATGACGCTTCTGGCGGCCTTTCAAACTCTGCTGCATTACTACACCGGGCAGGAAGACTTCTGCGTCAGCACGCCCATCGCCAATCGCAATCGGGCGGAGATGGAAGGGCTGATCGGTTTCTTCGTGAACACGCTGGTCATGCGCGCCGACCTTTCAGGCGATCCCGGTTTTCGTGATCTGTTGAAACGAGTGCGTGACGTGGCCCTGGGCGCGTATGCCCATCAGGACCTGCCCTTCGAGCGTTTGGTCGAGGAGTTGCAGCCGGTCAGGGATTTGAGCCGTTCGCCGTTGGCCCAGGTGGCGTTCGCTCTTCAGAATGCGCCGACCTCGTTGCCCGAAGTTCCGGGCCTGACTCTGAGCCTGCTGAAAAGCGAAAGCGGAATCGCGAAAACCGATCTGACTCTGATTTTGTCGGAAGGTCCTGAAGGTCTGAGCGGCGCGTTTGAATACAGCACTGACTTGTTCGATTCAACAACCATCGCCCGGATGGCCGGGCATTTTCAGACTTTGCTGGAGCGAATCGTCGCCAATCCGGAGCAGAGTCTTTCAATGCTGTCGCCTCTTCCCGCGCGAACGGCGATAGCCAGAAAGCAAATGGATGAGTTCGACCGGCTTTACGAACGCTCGAACCTGACCAGGAACCAGTTGCTGATCTGGGTGGGGCAGCAGTTACATCCTGAACTGCCGCTTTATAACAATTCGGCTTACACCTTTGCGATATCGAGCGAGATTGATCGCGCGCATTTCCAAAAAGCGTTTCAGACGCTGATCAATTCCAGCGACGCCCTGCGAACCGTGATTGAGGAAGTCGGCGGCATACCGCAGCAGAGAGTCATCGCGGATTTCCATTATGAAATGGAGCGCCTGGATTTTTCGTCGCTGCCTGACAGCCGCTCCGCGCTTCAGGCCTGGGCGAGCGAGCGATGCCGGATTCCCTTCGATTTCAAAAAACGCCTGTTCGATTCCGCGCTGATAAAAATCTCCGATGGAGAATTCGTCTGGTACCTGAATCAACACCAGATTGTTACGGACGGCTGGTCAATCCGGCTGATTTTCAAACTTCAGTCGGAACTTTACCGGCGCTCTCTCAATGGCGAGTTGGAAAGCAGAATAGAACTGCCTGCTTTTCAGGATTACCTGGATTACGAGCGGGAATATTACGGCTCGGAGCGATACCTCAAAGCGAAAGCTTACTGGGATGAGAAGCTGGCGGCGGAGTTGGAGCCGATCAGGTTTTACGGCAAAACTCCTCGCAAGCAGGCGACACGCGTCAAAAGGATTTCTTGCGAACTGGGGCTTGAGCGAACGCAAAAACTAAAAGCCATCGCCAGTCAAAAAGAGATTTCCGCAATGAGCAATGACCTGTCCCTGTTCGTTATTTTCACGGCGCTTCTGTTCGCCTATCAACATCGGATCAGCGGCGCCCGGAGCCTTTCGCTGGGCGTTCTGGTTCACAACCGGCAGACGAAAGCTTTTAAGGAAACTATCGGGTTGTTCATGCAGATGTGCCCGCTGCGAATCACGATTGAAGAGGGCGATACGTTTTTATCCCTGATTCACAAAGTGAAGGCTGAAATCTTCGAGACGCTGCGACATCGTCAATACACCACCGGAAATCCTCTTAAACACAAATCCTACGATGTCACCCTCGACTATCACATTTCGTCATTCGCCAGTTTCAACGGGGCGCCGATGCGGACATCGCTGGTTCATTCGGGGCATGAACACGACAGCTTCGGCCTGCAGGTACACGATTTCGATTTGTCCGGCAGCCTGACTCTCGACTTCGACTTTAACCGTGAGGTCTTCGATGAGGAGCAGCGCGGACGGGCCATTCAGCATTTTCTCAATTTGCTGGATGCTTTGTTGGAAGACTGCGCGCAACCTCTGCGCAGCGCCAAACTGTTACCGGCGGAAGAAAGAGACCGCATTCTCGTCGAGTTCAATCAGACGAAGGCCGCGTACCCTGCGGATCAAACAGTCGTTCAGCTTTTTGAAGCCCAGGCGCGGAAAACGCCCGATCAACCGGCTGTCGTCTTCGAGGGGAGATCGCTCACATACGCGCAGTTGAACGCCAAAGCCAATCAGTTGGCTCATCATCTGCAATCGCTGGGCGTGGAGCCTGACGCGCTGGTTGGTCTGTGCGTCGAGCGTTCGCTGGAGATGACGGTCGCGCTGCTGGGCATACTCAAAGCAGGGGGAGCCTACGCGCCTCTTGACCCGGCGTATCCGAAAGAGCGTCTGGCGTTCATGCTCGCCGACTCTCAACCGAGGGCGCTTGTAACGCAGAAGCGTCTGGCCGAGAGGCTGCCGGAGCATGGCGCGAAAGTGGTGTTTTTAGATGAAGACCGGGAAGTCATCGCGCGACAGAGCGAGGCGAATCCGTTCAGCAACGCCGGCGCGGATAATTTGGCCTACGTGATCTACACTTCGGGAACGACCGGGAAGCCGAAAGGCGTTCTCATCACGCATCGAGCGATGGTCAACCACAACGTCGCCGCCGCGCGGTTGTTCGGGCTTCAGGCCAGCGATCGGGTTCTGCAATTTCACTCGATCAGCTTCGACGCTGCGGTCGAGGAAATTTTCCCGACCTGGTTGAGCGGCGCGTCGCTGGTTCTGCGAGACGACGCGATTCTGGTTCCTGATTCGGATTTCTTGCGGCTGATCGAGAGGGAGAAATTATCCGCGCTTGATCTGCCGACGGCGTATTGGCGCGAGTGGGTAGCGGAACTGGCCCGCACGAAAGAGCGATTGCCGGAATCGCTTCGCCTGGTGATTGTCGGCGGCGATAAGGCGACGGCGGAACGATACGAAGCGTGGCGGAAATTGAGCGGCGACGGCATCGGCTTGATCAACACCTACGGCCCAACTGAAGCGACGGTCATCGCCACGTCCTATCAACCAGATGGTCAACCAGCCGCCGGGATGAAGCAAGGGGGCGGGGGGGAACTGCCAATCGGCCATCCCATCGCCAACACGCAGGTCTATCTGCTGGATCGCAATCTCGATCCTGTTCCGTTGGGCGCTTCCGGCGAGTTGTGTATCGGGGGCGACGGTCTGGCTCGTGGGTATCTCAACCGGGCCGAAATCACCGCCGAGAAATTCATGCCCAATCCATTCGGCGACACACCTGGCGCGCGGCTGTACAGAACAGGCGATCTGGCGCGCTATCTGCCCGACGGCGCTATCGAATTTCTGGGCCGAATGGATCAACAGGTGAAGGTGCGCGGGTTCCGCGTCGAACTGGGCGAAATCGAAGCGGCTCTGATTGAACACCCTGCCGTTCGTGAGGCGGCGGTCGTGGCCAGGGACGATGAAGATGGCAATAAGCGTCTGGTGGCTTATGTGGCGTTCAACGATGGGAAGGCGCCCGCGAGTAGCGAGCTGCGGCGTTTCCTGCGTGAGAAGCTGCCCGAATACATGACGCCTTCAAATTTCGTGATGATGGAATCGCTGCCCTTGTCACGAAGCGGCAAGGTGGATCGGCAGGCTCTGCTTTCAAAGCCTGAGGCGGCGCAGCCTGAGCCGGAAGCGGCCTTTGAAGCGGCGCGCACTCCGATTGAAGAATCGCTGATTGGAATCTGGGCCAATGTCCTGGGCGCCGATCAAATCAGCGTCCGCGACAACTTCTTCGATCTGGGCGGGCATTCACTGCTCGTCACGCAGCTTATCTCCAGGGTGCGCGAGGCGTTTCAAGTCGAGATGGCGCCGCGCGAACTGTTTGAATCGCCAACTGTGGCCGGATTGGCCGAGCGAGTCGAGGCGTTGATGAAGGCCGGGCAAGGGCCGCCGGCGCCGCCGATTCTGCCTGTATCGCGGCGCGGCGCATTGCCATTGTCTTTCGCTCAACAACGTTTGTGGTTCATTGATCAGATGGAGCCGGGCAATCCCGCTTACAACATGCCCGGCGCCATTCGTCTGACAGGTAAATTGAACGTGGCCGCGCTGGAAGCCAGCGTCAACGAAATCGTCCGGCGTCACGAGAGCTTGCGCACAACCTTCGCCGCTATTGATGGGAAGCCGGTTCAGGTCATCGCTCCCGCTCTGTCGCTGTCGTTGCCGGTGATGGAATTGAGCGGGGCCTCCGAGACCGAACGAGAAGAGCAGGTCAGGAAGATGGCCGCCGAGGATGCGCTGCGGCCTTTCGATCTGGCTCAAGGCCCGTTGTTCCGGGTTCGCCTGTTGCGGCTGGCTGCGGAAGAACACGTCGCGCTGTTTTCGATGCATCACATCATCAGCGATGAATGGTCGTTGGGCGCGCTGGCGCGCGAACTTGCGACGCTCTACGACGCCTTCCGCCAGAACCGCCCCTCGCCTTTGCCGGAATTGCCGATTCAATACGCCGACTTCGCTCACTGGCAGCGGCAGTGGCTTCAGGGGGAAACGCTTGACGCTCAACTCGACTATTGGCGGCGGCAGCTTGATGGCGATCTCCCCGTGACACAATTGCCGTTCGACCACGCGCGGCCAGCGGCCCCAACGTATAAAGGCGCCACGCATTCATTCGTCCTGTTCGCCGAAGTCGCCGCCGCGCTCAAGACCTTGAGCCGGCAGGAAGGCGCCACGCTTTTTATGACGCTGTTGGCGGCTTTGCAGACTCTGTTGCATCGCCACACCGGGCGCGACGACATCGTGGTCGGAACGGATGTCGCCAATCGCAATCGGCTGGAGACCGAAGGGTTGATCGGATTTTTTATCAACCATCTGGTCTTGCGAACGAATCTCGGCGGCAATCCGACGTTCCGCCAACTGCTCAGGCGCGTGCGTGAGGTGACGCTGGGCGCTTACGCCCATCAGGATTTGCCGTTCGATAAGCTGGTCGGGGCCTTGAGCGGAGAGCGGAATCTGAATCACACGCCGTTGTTCCGGATATTGTTCGTCTTCGGAAATCCGGCGATGCCCACGCTGGAACTGCCGGGACTGACTCTAAGCCCGCTGCGGTCTGATCTCGTCCTGTCGAAATACGATCTGACTTTGTTTATGAGCGAGCGCGGGCGGGAGATCAGCGGTCTCTGGCGTTACGGCGCCGAATTGTTCGAGGCCGCGACCATCAATCGTATATCGGATCATCTCGTGAACCTGCTGTGCGGCATCGCGGCCAATCCCGACGCGAGGTTGAAGAATCTGGAAATGCTGACTGAAGCCGAAGAACTGCGGCAGGATCGGGAGAACAGAGCGCGGCAGGAATCCAGAGCCAGGAAATTGAAAACCGTCAGTCGAAAATCCGTTGACCTGTCATCAGCAACCTCATTTGAAAAGCGATGACTGATATTACAAAAGCCATTTCCTCGCTATCGTCAGAGAAACGCGCCCTGCTCGCGCGCAAGCTGAAAGAGCAGGGAAACCAATTCAACACGTTTCCTCTGTCATTCGCCCAGCAGCGATTGTGGTTCCTCGACCAGTTGACGCCCGGCAGCGATGTTTACAACATCCCCGTCGCTGTGCGGTTGATGGGGCGTCTTGAAACCCAGGCTCTTGAAAAATGCTTTGACGAGATCGTTCGCCGTCACGAAATTCTGCGAACCACGTTTACCACTGTGGATGGAAACCCGGCGCAGATTGTGGGGACGCATCGGCCATTGAGACTTGAGTTGGTGGATTTGAGCGAGGCGGCACCGGATGAGCGCGAAGCGCAGGTATCACAACTGATCGCCGACGAAAGCCAGCGGCCATTCGATCTGTCATCAGGCCCGCTGCTGCGAGCGATTTTGTGCCGGATGGACGCCGAGGATCACATCCTGCTTTTTGTCATTCATCACATCATCTCTGACGGCTGGTCAACCGGCGTGCTGATCCGCGAAGTCGCGGCTTTGTATCAGGCTTTCTCGCATGGTCGTCAATCGCCGCTCGGCGAACTGCCGATTCAATACGCCGATTTCGCCAGATGGCAGCGTGAGCATCTGCAAGGCGAGCGGCTCGAATTGCTGCTCGATTATTGGCGACGGCGGCTTGATGGCTGTCCACCGATGTTGGAACTTCCGGCTGATCGGCCTCACCCGGTGGTGGCTTCTTTCCGTGGCGCGCATCAATCGGTAACGCTGTCCGGGAAACTTTCAAATGCGATCAAAGCTTTAAGTCAGCGGGAAAGAGCCACGCCGTTTATGACGCTGCTGGCGGCACTGCAAACATTGCTCTATCGCTACACCGGCCAGGAAGACATTTGCGTCGGCGCGCCAATCGCCGGCCGTGATCGAGTAGAGACCGAAGGGCTGATCGGATTTTTCGTGAACACTCTGGTCATTCGCGCCGGTCTGGGCGGCGATCCTAGTTTCCGCGAAATGCTGGGGCGAACGCGCGAGAGCGCGCTTGGCGCTTACGCTCATCAGGAACTGCCTTTTGAAACGCTGGTCGAGAAGTTACAGCCGGAACGCGACCTGAGCCAGACCCCATTTTTCCAGGTGGCTTTCGCTTATCAGAACGCAGTTGCGGAAGCGCTGGAACTGCCGGGGCTGACGCTGAGTCGAGTGGAACTGAAGCATCGGACGACGAAGTTCGATCTGACTGTGGCCGCGACTGAGACGCCGGATGGATTGAACCTGCTGGCCGAATACAGCGCCGATCTGTTCAATGACGACACAATCGCCCGGCTGCTCGGTCATTATCAAACCTTGTTGGAAGCCGCCGTCGCCGATCCTGACCGGCGCATTTCAAACCTGCCTTTGCTGACTGAGGCGGAGCGGCGCCGTCATCTGTCGGAATGGAATGACACTGCGTCAGAATATCCGCGCGACAAATGCGTCCACGAATTATTCGAGGCGCAAGCGGAGCGAAGGCCCGACGCAATCGCATTGGCGCTCGAAGATGAGCATCTGACTTACCGCGAATTGAACCGGCGCGCCAATCAACTCGCCGCTTACCTCCGAAAGCTTGGAGTCGGGGCGGAAACGCCGGTGGGCTTTTGCCTGGAGCGTTCCGCTGAGATGGTCATCGGGATTCTGGGCATCCTGAAAGCTGGCGGAACATACGCGCCGTTAGACCCGGCGTATCCCAAAGAGCGATTGGCTTTCATGCTGGAAGATACGCGGGCGCCGGTCGTCCTGGTTCAGCGCCGGTTGATCGAGCATCTGCCGGAGCATCAGGCCTGCGTCGTGCGAATAGACGATGACTGGGAATTGATCGCGCAGGAGAGCGAAGCGAACCCGGCGCCGGGCGTGATGGCGGAGCAACTGGCTTACGTGATGTACACCTCTGGCTCGACCGGCAAGCCGAAAGGAATCGGCATCACTCACCGGGCCATCAATCGCCTGGTCTTCAATACGAACTACATCGAGATAACGCCTGACGATCGGATGACGCTGGCGTCGAACTCGGCATTCGATGCGGCGACCTTTGAGCTCTGGGGCGCGCTGCTCAACGGGGCGCGTCTGGTCGGGATCAACAGAGAAGTAGCCTTGTCGCCACGCGATCTGGCTGCGGAGATTTGCGCGCAAGGCGTCAGCGTGATGTTTCTGACTACGGCGTTGTTCAATCAAATGGCGCGCGAAGTCCCGGCGGCGTTTGGCTCGGTGGGAAATCTGTTGTTCGGCGGCGAGGCGGTTGATCTGCATTCGGTGAAAGAGGTTCTGAAACATAGCTCTCCGGCTCGATTGCTGCACGTTTATGGGCCGACCGAGAGCACGACCTTCGCCACCTGGTATCAGGCGCAATCGCTGCCGGAAGACGCCGCGACCGCGCCGATTGGCTGCCCGCTCGCCAACACGCAGGTTTATTTGTTGGATCGTAATTTACAACCCGCGCCGGTCGGCGTCGTGGCTGAGTTGCTCATCGGCGGCGATGGATTGGCGCGAGGCTACCTTAACCGGCCAGAGCTGACGGCTGAGAAGTTCATTCCGAATCCGTTCAGCGCCGAAGCGGGCGCGCGGCTTTATCGAACAGGAGACCTGGCGCGTTACTGGCCGGATGGCGCCATCGAATTTCTGGGGCGGCTCGATCATCAGGTGAAGATTCGCGGCTTCCGCATCGAATTGGCGGAGATCGAATCGGTGTTGGCTCAACATCAGGCGGTGCGTGAAGCGGCTGTGTTGGCCAGAGAAGATGTGGCTGGCGAGAAACGTCTGGCGGCGTATGTCGCGCTCGAACCCGGCGCCGCGCTGACCGGCGCAGAACTGAGAAGCTTCCTGCGGCAAAAGCTGCCTGAGTACATGACGCCTTCCGTTTTCGTCGAATTGGACGCGCTGCCGCTGACGCCGAATGGCAAGGTGGATCGCCGCGCGCTACCCGCGCCCGATTCGGCGCCGTCTGAACTGGCGGGAATCTATGTCGCGCCTCGAACACAGGTCGAAGAGGCGCTAGCCGGAATCTGGTCGAAGGTTCTGGTCGCCGCTCAGATTGGCATTCACGACAGCTTCTTCGATCTGGGGGGGCATTCACTGCTGGCGACGCAGACGCTCTCGCGCGTGCGCGAAGCGTTCCAGGTGGAACTGCCGCTGCGAAGCCTCTTTGAAGCGCCGACGGTCGCCGGTTTGGCGGAGCGCGTCGAAGCGGCGATGCGCGCCGCGCACGGGCTTCAATCGCCTCCCTTGAAGCCCGTTTCGCGGGATGGGCGTCTGCCGCTCTCTTTCGCTCAACAACGGCTCTGGTTCATGGATCAGTTGGAGCCGGGCAACCCTGCTTACAACATGCCCGGCGCCATTCGTCTGAGCGGAGAGTTGAACGTCGCGGCTCTGGAACGAAGCCTGAACGAAATTGTCCGCCGCCACGAGAGCCTGCGAACGACCTTCGACGTGGTTAATGGACAACCGGCGCAAATCATCGCTCCGTTCGCGCCGCTTGCGTTGCCGTCGCTCGATCTCAGCGAACTCTCCAAAACGGAACTGGAAGCGCAAGTCGGCAAGCTGGTCGCCGAAGAATCTCTGCGGCCGTTCGATCTCGCGCGCGGCCCGCTGTTCCGTTTCTGCCTGCTCAAGCTGGGCGCCACGGAACACGTCGCGATCTTTTCAATGCATCACATCATCAGCGACGAGTGGTCGCTCGGCGCTCTGACGCGGGAACTGGCGGCGCTCTATGCGGCATTCTGTCAGGGCAAGCCTTCGCCGCTTGAGGAACTGCCCATCCAGTACCCCGATTTCGCTCACTGGCAGCGGCAGTGGCTTCAGGGAGAGGCGCTTGAAACTCAGCTTGCATATTGGCGCGAGCGGCTTGGGGGCAAGCTCCCAACGCTGCAACTGCCATTCGATCATCCGCGCCCGGCGGCGCCGACATCTCGCGGTGCTACATATTCATTCGCCCTCTCCCCAGAAATCTCCGCTTCGCTCAAGGCGCTGAGCCGCGAGGAAGGCGCCACGATGTTTATGACGCTGCTTGCGGCCTTGCAGACTTTGCTGCATCGCGTCGCAGGTCAGGATGACATCATCATCGGCACGGATGTGGCCAATCGCAACCGGCTGGAAACCGAAGGGCTGATCGGCTTCTTCGTCAATCACTTGGTCTTGCGGGCTGACCTCGGCGGCAATCCCGGGTTTCGCAAGTTGCTCAGGCAGGCGCGCGAAATAACGCTGGGAGCTTACGCCCATCAGGATTTGCCTTTCGACAAACTGGTCGGCGCCTTGAGGCTTGAACGCAGCGCGGGACAAACGCCGTTGTTCCAGGTCTTGTTCGTCTTCGGCAATCCGACGATGCCTACGTTGGAATTGCCGGGCCTGACTTTGAGTCCGCAGCGATCCGATCTGATCTTGTCGAAATACGATCTGACGCTGTTTATGAGCGAGAAGGGGCGGAGCGTCAACGGAGTCTGGCGTTACAGCGCGGAACTGTTCGAGGCAAGCTCCATCGCTCGAATGTCCGGCAATTTTGAAACGCTGCTGAGCAGCGTCGCCGCTAATCCGGATGCGCGGCTCGACAGTCTGGAAATGCTGACCGAAGCGGAAAAACAGCGGCAGGAGAGCGAGAAGAGAGAGCGGCAGGAGGCCAGAGCCAGGAGGTTGAGAAGAGTCAGCCGGGAAGCCGTTGATCTGGCGCCGGCGGATTTGAGTTGAGAGTTTTCAACACGAAGGGTCAAAGGCTCAAAGGGTCAAAGAAAAAACAGGAAGGGAATGACTAGCGACCTTCCTGAGTCTTTGACCCTTTGAAACTTTGACCCTTTGTATTTGAGTTTGAAATGTTCACAAACCGAATCGAAGTATGAAGGGTTATCGAATTTCACAACAACAAAAGCGCATCTGGCTGTCGCAGCAGGGCAGCCCGGCTTACCGCGCTCAATGCGCCATTCAGATTGAAGGGGATCTGCGTGTTGAGAGTTTAAAGACGGCCATCGAAAAAGTCGTCGCTCGTCACGAGATTCTGCGGACGACTTTTTATCGTCCGCCCGGGGTGAAGTTCCCGTTTCAGGTCATCGCGGACGAAGGCGCGCCATCGTGGCGCGAGGTTGATTTGAGCGGACTGCGCTCCGATCAACAGGAAGCCGGGATTGAAGAGCTTTATCTGGAAGAGCGAAGCCGCGCTTTCGACTTTGAACAAGGCCCGCTCTTTCGCGCAACGCTGATCGCTCTGTCGGCGGACAGGCATGCTTTGCTCCTCACGCTGCCTTCGCTTTGCGCGGACAATCTGACGCTCGGAAACCTGACGCGAGAGATCAGTCATTTTTATGGCGCCAGTTTTCAGGATCGTCCGGCGCTCGAAGCGCCGTTGCAGTACGTTGATTACGCCGAATGGCAGCACGAATTGTCCGAAACAGAAGACGCCGACGCATCGAGCGGGCGAGAGTATTGGAGCAAGCAGGCGCTCTCTTCTCTGCCTGCGCTGAAGCTTCCTTTTGAAAACAGACCAGACAGCGCGGCGGGATTTGAACCTGCCTCTTTCTCTTTCGATGTGAACGCGGGCCTGGTTGCGAAGCTTGAAGCTGTCGCGCGGGCGCGCGAAACCACAGCGGAGGTTTTCCTGCTGGCCTGCTGGCAGACGCTGCTATGGCGGCTCACAGGCGAGCAGGACATTCTTACCGGCTACGCTTGCGATGGCAGAAGAGATGCGGGGTTGCGCGAGGCCTTCGGAGTTTTTGCCCGGCGCCTGCCGATCAAATCGCATTTCCCGGACGACGCTTCGTTCAGCGAAATCCTGTCGCAAGTCAACGAGGCCGCGCTCAACGGTTACGAGTGGCAAGACTACTGCGACTGGGAAGACAACCTGGCGGGCGAGGCCGAGCGCGCTCCGGTCTGCTTTGAATTCGCCGAACAGCCTGCGGCAGCTTACGTGGCCGGCGTCTCGTTCAAAATCCAAAAACAACAGAGCGTCATTCAGCGATTCAATCTGCTGCTGAGTTGTTCTCGTCTTGATGATTCTCTGAACATCGCTTTGCATTACGACCCCGCCCGATACGAACGCGAGGAAATCGAGCGCGTCGCCGGTCACTTCGCCGCTTTGGTTGCGAGCGCATCCGGCAATCCCGACGCGCTGGCCAGCGAACTCGATCTGCTCGGCCCGGATGACCGAAGACAACTACTGGTCGAGTTCAATCAAACCGCCGCCGATTATCCACACGATCAATGC
>WBZO01004664.1_pt1 | contig 14591 bp, 14 predicted proteins | sample 5204261 | NCBI WGS metagenome assembly WBZO01 (sample SAMN12412400, study PRJNA552823) | activated sludge metagenome | isolation source: activated sludge from anammox sidestream of wastewater treatment plant... | place: USA: North Carolina | collected 2017-09
CAGTCGTTCGATAGCTGGCTCACGCTGCTGCGCGTGAACGTCGCCGCTCCGATGGGACTCACCCGCGCGCTCCTGCCGCTCCTCGACAACGCGGCGGATGCGAGCGTGGTCTTCACGCTCGACGATCGCGGTGAGACGCCACGTGCGTACTGGGGAGGGTACGCGGTGACCAAGGCGGGCGTGGGAACGCTCGCGCGCGAGCTCGCCGACGAGTGGGAGAACCGCGAGCGGTTGCGGGTGAATGCGGTCGTCCCGGGCCCGATCCACTCGCCGCTGCGGGGACGCACGCATCCGGGTGAGGACAAATCACGTCTTCCCACCGCGGAAGCCTTGGTGCCGCTGTACCTGCATCTCGTCGCCGGCCAGGCCAAGACCGAGAGCGGGCAACTCGTGTCGGCTCAGGCGTGGCTCGCCGGGGCGCCTTGCACCGCGCCGCTGCGCGCGTAGCGCAGGAGAATGCGCAGCCGCCGGAATTCTCCTGGCGGGAGCATGTCCGGCAGCACGACCATTGCGCGCAGGCGCGAGCCGCCGTCGGGCCGCCAGACGATCGTCGTTAGCAGCGAGGACACGTACGTCGCGTGGTGCAGGTGCCCGGCGATGATCCGTCCGTCGCGGTGGTGCACGACGACCCGACGATCGTCCGCGAGGTGGACGGCAGACACGCCGCTGCCCCCTGCTCGCCGAAAGGCCGTGCGCACCGTCGATACAGCCCAGGCGAGAATTACGGCGCCGAGGACCGCCTGGAGGGTCACGCCAACGGGCAGCGTGAGCACGACCGCGAGGGTGGCGACGGCGGCCATGGCCGTCGCGACCGCTCCCATCCACGACGGTTGCAACGTGATATCGATGGACGGTGCGTGGCGCATGGGCGCATTGGACGCCGGCGCCTGCTGCCACGACCATCCGCCATTGGGACGACGCCGCGCCCCGGCCGGCCCCGTGGCGGCCGGGGCGCGACGTCACGGCGGGGGTAGCGCTCCCCGGGCGCCCGGCGCCACGGCGGATCACGCGCCCGGAGCGGTTCGGGGCAACAGGCGTCCCGCGCGGCGTGCCAGCCGCCACAATCCGGCGGCGACCGCAAGGCAAAGCACGACGCTCACGACCGAGGCCTCAGGCCCGAAGCGGCCGCCGGTGAGCCACTCGGGCCCGTGGAGCGACCCGACGAAGACGCCCTGGGCACGCGTGCCGGAGACCGCCACACCGAAGATGCCGCCCTGGACGAAATTCCATGCGGCATGCAGGCCGATCGGAAGCCAGAGGCGCCGCGTCAGCGTATACGCGCACGCGAGGAGAACCCCGGCCTCCAAGGCGACGGCGACGAGTCCCAGCAGCGTGGCGTTGGGTGACAGGAAGTGCAGCGCACCGAACAGCGCGGCCGAAACGCCGAGCGCGACGGTGGATCCCGCGGCGCTTTCGAGGCATCGGAAGACGATGCCACGGAAGACGATCTCCTCGGTCACCGCCGCGGCCACGCTCGTACCCAGCGCCGTGGCCACGTCGGTGGCACTGCCCCGCCCGGCAATCGTGTAGCTGCCGGCCAAGGCCAGCACGGCCATGACGGTGGCAAAGAGCACCCCGCCCAAGAGCGCGCCGGCCGTGATCTCGCGGACGGCACCCCGAGTCCACAATTCAGCCACCGGGCGAGTCTCGATGCGCCGCACGTACCGGCGGTACGCGAGCACCGCCACGACGGCGCCGGTCAGCGCCGCGGGCAACGGGCCGCCGAGGGCAAGCGTGCCGGCGAGCCACGACACGGCAACGCCCGTCGCCACGATCGGCAGGATGAGGAGCGGCACGGTCCAGGCGAGCCGGCGCAGGACGACCCGAACCGGAACGCGCTCCGGGGGCAGCATGCCGGCTACGTCGATGACCCCGTCAGCGCGCGGCAGCTCACGCACGTGCCGCGGGCGGATCTACGCGGCGCGCGCCTTGGCGAGCGCGAGCCACGTCTCGACGACGGTATCCGGATTGAGCGACATGCTCTCGATGCCCTGGTCGACGAGCCACTGCGCGAGGTCGGGATGATCCGACGGGCCTTGCCCGCAGATCCCGACGTACTTGTCCGCCTTCTGGCAGGCCTTGATCGCGAGCGAGAGCATCGCCTTCACCGCATCGTCACGCTCGTCGAACGTCGCCGCAATCGCCCCACCCGCGTCGCGATCGATGCCCAGCGTCAGCTGCGTCATGTCGTTGCTGCCGATCGAGAAGCCATCGAAGTGCTCGAGGAAGCGGTCGGCCAGGACCGCATTGGACGGCAACTCGCACATCATCACCACGCGCAGGCCGTTGCGCCCGCGCTCGAGGCCGTTTTGCGCGAGCAGGCGCAGCACCGCCTCGGCCTCACCCAGCGTGCGCACGAACGGCACCATGATCTCGACGTTGGTGAACCCCATGACATCGCGCACGCGCTTCATCGCCTCGCATTCGAGCGCAAAGCAATCATAGAACTCGGGCGCGATGTAACGCGAGGCGCCGCGAAAGCCCAGCATCGGATTCTCCTCGTGCGGCTCGTAGCGATCGCCGCCCAGGAGATTGCTGTACTCGTTCGACTTGAAGTCGGAAAGCCGCACGATGACCTTCTTCGGGAAGAACGCCGCCGCGATGGTCGCGACGCCCTCGACGATCTTTTGCACGTAGAACTCGGTCGGACTCGCGTAACCGCCGATGCGCTCCTCGATCTCCTGCCGCAGGTTCGCGGGCTGCGTGGCGAACTCGAGCAGCGCCTTGGGATGGATGCCCACGTTGCGGTTGATGATGAATTCGAGGCGAGCGAGCCCGACCCCTTCATTCGGGAGCCGCTGGAAGGCGAAGGCGAGCTCGGGGTTGCCGACGTTCATCATGATCTTGGTGGGGACGCTCGGCATGCGATCGAGCGCGATGTCGACCACTTCCACGGGCAGGAGGCCGGCGTAGACGTGCCCCGTGTCGCCTTCGGCGCAAGACACCGTGACCTCGGCGCCGTCGGTGAGCGTCTCGGTCGCATCGCCGCAGCCCACCACGGCCGGGATCCCCAGCTCGCGGGCGATGATCGCGGCGTGGCAGGTGCGCCCGCCCCGGTTGGTGACGATCGCGGCCGCGCGTTTCATCACCGGCTCCCAGTCGGGATCGGTCATTTCGGTCACGAGCACGTCGCCCTCGGCGACACGGTCCATCTCGGCGGCCGAACGGATCGTGCGCACCCGGCCCTGGCCAATCTTCTGACCGATGGCGCGGCCGGTCGCAAGGACGGGAGCGGTGCGGCCGAGCCGATAGCGGCGCAGGCGATCCGCACCCTCCTCGCGCGATTTCACCGTCTCCGGACGCGCCTGCAGGATATAGAGCTCGCCGTCGACGCCGTCACGACCCCATTCGATGTCCATCGGCCGCCCGTAATGCTGCTCGATGGTCACCGCGGCCCGCGAGAGCGCCTCCGCCTCGGCGTCGGTAATGGCAAAACGGATGCGTTCGGCAGCGGGCACGACCTCGGTCACCGTCGAGCGACCCGCAGCTCGCGTGGCGGCGAAGACCATCCGAAGCGCCTTGCCGCCCACGGACTTGCTGAGGATCGCCGGGCGGCCGGCGGCGAGATTGCGCTTGTCGACGTAGAACTCGTCGGGATTGACCGCACCCTGCACCACCGTCTCGCCCAAGCCGTACGCCGCGGTGATGAAGACGACCTGATCGAAGCCCGACTCGGTGTCGAGCGTGAACATGACGCCGGCCGCGCCTAAGTCGCTGCGCACCATGCGCTGCACCCCGGCCGACAGCGCGATCTCGGCGTGCGCGTAGCCCTGGTGGACACGATAGGCGATGGCACGGTCGTTGTAGAGGGAGGCAAATACTTCCTGTATCGCATGAATTACATTGTCTAATCCATTGATATTAAGGAATGTTTCTTGCTGACCTGCGAATGATGCATCGGGCATGTCCTCGGCCGTGGCGGAAGACCGGACGGCAAAAGACGCGTCGGGGGCCCCTTCGGCCAGCGGGCGATAGGCCTCGCCGATGGCCTGCACCAGTGCCGGCGGCAGTGCGCCCCGGGTCACCCAGCCGCGAATCTCCTTTCCCGCCGCGGTCAGCGCCGCGACGTCGGCGACGTCGAGATCGGCCAGACGCGCGGCGATCCGCTCGGTGAGGCCGTTGTGCGCAAGGAAATCGCGGAACGCGGTCGCGGTCGTGGCAAAGCCGCCCGGAACGCGGATCCCGGCGTGCGCAAGCTGCCCGATCATCTCGCCCAGCGAGGCGTTCTTGCCACCGACCTCCTCGACGTCGGACATGCGCAGTTGTGCCAGGGGAACGACGAGCGGTCGGGATGAACTCATGGCGAGCGGGAGCGAGAGTGGATGCGCCCGAAGGCGCGACAGTCCCGATCTTACCCGCTGCCGGCAGGACGCCGACCGGTCAGGCGCAACCTCGGGCCGCGATCTCGCACCGCGGAAGGACTCGTTTGATGCGCTGCAGCGAACGCGCCGCAGCGCGGTGGCGCGGACCGCCGTGCGGCCGTGCTCAGGGTCGCGATGTATCGGGCAGCGGCGCTTGCAGCAGCGAATCGTCGTCGTCGGCGTAGCCACCGGCTTCGCTCTCCGGACCGGAGGGCAGCCCGCCGTCGCTACCGCCGCGGCGGCGGCTGCGCACCGCGCGGCGCAGCGTCCGATACAGGTCCGGATGCGATTCCTTGAGGTAGCCGATGATCTCGAAGTCGACCCGCTTGACCTGCGACAGGTCGAGCTGCTCGACGTGCACGAGTCGCAACAGCTCCTTGACCGGGCGTGGCATGTCGCGCCCGCTCTCGTAGCGCGAACCGCCGCTTTGCGTGACCCCGATCTGCGTCCAGAACTGTTCCTGATTGAGGCCCAGGCGACGCCGGATTTCGCGGGGATTGAGGACGCGGTCGAGGATCTTCACGTGGCAAACCTTCGGCGAAGCGCCAGCTGGCGCGTGGTGGCACGCTATACCAATGGCATATCTTTGACTCTTTTGCGACGAAACGCAAGTCGCACGGACGGGCGGGGGCGTCGCGATTGCTACAATGCCCGCCACGCAGCGCCGCGCGCTGCCGCGCCCGCCGCCGCAGCGACCGATTCCAGGTGACACCCGACCTCCACGCGCATTCCACCGCGTCCGACGGCTTGCTGACGCCGACCGCGCTCGTCGCGCGCGCGGCCTTCCGCGGTGTCGACGTCATCGCACTGACCGACCACGACGACACGCTCGGCCTCGCCGCAGCCGCGCAAGCCGCGGCGACCGCCGGCATCCGCTTCGTTCCCGGGGTCGAAATCTCGGCGACGTGGGAGCGGCACACGGTCCACGTCGTCGGATTGCACGTCGATGCGACCGATGCCGTCCTCACGCAGGGGCTCACGCAAGTGCGTGCCGGGCGCGAAACCCGAGCGCGGCACATCGGACAGGCGCTGGCGCGCGTCGGGATTGGGGGTGCGTACGAAGGCGCGCGCGAACTCGCGGGCGGCGACCACCTCATCTCGCGTGCGCACTTTGCCCGCTACCTCGTCGCGCAAGGCAAGGCCGCGTCCACCCGCGACGTCTTTCGCAGCTACCTCGTCCCCGGCAAGCCGGGCTACGTGGCGCACGCCTGGGCGCCGCTCGTGGACGCGATTGCCTGGATCCACGCCGCCGGCGGGCAGGCCGTCCTCGCGCATCCCGGACGCTATGCGGTTACCCCGACCGGAATGCACCGTCTCCTCTCGACGTTCCGTGACGCGGGCGGCGATGCGCTCGAGGTGATCTCCGGCGCGCACACGCGCACCGAGTGCGAGACCTTTGCCGGCCACGCGCGAAGCTTCGGGCTCCTCGCCTCGACCGGCTCCGACTTCCACGGCCCCGACGAGAGTCCGCACGACCTGGGCAGCCTCCCGGCGCTCATGCCCGGGACGACACCGGTGTGGGCGCGATGGTAGGCAACGGCAGCGGCCGGCGCGACAAGCGCACGGTGTTCTTCATCTCGGACCGCACGGGGATCACGGTGGAGATGCTCGGCAACAGCCTCCTCACGCAGTTCGACCAGTTCGACTTCGAGCGCGTGACGTTGCCGTTCGTCGACACCCCCGAGCGCGTCGCCGATGCCGTGCGCGTCGTCAACGAGACGGCGCACGCGGAAGGCCATCGACCGATCGTCATCAGCTCGATCGTCGACGAGGCGATGAGTGAGATCGTGCGCCGGGACGTGGACGCGCTCACGCTCGATCTGTTCCAGGTCTTCATCCAACCGCTGGAAGGCGAGTTGCGGACGAAGAGCTCGCACGCGGCCGGACGCTCGCACGGGATCGCCAACAGCCACGGCTATTTCGCGCGCATGGAGGCGATCGCCTTTGCGCAGTCGCACGACGACGGCGCGAGCACGCGCGAACTCGACAAGGCGCAGGTCGTGCTCGTCGGCGTCTCGCGCTGCGGCAAGACGCCGACCTCGCTCTATCTCGCGCTCCAGTTCGGCATCCGCGCCGCCAATTTTCCGCTCACCCCCGAGGACTTCGCGGCACGGCGGCTGCCCGCCTCGATCGTCCCCTTTCGCGCCAAGCTCTTTGGGCTCACCATCCAGCCGCAGCGCCTCCACGAGATCCGCGAGGAGCGTCGGCCGCACAGCAAGTACGCCGCGGTCGACCACTGCCGGCATGAGGTGCGCGAGGCCGAGGCGCTGATGATCCGCGAGAACATTCCGATGCTCGACACGACGACGAAGTCGATCGAGGAGATCGCCACGACGATCCTGCATCGCGCGCGATTGCAGCGGCACATCTACTAGGACGCCGTGGTGTCCTGGCGGCGCGCGGCTCAAAGGCCGTAGAAGCGACGCGCGGTCCCACCCAGGAGCCATCCGCGTTCGCTTGCCGAAAGCCCGGCGGCGAGTTCGACGCTCGCGGCATGCCAGCCTTCGTACGTGCCCGCGAGATTGACGACCGGCCAGTCGCTGCCCCACATGAGGCGTTGCGCGCCGAAGCACTCGACGAGGTGATCGAAGTAGCGGCGCAGGATCGCCGGAGTCCAACCGGGACCCGCTTCGGTGACGAGCCCCGAGATCTTGCAGCAGACGTGAGGGTGCGCGGCGATGGCTCGCATCTGGCTCGCCCAAGGCTCCCACTCGCCGGCGCAAATGTCGGGCTTCGCGGCGTGATCGACGACGACGGCGAGATCCGGGTGGCGCTCGAGGAGCGTGAGCAACACGAATCGTTGCGCCGGCTTGACGAGGGCGTCGAAGCGCAAGCCAAGACGCGGCAACGCGGCGAGCGCGCGCCTCACGTCGGCGCGCAGGATCCAACCGGGATCGGGCAGGTCCTGCAGCATCGGACGGACGCCCTTGAGCAACGGGTCGCCGGCGAGATCGGTGAGTGTTGCGATCGCCTCGGGGTCGGCGAGATCGACCCAGCCCACCACACCCCGGACAAGCCCGCCGCCTTCGCGTGCGACATCGAGGAGGTAGCGGGTCTCGGCAACGGTTGGCGCTGCCTGGACCAGGATCGTCGCGCCGATTCCAGCTGCGGTGAACGCCGGCCGGGCATCGGCCAGCGAAAAATCGCGATGGATCGGCGCCAGGTCCGGAGTGAGCCAGCCGTAGTCGCCGCGGGCGAGCGACCAGACGTGATGGTGCGCGTCGACGTCGGGGCTCACGGCGCGGCAGGTGGCAGCGGCGCGTCGGCCGCGACGAGTCCGCGCCCCTGCAGCTCATGCCAGAAAGCGGCAGGGATGGGGAAGCGACGCATGGTCACGAGGTCGTCGACTTCCTCCTCGCTGCGCGCCCCCGCGAGCACCGTCGCGGCCGCCGGGTGCGCCGCGACGAACTGCAAGGCCGCAGCCCGCAGCGGCACGTGGTGACGCGCGCACACCGCTTCGATGGCAGCGACCCGCGCAACGATCGCGGCGGGCGCCGGGGCGTAGTCGAAATACGCGATGTCGCCGGCGCGCGGGTGCGCGCCGGTGGCGAGGATGCCCGAGTTGTACGGTCCCCCCAGGACGAGGGCCACGCCGCGCCGCCGGCAGGTGGGCAGCAACGTCGCCGCAGCCGAGGTGTCGGCGAGCGTGTAGCGACCCGCGAGGAGGATCACGTCGAGGTCGGCGTGCTGCAGCACGTCGTGACAGATGGCAACGCCATTGACTCCGAGGCCATAGCCTGCGATGTCGCCGCGACGTTTCAACTCGGCCAGCGCCGGCAGGCCGCTGTCGAGAAGGTCGCGGTAATGCCGCTCGAACGCGGCACCGTGCGTGGCGCGATCGAGATCGTGCACGTAGACGATGTCGATGCGCTCGATGCCGAGCCGGACACGACTTGCCGCGAGCGAGCGCAGCACGCCTGCACGCGAATAGTCGTAGCTCTGCACGTAGGGTGGCAGGTCGACGTAGCCGTGCTGCGCGGCGGCGGCGTCCGGCGCCGCATGCAGCAAGCGCCCGACCTTGGTCGACAGCAGATACTCCCCTCGCGGCCGCGCCCGCAGCGCGGCGCCGAAACGCTGCTCCGAGAGCCCGTTGCCATAGTGCGGCGCGGTGTCGAAATAGCGGATGCCGCGTTGCCACGCGCGGTCGAGCAGCGCCTGCGCGGCAGCATCGGTGACGGACCGGAAGAGGTTGCCGAGCGGCGCCCCGCCGAGTGCGACGCCGGGCGTCGCCGTGGCTTGCCGAAGTCGGTCTCCGAGCACTGGTTGCGCGCTAACATGTCAGTCGCTAGACTGCGCCCATCCTACGCGACCGGCGCACGTACGTGCAAGCCGACTCGCGAGGTTCTTCGCTTTCGCCAAGGAGATTTGCCGATGGAACGTACGCGTCGTTTGGCTCTCGCTGCGCCCGCCCTCGTCGTGGCGGCCCTTGCCTGGCCGGTGAGCACGCTCGCACAGGAAATCGTGCTGCGCTGGTCGGACGTGGTCCCGGCCTCGCACCCGTCGGTGCAGATGATCGACCGCATCGCCGCCGAAGTGAAGGCGAAGTCCGGTGGGCGCATCGCGATCCAGTCCTTTCCCGGCGGCCAGCTCGGCTCGTCGCGGGATACGATCGAGGCGGTGGCCAACGGCACGCAGCAACTCGTGACCGAAGGCGCCGCGAACTTCGGCGCCTGGGTCCCCGCGATCTCGGTCGTCGAGAGCCCGTACATCTGGCGCGACGGCGATCATCTGGTGAAGGCCATGGCGGGCCCCGTCGGCAAGGCGTTCAACGACGAGCTCATCGCCAAGCGCGGCATGCGCATCCTCGGCACCACCTACTACGGCACGCGCCACCTCACGACGACGAACAAGGAAGTGCGCACGCCAGCGGACCTCGTGGGCTTCAAGCTGCGCGTGCCCGAGAACGACGTGTTCAAGGCGATGGCCGAGGCCTGGGGCGCGCGACCGACGCCGATGAATTTCGGCGAGCTCTATCTCGCGCTCAAGCAGGGCGCCGTCGACGGTCAGGAGAATCCGCTGCCGACGATCAAGTCGGGGAAGTTCGACGAGGTGCAGAAGTATCTCGTGCTCACCGCGCACATCGTCACACCGCGCATCATCGTCGTGAACGAGACGTTCTGGAAGGGCCTCAAGCCCGCCGACCAGAAGATCATCCAGGATGCGATCGATGCCGGCATCAAGTGGCAGAACGCCGAGCTCGCGAACCAGGAGAAGGCCCTCGTCGAGGCGTTCAAAGCGAGCGGGATGACCGTCATCCCGGTCGACATCGAGGCGTTTCGCAAGCCGGTGGTCAACGCCGTGGTGCCCAAGTTCGAGGCGCGCTGGGGCAAGGGCACGTACGAGAAGCTGCAGCAGATCAAGTGAGGCGGGCGTGAAGGCGGCGCTACGGCTCGCCGAGCGCGCGATCGACGCTGCCGCGATCGCCAGCTTCACCGGGATCCTCCTGTGCGTGCTCGCGCAGGTGATCTTTCGCTACGCACTCAACGATCCCCTCACCTGGAGCGAGGAGCTCGCACGGTACCTGTTCATCTGGTGCGCGTTCCTGGGCTGGATCATCGCTTCGCGCCGTCGCAGCCATCTCGCGATGACCTTCGTCGTCGAGCGGCTGCCGGCGCCGGCCCAGACTGCCACCGCCGTCGCGATCCAGGGCGCCACCCTGCTCTTCGCCTGGCTCCTGGGTTCGCGCGGCGTTGCCCTCGTGCGCAACAACTGGGACGTGGAGAACGTGGCGGTTCCGTTCAATCTCGGCGTCGTCTATCTCATCGAGCCGATCGCGGCGCTGGCGATCGCGGTGTACGCCCTCATCGCGCTCGTCGAGGTGCTGCGCGGTCGGCGCGTGCCGGCGGTGGGCGGCGATCCCGCGTGAAGGTGCTGCGGTGACCACGCTCATGCTGTCGATCCTCGCGGTGTGGTTCGTCGCGATCTTCCTCGGGCCCCCGCTGTGGCTTGCGATGTCGCTCGCCGGCTGGGCGTTCCTCGTGCTCGCGGGGATTCCGGACCTCGCGCTCGCGCAGCGCATCGCCAAGGCCGCGGACTCGTTTCCGCTCCTTGCCGCACCCCTGTTCATCCTGATGGGCAACGTCATGAACACCGCCGGGATCACGCGGCGGATCTTTCGCTTTGCGACGGTGTGCGTGGGCTGGATGCGAGGAGGCCTGTGCCACGCCAACATCGTGGCCAGCGTCTTTTTTGCCGGCACCTCGGGCTCGGCCGTCGCCGACGCAGGTGGGCTCGGCACGCTCGAGATCAAGGCGATGACCGACGAGGGGTACTCGGTTGACATCGCCGCCGCGGTGACCGCGTCGTCGGCGACCATCGGCCCCATCATCCCGCCGTCACTGCCGATGATCGTCTACGGCGTCTCGGCCGAGACGTCGATCGGTGGCCTGTTTCTCGCCGGCGTCGTGCCGGGCGTGCTGATGGCGGGCGCGCTCATGCTCATGGTGCGGGCGATCGCCCGCAAGCTCGACTTGCCACGACACCCCTTTCCGGGGCTACGCGACCTGTGGCGTGCGTTCCTCGATGCGTTCTGGGCGCTGCTGACGCCGGTGATCCTCTTTGCCGGTCTCTTCGGCGGTGTCTTCACACCCACCGAAGCGGCCGGTGTCGCCGTCGCGTACGCGATCGTGCTGGGACTGTTCATCTATCGCGACTTCCGCCTCGCCGACCTGCCCCGCATCATCCTCGATACCGTCGAGACGACCGGTGTGGTGCTGGCTCTCGTGATGTCCGCCGCCCTACTCGCCTACTGCCTCGCGCTGTCGCAGGTGCCGCAGGCGGCAGGTGCGTACCTGACGAGCCTCGCGGCGAGCCCCGTCGTCTTTCTCCTGCTCGTCAACGTCATCCTCCTCGTCGTCGGCTGTTTCATGGAGGGGCTCGCGGCGATGCTGATCCTGATTCCGATCCTGGTGCCCGTCGCCCTCAAACTCGGCGTCGATCCGATCCAGTTCGGCCTCATCTTCGTCCTCAACCTCATGATCGGCACGATCACGCCGCCGGTAGGCATCGTGCTCTACGTCACGGCGAAGGTCGCCAACATCTCCTTCGAGCGGGTGACGCGCGCGACGATGCCGTTCCTCGCACCGCTGCTCGTCGTCCTGCTGCTGGTCACGCTCTTTCCGCCGTTGTCGACATGGCTTCCCGAGCTCCTGCTCACGCGATGAGGCCCCTCGCACCGCGAACCGCGGCGCCGCAACGACAGTTGCGCTGGCAGGCCTACGACCGCTTCCAGCAGCAACTCCTGGCAGCGCGCATCCGCCCCGGACAGTTCGTCTCGCAACGCGAGCTGGCCGCGCTCATCGGGCTGCCGCTGGGAGCGGTCCGCGAAGTGATTCCGCGCCTGGAAGCCGAGCGCCTGCTCGTCACCGTCCCGCAGCGCGGGCTGCAGATCGCCAACGTCGACGTCAAGCTCATACGTAACGCCTTCCAGCTCCGGGTGGCGCTGGAGAAGGAAGCCACTGCGCAGTTCGCGCTCACGGCAACTGCGGCGCAACTCGATGCGCTCGAGGCGGCGCATCGCGACATTCTCCGACGCGCCGCACGACGGATGTCCCCGGCCCTGCTCGACGCCGCGCAGGCGGTCGACTGGGGCCTGCACGACACGATGATCGACGCCCTCGGCAACGAGATCATCTCGTCGATCTATCGCGTGAACAGCCTGCGCATCCGACTCATCCGGCTCGATCGCGTGACCTTGAGTGCCGATTCGCTGCAACCCGCGATGGAGGAGCACTTGAGTCTGCTCGCCGCGCTGCGCGCGCGCGATCCGGCACGCGCCATCGCTGCCGTCGAAGCCCATCTCACCCACGCGTGCCACCGCGCGCTGGGTCTTTGAGGACGCCCCCATGCATTCCCATTCCCCACGTCTCGTCGCCGGCTTGTGGTGTGCGACGCTGACGCCCTTGACCGCCGACGGCGGCATCGATCATCCGCGCCTGGTCGCGCACGTGCAGCACTTGCTGGCGCACGGGGTCGCCGGCGCCGCTCCCTTCGGGACGACCGGCGAAGGACCTTCGCTGTCGGTCGCGCAACGACGCGCCGGGATCGACGCCTTGCTCGCCGCCGGCGTCGCCCCGACGCGAATCCTGCCCGGCACCGGTTGCGCGTCGCTGGCAGAGACGATCGAACTCACCCGCCACGCGGTGCGCGCGGGCTGCGTCGGGGCGCTCGTGCTGCCGCCGTTCTTCTGGAAGGCACCGAGCGACGACGGCATCTTCGCCTGGTACGCGCGCGTGATCGAGGGCGTGGCGGACGCGCGCCTGCGTATCCTCCTCTACCACTTGCCGCAGTTCTCCGCGGTGCCGCTCTCGGTCGACCTCGTCGCGCGCCTCGCCGCCGCGTTCCCCGGCGCCGTGGCGGGCGTCAAGGACAGCGGCGGCGACTGGACGCACACGCAAGCGCTGCTCGCGCGACTGCCGGAGCTTTCGATCGTCATTGGCCACGAACCCGACCTGCCGCGGCTGATGCGCGCCGGCGGCGCCGGCACCATCTGTGGCGTCGCCAACGTCTTTCCCGATCTCGTCGCGGCGCTGCTCGCGCCCAACGTGACGGCGCAGACCGAGGCTCAAATTGCGCGATTCATCGAGATCCTCTTTGCCCAGCCGTTCCTGCCTGCGCTGAAGAGCATCCTCGCCGATCAGCGTCGCGATCCTGTCTGGCGCGCGGTGTGCCCGCCGCTGGTTGCACTCACTGCCGCGCAGCAGGCGTCGTTGCGAGACGCGCTGCGCGCTGCCGGGTTTGCGTGACACGGCGGCGCGCGCGACGCTAGAATGACCGGCCTGTCTTCCGCGAGCCGCTCCCGACCATGACCGCATTCCTCCGTCTGCGCCCGTTGCTCCTCGCCGTCCTCGCTGCCTTCGCCTTCGTGCGACCCGCGGCGGCCGTCGACTACACCGACATTTGGTGGAATCCGTCCGAGTCGGGCTGGGGCGTCAACTTCATCCAGGCGTCCAATTTCATTTTCGCGACGTTCTTCATCTACGGCGAGAACCAGCAACCGACCTGGGTCACCGCGCAGCTCACCCGTGGCAACAGCAACGTGTGGACCGGGCCGTTGTACTTCACGACGGGGTCGTTCTACGGGGCAGCGTGGAATCCCAACCAGCAAACGACCACGCAGGTGGGCACCGCCACGTTCGTGCCGACCGATTCGGCCACCGGGCAACTCACCTACGTCGTCGGCACGGTCACCGTGGTGAAGACGATCACGCGCCAGACGCTCAAGCCGTTCTTCGCCGGTGGCCAGTACGCCGGTGCGGTGCAACTCGTCTACAGCGGTTGTGCGAACAACGGAACCTCGACGTACTGGACGCAACTCACGGTGACGCAGCGCCCGAACGGGTCGATGCGCTTCGCCTGGCTTGCCTACGATGCCAACGGCAATCCGTTCACCTTCGCGATGGACGGCGCGTCGGCGCAGCAGGGCGTGCTCTACCGGTTGCCCAATGCGACATACACCTTCGACGCGAACACGCTGAGCGCGGACATGTCGCAGATCCGCGTGACGACCCAGGGGATCGAGGGCACCTGGTTCTCGAACTTCGGCCAGGGCTGCACGGAGAACGGCTACTTCTCGCTGCTCTGGGTGCAGCCGTAGCCGGGCACCCGCTGCCGGCGGACGAGTTCGAAGAGAACGACCGCCGCCGCCGCAGCGGCGTTGAGCGATTCCATGCCTCCGGGCATCGGGATCGTGACGGTGCAATCGGCAGTTGCCGCGAGCGCGGGCGACAGTCCGGTACCTTCGTTGCCGATCGCAATGGCCCAAGGGGGGGCCACCGGCGTCGTGTACAGGTCGGTGCCGCTCGCAACACCCGTCGCCACGACGGTGCCTCCGGTGGCCCGGAACGCCCGAGCCCACGCGACGAGGTCGACATCCTCCGTCACGGTCAGGAGGAAGTGCGCCCCCTGCCCGGCGCGCAGCGCCTTCGGCGACCACGCCGACGCCCCTTCCTTCGACAGGAGGGCCGCATCGACACCCGCGGCAGCCGCGGTGCGCAGGATGGTGCCGAGGTTGCCCGGATCCTGCACCCCGTCGAGAAGAATGTGGCGCACCCGGGCCGGATCGGCGCGGGGCGGCGGCAGCGACACGACGGCGAGCACGCCGATGTCCGGTGAGGTGGCCGCAACACTGGCCATGATCGACCGCGGCGCGTGAATGACGTCCTGTGGCGGCAGCGCGCGCACGAGTGTCGCCACCGCCGGTCGTGCCTCGACGCCTTCCAGCACGACGAG
>WBZO01004668.1_pt1 | contig 14578 bp, 8 predicted proteins | sample 5204261 | NCBI WGS metagenome assembly WBZO01 (sample SAMN12412400, study PRJNA552823) | activated sludge metagenome | isolation source: activated sludge from anammox sidestream of wastewater treatment plant... | place: USA: North Carolina | collected 2017-09
TCAGCCCGGGGATGCCCCCTTCCGCCCGCGGCGAGCAGGCTCGCCGGCAAAACATGTCCCTGGCCGCCGGCCGCGTTCAGCGTCGATTGTAGCCCCGTCGGGCCTTGGCGGCGAGTGCCCCGCTTACGATCAGGATCCCGGCATGGGGTCAGGTCTTGTTTTTCGTTTTTCGGAAGAGGGCCCGTGCGGGCCGTGGCACGGCCACGGGGCAATAACGAGAAACAAGACCTGACCCCGAGCGTGCCTCCTCACGCCGGCCGCGACAGGCCGAGGAGCTCGGCGAGCTGGTCTTCCTCGGTCTTCAGAACGTCGATCGAGGCGGAAAAGAGGATGGAGGCCTTGGTCAATTCGACCAGGTTTGCGCCGATGTCGGTGTTCGATAGCTCGGTCGCGCCGGAGACGAGCGTGGCGCCCGCCTCGCCCGGCTCTACCTCGACGGCCAGCCCCGAGTTGGGCCCGGCGGCCAGCAGGTTGTCTCCGCCCTGCTGGAGGCCCTGGCGATTGGGGAACCGGGCCAGGGCGAGGCTGCCCAGGTCGCGGAGCCGGCCGTCGGTGAACCGCCCGCGGATCGCGCCGTCGGCGTCGATGCTGAACCCGGTCATCTCGGCCACGGACCCGTCGGGGTTCTGGACGCTCATCCGGGCGGGGATCCTCACGGGGCCGAGCTGACCGCTGCCCGCCATCCGGCCCAGCACGCGGTGGCCGTCGGCCGTGACCAATTCGCGGTCGGCGTTGAGACTGAAGCGGCCGTCGCGGGTGTAGAGCCGCTCGCCTGGCGGGCCTTCGAGCACGAACAGGGCGTCGCCCTCGATGGCCAGGCTCAGCGGGTCGTCATCCAGGGCGATCGTGCCCTGGCTCGTGTCAATCGAGATGGCGGCGGGCTGCACTCCCCGGCCGAGCTGGACGGGATTGCGCCCGCCCGACGAGGCCGTGGGGCCCGCGCCGGCGCTCAGGGTCTGGTAGGGCTGCGCGGCCGGCACGACCCGCGAGGCCTTGAAGCCGGGCGTCAGGGCGTTGGCCAGGTTGTTGGCCGTCGCGCCCAGCATGGTCTCAGCCAGAGAGACGCCGCTCAGCGCCGTCTGCATCACGCCACCCATCACCGTCCCCGGGCAAAGAACCGCGTCGTGTCAGGATGCGCGCGGCCGTGCGCCAAGAAAAGCCCCATCTGAAATATAGCTCACGTTGGGCGGGCAAGACCGTCAAGAATTCGGACTGGAGGCCGAAGAGCGGGCCTTCTTCCGCCCCGGTCCCGTGGGCGGCCGGGGGCGGAATTCGGGCCGGTCGGCCGGGCCGAAGTCGGGCCGCGGGCCCTTGATGCGGAAGTACAGCCGGCGGAGCTGCCTTTGCATCTCGTCGCCCGGCAGGGCCAGGAGCGAGTCGCGCTGCTCGGGCGTCAGCTCGAACTCGAAGAAGTGCAAGAGCTCCGCCTCGCTCGCCTCCGGCGTCAGCCAGCCGCCGTGCGGGTCCCCCTGGTAATGCGCCAGGTAGCGGGCCCAGCTTGAGATCAGCTTCCACTGGTCGCGCGGGGACCGCCTGACAAGCTCGGCCCGCGTCTCCGGAGAGACCCGGGCCAGGACGTCGGCCAGGTCGCTATCGCCCGGCACCGGCAGGCTCCCCTTGCGGCTCGACGGCCACCGCAGCCACAACATGCTCAACACCAGGCGGGCGCGGTGCTCGGCGTTCGACGTGAGCTCGTCGCGGCGGTCGGGCGGCAGCAAGGCCAGGACCTCGGCCTCGTGACGCAGGGCGTAGTCCTTCATCCAGGCCAACAGCCCGTCGGTGTCGCGCGGGTCGGGCTGGCGGACCGCGCGGTCCTCCTCTTCCTCGACGGCCTTCTTGACGGTCGCGATCCGCTCCTCGGCCGGCAGTTCGACGACCTCCGCCCGGCGGTACATGGGCAGCGTCTTGAGCCACTCGTAGTACCGCCGCGCCACCTGGCGCAGGTCGGCGCCGTCGGGGTCCTCGTCGATCCGGCGGTTGAGTTGGCGCAATCGCTCGCGCTCCGCCGGGTCGAGGGCCTCCAGCCGCTGCGACGCCTGGAGCACGTCGGCCTTCTGGGCCGGAGACATGGCGGCGAGCCGCGCGCGGCGGTCCTCCGGCTCGCTCTCCGCATACGCCGAGCCCCCCGGCGAGTCCTCGCCGAAGACCTGCTCGTCGTGCAGGCGTTTGAGGAACTCGAAGCCGTCAATCTGGCGGTACTGGTCGAGTTGCTCCAAGAGCGGCAGGTCCTCGGCCATGCGGCGGTCGGGGTCGGGCCAGGAGAGCTTGACGGCGGCAAACCCGACCGCGGACGCGATCAGCAGGCCGGCCAGGCCGGTCACCCAGCCGGGCCATCGCTTGCGGTGCTGGGCGTCCTGCTCCTTGGCCAGGTCGGCGGCGGCGGCCACCGCGACCATCTCCAGGGTCGACCGCGTGAAGCGGTCGTCCACGCCCCCGTCGTCCAGCTCGTCGAGGAGGTCCCACGTGCGCTCGAGCTCCTGGAGGGCCTGGCGGACCTTGGGATCGGCGACCAAGGTTTCTTCGATCCGCCGGCTGGCCGCGTCGTCCAGCTCGCCGTCGAGATAGGCGACGAGGTCCTCGTCGGAGATGGTCGGAGGGTTGCCCGGGTCGATCGTCATGGGTTCACGACTGAAGCGGGCCGGTGGCGGCGGGATGCTCGCCGTGGTCGACGTACGGCTCGAGTACCTCGCGGAGGTTGACCCTCGCGCGGGACAGGAGCGACTTGATGGCCTGGGGCGTGAGCTGCATGGTCTCGGCGATGTCGGCGTAGCTCATCCCCTCGAACTTGTTCAACAACACGGCCAGGCGCTGGCGCTCGTTGAGCGAGCCCAGGGCCAGGCGGACGATGTCGCGGGTCTCGGCCTTGTCCAGTTGCCGGGCCGGTATCTGGCCGCTGGAGCACTGGATCATCATCTCCAGGGGATGGGCCCCCAGCGGGCCGCTGCCGCTGCCGTCCAGGTGGATCTCGCGGCGGCGGGACCGCGACCGCAAGGCGTTGGAGGCCACGTTGTTGGCGATCGTAAACAGCCAAGTCGTGAACTTGGCCCCGGCCACGTATCGCTTGCGCGAGCGGTACACGCGGAGGAACACGTCCTGGGCCAGGTCCTCGGCCAAGTCGCGATTGCCGACCAGGTGCTCGAGGACCAGCACGACGCGGCCTTGGTGACGGCGCATGAGCTCCTCGAACGCCTCGGCATCGCCCTCCCGGACCTGCAGCATCAGCCGCACGTCCGGGTCGCGCATGGCGTGTCGTTTGGCGGACGAGTTGCTAATCACGGCTGGGTCGCCCGTTCGGCCAAAGGCAGAACGCGGCCCCGGGCGGTCCGAGACCTTCCAACCCTTTAGTGTAAGCAAACCCGGCCGCCGCGACCAGCCGCGGCACGGCCTGGCTGCGGACCTATCATTCCAACCCCCGAGCCGACAGCCGGTTCCGTCCGGTTGTGCGGGTGGCGCGACCTGGAAAGGTCGCCCACTCGCCCGTGGGGCATTGCCGCCCGTGCGGGCGACGCAAGAATCGGTCCATGAGCCCCAATGCACCCCCACAGGCCGCAGCGGCAGCGAGTCCAGGCCAAAGCCCGGAAATGACGCGCATCTACCTGGACAATGCGGCCACGACCTGGCCCAAGCCCGAGGCCGTGTATGAGGCCGTCGACCGCTACCAGCGTCACCTGGGGGCTTCCCCTGCCCGCGGGGTCTACGCCGAGGCCCTCGAGGCCGATCGGGTGATCGACAGTGCCCGGGCGGCGGTGGCCGAGTTGCTCGACGCCGAGGGCCCGGCACGGATTGTGTTTACGCTGAACGGCACCGACTCGCTCAACCTGGCAATCCACGGCGTCTTGAGCGGAGGCGGCCACGTGGTCACAAGCGCGGCCGACCACAACTCGGTGCTCAGGCCCTTGCGGTGGCTCGAGGACCGCGGCCGGATCGACGCCACCCGGGTGGACTGCGACGCCGATGGCCTGGTCGATCCGGACGACGTGCGCCGCGCGATTCGCCCCGACACGCGCCTGGTCGCTCTGATACACGCCTCGAACGTGACCGGGATCCTTCAGCCGGTGGCCGAGGTGGGCCGGATCGCCCGCGAGCACGGCGCGCTATTCCTGGTCGACGCGGCCCAGTCGCTGGGCCACGTGCCGATCTCAGTGCGGGCGATGCGGATCGACCTCTTGGCCGCCCCAGGGCACAAAGGGCTCTTGGGGCCGCTGGGCACAGGGCTCTTGTACGTGCGCCCGGGAGTGGAACAGCTCATGGGGCCCTTGCGCCAGGGGGGCACCGGCACGCACAGCGACGAAGACCGCCAGCCCGACGAGATGCCCCATAAGTACGAGCCGGGCAACCACAACGCGGCCGGGATCGCCGGGCTCTTGGCGGCAGTCCGATTTCTGGAGGATCGCACGCTGGCGTCAATCCGCCGCCACGAGATGGACCTGACCGAGCGGCTCGTCGAGGGATTTTGCGGCATCTCCGGGGTGACCCTATTCGGACCGCGCGACCCGCGCGATCGCGTGGGCGTGGTGAGCATCAGGGTGGCAGGACTGTCGCCAGGGCACGTTGCGGCCCTCCTGGAGGCGGGCCACCGCATCCAAGTCCGGGCAGGCATCCACTGCGCGCCGCGGATGCACGCCGCGCTGGGCACGCTGGACCACGGCGGGACCGTCCGTTTCAGCCTGGGCCCGTTCAACACCTCGGAGCACGTGGACGCTGCCATCGAGGCAGTTCGAGGGATCGCCCAGCGACGTGTCGAGGAGGCGAGCACGTTGTCCTCTCGGCCGAGCCTGACTTGAGAGGCAGTGAGAAGCCAAGAGCCCCCTCAATCGACTGGGATGCGGAATGTGCAATCCGCGGGGTCGGCCGCGCTCTTTCGAGGGGATTCCGCACGGAGTACATGCTTTAACATATTACACTGCAAAGACTTGTGCAATCCCCCCCGAAACAAGCGCAGACGCAGCCCGGACGCCTTGTTACAATCCATACCTTATCACACGGTATGATCCCGCTTTCTCCGGGTCGCTGCGACCGCCGCCGGCGCGCGAACAAACGATGGACGCCGACGAACTACTAGCAAATCTGCACGCCGCGGTCCCCTTGGTGGGACCGTCGCTGTTGGCGGCCGACTTTGCCAATCTGGAGTTGGAGATACGGCGGGCGGAAGAGGCCGGGGCCCAGATCCTGCACCTGGACATCATGGATGGGCACTTCGTGCCCAATCTGAGTTTCGGGCTGCCGGTGGTGGAGGCCGTGCGGCGCGTTACCCGGCTGCCGCTGGACGTGCATCTGATGCTCACCGAGCCCACGCGGTATGTGCGCCGTTTCCGCGAGGCCGGGGCCGACCTGATTACCATCCACATCGAGGCCGTGCCCGAGCCCACAGCGCTTCTGCGGGAAATCCGCCGTCTGGGGGCCTGCGCCGGACTGACGCTCAACCCGCCGACCCCGGTCGAGGCCGTCGAGCCGTACCTCGAAGACTGCGACCTGGTCCTGGTGATGAGCGTGATGCCGGGCTTTGGGGGACAGTCGTTCGAGCCGGTGGCCCTGGAGAAGCTGCGGCGGCTCCGCCAGTTGGATGCCCGACGGCTGCTGCTGTCGGTCGACGGCGGGGTGGACACCGAGACCATTGGACCGTGCGGCGAGGCCGGGGCCGACCTGTTCGTGGTGGGCACCGCGTTCTTTTCGGCCGACGACTACGCCGCGCGCCTGGCCGACCTGACCGATGCGGCCCGGGCGGTCCGCGACGTGGAAATCTAGAGGATACACAAACTTGTTCGGAATGTTGACGACCCCGCGGAACGGTCCCGCGTCTGACCCGAGTTCGACCATGGTTCGCATTGTTCTGGTCCGTCCGGGAGCGACGGACTATACACAGCAGGGACGGATCCAAGGCACGCTCGACGTGCCGCTGAACGAGGAGGGGATGGCCGAGGCGTCGCGGCTGGGCGAGGCCCTCCGCGGCCTGGGGATCGAGGTGGTCTACGCGCCCCCCTGCGAGCCCGCCCGGCAGACGGCCGCGCTGATCGCCGAGGCCCTGGGCGTGAAACACAAGAAGCTCGACCGGATGCAGAACCTGAGCTTCGGGCTATGGCAGGGAATGCAGATCGAGGACGTGCGGCTCAAGCAGCCGCGGGTCTATCGCCAGTGGCAGGAACAGCCGGAGACGGTCTGCCCGCCAGAGGGTGAGATGCTGGCGGAGGTCGACGAGCGGGCCCGGGCGGCGATGACCAAGCTCCTCAAACGGCATCCCGAGGGGGTGATCGCCCTGGTCCTGCCCGAGCCCCTGGCCAGCGTGGTGCGGCGGTGCCTGACGCAGGGCGAGTTGGGCGACCTGTGGAAGGCGGCGGCGGACCACGGCGAGTGGGAGGTCGTCGAAGTGGACACCAAGGAGGCGGCCTCGAGCGGATGAGCACGAACCGGCCCGATCCGAGCACCTGGCGCAACCTGATCAAACGGCCCAAGCGGGGCGTGCCGGAGGGACTCTGGCAGCGTTGTCCGGGCTGTCAGGCCACCATCTTCCGCAAGGAGGCGCAGAAGCTGCTGGGCGTCTGCCCCGAGTGCGATTACCACTGGTACGTGGCCGCGCGCGAGCGGATCGCCCAGGTGCTCGACGAGGGGACCTTCGAGGAGTGGGACGCCGACCTCGAGCCGGGCGACCCGCTGGAGTTCGCCGACAAGAAGCCTTACCCCGAGCGGATCCAGGACGAGCAAGCCCGCACCGGGCTCAAAGAAGCGGCCGTGACCGGCACGGGCATGATCCGCGCCCGCCGCGTGGCCTTCGGCGTGACCGATTCGGCCTTCATCATGGGGAGCATGGGCTCGGTGGTCGGCGAGAAGCTTACCCGGCTCGTCGAGCGGGCCACGGAGCAGGGGCTCCCGCTGATTATCATCTCGGGCTCGGGCGGCGGGGCCCGGATGCACGAGGGGCTCTTTTCGCTGATGCAGATGGCCAAGGTCTCGGCGGCCCTCGCCCGCTTCGACTCGGCCGGCGGGCTGTTCATCTCCGTGCTCACCAATCCCACGATGGGCGGCGTGGCGGCCAGCTTCGCCTCGCTGGGCGACCTGGTCTTCGCCGAGCCCAAGGCCCTCATCGGGTTCGCCGGGCCGCGGACCATCAAGGCCACCATCCGCATCGAGCTCCCCAAGGGCTTCCAGACCAGCGAGTTCCTGCTGGAACACGGCTACATCGACCGCATCGTCCGCCGCCAGGACCTCAAGACGGAGATCGCCCGGACCGTGGATTACTGCGGGAAGTAGGCGAATTCGCGACGCGGCAGCATCGATGTCGGGTCGCATCCAACGGCGCATAACGTGTGCCCTCGGCGTATAACGTGTGCCCTGAGCGGCAATTTAGCCGGCGAGCTTGCTCGCCGAGTTCGCGGGCGGGCCGGCTACGTAGCGTCCGCGGCGAGCAAGCTCGCCGGCCAAGTTGGCGCAGGTCCAAAGTCGCAGGCAGCGGGTAATGGTTCCCCTCCATCCGGGTAGGTGCGTTCTTCGTTCCCTGCCCGTAAACTCCCATTGACCGCCCCGGGACGGGGGCTTACAATCCCGCCCCCTTGATTCCAAGGAAGGATGGGGATATGCCGCGCACGCGCTGCGCGCGGCCAGTCCCTTGACTGCCGTGCGCGACCCCCAAGCCGTTCTGGCGATGGTGGTAAGCGCCAACGGAAACCCTGAGGAAAGGACTCCTCGCATGTCGTCCCGGCAATCGGCGGCCTCTTCCGATCCGGCCTCCTCCACGCCCCTGCCCCGCATGGGTTCGGCCATGAAGATGCTCGTGGCCATGGGCATCCTCGGCGGGCTGATGGGCGTCTTGGCGTTCGCGGGGGTCCTGGTCCTCTTGGCCACCCACATGGACATCGACGTGGCCGCCCGCGATCCCGCGCCGGCCACGCGACCGATGGCCGAGCCTTTGCCCGGCGCGCCGGCCCGGCGGCTCGAGCCGGTCGTGGTGACGCCCTCGCCGAACCGCAAGGCCGCCCCGCCCGAGGTCGTCGAATCGCTTCCTGCTCCGCAGGACCGCGACGCGGCCGTGCGCGACCGCACGCGAGTGACCCTCCAGGTCCGGTTCGTGGAGCTCAAGCGCGACCAGGCCGAGCGTCTGCTCGGCGACAAGCCCGCGCACGGCGACCCGATCCGCGTCCATACCCTGGCGCGCATGTTGCTCGGACCAGCCGGCGGTGAAGCGGCCGCGACCGAGCGATGGACGCCCGAGGGGCTCGACGCGGCCTTTGCGGAGCTGGACAGGCAGGGCGTCCTTCGCGTCGTCGCTTCGCCCAAGCTCGTCACGTCGCACCGCCGGCCGGCCAAGGCGGTCGATCCGCCGGATTCGGCCACGGCCGGCGCCGGTCCTCGCCCGGCCACCACGACAGTGGATTGCTTGCCCGAGGTCCGCGACGACGGCCGGGTCTCGGTCGAGCTCTTTGCCGAGCGCCGCACGCCGCTGGACATCCCAGACGCCCCCAACGCCCCGCCCGACGCGCGGGAGAGCGTCAGCACGTCGGTCACGCTGGCCGGCGGCCAGGCGGTGGTGCTGGGCGGCCTGCGAACCAGGTCCCTCCCGGCCGGGACCGTGTCCGAGACGGTCGTCCTGGTGAGCGCTTCAATCGAGCCGCCTGCGCGGGGCGACACCGTGCGCCCGCTCTCCGAGACCGAGCTCCGTGAGCGGCGCAACGAGCAGTGCCGCTACCTCCAGGACGCGATCGCCCGCGAATTCCCCAAGGCACAGATCAAGCTCAGCCTGGCGGCGGGCAAGCTATTCATCCACGGACAGGCCAAGGACGGCATGGAGATGGAGCGGATCGTCGCCGCCGTGCGCCGCCGCGCGGTCGACGACTGGGCCATGGTGGACCCGCCCGGCACGGCGCCCGGGTCGCCCGCCGCCCGGGCAGGCGCCGAGTCGCTCGTGGTCAACATGCTCCGCACGCCGCCGCAGTCCCAGGTGCTGGTCCGCCTGAGGCTCGTCGAGATCGCCCCCCGAGCCGAGACTTCGCCGCCGCGCGGAGGGCCCGATGCCGGAGCGGACGCGGGCAGCGAGATCCTCGACTGGTTCGACGGATTGACCAAAACGAACCGCTCGGTAGTGATCGATGGCAAGCTCGGCGAGCGGATCGCGCGGATCGCCCAGCAGGGCGTGGCGCGGGTCCGCGTGCTCAGCGAGCCGGCGCTGGTGACGGTGAGCGGTCGCAAAGGCACGCTGACGATCGGCGACCAGGTGTCCCTGCCGGGCGCCGTCCCGCCAACGGCGACCGGCCGCGGCGGGCGCGACATCGCCCGCGGCATGATCGACAAGGCCGCCCCGGCCGAAAACGGTTCCTATCCTGTCGGCAGCGTGTTCACGGTGCTGCCCGAGGTCCTGGAGCGCGACCGCATCCGGTTGGAGGTGACTCCCGAGTTCCGCAAGGTGGTGGAAGTGAGCCAAGAGAAGGAGCAGCCGCGCCTGGTGCTCCAGTCGCGGTCGCTGATGGCGGCGGCGGTGGTCCAGAGCGGCCAGACGCTGGTGGTGCCGGGCGTGCCGGCCGAGGAGTCGGCCGACGATCCGGCCCGGCGCGACGCCCCGCGTCCGCAGCGGTTCCTGCTGGTGACCGCGGAGATCGTGCCCGTGATGGAGTCGCCCTTGGCCGCGTCGGCGCCGCCGCCCGTCGCGCCCCTCGAGCCGTCGGCGCGATCGGTTCCGCCCCCGGCCGCGCCCAACTCGCCGGCCCCGCCGGTGGCCGTCAGGACCATCGCCCCACCGCCCAAGCCGGCAGAGACGGCGCCCGGCGCGCCGCCGGGTCCGTCCAAGCCCGATCGCCCGCTGGCCTCGTTCTTCCGCAAGGCGCAGCAGGCCGACTACCAGGAGTCGGTGGCCGACGAAGACGTGCCTCCGCCCGAGGCCGACAAGACCGAGCGGCTCCCGCCGGTCGAGGCTGAGACCGTGCCGCTGGCACAGGCGGCGAGCCAGGCCGAGTTGGTCCTCCAGGTCGGCGGCAAACGGACCGTGTCGGCGGGCCACGACGTGCTCCGCGCCACGTCCGTCGATCCGGCGGTCTGCGAGGCGGGCCGGTCGGCGCCGCGCGAGGTGACCATTGTGGGCAAGGCCCCCGGCGCCACGCACGTCACCGTCTGGTCCCAGGACCCGGCGGAGCGTCCGGTGAGTTTCGCAGTTCGAGTGGTCAAGGACCTTAAGAGCCTATCCCAGAACCTCCCGGGAGACCTTCGGTCGGCCGTTTCGGCGGGGTCGGAGACCCACGCCGGACCTGGTTCTGGGATAGGCTCTAAGGACGAGGAGCGGGTCCGCGCCAAGGTCCAGGTCCTCCAAGGGGTGCTGGCCGATCTGTTCCCCGCCGCCGGGGTGCGATTGCACCTGGCCGCCGACCGGCTCACGGTCGAAGGACAGGCCGACAGCCCGACCGTCGCCTCGCAGATCATCGAAGTGGTCCGCGCCGAGGCCGGCACGGATGGCGACCCCGCAAAGCTCCAGATCGTCGACAAGCTGCGCGTGGGCGCGACGGCCGAGCACCAGGTGGCGCTGCGCGTCAAGTTCCTGGCCCTCGAGCCGGCCGTGCTGGGGCGCGCGGCCGACGACCTGAAGCGCGATCGGCCGGCCTTGGCCCCGCTGGCCGGCCGGCTCCTGGCGCTTACGGAAAAGGGCGGCCACGCGGTCCTGGACCCGGCCGATTGCGGCGACGTCCAAGTGGGCCTGCGCCAGTTGGAGCGGCTGGGGCTCTTGCAGATCGTTGCCCAGCCCACGTTGAGCGGGCCGCCGGGCAGACCCCTCTCGTACCTGCTTGCCGCGGCGAACGGGCCGTCCCCGTCGCTGCCCGACGGCCGGGGCCAGACCGGCCCGGCGGACGTCACGTTTCGTTTCCTGCCGGCCCTTGTGGACCCCCAACGGCTGCGCCTGGAGATCGGCGTCGACTCCGGGCCGGGCAACGAGCGGTGGTGGGAGCGAGTCGAGCAGTCGGCCGCCGAGCTCCGCCCGGGACAGACAATGGCCGCCGCCGGCCCGAGCGACCCGCGCCGCGGCGGGGCGAAGCTCGTCGTCGCGGTCACCCCGTCGTTGGTCGCCGTGCCGCCGTCCGTGTCGGCCGCCGCGCCGGCACCCGGGCCATCGCCCCCGGCGCCCCAGCACAAACCGGTCTCGCCGCCGGGGTTCACCGTGGCCGAGTCGACCGAGCCGCCGCCGACCGGGGCCCCGCAGGTGACGGTGCCGACGAGACCCGAGCCGGACCAGCCGCGGACCTCGCTCCTGCCAAGGGTCTTGCGCCCGTCGCGAGTGCGGTGAGCGAGTTTGGCCCGAGCGCTTGCGCCGGGATCGCCGGGGGCCTCGGACTGCGGCAATTCACTGCCGCTTTGACTTCTGGGGCGCCGCTCCGGAGCGTGCGCGTGCTCGCCGCCGCGCCGCAGATGGGAGAAAGCAGTGAGTGCCTCGCGGCACTCCCAGGCTCAGAACTTGATGATCCCCTTCGCCCTCAGCTCGAAGGCCAGCTTGAGCATCTCGATCATCTCGGGCGTGAAGCGGACGCCCAGGTCGCCGCCGTCGGTCGCCTTGCCCCGGCATGGGCTCATGGGCAACAGGCGGTGGTCGAAGTTCTTCGGATCCGCGAACATCGGCGGGGCGCTGAAGCAGCCTTTGCCGGGCCTGGCGAGGTTGGCGAACGGCCTCGAACCGAAGGCATCGCAGTGCTCGATCCGCGTGTCTGGCACGTCTGCCTCCACGGCTTGGACGATGCAGTCCACCAAAGAAGCCGGGCCCCCAAAAACCTTCACAAAATTGTCCGGAACGGTACAGCCGCGGAATTCGGAATTCGCACCGATTTGGATCCCCTGACTCCTCAGAATCGAATTCTCCACGCGGCACGCGCCGGAGAACTTGCTCGGGCCGAAGAAAATCGAGTCCCTGGCTACCAACGCCGAGCCTTGCTTGACCTCACAATACGTGTTCCCGACGGCGACCAGGTTCTTGACTTCCCCGCCGTTCCTGGTCCGGATCGCACACCCGTTCCCCGCCAAGTAAACGACCACTTGGCTCAGCCGAAATTGCCCGGCACCGATTTGGTCAAGGCACATGGCCCCCTCGCCGGGTGCAGCGTGCGCCACAACGAGCCGCTCCAACGTCGTCTGGGGCGCCCTGACCCCCATGAGCATAGAGAGCCCGCTGCGCGGCCCCGCCGAGGTGATCACCGGCCACAAGCCCTTGGCGCCGCGGATCGTCAAGCCCCGCTTCTCGAGAGGGACGTTCACCGGCTCGTTATACGGCCCGCCATCCTGGATCTCGATCAGGCTGTTGGGCTCCGCGGCGTCGATGGCGGCCTGGATGCTCTTGAAGTCCCCCTTGCCGTCCAGACGCACCGTGAGCATCTTGCCGAGACCGGCCACCGACTTCTCCAACTCGGCGAACGAGGGCTTTCGCGCGGCGTCGGTCACGGCGGCCGTGCCGGGGTATTCGCCCTTGAGTCTTTCCACCAGCGGGCGCACTGCGAAGAGGTCCTGCTTCTTGAACAGGTCCGCCGCCTCCTCGTAGAGCTTCTCGGCCTCGGCCTCGTGGAGCCCTGCCTTCACGGCGGCGAGCGACTGGTCCACTTGTGCGCGGTTCTCGCCGAACCACGGCGTCGCGCCGTACTTCTCCCGCAATTCGTCCAGCCGCCTTTGGGCCTCGGTCCACTTGCCCGCGTCGATCAGCCCCTTGGCCTGGGCGTACATTCCGGCCGCCAGCGGTCCCAGATACGGCCCGATGTCCGTGCCCAGCGATTTGGCCTTGTCCAAGAGCTTCTCCGCGAGCGGCACGTCGCCCGCGGCGAAGGCCACCAGCCCGGCCGCCAGCCAGTCGTCCGGCGAGGCGGGATCGACGGCCAGCTCCAGCAGTTTGGGCCGGGCCTTCTCGTTCAGCTCGGCCCAAGGGTGGTCTTCCGTTTTGCCGCTGGCCAGCGTGGCGTGGATCGCTCGCTCGTCCGCCTCGGTCACCTCGCCGTTCATGCCGCGGAGCATGAGGTCGCTCTTGCGCAGGCGAGGGCTGGCCGCCGTGATCCGGGCGATCATCTTCGATTTGAGCGCCGCCATCCGCGCAAGCTCGTCCGCGCGGCGCGAGAGGCGCTGTTGAAGCTCCGGCTCGACGAACCGCACCTTCGCCAGCGCCGCCTGGGCCCCGGCGAAGTCCCAGGCAGCGGCCAGTTCCTCCACTGGCTCCATGGCCGTCCGCCACTTCTCCTCACGGGCCTGGACGGCCGGATCGACCTTCGGCTGGGGCTTCGGCTTTTCCTCCGCAGGGGGCTTTTCCACCGGCTTGGACTTCGGCTTCTCCTCTGGCTTCTTCGGGTCGGGCGGCTTCGGCGGCTCGGGCTTTTGCGGCCCTGGCCCGGGGACCGTGGGAAAGTCGCTCGGCTCCGGCTTCTCGGCGGCGGCCCTCCACACCGGCGCGACGGTGGATGTTTTGCCCTCGGCCAGGGTCACCTCGTCCGTGAACGGTTCGTAACCCGGCCGCTCGATCCGCACGGCGCACTTGCCCGGCCGCAGCGTGAGCTTCACCCGGTCGCCCCGCGCCCCGCCCACGACCACGGTCTCGTCGCGCCCGTTGAGCGTGATCTTGGCCCCGCGCCGCTCGCGCGCGGGCCAGTCCAGGACCAGGGTCGCCTGGGCCGCGGCCGGCGCGTCCTCGCCGGGCGGCTTCTTGGCCACCTCTTCCCCGCGACGGCCGCTCAGCACCACGCCCAGGACCACCATGAAGATGAGGACCAAAGCGGCCATCGCGCCGTAGAGTAGGACCGGGTTGGTCCTTTTCCGCTGCGCGGGCGGGGCGTTCGTCGCGGGCGGGACCGGGGCCTTCTTGCCCTGGATCGTGCGGAGGAACCCCGTCAACCCGGACGACTGCGAGGCCGCCGTGGCCTTCATCGCCTCGCCGGCCGGCGCCCCGTGCGGCTTGCCCGCGGCCAACGCCCGCAGCCGTGCATCGGCGGCGAACGGCTGCAAGGCCGCGGCCACTTCTCCGGGCGCCGCGAACCGCTCCTCGGGCTTCTTGGCCATCATCCGCTCGATTACCAGGGCCAGGGCAGGCGGAACCTCTGGACGCACGGCCGCCATCGGCTCGGGGCGGTGCTGCAATTGGCCCACGAGCTTCTTGCCCGCCGTGTCGTACTCCGGCCCGCTGAACGGCGCCCGCCCGGCCAGCAGTCGATAGAGCGTACACCCCAGCGAGTAGACGTCCGCCCGGATGTCCACCGTGCGGCTGTCGACGATCTGCTCGGGGGCCATGTAATCGACCGTGCCCATGGCCTCGCCCGTGCCGGTGACCGCGTCTTCGCCCTGTTCGGCCTGCGGCCGGGCCAGCCCCAGGTCCAGGAGCTTGACGTGGCCCTCGGGCGTGAGCATCAGGTTGCCCGGCTTGATGTCGCGATGCACCAAGCCATGCTCGTGCGCACACTGGAGGCCCAGGGCGGCCTGCCGGATAATCTCGCAGGCGTCGGCCACGGGCAGGGGGCCGGTCCGTTTGGCCAGGTCGGCCACGTCGGCCCCCTCGACGTACTCCATCACCAGGAACCGCGTCCCCTCGATCTCCCGGGCGTCGAATGCCTCGACCACGTTGGGGTGTTTCAGTTGGGCGACGGCCTTGATC
>WBZO01004670.1_pt1 | contig 14570 bp, 11 predicted proteins | sample 5204261 | NCBI WGS metagenome assembly WBZO01 (sample SAMN12412400, study PRJNA552823) | activated sludge metagenome | isolation source: activated sludge from anammox sidestream of wastewater treatment plant... | place: USA: North Carolina | collected 2017-09
ATCGCATGTGGGATTAAGCAGTCCCTTTTACTCCTACAAAGTATCGACCATTGTACAGGCTAATCGTGAGCTGAAAATCTACACGCTTAATAAAGTGCTGCACATGGTCAACGATTATACAGGTGCATCAGAAATTGGTTCATTGTTCCTTTTGCCCGATTACAGGCGCGATGGCTGGGGGAAATTTCTTTCACGCAGTCGCTTCCTTATGCTCGCGGAGTTTCCTGCATTATTCGACAAAATTGTAATTGCTGAAATGCGCGGTGTGCACGACGCTGAAGGTAATTCACCTTTTTATGACAATATCGCGCGGCATTTTTTCAAGATGCCGTTCAAGGAAGCTGATTATATAAATGCTACCAAAGGTGGCCAATTTATTGCCGATCTGATGCCGAAATATCCCATTTACAGCACTTTCCTGCAGCCCGAAGCACGCAATGTAATTGGTGTGGTGAATGAAGCATCCCGTCCGGCGCAGGCAATGCTTGAGCGTGAAGGTTTCACTTATGTAGGCTACATCGATATTTTCGATGCCGGGCCGACAATGCGAGTGGATCGTGAGCGTATAGAAACGGTGCAGAAGAGCCGCAAAGCTGAAATTGCCGAGCTGAGAGAAGAAGTGGAAGGTGAAAGTATGATGCTTGCCACAACCCAGCTTTCCAGCTTCCGTATGACACGCGCGAACATTGCCTTGCAGGCGGATGGCAAATTAGTAATCACCAGGCTGGCCGCGCAAGCGCTTCAGGTTAAAGAAGGCGACATATTGCGCTTTGCAGCTTAAGCCGGCGGCAGCACTTCTTGAGGAGTAGGTTTGTCGACAAGATGATATAGATGAACCATCATGGCGACGCCCCAGAAAGGTACCAGTAGGTTCAGCAGGGGAATACCTGATGCAATAACGATCAGCAGTCCCGCAAGCAGAACTTTACCTTTATGCTGCTTTGCAAGCTCATCGGCCTTCTTTTTACCGATATGCCGCCCGCCCGCCATACGGAAGAAATAGCGGCCAAGCATATATCCGTTCAGCAGTGGGAAAACGATCGGCCAAACGGGCCAGAAAATCGGGATGAGCAGTACCATGTTTGCGATCAGTATCTGAAGTGAGAAAAGCAAATCGTGCCTGAATTCTCTCCAGAAGGGGTGACTCTGGCCCATAGCCAGCTGAGGGTAACGGAATCTCTCGATTTTCTCTGCGATATATTCATCGAAGAAGCTGGCAATGAAGACCATCATTGACCAGAACAGAACAACGATCGGGGTCAGAAAAACGCTGATCATCATTCCCCAGAAAAGGAATTTAAAAATCACGGCAAAAAAGCCGTCCGGAACACTTCCGGCCTCCAGCAGTCTGGGTTCGATATAGGTATCAACAAGGCTTAAGCCGGCAGTAAGAGCAATAATCGCTGCCAGTGCTGTGAGTCCGATACAGGCAAAGAAAAGTTTCATAATGCCAGGAGCGCGCAAATCACCAATGGCCTCGATTGCGGAGCGAAAAACTAGTTCCATGCCAATGTCTCTTTCTCATAGAGGTTCTGTAAGCCGAGAATTTCAAGCAATTCCAACTGTGCTGTAAGGGATTCGCGCATCAGGTCCGGATCGGCCAAATCTTTTGGAGACAGCTCTTCCCGATAATGTTTTTCCACCCAGGTATTCAGTTTTTCATGCAAGGTAGGGGTGAACAGAACTCCCTGATGTATAGACGCTAACTCTGTTTCAGTCAGAACCACACGCAGGCGCAGGCAGGCAGGACCGCCGCCATTCTTCATGCTTTCACGCAGATTAAGAAAATGAATTTGCGAAACAGGGGTATCTTCAGCCTGTTGGAAGCGCTGAAGTGTGGTACGCACCCTCGAATTCTCTTCTGATTCCTTGGGGGCGATAATGGCCATGCTGCCATCAGGCAAAGTTAACAGTTGTGAGTTGAAGAGGTAGGACCTAACGGCATCATCAACAGTCACATCGGCCGAATTAACGCGGAGGCGGTGCAGTTTTTGGCCGAATTGCCTTTCGATGGAATCAACGGTTTTTTCAGTCTCGGTAAAAGCCTCTTCATGATACAGCAGCGCATCAGCGTTAGCCACGGCGATAACATCATTATGAAAAACGCCTTGATCGATGGCACCGGGATTCTGCTGCACCAACATGGATTGTTTAACCCCATGCAGGCGAAAAATAGCAGCGCTTGCATCACGCGTCTGCCTGGCGGGGTATTTCTGAGTTTTTTCACCATAGACCAAAACCTCCACGCCCTGTTTGCCGTGATTTGCGGCAAAACGCATGTAATTCGCTGCGCCCTCATCTCCAAAGCGGGGATGCATAGGCAAAGGCTCATGATGAGTGAAATAGGCAGGATTGGCAAAGATGGCTTTCAGCACTTTTGCAGTTTGTTCCGGCTCAATAGAGCGGTGAAAATGCGTAACAAGGTTGGCAGGGGTGATATGCACTTTGCCGTCAGCGGTATCCGCGCTGGGAGAAATGGTCGCAGCATTGGCTGTCCACATGGAGGAAGCTGAATAAAGTTGCGGCAGCATCTCTGCGGGAATATCGGCTATGGCTTTATAGCCAAGACGGCGCAGCATGGATAGATTGGGGCGCGGAAGGGGAGGCAGCACTGCCTGCTTCAGGCCGAGATCATGCAGAAAGCGCATTTTACTTAACCCCTGCAAGGCCGCATCGCGCGGGCGTGACACATCTCCCTTGTTCACTTCGGAAGCGATATTACCAAAGCTCATTCCCGAATAGTTATGAGTCGGGCCAACGAGCCCATCGAAATTCACTTCATAAGTTTCCATGCCAGAATTCTTAAACCAGTTAGTTCAGGCGGTAAAGCATATAGCCAAGCACCCAGAAGGCGGCCCAGCCTACACCTTTGGCAGAATTACGCTGGAACTCATCACGCTGACAGCCTTTAAGCACCCATACCACCATAGGCAACGAAACCACAATCCATAGCCAGAGTGGAAGCAGGTTGTATATGAAGGTCACGCGTTAATTCCGGGATTGAGAGAAGTGGGTATCGCCAAAGACTCATTTTCCAGCGCGGCGACCGGGTAAGCGCAATAATCTGCGGCGTAATAAGCCGCGGGCCGGTGATTGCCGGAGATTCCAATCCCACCGAAAGGCAATGCGGAAGATGCACCTGTGGTTTGACGGTTCCAGTTTACCAGTCCAGCCCGTAATTCAATCAGGCAGCGTTCATAGAGTTCCCGATGCTGGGTAAAAATGGCAGAAGCAAGGCCGTATTCAGTATTGTTAGCGGCTGCGATAGCTTCTTCAAAAGTAGCCACACGGGTTACCTGTGCAAAAGGCCCGAAATATTCAATATCAGCATCATTGCGTGTTTTAACTGCAGTGACATCCATGATGCCCGGGCTGATGAATGGATGTTTATCGTGCAGTCGCTTAGCCTCAAGAATGATTTTTCCGCCAAGCTTCTGCAGGCTTTGCTGTGCCGAAATAATCTGGTCGGCCTCAAGATTACGCACCAGCGGCCCCATATAAGGCTCAGGCTGGTCGGTATAGGCGCCGATGCGGAGTCTTTTCGCCATGGCGACATAAGCTTCAAGAAATATATCGCCTTCCTTACCCTGTTTGATAATCAAGCGGCGTGCGCAAGTGCAGCGCTGGCCCGTGCTGATGAAGGTGGAAAGCACGGTATGATAGGCAGCCGCTTCAACATCATTGGGTTCCCAGATAATCAACGGATTATTTCCACCCATTTCAAGCGCCAGGATTTTATGCGTCTGACCGCCATATTGCTTGTGCAGCGACTGGCCAACACCGGATGAGCCCGTAAACAGCAATCCATCAATATCTGGATGCGATGCCAGGGCCACACCTGTTTCGCGTTGCCCCTGCACGACTTGCAGCACGCCTTCCGGCAATCCGGCTTTCTGCCAGAGCTCCATTGTTTTTATAGCAACCAGCGGCGTAATATTGCTGGGTTTGAATACCGCTGTATTTCCAGCCAGCAATGCGGGCACGATATGCCCGTTAGGCAGATGGCCGGGGAAATTATAAGGGCCGAACACAGCCATAACGCCATGCGGTTTATGCAGCAGGCGCGCCTGCATGCCGTTAATTTCCCGAGAGGTATCACCTGTGCGCTCATGATAGGCCTGTACGGAGATAGCAACCTTGCCAATCATTGCCCCAACTTCGCTCAGCGAATCCCACAAGGGTTTTCCCATTTCTTTCGAAATGGTTTCCGCCAGCTCATTTTTATGCGCTTCAAGCTGTGTGCGAAAAGCTTCCACATATTCTTGCCGTTTTGCAAAAGGCAGTCGGGCCCAGCTGTAAAACGCTTTGCGTGCTGCTTTAACGGCGGCATCCACACCTTCAGGGGAAACGGACGCGCCTTCCCAGATAACTTCGCCATTGGCAGGATTGGTAGATTGGAAAGTCATAAAGCTCTCTTTTTTGAATAGCCGTAACCTATGCCAAAAATGAACGAGTCTCAAGGCACGTTATTACGCTTTTTTTATAAGGAAACCGGAGTTACCGATTTCAGTTTTATTAAAGTCCGTGGACTATAGCGGAAATAATCAAACTGCGAGGTTAATATGGCTGGCATTACATTATCAGATTCTGCAACAAATATTGCATCTTACCCCCTCCTGTGGCGGGCTTTAGCGGATATTGAAAATCTTAATATTCTGAGTGTCAGCGATACAACGATCAATATTGCATTATCGGGTGGAGTTCGGGCTACCCTTTCCGGATTTATTGTTGGCGATGAAGATAGCGACAATTTTACCGCCGACATTGACAGTATTACAGTTTTCCGCGGTAATGGTTCGCGGCTGATACTGAATGGTGATATAGATATCAGCACATTCTCAAATGATATCAGTGGTGCGATTGATGAAGTGATTCTTCAGACGCCCAGTGGTAATGAGCCAATTATCGGTGAAAACCTTAATCTCGATGTAGATGAATTAATCGCCAATGCAACGACTGGTGATACAACTGAAAATCCTTTATTTCCTGGTTTAGTGGTAGATGGCGATGCGAACGGCAATCTGCTTTATGGTAGCACAGGATCGGATGTTATCTCTGGTTATGGCGGCAACGATGTGCTGATCGCCATGGAAGGTAATGATGTTGTCTTTGGGGGTGATTCCGCGAGTGATGCGTTTGATGGCAGCGACGAAATTTATGGCGGCGCTGGCGCGGACCAGCTTTATGGTAATGCGGGTGACGATTTTATATACGGCTTTGGCGCAGAAACAGGCATTGACGGTAATGATATTATCTTCGGCGGCTTAGGTAATGATGCAATCTGGGGGCAGGCTGGCGATGATTCCCTAAACGGTGGTTCCGGTTCAGATCGGCTGTATGGCAATGAAGGCAACGACATTATGATGGGCGGTAATAGCCTTGTCGATACTTCAGATGGCAATGATAGTCTTTTTGGTGGCGCAGGCGCAGATGCGCTTTACGGCAATGCAGGCGCAGATATTTTATTCTCGCATGAAGGCAATGACACCATTTATGGCGGGCTAGGTGCTGACACCATTAATGCCGGATCGGGTGAAAACAAAGTCTGGGGCAATGAAGGTGCTGATACATTTGTCTTTATGGAAGATGCTGGCACTACGTTGATTGTGGATTTTGACGCAGGCATCGATCGGCTTGCATTTTCTGACAGAACTATGGCTGAAATCCTATCGGGCTGGCATACAGTATCGGGCGGTTCCGTTATAGACTTTCATGATGGAACCATGATTGCACTTGCGAATGTAGACTTCCTGACCGAGTCGGATATTACAGTCTTTTAGAAATTTATCCTTTTTCGGTCTTCTTTTCGGGATAAAACTTGAGCTTGCAGGCCAGTTTTGTTAAAACTCCGGCAAATTTTCAGGAGAATCACCATGAATCGTGCCGCAGCCCATTTAAACGGATATAATCTCGCCACCCCTGCGGGTGTTGAAATTAAAGGTTATGTGGGAGAGGAAGCGATTAAGATTCTTTCGGTCGAAGCGCTTACCTTTCTGGCGGAAATGACACGTGCGTTCCGTGCGCGCCGTAATGAGCTGCTGGAAGCCCGCAAAATTGAATGGAAGCGTCTGCAAAAGGGCGGTTGGCTGGACTTCCTGCCTGAAACTAAAACGATTCGCGAAGGTGATTGGAAAGTGGCGCCCATTCCGGCCGATCTCCAGGACCGCCGTGTGGAAATTACAGGCCCGGTCGATCGCAAAATGGTCATTAACGCTTTAAATTGCGGTGCTAAGGTCTTTATGGCGGATTTTGAAGATGCCTCTTCGCCGACCTGGGAAAACATGATTGAGGGCCAGGTGAATATGCGCGATGCAGTAAATCGCAGCATTACATTTACGGATGGCGGCAAAAGCTATAAACTGAACGATACCATCGCGACCTTAATTGTGCGTCCGCGTGGCTGGCATCTGGAAGAAAAACACCTTCTGGTGGATGGCGAGCCTATGCCCGGCGCATTCATGGACTTTGGGCTCTATTTCTTCCACAACGCAAAAGAGGCATTGAAGCGCGGTACCGGTCCTTATTTCTATCTGCCGAAAACTGAGCATTACAACGAAACCGCTTTATGGAACGATATCTTTAACTGGTCTCAGGATAAGCTTGGCATTCCGCGCGGTACCATCAAGGCAACCGTATTGATTGAAACTATCAATGCGGCTTTCCAGATCGATGAAATTATTCATTCCCTGAAAGATCATATGGCAGGCCTTAACTGTGGTCGTTGGGATTATATCTTCAGCTTTATCAAGCAGTTCCATAGCCGGCCGGATTTCGTGCTGCCGAACCGCGCACAGGTAACGATGACCACCCATTTCATGCGCTCCTACTCGCAGCTGGTCATCAAAACCTGTCATAAGCGCGGATGCTTTGCGATGGGCGGGATGGCAGCCGCAATTCCGGTGAAAAATGATGAAGCTAAAAACAATGCGGCCTTTGAGGCAGTGCGTAAAGACAAAGAGCGCGAGGCTGGTGATGGTCATGATGGCACATGGGTAGCGCATCCGGCATTAGTGCCGGTGGCGATGGAGGTTTTTGACCGCCTGATGCCTACACCGAATCAGGTAGCCCGACAGCGCGATGACGTAAAAGTTACCGCGGCTGATCTGCTGCGCATTCCTGAAGGGACAATTACCGAGGATGGCTTCCGCCTGAATATCAGCGTGGCGATTCAATATCTCGCAGCATGGCTTTCAGGCCGCGGCGCGGTGCCAATCAACAACCTGATGGAAGATGCGGCAACGGCGGAAATCTCCCGTGCGCAGCTCTGGCAATGGGTGCATCACGGCGCGAAACTTGAGGATGGGCGTGCTGCCAGTCTCGATATGTTTAACCTGATGCTGAAGGAAGAGATGGAAAAGCTGCGCGCTTCGCTGGGTTCCACCGCTGAATTCGAGCAGGGCTCCTATCGCCAGGCTGCTTCGCTGCTTGATGATCTGGTCAGCGACAAAGAGTTTCAACCCTTCCTGACACTCCCGGGATACGCTTTGTTAGCGTAATCCGACTGTGAGTTGACGATTATTGCCCCCTGACAATGCAGTTTTTGTGAAGCTGCATTAAGCAGGCTTTTCCATCACGATGAAGTTATCGTAAGTCCGTATGCCGGCCGAATTGAATACGGCTAAATCTCCGGCATTACGGAAGCGAAAGCCTGCTTTTTCCAGTTTATCAATCCAATAAACGGTGGGCTGCTGGTTGCCCGGGAAATCGGGGTAGAAAAAATCATCCATGGCTTTCACAAACGCCATCCGCTCCGGGATAACCTGAAACTCACCCACATTATCTTCCACAACGACAATCTTTCCGCCCGGCTCTAATTGGTCGTAAGTCTGCTTCAGCAGCGCATCTACTTGTTCTTCGGGCACATGGTGGAGCACATAAAAAAGCGTGGCGATATCAAATTTAAGGCGCTGCCCGGGCGGGGGAATATAATCTTTTGGCCGCGTGGGATCGCCAAAGAAGGGCAGCGGATCGCCAGCCTTGAATTCTTTAAATGTGCCCAACAGGTCGCGGTCACAGAACTGGTCTTGGGTGATAGGGCTTTTACTGCCCTCAATATTCACGCCAAACCACATCTGGTTTCCCTTCTGGGTCATATGCTCAATAAAAAAGCAGGAACCGGCACCAACATCCAGTCCGAAGCGAGGTTCACGGGAAGAGGGACCGGCATTTTTCAATATCATTTCCAGCATACGCTCCATTTCCCCCGCGCGCTGGGAATGAAGGGTCACATAGCGCTGCAGGGGCGTTTTTGACCGCCATTCTGATTGATCGATAGCAAAGATGCGTCGGCCGGCCGGCTCTATTTCGTCAAGTTTTGTTTCTCGCCTGTAGTCCAGATACAATTCCGAGAGCTTCTCAAGGTCGAGCTGCTGGGAATGGGTGAGCTTGCCCTGCTGCATAAAACGCGTGTGATGCATGGCGCAATCCATAAGCTGTGATTGCACCCGCTCTAGATCTAATTCCCGTTCTGGTTCGCCGCGATTCAGCATGATTCTGATTTTACACGCTCAATGTTAATAAAATGCATAACAACGGTTGACTGAACCCGGGTGCCGGATATAGTCCCGCGCACGCGCTCAAAAGGTGGCCCCGGTGGTGGAATTGGTAGACGCGCTAGACTCAAAATCCCATGAGTCCTTCGCGTAAGATGCGAATCGGGAGGTGATTTTAATACATAGAATCAGATGGTTATAAAGACCTTCCGATTTTAGAAAAAACGAGTAAAAACTGTTCAGTCGGCACATAGTCGGCACGAGCAAAAAAGTAACGCCCCCGTGGTGGAATTGGTAGACGCGATGGATTCAAAATCCATTATCTTCACGGATGTGTCAGTTCGAGTCTGACCGGGGGCACCACCTCACTATTCTCGCGGCATGTATGAGCAAGGCAGAAAACGACCCTCACCCTATCCAATCTGCTTTGGCAAAAGCCTTGGCTGTTACATGCGTCCGAAATACATTTCTCGAAGATCTGCATGCAGGAAAAACGCCCCGCACTCAGGCGGGTGATTTTTCTGATGTGAAAGTGATGACACCTTCAGGAGAAATTGCGTGGAATGATGTGTCGCGCATCAGCAACGATGAAATGAAGCGCCTTATGAAAGAGGTGGTGAATAAGCTGTTCACTGCTTTGGTAAGGATCGATGATCCAGATTTTCTAAAGTCACTTGATAGCCTATCCGAGCAATATATCGCAAATTGGGATGAGCCAGACTTTTTGCCCACCTTCATTACAGGTACAAAGAAGTAATCGCCTTGCCGGATTCTTAGGCTGATTTTTTGGTATTATCCGAAACGATCTTCAGGAAATCGACGACCGCCTTGCGCATATCGGCATTGGGCAGTGACTCAATCGCTTTGTTGAGCGCCTTCTTGTCGTAGGTGGTTTCATGCTCATACGCTGCGGCGGGCGGCTCATGCAGCGCATTGCCTGTCTTCGCCGATACACCTTCCAGCAAACTGCCAGCGGTAACGCCGAGTGCATCGGCGATTTGCACCAGGCGCGCGCAGCTTATACTGTTCTCGCCCTTTTCGTATTTCTGAATCTGCTGGTGAGACAGGCTGTCGCGTAGTGCTTTGCCCAGCTCTTCCTGTGTCATGCCAAGCGCATTACGAAGTTCGCGGATACGGCTTCCCTTGCTTCATTTTCGCGCACATCTGGCATTGTTCACCCTCTTTCATTGAAGACATGCCTTCCATTTTACCCATGCACATCTTACACATGCCATCCTTGCAGCATTTGCACTCACCGTCTTTGCAACAATCGGCGCATTTTCCATCCTTACAGCATTCGCATTTTTCACAGCATGGCATTTTCATATCCATACCTGACATTGAACCACCTTGCGTGTTGGCACAGGCGGTATAGCACCGTGGTTTCGTTGATGACTTTCAGGATTTCGTATTTTTGTTCGGTGCTGGCGACGTTGGATAAGGCTTCGGCATATTCAGGTGGGAAATCTCCAAGCACAGCCGTTAAGCAGTCAACACCCGCGACTGACCACACTGCACACCATTAAAACTGAAGGATAAACCGTATGGAAAAATTACGTCCTACATGTCCTTGGTGGAAAAGTCCGAAGGGTATTGCAATACTTATCGCGCTTGCTGCATTTGGTGTGTACTTGATTGTATGGCATCAGCAGCACTTGCTTGGAGCATTGCCATTTCTGTTCATTCTGCTTTGCCCGCTCATGCATTTCTTCATGCACGGTGGTCATAAGCATAATGACCATTCCAAGGAAGGTGAGCAGACTACGGATGAAAAGAGGGAACATAAAGGCGGCTGTCATTGATGAACCACTCACACGAATCACATCATGGCGGGCATTGTTCGCACCATAAGCATCAACCTGCCGAAGCACCTACAACAGCCGCATCTGAGGAAGCGGGCGTAGTTTACACTTGCCCGATGCACCCTCAGGTGCGGCAAAAGCAGCCGGGTAACTGCCCGATCTGTGGTATGGCATTGGAGCCAGAAACCGTGTCGCTGGATGAAGGACCTGACCCGGAACTTGTAGATATGACGCGCCGCTTTTGGGTGGCGGCGGTGTTGTCATTCCCATTGGCGCTCGTGATAATGGGCGCACATCTGATCCCCGGATTATCCCATGAGTTTCTGGATTCACAGCTATCAAAGTGGATTCAAATGCTCATGGCAACACCCGTGGTGCTATGGGCTGGTTGGCCGTTCTTTGTCCGCGCAGTGGAATCGGTGAAGCATAAAAGCCTGAATATGTTTACGCTGATCGCGCTGGGTGTGGGTGTCGCTTATACCTATAGCGTGTTGATTACCGTGTTTCCCGAAGCCGCGATGCGCTTTGCTGGCGGGCAAATGCTCGATATCTATTTTGAAGCCGCATCCGTGATTACTGCGTTGGTGCTGCTTGGCCAAGTGCTGGAACTCAAAGCCCGCAACCAAGCCCGTAACGCCATGCGTGCGCTGCTTGATCTTGCGCCGAAGATGGCACGAATAATCCGTGCCGATGGAAAAGAAGAAGATGTGCATTTAAGCCAAGTGCATAAAGGAGATTTGCTGCGCGTGCGTCCCGGAGAGAAAGTGCCAGTGGATGGTATTGTGGTGGAGGGCCATAGCAGTGTCGATCAATCGATGGTTACAGGCGAATCCGTGCCGGTGGAAAAGAACCCCGGCGATAAAGTGATTGGTGCAACACTGAATGGCACGGGTGGCTTCACCATGCGTGCCGAGCGCGTTGGGAACGAAACCATGCTGGCGCAAATCGTGGATATGGTTGCCAAAGCCCAGCGCAGTCGTGCGCCGATTCAGCGCATGGCAGATACAGTGTCGGGCTATTTTGTGCCAGTGGTCGTGTTATTTGCTATCGTGACGGCAGTTATTTGGGGAATATGGGGGCCGGAACCGAAACTAGCCTATGCTATCGTCAATGCGGTAGCGGTTCTGATTATCGCTTGCCCTTGCGCTTTAGGACTAGCCACGCCGATGTCGATCATCGCTGGTACTGGCCGTGGTGCAAATGCGGGTGTGCTGATTAAAAACGCCGAAGCATTAGAAATCATGGAAAAAGTCGATACTTTGATTATCGACAAGACTGGTACACTGACCGAGGGCAAGCCGAGGCTCATGGAAGTGGTAACGGTTTCTGGCTTCGATCAAAATGAAACACTGCGGCTCGTTGCCAGTTTGGAAAGAGGTAGTGAACACCCGCTGGCGTCTGCCATTGTCAAAGGTGCGGAAGAACGCGGCATCACGCTTGCCGCTGTGAAGGATTTTACGTCAATCACTGGCAAAGGAGTGAAAGGCACGATTGATGGTCATAGCGTGGCGCTTGGAAATAAAGCCCTTCTATCATCGCTGGGGATTGATTCTGAATCCCTTACTCCCAGTGCCGAACAACTACGCGCCAAAGGCCAAACGGCGATGTTTGCTGCTATCGATGGCAAACCAGCCGCCGTCATAAGTGTTGCTGATCCCATCAAACCCACCACACCGGAAGCGTTAAAGCAGCTAAAAGCAGAAGGTTTGCGTATCGTCATGCTCACTGGCGATAGCAAGGCAACTGCTGAGGCAATAGCCAAGCAGCTTGGTATTGATGAACTGGAAGCGGAAGTGTTGCCGGAACGTAAAAGCGAGGTGGTGCGCCAGTTGCAACAACAAGGCCGCAAGGTGGCAATGGCAGGGGATGGAGTGAATGACGCGCCTGCACTTGCGCAGGCACAAGTCGGCATTGCAATGGGTACTGGCACCGATGTAGCGATGGAAAGCGCAGGCGTGACCCTGGTGAAAGGCGATCTGATCGGCATTGTTCGCGCTCGTCGTTTAAGCCATGCGACTATGCAAAATATCCGCCAAAACCTGTTCTTCGCCTTTATCTATAATGCACTTGGTGTACCTGTAGCAGCGGGAGTTCTTTACCCGTTCTTTGGATTATTACTAAGCCCTGTCATCGCCAGTGCTGCGATGGCCTTAAGCTCGGTATCGGTGATCGTAAATTCGCTACGGTTAAGAAAGATTAAATTGTGAGAAAGATATATCATTAGTTGAAACTTAACCAGATTCGGTTATTGTGTGGTGCATGAAAAAAGTTATCCTTTCACTTATTATTGCTCTTTCGCTGCTTGTTGCGCCTATCGCACACGCATACGATGTTGGCTGTGAAGGCGATAACTGCCAGATGACTCAGGAATCTGAGAAGCAAACCAAGACCGAAAAGCAGGATGACGGAAAGATGGCCAAGGCTGGACATCATTGCTGCTGCCCTCATGTATCCGCCTTGCCCAACCTGACCGTAGCTACACCGATGACGGTTTCCAGCCGCACGGTTTTCGTTCTTGAGCAGGATGCCACGACATCCGTAGTGGTCGGACCACCACTCAAACCACCATCCCACGCTTAATTCCATAAAACAGGCTTGCGCCTGAAAGAGTGCCTATTCAGGTGCTCTGATGCCGCATGTCATTTTGTATTTATCCAAGGAATTAAGTGTGAGAACTCCCGATGCCAAACCCCTATAAGCTCCCCGTGTGGCTAGTCTGCGCCACCATGCTAACAAATAGCCCTGCTTTCGCTGAACCAGAAAAGAAACCTGAACCACTGCCACCTGCTGCTGTGGCTGCACCTGTGAAAGCCACTGGCTTCATGCTGGATGATGCGATTACAAAGGCACTCGCACAATCGCCGCGCCTGAAAGCATTTAACAGTGGTGTTGCCGCCGCCAAGGGAGAGCTTCGGCAATCGAACGCATGGGTGAACCCCGAAGTGGGCGTGGAAGCGGAGAATGTCGCTGGTCAGGGAGCGTATAAAGGATTCGACTCAGCGGAAGTGACGTATGGGGTCACGCAGGAAATTACCATCGGGGGGAAGATTTCAGCGCGGGAAAGCATTGCGGGTAAAGGGCTGGAGATTGCTTCGCTCGATGAACAAGCGGCCATGCTCGATGTCATCCGCGATGTCACCACTGCCTATGCAGATGTGGTGGCGGCGGAAGAAAATGTGCGCCTCGCAACTGAGCAAAAGGAACTGGCTGAGGATGTATTAAAATCGGTGAGCGTGCGCGTGGGAGCTGCTGCCGCACCGCTGATTCAGAAAAGCCGCGCTGAGGTGGAACGCTCTACTGCCACCATCGCGCTTGATAAAGCCAATCGTGAGCGTGATATTTCCCGCAAAAAACTGGCGGCACTCATGGGCGAAGAACGCTTTACACTGCCGCTGGATAGCGCAGCGTTTTATGCCATCACCAAGCCAGAACTGGCGGCACTGGAAGATAAACTCAAAACCAATCCCGATCTGGTGAAACTGAATAGCAGCTTTGAGCAATCAAAGGCGCGGCTGGAACTGGAACAGGCCAATGCGATTCCAGATCCGCGTTTAAGTGTCGGTGTGCGTGATTTCCGCGATAGTGGCGATCAGGCGTTTGTGGTGGGCGTGTCGCTGCCTATCCCAGTATTTAATGCCAACCGTGGCAATATCGAGAAAGCCCGTCATGAGGTTAGCCGCACGGAAATGGATAACCGCCAAATGGCACTCAATGCCAGCGCGGAACTGACACAGGCGCATGAGCGGATGGAAAATGCCTATGTGCAAGCGCAGACTCTAAAAACCGAAATCCTGCCTTCTGCCGATAAAGCCTTCCGATTGGCGCGTGAAGGTTATGGCTTGGGACGCTTCCCCTACCTTGAAGTGCTGGACGCACAGCGAAGCCTGTTCGGGGTGAAGCAACAGCAAATCGAAGCCATCCGCGAATTTCATACCGCCAAGGCGCAGGTCGAGCGATTGACCGCCACACGCCTGAGCCAATTACAAAAAGCAGGAGAAAATCATGAATAAGCGCAACCTCGTTAGTATAATATTGCTGCTGGCACTCGCTGGTGGCGCATATCTGACCTTGGGCAGTTCTGGGAAAGAACCCGCAGCGGATAATCACGCCCATGCCGATAAAGACGAACATGGCCACGGTGATGAACATAAAGATGACCACGCCGAAGGCGGCGATCACGGGCATGGTGACAAGGATGAACACGCGCATGGCGATGCACATGGTCACGATCATGCGGAAGCCAAACCTGCTGCCGATGAACATGGTGAAGGCGATG
>WBZO01004671.1_pt1 | contig 14568 bp, 19 predicted proteins | sample 5204261 | NCBI WGS metagenome assembly WBZO01 (sample SAMN12412400, study PRJNA552823) | activated sludge metagenome | isolation source: activated sludge from anammox sidestream of wastewater treatment plant... | place: USA: North Carolina | collected 2017-09
AAACCCGCAGAGGCTCAAAGCTGCATCCGCAGGACCGCAACGAAGAGGAGGAGCCCCCGCGCTTGCGGCTTCCATGTGCCGAGGCAGGGTAAAACCGTGCATCTCAGGCCGACCGAGGGGACTGAAACCGAGAGAGGAAGAAACTCGACGAACCAGAGCGGGAGAATTACCGAAAACCGATCTCACTGGACGGCGACAACAGGACCGTGAGACACTTCCCAATGCGCCCGAAGAAGACCACAGCGCCTAAAGGCCTTCGCATACAGCTCAAGGGGCTCCGCACCACCCAGGAGCTTCGCGCCATGCTTCACGAAGCCGTTGACGGCATCGAGGCCAAGGGCATCACCCACCTTCGCGGCTCAAATCTCTACGTCACGCCTTGCGACGGAGACGGAAACCCTGTCATCCGCTACGGCCGCCACAAGCTCCAAGACTTCAGCATTGAAGAACCCTACCCGAGCGCAGCCGAGGAACATGGCCTCTAGTCCTTCTTTCGCTTGTCCTCGAGAAACCGCTGAAGCTTGGACCGCTTCTCTTCCACCTCTTTCCGCTTGCCCGTATCAGGACCCGGCAGCTCTCTGAGCGGCGGATACTTCGCCGGATACGCCGACGCATACGGATTAGCTCGCGCCCCGTAGGGGTTTTCAGGCTCCGGCAGCCTCTCTTGAGCGTTTCCGATGAGCCCGCTTTCTGAGACGTAGGACCCTTCCGCATCCTGAACTGTCTGGATGCGATCACACGACGGACAGCAATGGTGCGACCTCTGATCCTTCGCAATGCACGACATGCGGCCGCAATCGCAGATGAACACGCTCCCGTTGCCGCAGAAGGGACAGTGACCGCAGCCGTCAACGTACTTCACCTTTCCCCGCAGGTACGCGACGAGCTCGCCCGGGTTCTGCATCTTCTCCAAAGCCAGCTCATAGCCCGGAGGAAGCTTCTCGACGGCCGTAATCAGCGCAGAGTTTGAAGAGACCGCGACCTCTCGCCGGAACGCCCTACCCTTCCGGCCGCTGCAAAAAATCACCTGATGGAGGTACTGAGCACTCATCGGAACCACCGCCAGACGCGCCGCCTGAAGCTCTCCCGGAAACGCCTGTCAGCCGAATAGTACCAGCTCGGAAGGTAATCGAAGTAAGGAGCCGTCTTCAGCAGCATCGGCCGCTTGCTCCCGCGCCAGACTATTTGATTTTTGCGCTCCTTCGACAGCAGCCGCCCAACCTGGTCAGCATCGAGCAGAGGCACGACCTTTTCCCGCTTCTCTGCCTGACCACCGAAGCCACGGACGCTCTCGCTCACCGCATGCGTCCCTAGACGCTCGACGATGTAGGCGACCGTTGCCGGGTGCGTCACGCCCATGAACTGCACCGCTTCCGCGTTGCCGAAGAACCCTCCCCAAATTCCCGGGTAGACCTTCTCAAACTGCTCAATGTCCTGACCCAGGACCCACAGCCTGACGCCGTAGCTTCTCAGCACTGGCCCAACCACCTCGATTCCATCGAGACGCCCGAGGCTCGGAAACTCGTCTATGGCCAGCAGGATCGGAGGCTTTGGGGCTTCCTGTACCCGCATCATCATGTCCACCAGGAGCAGGACGAACATGCGAAGCCACCGGCCTTCCTTGCCCGATACCATGTTGATCGGAAGGCACAGGTAGACCGAGATTGTCCCCCGCTTCAGGTCCTCGAGCAGAAAGTCAGACCGCTTGCTGACCTTCTGAATTTCCGGGACGTCGAGAAAGGCCGTGTGTTCCTGCGCCGTGGTGAGAACCCCGCCCCGTTGGTTGTCCCCCATCATCAACAGCGACGACGCGGCCGCCGAGATCACTTCCCCGTAGGGCCCTTTCCGCGCCGCCTTCATCTCCTGCAACAGCACGTCAAAGGGCGTCATGTCCGGGTCGCTCGCCTCGATAGCTCCCGCTTCAACCGCTTCCGCGTAGCCGTCTAGGTCGCCTTCCATGAGCAACTGACGGAGCCGCACCAGAGACCGCTTTTCAGGCGGATCATGCACGAGGATGAACAGCACCAGACCCCGCAGGAACGTCTTCGCCGCGTTGTCCCAATAGACGTCACGGCTCTCGCCCTTCACCAGAGCCTCAGCGATCTTCCCCGCGTAGCTCACGGCTCTGTCTGCGTCGTAACCAGCAACACGGCTCACCTCGTCGAAGACGTTGTAAGCCGCCGTCTGGAACCCCGGCACGATCCCGAACGGATCAAGGACGTAGACCGACTGACCGAGACCGGAGACGCCCTTCCCCTGCCCTCTCCTCGCCGCCGTCACAGCCGCGAGCTCGCCCTTTGGATCGACGCACAGCAACGACCCTCGATGAATGCAGAGATTGGGAACGAGAGCGGCCGTGCTCTTGCCGCTTCCCGGGCTTCCGATGGTGACAACGTGCTTCTCGGTCGGGATACCCACCGGCCGCAGCATCCCGCCCACCAGCAGCTTCGGACGACCTAGAAAAATATCCCCTTCAACGAACCGCTCGGACAGCACCTCGAGAAAGCCAGCCCATCCGCTTGTCGGTCCCCGTCCAAACTTCCGCAGAGCCTCCCACCACTCTTGAAGCCGGATGAAGCCCTGAAGGACCCAACGACGTCCAACCGACGACGACCGCCAGAACGGATCAAACAGGCCTACAAACCTCAGCGACCGGGAGACCGCCGTTGACCAGATCACCCACGACAGGAACAGCGTGAAGGCTAAGACGACGTTGCCCGAAGGCCCCCAATGGTAGGGGTTGCTGTGAATACCGAGAGCACCGAAAGCCCGACTGATGAGCCAGACGGCCGGAGCCATGAAGACCCCCACAGCACCCGAAACCAGACGCTCGACGCCCTCGGTACTGAGCCGACCTTTCGCCCACTCGATGAAGGGAAGAACGTTCGCCTTGAACCATCCCGAGGACCCCGGGACGTAGGTAAACAGCGCCTCACCAGCCAGAGGCAGGACGACGAAGAAGAGGACCAGACCCTTGACGAGGGCCCAAGGTCCCCCATCAAGTACACCGGCAAGCCCGAAGACGCGGCCGACCAGCAGCACCACCCCGGGACCAGCTATCCACGGTCTAACCGTTGGAGGGCTTACCCACAGCGCCGCCAGCCAGAGGACCCACGCTCCGAACTCGATTAGCCACCGCATAGGGCACCACCGCACGGAGCCGTTTCCGTAAGGTCCGCGTTAATCGCATTTTAAGGGCTTTCCTGTAAACTGCGCGGTACGTCCCGGCCCTCCATTTCGGACCGGCAAGAGTACCGAGTAGGAGCAAGACCCCGTTGGGTGCTCCACCCTCCGGGAAAGGCAAGAACCGCATGGCCTAAAGGCCTTGCGCTTCAGGGGAAAGACATCGCCTTAGTAGGCTCGCAAGATGTGCGTTGTATTACAACGCGATCTTGACAAGGGGGCTCAAATGCCGCCCCCGTTGTATCCCTGGCTCAAGAGCGGTCCCTGCCATCATCGTCACCCACGCCGTACCCGGCGCGGCTAACTCGAAGGAGGCAGGTTCCCCATGGCCGCAGGCGGCCCAAAGCAAAGAAAACGCACCCGCGTCTTGCAGACCCGGTGCGCCGAGAAGGATGCGGCCGCCATCCGCCAGAAGGCGGACAGCGCCGGTCTATCGGTCAGCACCCTCCTCCGGTGTGCCGCCCTGGACCTTCCGCCTCCCCCGTCGGCCCGTCGGCCCCCGGCCGATCTTCAGGCCGTAGCCAGACTCCTCGCCGCCCTCCCGGGCATCAAGTCCGAGCTTGGAAAGCACGGCTCCAACCTCAACCAGATCGCCCACCACCTGAACGCCGGAAGACCCTCCGACCGCGTGGCCGGGATGCTCGAGACGGCGCTTGAGGAAGTCACCCGGTTCTACGACCGGGACCTAGCAGAGCTTCGCCTAGCCCTCCTTCAGGCTCTCGGCCGCGAACCGGACCGGCAGTAGACAACTAGCCATGTCTACATGGCCACTTGTCTCTTTACCGCCCCTGCCCTGTCTGTGTATACTTCCCGACAATGAGACCTGTAGCCTTCCCTCCAACCCTCAAGGGATAGAAACCTACATGCATACCATTGCACTCCTCGCCCAAAAGGGCGGCCCCGGGAAGTCCACCATGTCGCTTTGCCTCGCCGTCGCGGCCGCTCAGGAAGGGCGCACGGCTCTGGTGATCGACATAGACCCGCAGGCAACCGCCTGTAACTGGAAGGACCGCAGGAAGACCGACAACCCGCTTGTGATCGACGCGCAGCCCGCACGGCTTCCCAATGCGCTACAGAGGGCCCGGGAGGGCGGTGTAGACCTCGTGCTCATCGACACCCCGGCAAGGTCCGAACAATCGGCCCTCGCGGCGGCAAAGGCCGCAGACCTCGTGCTGATCCCGTGCAGGCCCCAGGCTTTCGACCTCGAGACGATCCCCAACACGCACGAAATCATCAAGCTCGCAGGCACCCCCCGGTTTATGGCCGTCCTCAACGCCGTGCCTTCGCAGGGAGACCGGCACGAGCAGGCGAGAAAGTACCTGGACGGCCTCCTGATCCCGCATTGCCCGCATACCATCGGCCACCGCGCCGACTTCGGAGACGCTGCGCTCATGGGGCTCACACCCCTCGAGTACAAGCCGAAAGGGAAGGCCGCGCAGGAAGTCCTTGAAGTCTACAAGTATATTTGTCTACTTCTCACCAACCAGCTAGAACAGGAAACCCATGACCACGACGAAGCCAGACTTGGCCTCGCTCATAGCTAGCGAGGCAGGGAGCACCCGCCAGAGGCCGAAGCTCGAGCAGCCCCGGGCCGCCAATGCGCCACGAGAGCCGAAGCGAACAAAGCCCGTAGGGCAGGGGACACGCGCCGGGACCAGTCCCATCACGGTCCATTTCCCCCGACAGGTCCGCAACCAGCTCAAGATACTGGCCGTAAACAACAGCACGACCATGCAGAACCTCGTGGCCGAGGCCTTCAACGACCTCTTTGCGAAATACGGCAAGCCGGAGATTGCCCCGAAGGAATGACCTTCAACCCTCTGGCTTTCAGTCTACCGCCGTCTTCAAGCCCCTCAAGGGACGCTTCGCTCAGGAGCCCTTGACCGGCTTTCAGAGCGGCAAACCCTTGCTTTTAAGGGGTTAAGGGCGGAAAACGCCTGAAGGCATAGACGACCCGGCAGGGCGTCGGAAGCGGTGTGGCGGACGCGGTGTCTGTGACGGAAGGCGACGCATGACGAGACCCGAGGCTCAACGCAGAGCCGGGAACGGGGCTCGACTACTGGACCGGCACCGGCCGGGATGGGCTCTCAACCTCGACCCACCGGACCCTAAGCGATCCTCGACCTTCGACAGTCCTCACCGAACTCTACGGCGACCATGCCGAGGGACTGAAGGCCTTGAAGCTCGACACCGTCCAGGAGCTCGAGCACGGCTTTACCGTCCCGGAGGACCAGGACGAAGACCTTCCTTCGGAAGCAGAGACCGCCGAGGAGGAAGAGACCTACCAAGAGGCCGACGACCGGGCCCGATGGCGATGGCTCCGGGACAGCCACCGGCAACACACGGCCTGGTTTTCCGAAATCGAGAGACGGAAGGTTTCGCGTGAGACAAAGAAAGGGCAGGGGAGACCCCGGATTTAGAATGCCTCTCCTTGCCCCGAGGTTGGCCCGTGGTGAGTTTTTCCGATGTTATACCACCCGCAGCCCCTTCAATATCAGGGGCGGCGGGCTGACCAATAACGAGACACGCACCGCTGAAAGGAAAAGGGGTGCGGAACACCGCACCCCTTCCCGAATTTACCCAATCGTTGTTAAACGATTAGAAGTTGATTTGCGTACCGAGCAGAACGCTGGTCGAGTCAAACTCGGCGTCATCAACTTCGTGGTTGAGGAAGTGGACCGATCCACGGAACGTCATGCCGGGGCCGTAGGTGTAGGTAACACCACCGCTCCAACGATCGGTGTCGAGGTCTTCAGCACCTACGCCCATCTCATCTTCCTGGTTCGCATACGATGCGCCCAGCTTGTAAGGGCCGGTCGTGTAGTCAGCACCAACAACCCACGTGGTGGTGTCGCCATCGCTGTCAACGCCGTTGTTGTCGGTCTTGTAGATAGCGCCGACATTGAAGGCGGAAACAGCGACGTTAGCGCCGACGTTCCAGGCTTCGCGGTCATCCAGAGCGCCCGGAGCGGCAGAGTCCTGCTCCAGATCAACCGTGGTGTAACCACCACCGAGGGTCAGACCGAACTGGTCGAACTGGCCTTCGTAACGGGCGGCGATTTCCCAGGCAGAGCCGAACTCGTCTTCAACGTCATCCGTTGTAACGCCGAGAAGGCTGCGGGAAAGATTGGCACCAAAGTCCAGAACGTCAGGCGTATAGGACAGACCGGCCTGGAAGCCGCTGAAAACGGGCGTCAGGTAGGTGATCTTGTCGTAGTAGCCGGTTACGTCCTGGGCGTAGTCACCTTGCGAGCCCGCCAGGGTGGTGAAGTCGAACGTGTCATCCACGCCGTTCTGGCCGTCACCATTGGGAGCGATGCCGTAGTTGACGGGGTTAACATACTGACGGATACCGTCGATGTTGCTGTCAGCCGAGGGAGCAGCTACCTGCAAGAGGTAAGCAGCGCCGTCTTCGGCACCGAAGTTCACGCGGCCCCAGGCGCCTGAGAAGTAGGCGTAGGACTCTTGAACGTCAAAGCCATCGCCGGGATCGGCCAGCTCTTCCGTGTGGAAACCGACCGTCAGGCCGTTATCCAGCGTGGTTTCGCCCGTGAAGTGTATTTCGGTATCGCGCACGATGTCGAACGTGCGGGCTTCCGCATCGATACCGTTGTCTTCGTCCTGGTCTTGCCAGGTGACGTAGCCTTTCATGTAGCCACCAAGACCGAGCTTGACGCCATCGGCTGCCTGAGCGGCCGGAGCGGCAAAAGCCAGGCCGAGAGCGACGGCGGCCGTGCTAAGAAGTAATTTATGCATATTAGTTCCTCCAATAGTTGTCTTGATAAAAGTGTCTCGCGCGATAACGCGAGCACAAACAATAAGGAGGTATAATTAGGCCGGGATCAACGCCAAAGTGAGGTAGTGATGCATAAAGCCCTCACTGGTGTTGCCAAAATGCAACTACAGGACGCACAAGGAATATGATAAACACGGGTCGTGTAACCTCCAATTACACAACACGAGGTCCCGCGTCGGCAACCAACGGCGCGGGATCTTCGCTGAGAGCGCGTGCGACTGCCCTGGCCCGTGCGTACGTGGCGACCCTCTTTCGGGACCTTCAGGAAGACGCCCGAGCCCTCATCTCAAGACAACGTGCCCTCGACCACACCGAGGAACGCAAAGCGGCCTAGGGGTCTCCCACCCTCTAGCCAAGGGCCTCCGCTTCGGCGGGGGGCTTTTCTTTCAGAGACGGCCCCGACGTGATACGCGGACCGCCGCCGTGGCGATCACCCGAAACGTCGTTGACCGCTCCAAATTCAACCCCGCTGTGCAGCTACCCTATGAGCTTCGGCCGCAGGATTTCGAGCTCGCGATGCAGGACGTTTACGATTTCTTCTACGACGTGAACACGCACCTGACCTCGAAGGGCCTGGAACGCCTCGACGACATGCTACGCCCCGCGATCATGTCAGGCCTCATCTCCGACATGCTCACTGCCAGCCTCGCGAAACACTCTCGAACCCTCATCGAGAACCAGCACCACAACGGCCACCCCGACCTGATCGTGAAGGGCGTCTATCCCAACAACGCCGTGATGTCTGGAACTGATGGCGTCGAGATCAAGACGACAAGGAAGTCAGGCGGCGCGGTCGATACCCACGGAGCCCGCAATCAATGCATGGCGGTGTTCGTCTACGAAGTCGACGAGGAGACAGAGCCCGCGATCAACCGCCGACCCATGACCTTCACCGAGGTTTACGTCGGACAGGTCGTCGTCGACGACTTCCGGAGAAACGCTCGCGGCGAGCTCGGGACGCGGACGGCGACTTTACACCGCGAGGGGATTTTGAAGCTGCGCGGGAATTGGGTTTACCGGCTCCGATAGGCAACGCGACGAGCGCGGGAATCCCCCGCTTGGCGACTTCGACGAAGTGCTTGTCTAGCTCGATGCCTATGCTCTGGTAGCCGACCGCTTCAGCGGCCGCGAGCGTCGATCCCGAACCCGCAAAGGGGTCCAAAAGCACACCGTCACCGAGCGGGAGAACCGCCCGCACAATCTGACGAAGGAAGTCTTGCGGTTTTAGACTCGGGTGCGGCGCAAGCGCCCGTTCACTTTTCCGCGTCGGATGCGATTGGATGACATCACCGAAAGGCTTAGCGCCGGAGATGCGGCGCAGCCCCCCGGTCTTCCACTTCCGAAGATTGTCCTGCACTCGACCGTCAAGGGCCTTGCGAAAAAGTAGCCACGGCTCCCACATGGAGCGCGGCATCACCGTGACGTCTGGAAACTCCTCGTGCGCGTTCTTAGGTCGGTCGCCTCCGCGCATCGTCATCACCAGTCGCACCAGCTCACCACGCCGCTCGAGTCCGGCCGCCGTCAACGCGGTGGCAACGACGTGCGAGAGCAGCGGGTTACTTGCGACCATGACATAGGCTCCCGGAACGAGAGCAGGGAAGAGAGCCCGCGCCCAACGCTCGAAGAAGCTCGAGAGCGCATCGACATCGCGCTTTGTCAGGGTCGTGAAGCGTGGCAGCGGTGCCCGTGTGTGGCCGTCGAAGGACGGCGGAATCCGCCAGACCCCACCGTGCCCTTTTCTGAGTTTCGCCTGTTCTTTCGCGCTGTATTCAACGAGCCCATAGGGCGGATCGGTTACAACCGCGTGGATGCTGTTGGCCTCGCGTGTGGCCAGCCATTCCAGACAGTCCGCGTGGTACAGCTCGGCGCGGCCGCTCTGAAAGACTGGCGGGGCAAGACCCTCCACCGCCTCCGGCTTTGCGGTCGCACGACTCATCCGAGCCGGTAGCTTCCTCGGCCGGTGCGTACGAACGTTCCCGGCGTGTTGAGGTTCAGATACGAGCGGACAGACGACCGCGCCACGTCGCCGCTGAGCCGCGCAGCGACGGCCCGATGAATCTCGTCAACGGACGCCTCTCGACGCGCAGGCTTGCTCAAAAATGCCACGATAGCGTCGCGCACTTCTCCGGGTTTTCGGCGGTCTGCCATGATGGGCCGCGCCTCCTGCTCTTGGGGATGCGACCGAATAGACGTCCAGACGTCTTATGTCAAGGACTTTCGACCAATGGAGCCGACATAGCTTCACAGCGGCCGCAGTACCCGCGAGCAGCCTTCACCGCTCGAGCCCGGACCTTCTCGCGCTCCGCTTCACCGACCGAAGAGAACCAGTCCTCTTTGACCGCTCCGGCCGTGCCTATCCTTCCCCACCTTCTGACAACAGCCCATTGCCCGAACAGCGTAGGCACCACCGCCACGCTGTAGAACCGCGCCATATTCAGCGGCCCGTCTCTCCGCTCAAGGTAGACAATTTCGCTCATGCTCCCCGCTCCTCTGTTTTCTCCCTGAAAACGAGTATTGCAAAAGGTACACCTTTTGTCTACAGTGCGGAAAGGGGCGATTAACTGGGAGTTTCGACGTTGCGAAAGGTTGTTGCAATAATAGAGGGCCGAAAGGTCGGTTATGCCCGCGTCTCGAGCACCGACCAGAACCTCGACATGCAGATTGACGCCTTGAAGAAGGCCGGGTGTGACCCGATCTTTGCCGAGCGCTTCACAGGAGCGACGGCCAAGCGCCTCCAACTGCAACGCGCCCTCGCCACCCTTCAGCCCGGGGATACCTTCGTTACCTGGAAGCTCGACCGCGCCGCCCGGTCCCTCATGGACCTCCTACACATGGTCAGCGACTTCAAAGCCCGCAACGTTCACTTTCAGTCTCTCACCGAGAAGATCGACACTTCGTCACCGCACGGCCAGTTTGTCTTTCACATCATGGGAGCCATGGCCGAGTTTCAGCGAGCCATCATCCGCGAGAACCAACGCGAGGGCATCAAGGCCGCCCGCAAGAGAGGAAAGCACCTGGGACGACCCCGGAAGCTCACCGACGAGCAGCTAGCCCACGCCCGCAAGCAGATCGCCGCCGACAAAGCGACACCCGCCGACATGGCCCAACTCTTCAACGTGGACCGCGTGACGCTCTACCGAGCCCTGAGACGCACGGCTTGAGCGGGAGCCTGTCCCGGGGCCTACACCCCCGGCAGAGGTTCGGCCTAGAACACCGCGACCGCGAAAGGCCGACTATGAGAGAGCAGATCGAGGCTCAGGTTGCAGAAGCCGACGAGCAGCGCCGGAAGGACCCGACCCACTACACCGGCTCCGACTGGTGGCAGCTCTCGCCCGAAGAAGGGCTTGTCTTTGGGATCGACCCGCAGCGTTGGCCTCGGATGATGGTGGCCCTTACCGCCTACAACGTCTTTCTCGACGTCACAGGCGGCGACACTCTCGGCTTCGATGAAGAGGCCGTGAAACGCCTTCAGCTCGAGCGCCCTGACCTCATCGAAGGCACCGACCCGCAGGCCTTCACGGAGTTTGCCACGACCTACGCAGGCTTGACCCTCAGAGAGGCGGGGGCCGCGTACTGGAAAAATCGCTTCTGGCTCTCCCGGCAGGGTCTCACCACCTTCCCCGACGAGACCTAGAGCCCTTTCTTTCTGGCTTGTAGGATTGTATACTTTCGTCAATTAACGAAAGGACGACCATGCGAGCCGCTAAGAAGACCGAAGAAGACACCCACTCAGCCCTCAACTTCAAAGTACCCCCGGCTTTCCGCCGCCAATACAAGCTCTACGCCGTCACCAAGGGCATGACGATGACGGAACTCCTGCAACAGTCCTTCGCTCACTACAAACAGCGCCGGAAATAGACCGAGCGCCACGGTGGAGGGGCGGACGATGCGGACGAAGGCCGAAATCCAGGAGACCATTCAGCACCTCATCCTGACCAAGGATGACATCACCTACACACACCCCATCTTCATGCAGTGCTTCCTTCCTCACCGCTCTCTTCCGGTGGGAAGCGACTTCTACCAGATACACCACGGCAAGGCCTCGCTAGCGATCAGCGCCGGGAGGCTCGTGAACCCCTCGAAGGTCAACACTTTCGAGAAGCAGGAAATCCCCGCAGGCGCGAAGGCTCGCCTTCTTGTCGCCTACATCAACGACCAGGCGATACGAACGAAGGCCCCTCAGATCGACATGGGCCGCAGTCTCCGCGACTTCATGGACCGCAACGGCATCCCCGTGTGCGGCTCCAACGGGAAGGAGATCACTCGACAGGCCAAGAACCTCGCGGCCGCAGAGATCATCCTAGGAACGTGGGGAGAGCAGGCCGTTAATCAGGCCAACATCCGCATAGCCAAGGGACTCTCTTTCTGGATCGAGAAGAACCCCGAACAGGGAACCCTCTGGACGCCCGAGCTCCTGCTTTCAGACGACTACCTCAGCGCCCTCCTTCAGCACCGCGTCCCCGTCGATTTCCGCGCTCTCGTGGCTCTACAGGCGAACCCTCGAGCAATGGACGTCTATTGCTGGCTCTCCTACCGCATGACGTCCGTGCGCGTTCCGACGCACATTCCCTATGAGGCCCTTCATCCCGTCTTCGGGCCCGCCATCAAGCAACTGAAGCACTTCAAGCACGAGTTTACGGCCGCCATGAAGCTCGCCCTGAAGTTCTACCCGACCGCTCGCCTTGCGCTCGAGGCAGAGAAACTAGTCCTGTACCCGTCGCCTCCGGCGATCAACCCGAACGCCGACAGACCGGCGACCAGGACACGGCACATCAAGCCCGCTCTCAAGCTCGCTCGAGAAGTCCCCCGTGAGACGCCAGAGGAAGCAGCCGACCGCCGCCAATTCATGACCGACCACCTGACAGAGGACGCGATCAAGATGGCTCCGCACCTCGCGCCCTTCTTTCGCAGCGTGATCCCTGTCCTTGTCGAGCACGGACTGAAAGAGGCAACGTTCAAGGTCCTGGCCGAAGCGAGGACCGAGGCTCGCAGCAAACCCGGCTATCTGAAGACCTACCTTCAGCGCCTCATCGACGACTACCAGTTACGCCGCTTCGTCGTGCATAACCCTGTGGAAAAGCAGAATTAGGGTGTGAGAGTTTCCGACCGCCCACTTTCCTTGAAAAACAACGACTTGACCCGAAACCCCCGTGAGAGTTTCCGACCGAAGGTGTGAGAGTTTCCGACCAGACCGCCCGGAAACCCCTGATTTTCTGCGGTTCTCCGGGCCCCTCTGAAAGTCTTAAGATTCTTAAAGAAGATACTTAAAGGCGGACGCCTCTTCGAGGCTTATCTACAGACGGAGAGAAACCCCCTGCTAAGCCCTTCAGCTTCCAAGGATCAACCGGGCGTTAACCCGCCTCCTGTTACAACCGAGAGAGGAAACCGGGAAGCCTTCCGTGATTGCAAAGGGCAACCAGCGCGGCGGCGGACAGCAGCTCGCCACTCACCTCCTCAACGCTTACGACAACGAGCGTGTTGAGCTTGCCGACCTCCGGGGAGCCGTTGCGAACGACCTTCAGGGCGCTCTTGCGGAATGGAGCGCCACCGCGAAGGCCACCCGATGCAGAAAGTTTCTCTACAGCCTCTCCGTCAACCCAGATCCTCGACAAGGCCCGCTCACCCGTCAGCAGTACGTCGAATTTCTCGACCGCGCCGAGAAGGAGCTAGGGCTATCCGGGCAACCTAGAGCAGTCGTCTTCCACACGAAGGAAGGCCGGGAACACTGTCACGCCGTATGGTCGCGCATCGACCCCGAGACCATCCGAGCCCGTCAGCTCTCACACGACCGCATGAAACTCCGCACCGTCGTCCGAGGCTTCGCCAAGGATCACGGCCTCGAGCTCCCCAGGGGCATCCAGGAGCGACCTACCGACCGCTTCAACCGACACGCTCGAGAGATCAACCACGCCGAGAAACAGCAGGAAGAAAGAACAGGGCTCACCAAGGCCGAGCGGGTCAAAGAGATCACCGAAGCATGGAAGCAGAGCGACACCGGAAAGGCTTTCGTTACCGCCATTGAACAACGGGGCTACACACTGGCCCGGGGAGACCGTGGCGCTTACGTCGTCCTCGACGCCTTCGGAGAGGTTCACAAGCTTGCCCGTCAGATCGACGGAGCCAAGACGAAGGACCTGAAGAACCGCCTTCAGGACTTCCCACTCGAGAGCCTGCCCGACGTCGCCACCGTTCAAGAGGCTATCCGAAAAAGGCAGGAGGAGAGGGACAGGCCATCCCCCTCTCAGAGCCTCGAGCAACGCAGCGCCCGCCTCGCATGGACACAGGCTCAGCGACGGGACGAGCTCGAGAGCAAGCGCCAGGACCTCGAGAAGCAACACCAGAAAGAGCGCGACCTACTGCAATCCCTTCACGAGCAGCAGGAAGCGCCAACCGAACAGCTCCGCGAAGAACGACGCGAGAAAACCCTAGAGGCCTTCTCCGAGAACCGAGACGACATCACCGCACCGCAGCCGGAAACACTTCCGACACCTCAACCATCTCCGAGCATACCCAAACCCGAACCGAAGCCCTCTTTTCCGTCAGCCCGTGACCGCCTGGACCGGGAGAGGCTTACCCTCACCGAACAACACCAGACCGAACGCACCGCCATGTCAGTGCGGCATGGCCGATGGGATGCGGGCATCAACCGCGCCCGGGCAGAAGGACGCTACACGGGCGTTGTCGCGTGGCTCATGCGCGTGACCGGCATTCAGGGCTTCATCGACAGGAAACACCAACAGCAGGACCTCGACCGACAGAAGGACCAGGAACGGCAGAAGGCCGCCCTTCAACGTCGCCATACCCGAGAGCTTCGAGAGTTTCAGCGGCACTACAAGGCGCTAGACCGCCTCGAGAGACGCGAGAGGAAATCCCTCGAGACCAGGGAGCGACGCGAAGCCCTCGCCCCCGTAAGACAGAAAGCGCCCACTCCCGAACTAAAGGGCCTCTTCTCAACGGCAGCTCAACCGCCGCCAGAACCGGAGCAGAAAGGAACGATCACCCCGCACTTCAACGAACAGGCAAGCCCCACCGAAGAGAAGACCCACGACGTTCCCACCGGGGGAGCGGGACGCCTCCCGGAGATCAAAGAAACCGCTCAGCAGATCACCAAGCCCATCGACCCGGAGAAACAAGCCCTCTTCGACGCCATCAAGATCGAGGCCGAGAAGAAGAAACGCGCCAAGGAAAAGGACCTCGAGAAGAAGCCCCGCGATCCCGGCCGGGACCCGGGGCGCTAACCTTCACCGCATGGCCAGAGTCCTCGAAATGTTCTCGAGAGAGGCAAGGCCGTTGCGTCTCTGCGGCGTATGCCGCTCTGTCATCACGAGCCCCTTTGCCACCAGCCCGAACAGTGCCCGTAATTCCAGGTCGGTCATTCTTTCCAGCTCTATCGTTGTCAGCAGTTTCATTTTTTCCTCCTCTGTTACCGGCCCCGACTTTCAAGGCCTTCTTGCAGACGGGAAAACCCGCAGAGGCTCAAAGCTGCATCCGCAGGACCGCAACGAAGAGGAGGAGCCCCCGCGCTTGCGGCTTCCATGTGCCGAGGCAGGGTAAAACCGTGCATCTCAGGCCGACCGAGGGGACTGAAA
>WBZO01002734.1_pt1 | contig 14563 bp, 11 predicted proteins | sample 5204261 | NCBI WGS metagenome assembly WBZO01 (sample SAMN12412400, study PRJNA552823) | activated sludge metagenome | isolation source: activated sludge from anammox sidestream of wastewater treatment plant... | place: USA: North Carolina | collected 2017-09
ATATCGAGATCGGAGAGGGGACCAAAATTAACGAGATGGTATTTGTCGGCGGTCTCCAGTTCCCGGACTCCCGATTTGTACTGGGGCGCAATTGCCAGGTGATGCAGATGTCATTCCTCAATCCGGCGCGCTCGATTGTGGTCGGAGACGACTCCGGAATTGGCGTACAGTGTTTAATCTCCGGCCATTCATCGTGGCTTAGCAGGTTTGAGGGGTATCCTGTGGACTTCGAGCCCATTGAGATTGGCAAACACGTATCGTTGTCCTGGGGTGTATTTGTACTGCCGCGAACCAAGATCGGAGATGGAGCTATGGTTGGGGCGCATTCGGTGGTTCACGGCACTATTCCTCCGCGCTGCCTGGCGGTGGGATTCCCGGCTCGGGTGGTAAGCAAGGCCCCGGAGTTCCCCAGGGAGGTTTCCGAGGAAGAGAAAGTACAGATCTTCCGGGATATCGTCGCGAAAATGATTCAGTTCTTTCAGGGCTCGGAGCTGAGTTGCCAACAGAACGGGAATTGTTACGAGATCCGCAAACCCGCCAGTGGCTGGCGGCGGAATCAGGGGCCCTGGAGGCTACAAGTAGTGGAGGGGGGTGTTCCTGAGGCGGCGAAGGCTTTGTCTGCGGGTGCCGTTCATGTTTTCCTCAGTCTTTGCGAGATCCCTGAAGAGACAAGGCGCTCTTTGCAGGGCCGAAACACGATGTGGATGGATATCGCCAGTAAGGAGCAATCGCGGCTGTCGAATGACTTAGGCGACGAGGTGTCTCTTTTCTTTAAAAGATTTGGAGTCCGTCTGCTGCGCTGGCCACCGGCTTCTCCCATTTCCTGAATAACATGCTCACCAAAGAACTAGGGCGCACCGGCATCCTCCTCCCAGAGATCGGAATCGGAACCTGGCATTACTACGCAGGTCCCGAACTTTTGCGGAAGGGCTTCGAGACGGGAGCCTGGTTTGTCGACACCGCCGAATCCTACCAAACCGATCACGTCGTGGGCGAAGCGCTGCGCGGCCTCCGCGATCGCGTGTTCGTCGCCACCAAAGTATCGCCGCACAATTTCCGCGCGGCCGATTTCCGGAAGTCCGTAGACGGCAGCCTGCAAAGACTGGGCATCGAAACGATCGACCTGCTGCAACTCCACGACCCGAACCTCGGGATTCCCATCGAGGAAACGATGGGCGCCATGGCAAGCGTGATTGACGCCGGCAAGGTACGCTTTGCCGGCGTTAGTAATTTCTCGGTGGCGCAACTTCAGCAGGCGCGAAAGGCTCTTGGTAAGCACCCGGTGGTATCCAACCAGGTACGCTACAACCTCATCGACCGCACCATCGAAAAGGACCTGCTGCCGTATTGCCAGGCCGAGGGAACCACCGTGATTGCCTACAGCCCGCTGGCCCGTTACCTGCACCGCGTTCGGGATGCCGATCCGCGGGGCGTGCTGGACGCCATCTCGCGGGAGACGGGTAAGACGATCGCGCAGATTCTCCTCAACTGGTGCCTGTGCAAGGAAGGCGTCGTGGTGATTCCCAAAGGGAACTCGGAGGAGCACGTACTTGATATGTGCGGCGCTTCGGACTGGCGTTTGAGCGCGGAGCATCTCGCCCTGCTCGATACCAAGGTCCACTACCGCCGCCGCGGCCGGGTGGATGCGCTGGCGCGGCGCTGGCTGCGCGGACCGCTGGCGACCATGGCGCGAGAGACGATCCGGCGCCTGCCCCCAAGCCTGCGCCGGCGGCTTACCTGAGGCTGGCATGTGTGGAATCTGCGGAAGTCTGAGTCTGGACGCGGGCGCGGCTGATCCCGGTCTGTTGGGGCGGATGATCGGGACTATCCGGCATCGCGGACCCGACGCTACCGGTGTCTATACGGACGGCGCGGTGGGGCTCGGGCATGCGCGGCTGAGCATTATCGACGTCGCGGGCGGCAGCCAGCCGATGCAGATTGCGGACGGGCCGCTGTGGATCACGTTCAATGGAGAGATCTTCAACTACATTGAACTGCGGGAGGAGCTGATCCGGAAGGGACACCGCTTTGTTACGCGCTCGGATACGGAAGTGATCCTGCATCTGTATCAGGAAGAGGGTGAGCGGTGCGTGGAGCGCCTCAACGGGCAGTGGGCGTTTGCGATCTGGGATGCGAGCCGACGGAAGCTGTTTCTGTCGCGCGACCGGCTGGGGGTGAGGCCGCTGTTTTACACCCGAACAGCGGACCGGTTCTTGTTCGCATCGGAGATTAAGGCGCTTCTGGCCTGTCCTGGTGTGGATTGCGCATTGGATCTGGAGGCGCTCGACCAGATCTTCACGTTTTGGGTGACCTTGCCGCCCCGCACGGCGTTCCGGAACATCCAGCAGTTGCCGCCGGGCCATTCGCTGGTGGTGGAGGATGGGCGGATTCGCGTGTCTGCGTATTGGCGGCTGGATTTTACTCCGGAGGAGCCGGCAGAGGGCAGCGCGGAGAGGCTCGGCGCAGAACTGCTCGAGTTGTTGCGGGATGCGACGCGGATCCGGCTGCGGTCCGATGTCCCGGTGGGCGCGTATCTGAGCGGGGGTCTCGATTCCACGGTGGTGACGGCGCTGGCGCGGGAGGCGGCGGGGGACCGGCTGCGGACGTTTTCGGTCAGCTTCGATGAAGCGGAGTTTGACGAAAGCGCCTATCAGCGGGAGGCAAGCGCCTTCCTGGGAACACGGCACAGCGATGTGCGCTGCTCGCGGGAGCAGATTGCCGAAGTGTTCCCCGCTGTGGTGTGGCATGCCGAGCAGCCGGTTCTGCGAACGGCTCCGGCGCCGCTGTTCCTGCTTTCGCGTCTCGTACGGGAGAGCGGGTTCAAGGTGGTCCTCAGCGGAGAGGGCGCGGATGAGATGTTCGGGGGATATGACATTTTCAAGGAAGCGAAGATCCGCCGCTTTTGGGGGCGGAGGCCTGAGTCCGCGTGGCGGCCGCTACTGCTCAAGCGGCTGTATCCCTATATGAACGGGATCCAGCGGCAGCCGCCGGCTTATTTACAGCGGTTCTTTCATGTGCGCGCGGAGGATCTGGAGAATCCGTTCTTTTCCCACCTGCCGCGCTGGGAATTGACGTCGAAACTGAAGATGCTGTTGTCGGATGAGGCGCGGGCGGAAACAGGAGCCTATGCGGCGCTGCGGGAAAGTTTGCCTGATTCTTTCGGCGCGTGGGCGCCATTCCATCAGGCCGAGTATCTGGAGGCGGCCCACCTGCTGCCCGGATATATTTTGTCTTCGCAAGGGGATCGCGTGGCGATGGCGCATTCGGTGGAGGGGCGATATCCGTTCTTGGATCACCGGGTGGTGGAGTTCGCCGCCAAGCTGCCGCCCCGATTGAAACTGAAAGTTCTTGATCAGAAGCACCTGCTGAAGCACGCCGCAAGGGGGTTGATTCCGGAATCCATCCGGAGACGGCACAAGCAACCGTACCGGGCGCCGGACGGGCAGAGCTTTTTGGGAACCCCGGGGGGCTATGCCGAGGAGATGTTGTCGCCAGGGCGGATCCGGCGAGATGGAATCTTCGATTCGAAGGCTGTCTCCGCGCTGGTCCGCAAGTTCCGAACAGGCCACGAAACCAGCACGAAGGACAATATGGCCCTGGTGGGGGTTTTATCCACAGAGATCCTGATGGACCGGTTCGTGCATCGCCGGCCTTCCGGGCAGATTTCTGAAGAAGATCAATTTGCGGCGCACGGAATGCGCCGCTAGCTGATGAGAGCAGGCTCGGTGATGTAAACGAGGGGATCATGCAGACAGCACCAATTTCGCAACAAGTGCGGGCTTTCGTTGTAGAGAATTATCTGTTCGGGCGGGATGAGGGATTGGGAGATGAGGATTCCTTCCTCGAGGCCGGGGTCATTGACTCGACGGGCGTCCTCGAACTGGTGGCGTTTCTGGAGGAGAGGTTCGGGGTCAAGGTGGCGAACGACGAACTGATCACGGACAACCTGGACTCGATTCAGAAGGTGACCGCATACCTCCAGTCCAAGCTGGAAGCCGCGCCGGTGATGCAGGAGAGATCGCGCTAATGGGCGCCCAAGCCGCTGTATCCGCTGACATGCTGCGCATTGATCCCGCGCTCGAAACCGAGCGGATCACTACCGGAATCCCGAATGTGGTGTTCCAGCAGTTGCGCCGCAAGGGCGCGGTGATCGGCGTTTCAGGCGGGATTGACAGCAGCACCGTGGCGTTTCTTTGCGCGCGGGCGCTGGGTCCTGAACGGATTCAGATCCTGTTTACGCCGGAGTCTGATTCTTCGCCGGACAGCCTGCGGCTGGGGCGCATGGTGGCCGAGTCGCTGAAGGTACGGTCGGCGGTGGAGGATATCACTCCAATTCTCCAGGGGGCGCGGTGCTATGAGCGGCGGGATGATGCGGTCCGGCTGGTTGTTCCCGAATACGGCCCGGGGTGCAAATTCAAGATTGTCCTGCCGAACCTGCTCGATCCGAGCCAGTATTCGCTGTTTTCGGTGGTGGTCGAGCTGCCGGGTGGAGAAACCAGGAAAGTGCGGCTCACCCCAGCGGCCTATCTTGGCATTGTGGCCGCTACGAACTTCAAGCAGCGGGCGCGCAAGATGATGGAATACCACTATGCGGACCTGCTGCACTTCGCGGTGGCGGGAACGCCGAACCTGCTCGAATACGACCAGGGGTTTTTTGTGAAGAACGGGGACGGCGCGGCCGATTTCAAGCCGATTGCTCATTTGTACAAGTCGCAGGTGTACCAGTTGGCGGAATACCTGGGGGTGCCGGAGGAGATCCGGCGGCGGCCGCCGACCACGGACACTTATTCGCTGGAGCAGTCGCAGGAAGAGTTCTACTTCACGGTTTCGCTCGAGAAGATGGACCTCTGCCTGTACGGAAAAAACCACGGAATCTCAGCGGCGGACCTGGCGCCCGCTGCCGGGATGGAGGCGGAGCAGGTGGAGCGGATGTATGGCATGATCGAAGCGAAACGCAAGGTGGCGCGCTATCTGCATGCGTGTCTGCTGGTGGTTCCTTAGCTTCCTGTTTCCATGGGCCGCGAATCCGTGAATGTGACGGAGTTCCTTCTGGCGGGAAAGGACCCGGAGCGGCGGGCGCTTCTCTTGCCGCGGGAAGAGTGTACCTACGGAGAACTGCGCCGGCGCTCGGATCAGATTGCCCATTGGATCTCGCGGATGGGAGGGCGGAAGGGTGACCGGGCAATCCTCATCGGCGAAAACTCGCTTTTTTGGGTGGCTGCCTACCTGGGCGTGATGCGGGCCGGTTTGGTGTGTGTGCCGCTGCCTGGCAGCGTGCCGGAGCAGGATCTCGGCCACGTGCTGGCCATCACCGAGGCGCGTTTCGTCTTTGCGCAAAGCACGATTGCGGCGCGGAATAGCGGGAGGTGGGGCGAGCTACACATGGTGACCGACAGGGATGATCCCTGGAGTGACGCGCCCGGCGGCGGCATTTCTCTTCCGGCGACGGAGCGCGATGGCCTGGCCGCGCTGATGTTCACTTCCGGGTCCACCGGCCAACCGCGCGGGGTCATGGTGTCCCACGGGAACATCATCGCCAATACCGAATCCATCATTGAGTACCTTGGGCTGACGGAAAGAGACCGGATGATGACCGTGCTGCCGTTTCACTATTGTTTCGGCACCTCGCTTCTGCATACTCATTTAAGGGCTGGAGCAAGCATGGTGCTCGACTCGCGTTTTCTGTATCCGGAGACGGTGCTGCAACGGATGCTTGAGACCGAATGTACCGGATTCGCCGGGGTGCCGAGCCATTTTCAGATGCTGCTGCGCAACTCCAGCCTGGCGCAAAAGAAGTTCCCGCATCTTCGTCATGTGCAGCAGGCTGGCGGTTATCTGGCGCCGCCGTTCGTTCGTGATCTGCGCGAGGCTTTGCCGGACACGCGGATTTTTATCATGTACGGCCAAACGGAGGCCACGGCGCGGCTGTCCTATCTGCCTCCGGAACTGCTCGATACCAAGCCTGGGTCCATAGGCAAGGGGATGCCGGGCGTGAAACTCCGCGTGGTGAACGAGTCCGGAGAAGATGCGCGCCGCGGGGAGGTGGGCGAAATTGTCGCGGAAGGAGAGAATGTGGCGCACGGGTACTGGCGCGCCCCGGAGGAATCGGCGAAGTCTTTTCGCGATGGGACGCTCTACACCGGAGATCTCGCCACTGTGGATGAAGACGGTTATCTCTATATCGTGGACCGGGCGAAGGATTTCCTGAAGTGCGGCGGCAAGCGCGTCAGTTGCCGGCAGATCGAGGAGCAGTTGCTGGCGTTTGAAGGCTTGACGGAGGCGGCTGTGATCGGAATTCCCGATGATGTGCTGGGGGAAGCGGTCAAGGCTTTCGTTGTTCCCCGCTCGGGCGATGGTAACCGGCTGGCGGAACGCTTGGCGGGATTCTGTAAGGGACGCCTACAGCCGCAGTTGGTTCCCAAGGAAATTGTGGTGCTGCCGTCTCTCCCCAAGAACAGTGCCGGGAAAGTAGTGAAATCGAGGTTGAAGACGCTGTAGAGTGTTTGGAATGAACCCAAATCTTTGGAACGAGGGATACAGAAGGGCACGGGGCGCCAACCATCCGGCGGCGGAACCTTCACAAATGTCAGCCAGAGGGCGAATGGCTATTGGAGTGCCGCGCGTTTACCATCAAGACCCGTTGGGGCTGTAAAGGCTTGGCGCGTCTGACGCCGGAGTGTAGGAGACGTCCAAGTCCACTGGGGACCACTTGCTCGATTTTCTGGGTGAGGAGGACCGGTGAAATTCGCGTTGCTCGACCAGATCCGCTGCTCCCCCAGATTGCCGTCAATGCTCCAAGCAGGTCGTTCTGGAGGGAGTCATCCGCTGCACCTGCGGGGAAGACTGGCCGATCGTTGATGGCATCCCGTCAGCGCCCGCCCAAACGCTATCATCTACCATCATCCGGGATGGATCCGGACTCTCGAAGAAGAGTACGGGTAAAGGCGTGTTCATTTCGCCCGTGAAGACGCCGATGGACGGCTCATGGCCGTCCCGCCGATGTTCCACCCCCGGGGATTTCCACTGCACATGGGAGGAAGCGCCGCCCGGCGCCGGTTATCCTCCCTTCCACGGATCCCTCTAGCGGGACCCCTCTCGGTCAACCGGGAAGCTACCGCCGTCCTCCTGCAAGCCGCCGTGGACCGCGCTCGTCAAGAGCCGGGGCTTCAAATCCAACTCAAAGCGCAAATCTCCTGACCTGAACGGTCTGGTGGACGGAGTTGTCTGCAAGCCGTGGAGGACGTCCTTTTTGCCTCATGAAGAACCAGAGCGTCCAACTGCCTTGCCGAAGTTGCCAAAGCATCCATTTTCAGAATGCTTCTATCCGGGTTCCTAAAGTAGTAGCCCGCCTATACCAGGTTCGGGGCTACCTGCGCCGCCACGGTTTCAACGTGGGATGCGGTCGCTCCTCCTTCCATGCAGACCCGGGCGGCGGTTAAGATGAATCAAGAAGTTCTGTGTTCTCCAGCAAGCGCCGTGGAAGACTCCAGGAGAACCGCGCGTTCGCAGGCACACCGACCTATGGAGGTTATTAGCGGCACTCTCGCCCAATCAGTGATTTATCGTGTTAACCCCCTCGTGGACCCCCGATGGGAGGAGTTCCTGCGGAGACACCCCCGGGCCACTGTCTTCCATAGTGTCTCTTGGCTCGAGACGCTGCACCGCAGCTATGGATACGAACCAGCCGTCCTGACGACGACTCCGCCCGGCGCCGCCTTGCGCAACGGCCTTGTCCTTTGTCATGTCAATAGCTGGCTAACCGGACGCCGTCTGGTTTCTCTTCCCTTCTCCGACCATTGCGAGCCGCTGCTCGATGAAGTTGCAGACTGGCAAGCTGTCTTTTCCTCTCTGGAGCAGGAGTTGCGGCGTCAGAAACTCCGCTATGTGGAACTTCGTCCGGTGCGGGCCATTGATGGAATCCTAGTCCCTTTTCGTTCGACCCATACGTACTGTCTTCATCAGCTTGATTTGACGCCGGACCTGGACATCCTTTTTCAACAATGCCACAAAAGCTCGACGCAAAGAAAAATCCGCCGCGCCTGGAGAGAAGGTTTGCATTATGAAGAGGGCCGGACGGAGCCACTTCTCGATGCCTTCTACCATCTGCTTCTTCTCACGCGAAAACGCCACGAACTCCCTCCACAGCCCAAACTGTGGTTCCGGAATCTGATCGATTCCTTCGGAGAATCACTGAAAATCCGTGTTGCATTCAAGAACCAGACCCCTGTCACCGCCATATTGACATTGCGCTTCAAGGACACCCTGACCTACAAGTATGGTGGCTCCGACGCTCAATATCACAATCTCGGGGGAATACATCTGTTGTTATGGAAATCCATCCAGGAGGCCAAGCGGGAAGGTTTGCGCGTCTTTGACTTCGGCCGGTCAGACAGTGATAACAAAGGGCTGGTCACGTTCAAAAACCGCTGGGGAGCCGCTTGTTCCACTCTCCACTACCTCAGAATTACGGATCCCCCAGCATCCGATGAAGCGTTTGCCCCTACCGGCACCGGTTGGAAAGGGCGGCTGGCCACACGTATTCTCTCTCGCGTACAACACCATCTAGCCGATTCTTTTGGAAATTGGATCTACAAACACATCGGCTAAAGTGGACGGCGCGCAACCCAGAGGTTCGGAGATAACGTCATCACCACCTCGCCGTTCTGGTTCCGGACCGTGATGCCGGTGCGAACAATACCGTGGCTCGGTTTTGATCGCGATTGGGTGATCGCCAACACCGCGATCTCCGCCGTAATTGTATCGCCAGGCCTTACCGGATTTGGCCAGCGCAACTCGTCTACGCCCAAGCCGAGCCACGGCGCCCCGTCAAGCGGATTCGCATCGACAATCAGCCGCATCACAATGGCGGCTGTATGCCAACCGCTGGCGCTCAACCCTCCAAGCGGCCCGGCGTTAGCCGCTTCCCGGTCCACATGCATCGGCTGCGGATCGAATTCCCTGGCGAACGCGAGAATTTCGGATTCCGTGACCTCGGCCGGCCGTGTCAGAATGCGCTCCCCGACCGTGAGGTCCTCCAGATACCGCATGCTGTTCAGTATGTCAGAATCCCGCCCGAGCAGGCTTTGCCGTAGCTGCTCATAAATTGGGAGCAAGTCCCAATGTTCTTCATTGGATGGCCCATTTTCCGCGTGGCATTCGTCTTCACGCCCCCTTCGCTGCCTTCTAACTCATTCCATATCATTTATTTATATTGGCCTGAAGCGCTGGTATCCCAATTGCTCCACTCAAGGCACGATTTCAAAACTGGGATGCCTTGTATTGTCTCCCGAGGATGGGGCTGAAAGGGCGGTAGCTTGTCTGCCGCAAACCCTCTCGTCCGATAACCGCCGCTAAACGGAGTTCACAAATGTTTCAGAACATGCTGGATGTTGCAATCGTGGGCGCCGGTCCATACGGGCTTTCTATCGCAGCCTACTTTCGACGTCAAGGCATCTCGTTCCGCATTTTCGGCAGGCCGATGGATTTCTGGCTGGCGCACATGCCGAAAGGCATGTTGCTCAAGTCAGATGGGTTCGCCTCGAATCTTTACGACCCGGAAGGCGAATTCACCCTCAGCCGCTTTTGCGCGGAGCGCGGCATTGAGTATGGCGACACCGGGATTCCGGTACGCCTCGAAACCTTCAGCGCCTACGGGCTCGCCTTTCAGCGGCGATTCGTCCCGGAACTCGAAAATAATCTCGTTTCCGGAATTGATCGCTTGCCGGATGGGTTCGTCTTGCAACTTGATACGGGCGAAACCGTGAAAGCCCGGCGGGTGGTGGTGACCACCGGCATCTCACACTTTGATCACATCCCCGACGCGCTGGCTCATCTTCCCTCCGAATTCCTGTCCCACAGCAGCTTGCATCACGATCTCGAACCCCTGCGAGGCCGCAAGATTGCCGTCATCGGCGGCGGCTCTTCGGCGCTTGACCTGGCTGGGCTCCTGCACCAGGCCGGCATCGATGTGCAACTGATCAGCCGTAGGGCGGCGCTCAACTTCCATAGCAAACCAACCGGTAAACCACGCTCCCTGTGGCAGCAGATCCGGCATCCGAAATCCGGGCTTGGCCCCGGTCTCCGGTCGCGCTTCTATTCCAACGCGCCGCATGTATTTCATCGCCTGCCCGAGCGCCTGCGCCTGGAGATCAACCGTAAAGCCCTGGGTCCCTCGGGAGGATGGTTTTCGCGCGACATGGTAATCGGACGCGTCCCGCTCCTGCTCGGCTGCGCTCTCGAACACGCCGAAGTCCGGGACGGTATGGTCCGCCTCCACCTGCGCGCCGCCGATGGTGGCGCGCGTGAAGCGAACGCCCATCATGTGATCGCCGCAACAGGCTACAAGGTGGACGTGAAGCGGTTGAAGTTCCTCGGCGAAAGCATTCTTTCACAACTCGCCGCCGTCAACGGCTCGCCGGTTCTTTCCTCGAAACTGGAATCGTTCGTCCCAGGCCTATATTTCGCCGGCATGGCGGCGGCGAACAGTTTCGGTCCCGTGATGCGGTTCGCTTTCGGAGCCGGTTTTGCCGCCCGGCTTCTCACCAAGGCCGTGTCCAATTCCTTGTCCGCGGAGCGTCAACCCGCTATCCGGGTAACACAGCCCGTGGCCCATTCGAATTGAACCCGGTTCCCCGCCAGCTATGAAGAGAGAAACCATGGCGATTCACGTAGGGTATGAAGGCGATCCCGCCACGAAGGCAGTGGCCGTTCCCATCTACCAGACGATCGCATTCGAGTTTGACAGCGCTGACCACGGCGCGGCGCTGTTCAATCTCGAAGTTCCGGGCAACATCTACACGCGCATCGGAAATCCTACCAACACCGTGCTCGAGAAGCGGGTCGCCGCCCTCGAGGGCGGTGTGGATGCCCTCAGCGTGAGTTCCGGAATGGCGGCCATCGAATACGCCATCATCAACATCGCCGAGCTAGGCAATAACATCGTTTCGCTCCCCCAACTCTACGGAGCCACCTACACCCTCTTCGAGCACATCCTGCGAAAACGCGGCGTCGATGCCCGTTTCGCGGCAAGTGACCGTCCCGAGGATGTGGAAACACTCATCGACGAAAACACCCGGGCAGTGTTCTGCGAAAGCATCGGCAATCCCGCCGGCAATGTCGCCGATATCGAGGAACTGGCCAGGGTCGCTCACAAGCATGGCGTCCCCCTGGTGGTGGACAACACCGTGGCCACGCCGGTCCTGCTGCGGCCGATCGAATATGGCGCTGATGTAGTGGTGCATTCCATGACCAAGTTCATGGGCGGCCACGGCACCACACTGGGCGGCATGATTGTCGACGGCGGAAAGTTCCCCTGGCGCCGGTATGCGAACAAGTTTTACATGTTCAACCGGCCCGAACCCGCCTATCACGATGTGGTCTATGTCGACCAGTTCGGCGATGCCGCTTATGTGGCGCGTTGCCGGACCGTGTGCCAGCGGAACACCGGAGCCACGCTATCGCCCTTCAACGGATTTCTGCTGTTGCAGGGAATCGAGACGCTCTCGCTTCGAGTCGAGCGGCATGTGGCGAACGCCCGCAAGGTGGCTGAGTTTTTGCGCGGCCATCCCGCGGTGGAGTGGGTGAACTACGCCGGCTTCCCCGACAGTCCTCTCTACCCGATGGCGCAAAAGTATCTCGGAGACCTGCGCTGTTCGCTGCTGACTTTTGGAGTGAAAGGCGGCTTCGAGGGCGGCAGAAAATGCTTTGACTCGCTACGCCTGTTCAAGCGCATGGTCAACATGGGCGACGCCAAATCCCTGTCGTGCCATCCCGCATCCACAACGCACCGCCAGTTGACTCCGGAAGAACAGCGGAGAGTCGGCGTAACGCCGGAAATGATTCGACTCAGCGTCGGCATCGAGCATATCGACGACATCCTCGCCGATCTCGCCCAGGCGCTGGAACACGCAAGGGCTTGAAAGACGCCGCTTTCGGTACAGGAGGTATGTCATGCCAGTGGTGGTGGATGGCATCCAAGGCCCGGTTCGCTCGAGCGGCCCCGGTCCCGTGGGACCCACTCCCGGCTGGGACGGACGGCCCGAGTGTATCCATATCGCGCTGGTCAACAACATGCCCGACGCCGCGCTGGAGGATACCGAACAACAGTTCTTCGAACTGCTGCGCGCCGCTTCCGATACCTTCCTGGTCCGCCTCGGGTTGTTTTCCCTGCCCAATGTTCCCCGCGCTGACAAAGGCAGGCTGCGCCTGGACAGGCTCTACTTCGACATCGAGGAACTCTGGCAGAACCGGTTTGACGCGGTCATCATTACCGGCGCCGAACCCAGACAGCGGGAGTTGCGATGTGAACCATACTGGCCTGCCATGACCGCCGTGCTCGAATGGGCCGCGGAGAATACCGCGTCTACCGTCTTGTCCTGCCTGGCGGCGCATGCGGGCGTCCTCCACTCCGATGAGGTTGGCCGCCATCCGCTGCCCGACAAGCAGTTCGGCGTGTTCAATTGCCGCAAAACCGCGGAACATCCCCTTACCTACCGTTCCCCGGACCGCCTGTGCTTTCCCCATTCCCGCTGGAACGAGGTGCGGGCAAACGCTCTGGCCTCCCGCGGCTACACGGTGCTGACCCATTCCGCCGAAGCCGGCGTGGATCTGTTCGTGAAGAAGAACAAAAGAAGCCTCTTTGTCCACTTCCAGGGTCACCCGGAATACGGCAGGCTGACCCTGCTCAAGGAATACCGCAGAGACATCAGGCGGTATTTGAACGGAGAACGGGAAACCTATCCCTCCATGCCGCAAAGCTATTTTGACGCCGGAGCCGCCGAGTTTCTCACCGCCTTCCGAAAACAGGCTCTGGCGAACCGTTCTCCGGAATTCATGTCCCAGTTTCCTAAAGCTCTCGAGACCGGCGTCTTGCGGAACACCTGGCAACCGTCAGGCTCCGTCATTTACCGCAACTGGCTGCAGTATATTGCCCTGAAAAAAGCCGAATCCCCGGCCTTTGCCGCTGTCCCTCTCGCCGCGCGTGCGCGCTCCGCCGCCGGCCGTTAACCGCATGCCGCGCGCACTCATGCTCGAAGATCAAATACCGGAGCTTCTCGCCGCCCTGCCCCAGCGCATCAGCGATATTGTGACGCCGTGGGCTGTGCGTTCCCCAAACCATCCCGCTTTGGTTGAATCCAGCGGCGCATGGACATACCGCCAACTTGCGGACCAAGTCTCGCAAACCCGGAACTGGCTTCTCCAATTGGGCGTACGCCCCGGCGACCGCGTTCTGATCGTCTGTGAAAACTGCCGCGCTTTTGTTGCCCTGCTCCTTGCCGTAGCTGCTCTCGATGCATGGCCCGTACTCGTGAATGCCCGTCTTTCGACAAGCGAGGTCGACCAGATCCGGGATCATAGCGGCGCACGGCTTGCTCTCTATACCACCGCTGTGTCGCCTCAGGCTACACAACATGCCAAGAGGCATGGAGCGGTAGTGGAGGACAGGCCCGGACTCGGCCACATCGCCGTTGGTCCGCTGAAGCGGGATGCCGCGCCAGAGCCGCTCGATCCGGACCCCGCCGGCCGCGTCGCCGCCTTGATCTATACTTCCGGCACCACTGGCGTTCCCAAAGGGGTCATGCTAAGCCACGGCAACGTGCTGTATGTGGCGGCGGTATCCGCGAGAATCCGCTCTCTCACCCCCCAGGACCGCCTCTACGCTGTTTTGCCCATGTCTCACGCCGTCGGGCTCTCCGTTGTCTTGCTGGGAGCGCTCTTCAGCGGCAGTACACTGTATCTGGCGAAGCGTTTCGATCCCGTAGCCGTGCTTGCTTCTCTCGAGAAGGACCGGCTGAGCATCGTGCTTGGCTCGCCCTCCATGTTCTCCCTGCTGCTCGAGTACCTGGAGATGAAAGGCATTACCTCGCTCCACTTCCCCGCCCTGCGTATCATCTCCTCTTCCGGGGCCCCCCTGCAGCCCGCGCTCAAAGCAGCGATCGAGAAGGTCTTCGGCCTGGTACTCTACAACGGCTATGGAGTTACGGAGTGCTCGCCCAACATCGCCCAGATCCCGGTCGAGTCGCCGCGAAGCGATACTTCGGTGGGGCGCATCCTTCCCGGTATGGAAGCCCGGCTCGTGGGTTCGGATGGAAAACCGGTTCCCGGCGGCGAAGTAGGCGAACTTTGGGTACGCGGACCGAATATCATGAGGGGCTACTATCGCGCTCCCGGCGAAACCGCTGCCGCCATCAACCTCGAAGGCTGGTTCAACACGCATGACCTGGCCCGTTTCGAGAACGGCTATCTGTTCATCGTCGGCCGCACCAGGGAACTGATCGTCCACTTCGGCCTCAATGTCTACCCCGCCGAAGTCGAAGCGGTCTTAAACACTCACCCCGAAGTTGTGCGGTCCGCCGTCATTGGCCGGCCAGCTCCCGGAGTGAATGGAGGCGAGGAGGTTGTCGCCTTCGTGCAACCGGCGCCGCGCTCCTCTCTCAATTCCGCCGATCTGGCCGAGCACGCCGCGCGCCACCTTGCGCCCTATAAACGGCCTTCGGAGATTCTGCTCGTCTCTTCGATGCCGCTCACGCCAACCGGAAAAGTCAAGAAAGATGAACTCCTAATT
>WBZO01004673.1_pt1 | contig 14563 bp, 12 predicted proteins | sample 5204261 | NCBI WGS metagenome assembly WBZO01 (sample SAMN12412400, study PRJNA552823) | activated sludge metagenome | isolation source: activated sludge from anammox sidestream of wastewater treatment plant... | place: USA: North Carolina | collected 2017-09
GGTCCGACACCGGTCTCCGCCCTCATCCATGCGGCGACGATGGTGGCGGCGGGCGTCTACCTGGTCGCGCGCTTCTTCCCGGTCTTCGAAGCCTCGCACGATGCGGCCCAGTTCGTCGCCTGGATCGGCGCTGTCACCGCGCTCGTCGCTGCGACCATCGCCCTGGTACAGACGGACTTCAAGCGCGTGCTCGCCTATTCAACGGTTAGCCAGCTGGGCTACATGATGCTCGCGCTGGGCACGTTCGGGTACGTGGCGGCGATCTTCCATCTCTTCACGCACGCGTTCTTCAAGGCGCTCCTGTTCCTTGGCAGCGGCTCGGTGAACCACGCGACGAACACCTTCGACATGCGCCAGATGGGCGGCCTGAAGAAGCACATGCCAGTCACCTACTGGACGTTCATCATCGGCTCGCTCAGCCTCGCCGGCATCTTCCCGCTGGCCGGATTCTGGTCGAAGGACGAGATACTGCTCGACGCGTGGCGGCACGACCGGGCGCTCTGGGTCATTGGCCTGAGCGTCGCGTTCATGACGGCGTTCTACATGTTCCGGGCCATCTTCCTGACGTTCCACGGCGAGTACAAAGGCGGGCAGCCAGTCGACCACCACGACGAGGACTCGCACTTCCATGGCGACCCGGCCCACCCGCATGAGTCCCCGTGGGTGATGAAGGGTTCGCTGATCGCGCTTTCGGTGCCGGCAATCGCGGCGGGGTGGCTCGCCTACGACCACCTGTTCAAGGACTTCATCGAGGCGGCGCTGCCACACGCCGAATCGCACGGGAGTACGTTCGAGATCGGCATCGCCATCAGTTCGTCCATCGTGGCGGTGGCGGGCATCGGCGCGGCATGGGCCATCTACATGAAGCGCTGGGTCACGTCGGAGTCCATCCGGGCGACCTTCGCGCCCTTCGCCATCATTTTCGAGAACAAGTACTACCTCGACCGCATTTATGAAGACCTGTTCGTGCGAACCATCTTCCAGCGGGGCTGGAACGCCCTGCTCCAGGCCAACGACCGGTATGTGGTCGATGGCATTGTGAACGGCTCCGGCCGGGTGGCGCGGGAGGCGAGCACGCGCCTGAAACTCATCCAGACCGGCCAGGTCCAGAGCTACGGGCTCGGGGTAGTGGCCGGAGTCATCATCATCGTCGTCGCCGTTATCACGGCGAACCCGCTGTAGGAGGCGGCCGTGGAACTCTCTCTCCTCGTCTTCCTCCCCGCCGTCGCGGCTGGTGTCATCCTCCTCCTCCCGGGGAGGCTGGAGCAGCACTCCCGCTGGGTGGCGCTCGGGGCCTCGGTCGCGATGCTGGCGCTCTCGATCCAGATGTTCTTCGCGTTCGACCTGAACCAGGACGGCTACCAGTACGTCGTCGACAAGAAATGGGTCGACATCGGGCAGTTCGAACTCCGCTACATCCTCGGCGTCGATGGGCTGAGTATGCCGCTCGTGCTGTTGACGACCTGCCTGACGGTGGCGTCGGTGCTGGTCTCGTTCAGCATCACGCTCAGGCCGCGGGCGTACTACGCCTGCCTGCTGGTCCTGGCGAGCTCGGTGGTTGGGGTCTTCACGGCGCTGGATTTCATGCTCTTCTTCCTCTTCTGGGAACTCGAGCTGTTCCCGATGTACCTGCTCATCTCGGTGTGGGGCTCGGGCCGTAAAGAGTACTCGGCCATGAAGTTCGTGCTGTACACGATTGCCGGTTCGGCCTTCATGCTCATCGGCATCCTGGTTCTCGCCTTCGCGGGCGATACCTTCGATATTCGCCTGCTCAGCGCCGAGGGGCGGATCGCCGACCCGCTCATCCCGCTCGGCTGGGTGTTCTTCTTCCTCTTTGTGGGCTTCGCCGTGAAGCTGCCGATCGTGCCGCTGCACACGTGGCTGCCCGATGCCCACGGCGACGCACCGACGGCGGTTTCGGTGATGCTCGCGGGCGTCCTCCTGAAGATGGGCGGCTACGGGCTCATCCGCATGTGCGTCACGATGATGCCGGATGTCGCCGAGGACTGGGACATCTGGTTCGCGGCGATCGGGGCCATCAGCGTGCTCTACGGCGCGTTCATCACCCTGCGCCAGACAGACGTGAAGAGGCTCATCGCGTACTCGTCCGTCAGCCACATGGGGCTGGTGCTCCTGGGCATCGGGGCGCTCGGTAACGTGGGGCTGGTCGGGGCGACCTACCAGATGCTGGCGCACGGCCTGATCACGGGCCTCATGTTCGTGATGGTCGGGCTCATGTACGAACGGACCCACACGCGCGACATCGCTCGGCTCGGGGGCCTGGCCCGCCAGATGCCGCTGATTGCCACCGGCATGGTGTTCGCCGGGTTCGCCAGCCTGGGGCTCCCGGCCCTTGCCGGCTTCATCGCCGAGATCACGGTGTTCCTGGGGACGTTCCAGAAGTACGAATGGGCCGTCCTGATGTCCATCTTCGGCGTGGTGCTTTCGGCCGGCTACGTGCTCTGGATGCTCCAGCGCGTCATGTTCGGCCCGGTAAGGCATGAATGGGACGGTCTCACCGACCAGCGGCACTGGTGGGAGCACACGGTGGTGATCGGCCTCGCGGCCCTTGTCGTGCTGCTTGGCGTCTATCCGGACCTCATGACCGAAATGATCGAGCCCGCGATTGACTCCATCGTGCTGAGGATTGAAGCGTGAACAGTCTCGATGTCGTTGGTCCTCAGCTCGCCGTCCTCGCGGCCGCCGGTCTCGTGCTTTTGGTGGACTCGCTCGTGCCGCAGCAGCGCCGGTTCCTGCCCGTTGTCGCATTGCTGGGGCTGATCGTGTCGGCGCTCTGGACTACTTCGTGGGTCGGGCGGGGCGACTACCAGCTCGCCTTCGATGGCACGCTCGCCCTCGACAGGTATTCGGTCTTCTTCTACTACGTGTTCGCCGGGATCACGGCGACCGTGGTCCTCGCGTCGATCGACTGGGTAAACCGCGAAGGGCGAGGGCAGGGCGAGTACTACGCACTGGTGCTGACCGTCTGTGCGGGGCTGATGTTCCTGTCGGCCTCCCGCGACCTCATCACGATCTTCCTCGCGCTGGAACTCTCATCCATCCCGCAGTACATCCTGGCAGGCTGGGGGAAGGACGCGAAGTCGAGCGAGGCGGGCCTCAAGTACCTCCTGCTCGGCGCGATCGCATCGTCGCTCCTGCTCTATGGGATGGCGCTCATCTACGGCATCACCGGCACGACGCTGCTGCCGGAGATCGCGGCGGCGATCAGGGCCGACGGCGAAACGTACCGCGGCCTGCTCGTGGTCGCGACCATCCTGCTCATCGCCGGGTTCGGCTTCAAGATGGCGGTGGTCCCGTTCCAGATGTGGGTGCCCGATGTGTACCAGGGTGCGCCGACTCCGGTTGCAGCGTTCCTCTCGGTCGGTTCGAAGGCGGCTGCCTTCGCGGTCGTCATCCGCATCTTCTTCGAAGGGCTGGACGCGGAGTTCCTCAGCGACGACTGGTCGATGATCTTCGCGGTCCTTGCAGCCGCCTCGATGACGCTCGGCAACGTGATGGCCATCGTCCAGACGGACATCAAGCGGATGCTGGGGTATTCCTCGGTGGCCCAGGCCGGGAACTTCATGATCGGGCTGGCGGCCATCAGCGTCCCGGGCGAGGAGTTCACGCTCGGGGCGAGTGCCATCCTCGTATTCGTGGCCGCCTATGCATTCACGAACCTGGGCGCCTTCGTGGGCGTCATCGCCATTTCGCAGCGCATCGGGAGCGACCAGATCAAGGACTACGCTGGGATGTGGAAGCGGTCGCCGGTACTCGCCCTGGCGCTGGCCTTCTGCCTCGTCTCGCTCACGGGTATCCCGCCCACGGTCGGCTTCTGGGCGAAGCTCTATATCTTCAACGCCGGCATCCGGGCCGACCTCGTCTGGCTTGTGGTCATCGGCGTCCTCAACAGCGTGGTGGCCGGCTACTACTACCTCTCGGTGGCTCGCCAGATGTTCATGGGCGACGCGGAGGAGGACCAGAAGTTCCGCGCCTCGCCGTCGATCACGATGGCACTTGGCGCGGCGACCATTGGAGTGCTGCTGTTCGGGATCCTCCCCATGCCGCTGATGTCGGCCGCGCAGGACGCGGTCGAGATCTTCGCACGCTAACGTGTACGACGACCTTCCCTACGACATCGCGATCGAAGTCGCCATCGAAGCACCGGCTCTCGACGTCGAAGCCATCCACCACCTGGCGGTGCGCGTGATGGCGGGGGAGAAGGTGGAGGCGGGCACCGCCCTCGCGATCCTGATTACCGGGGACGACGAGATCCGCCAGCTGAACCACCAGTTCCTGGGCATCGACGAGCCAACCGATGTGCTCTCCTTCCCGGATGAGTCGGACGACTTCGTCCAGGCGCTCTCGGAAGAGAAGCTCCTGGGAGACATCGCTATCTCCCTCCCGACGGCGCAGCGCCAGGCCGATGTGGTGGGCCACGCGCTCGACGCGGAGATGGCCCACCTGCTCACCCACGGCATCCTCCACCTTTGCGGCTACGACCACGTGAACAGCGAAGAGGAAGAGGCGACGATGCGCGCCCGGGAGGAGCACTACCTGGGCGATTTGCACCGGGTCCACCACCACTAGCTCGCGGCCGGGCAGGATCCGGGCGCACGCACGAAGGCCCGGACCTCATGGCCCGGGCCTCGCGAGATGGGTTGGCTCAGCCTCCCCGGCTAGAACTCGATCTCGTTGAGGAGCGTGTTTTCGAGGCCGAGCGCCCGCATGAGGAACTCGAGTTCCGCATCGCGCCAGGGGAGAGGGGCGGGTTCATCGATGAGCTTCGCGGCCTTGAGCTCCTCCTCGACCTTCGGGTCGGACTCGAACGGCTTGCCGACCTCCATATCGAAGAACATTTCGCCGAGAGGTGGTTTGGGCGTCTGGCCGCCGGCTTCCCAGGACTCCGCCGGGTAACCGAGGGCCTGCACGCAGATGGGGACCGCGGTCTCGGGAAGGTTGAACATCTTCGCGACTTTCTCGAGGCGGGGGCTCGACATCAGGCACGAGCCCAGGCCTTCCTCGTAGGCGACCAGGGTTGCCTGGGCGACTGCCTGGCCGACATCCATGAATGCAAGCGGGGCGACGCCCATCTGCTGCCCGGCCATCAGGAACATGGGACGCAGCTTGTCGTTCACTTCGGCGTAGGTGTCTTCGACGCGGAGGCCGATGCGCCGCGCATCAGCGAGCCGGAGCACGCTGTCCGGCCACGCATCGCCATGGTACACGGAGCTTTCGCTGTACCAGAAGATGAAGACGGGGGCGGTGTGCATCTGCTGGTAGCCGATGCGCGGGGCGATGGCCTTGATGACCTTCGGGTCGGCCTTTTCCCGCCAGATGACGATGGCGCGGACGTTCATCACGTTCCCGGCGCACGAGGCGCGACGGGCGGCTTCGAGCATCTTCTGGACCTTCTCCCGTTCGACGGGGCGGAAGGGGAGGAAGATCCGGATGGTCCGGCGCCTGCCGATGACTTGCTTGAGTTCCATGGTCCAGGGTCCTGCGCTTTCATCTGGGGTCACCGGGCCGGGTCCACGGAAGTTCGAGGGCACCGAACCGGAGCATTCCCGCCGCGCCGGAGGAGGCGAGCGAGACCGCCGGCCCACACTCTGACGGTTCGGATGGCCCCGGGGGTATGATTCCGGGCATCTTTCTCCGGGCTGGAGCACGACGCGTGGCCGGTTGTTCCCGGCCGGCGAGCCTGTGGGCAGGTATGGAGCATCCTCCTGACCGGCTCTCTCCGCGCCTATGATCGCCGTCATGCTCCGGGGCCGGGCCCGCCGGTACCTGGCCTCGCGGGAGGGTGCCGCCACGCACTATGCTGTCGCCAACCTGGCAGCAAAGGGGATAGCCGATGGCTGGCATCACGAATGAGGTGCTCCTGGATATCCACCACCGGATGGTGCGCATCCGCACCTTCGAGGAAGAGGCGGGGAAGCTCATGGAGTCCGGGAAGATCCCGGGGGCACTCCACCTCTACGTCGGCGAGGAAGCCGTCGCCGCGGGCGTGATGGTGCACCTGCGCGACAGCGACCAGATCACCAGCACCCACAGGGGCCACGGCCACCTGGTGGCCAAGGGCGGCGATTTGAAGAAGATGTACGCCGAGCTCTTCGGCCGGGCGACCGGGTACTGCAAGGGCAAGGGCGGGAGCATGCACATCTCGGACCTCGACCTGGGGATGCTGGGGGCGAACGGCATCGTTGGCGCGGGGCCGCCCATCGCGATCGGCGCGGCGTTTTCGAACAAGTACCGTGGCACGGATGGCGTCACCTGCTGCTTCTTCGGGGATGGCGCGAGCAACGAAGGTACCTTCCACGAAGCGGCGAACATGGCGGCGCTCTATAAGCTGCCGGTCGTCTTCATCTGCGAGAACAACGGGTTCGGCGAGTTCACGCGGCAGGAGCGCCACCAGGCAATCCACGACATCGCCGACCGGGCCGCGGGTTACGGCATGCCCGGCATCGTGGTCGACGGGATGGATGCGCTGGCAGTGTTCGAATCGGCCGGGGAGGCGATAGCCCGCGCGCGGCGTGGCGAAGGGCCCACCTTCCTGGAGTACAAGACTTACCGCTACTACGACCATGTCGGCGTCCGGGGCATGGGGGTCATCTACCGCGAGGACAGCGAAGTTCTGGAATGGCGGCAGCGCGACCCCATCGACCTGATGGAGGCCCGGTTGGCCGAACAGGGCCTGCTCTCCCCGGAGGCGGCGACGGCAACTCACGAAGCTGTGCTGGCCGAAGTCCGCGAGGCGATCGCGTTCGCCGAGGCAAGCCCCTTCCCCGAACCATCGGCGCTCATGGAGGACATCTACACAACCAGCCGAGGTGGAGCATGACGACCATGGAAGCGGCCGCAACACGCGAAATCCCGTACGTGTCCGCCGTTGCGGAGGCGTTCGCCCAGCTCATGCGAGAGGACCCGAACATATTCATCGCCGGCGAGGACGTGGCCCTGTACGGCAGCGTGTTCGGCGTAACCCGGGGCCTCCTGAACGAATTCGGCCCTCAGCGCGTGGTCGATACGCCCATCGCGGAGTCCGGGCTGATGGGCCTTGGCCTGGGCGCCGCGGCAACGGGGCTGCGGCCCATCATCGACATCATGTTCATGGATTTCATGGGCGTCTGCATGGACGAAGTGGTGAACCAGATCGCCAAGATGAAGTACATGTTCGGCGGCAAAGCGAAGCTCCCGCTGACGATCCACACCATGGCCGGCGCCGGCACCAGCATGGCGGCGCAGCACAGCCAGAGCCTCGAGGCGTGGTTCTGCCATGTGCCGGGGCTGAAGGTGGTGATGCCTTCGGGCCCGTACGAGGCGAAGGGCCTCATGGTCGCGGCGGTCCGGGATGACAACCCGGTCATCGTCGTGAATACGAAGACGATCCTCGGGATGCGGGCGCACGTACCGGAGGAGCTTTACGAAATCCCGCTGGGCAGGGCCCATGTGGTGCGGGCGGGCTCGAACTTCACCATCCTGGCCACCGGACGGATGGTCAGCGAAAGCGTGAAGGCTGCCGAACTGCTCGCCGGCGAAGGACTCGATGTCGAGGTGATTGACCCGCGGACGTTGCAGCCGTTCGACACGGAGACCGTGGTCGCCTCGGTGAAAAAGACGCACCGCGCCCTGGTGGCGCACGAGGCGGTCCGTTTCGGCGGCATTGGCGCCGAGTTCGCCGCCCAGATCCAGGAGGAGGCGTTCGACTACCTGGACGCCCCCGTGGGCCGGGTAGGCGCGCCGTTCACGCCGGTGCCGTTCAGTCCCGTGCTCGAAAAGGAGTACATGCCAGGCGCGGAGAAGATCGCAGCCGAAGTGCGGCGACTCCTCGGCAGGCAGGCCTGACCCGTGGCCGGTGCGGTCGGCCTCGTCGTCAACCCGGCCTCGGGGAAGGATATCCGCCGGCTCGTTGCGAGCGCCTCGGTGTTCGACAACGGGGAGAAGGTGAGTATCGCCCGCCGGGCCGCGTTGGGGGCGCTGGCGGCCGGGGCCGACCGGTTCGTTTACCTGGCGGACTCCCACGGCCTGGCGGCAGCGGCCCTCGCCGGGCTCGAGGATGCCGCGCAGGTCGAAGCACTGCCCTCGCCAGGCACGGGAAGCGCAATCGACACGGTGCGTGCCGCCGAGGGACTGAGGGCTCTCGGCGCGGGGTGCGTGATCACGCTCGGAGGAGATGGCACGAACCGCGCGTTCGTCCGCGGGTGGCCGGATGCCCCGTTGGTGGCGGTGTCTACCGGCACGAACAATGTGTTCCCGCAGATGATCGAGGGCACGGTCGCGGGGGCGGCTGCGGCGCTGATCGCTTGCGGTGTGGTACGGCTGGGCGACGCCAGCCGGCAGGCGAAGATGGTCCACGTCGACATCGATGGTGAACCCGGTGACCTGGCGCTCATCGACGCGGTCCTGCTGGATGAGGCGTTCGTGGGGGCACGGGCGATCTGGAACCCCGCCCGCGTGAGCACGCTGGTGCTCGCTCGAGCCGAGCCGGCCGTCGTGGGGATGTCGGCCATTGGCGGCATGCTGGACCCGGTCCCCGGCGATGCCGATGCCGGCCTGGTTGTCGAAGCCGGCCCCGGGTGCCGGACCGTCACCGCGCCGATCGCGCCCGGCCTCTATGCGGCCGTCCAGGTGCGCTCGGCCCGGAGGATCGGTCTCGGCGAGGTGGTCGAGGTGCACGGCCCGGGCGTGCTTGCCCTGGATGGCGAGCGGGAACGGCGTCTGAAGCCGGGGCAGGGCGCCCGGTTCACCGTGAGGCGTGATGGTCCCATGGTGGTGGACGTGCCGCTGGTCATGAACCTGGCCGCGTCCCTGGGCTTCTTCCAATCCACAGAGATCGAGGCAGCGCATGGCCACTGAAGTACTCCTGGTGAAGGCGGGGATGACCATGACCGAGGGGGTGGTCGCGGAGTGGTACGTCCCAGACGGTGGGACGGTGGAGAAGGGCCAGCCGCTCTATCGCATGGAGACCGAGAAGATCGAACTGGAGGTCGAAGCGGACGCGACCGGCGTGGTCCACCACGTCGCGCCGGCGGGAGCGACCCTTGAGCCGGGGGCCTTGATTGCCCACATCCTGGCGCCGGGGGAGCCTCCTCCCGGGGGGGCTGGCGTGGCGGCATCCCCGCCGGCGGACGGCGCAGACCGCGTCCCCGCCTCGCCGATCGCCCGGCGGTTGGCCCAGGCGGCGGGGATCCCGCTTTCGGCTGTCGCCGGGACGGGGCCTTCCGGCCGCGTGACGGAGGCGGATGTGCGCGCTCACATCGCGGCCCCGGCGGCGGAGGCGATGGCGGCCCCGGCCCCGCCAGCAGTGCCGCGCGACGGCGAGCTGCGCGCCTCGCCGCTTGCCCGGAGGCTCTCGGAGCAGCTCGGCATCGACCTGGCGCTGGTCCCGGGCACCGGCCCCGGCGGGCGGATCACAAAGGAGGATGTTGAGGCATTCGGCGCGGGGCGGCCCACGCCGGGTGCAACGGCGGGACCGGGCGCAGCCGGAGAGCGCCCGCCCGGCCGCGTGATCCCCTTGCGCGGCATGCGCAAAGTCATCGCCGAGCGGATGCACGCCAGCCTGCGGGAAATGGCGCAGCTCAGCATGGCGATGGACGTGACCATGGATGAGGCGGTAAAGCTCCGGGCGGCGCTCGTCACGGAGTGGGAGGCCGATGGCGTCAAGCCGTCCTACACCGACCTGGTCATCAAGGCGGCGGCGAAGGCGCTGGCCCTGCACCCACTGCTCAACGCCACGGTGCGAGAAACCGGGATCGAGCTCTTGCCGCACATCCATGTCGGTATGGCGGTCGCGCTGGAGGACGGGCTCGTCGTACCGGTGATCCGCGACGCGGACGCCCTTTCATTGAAGGAACTGGCTGGCGAGTCGACGCGCCTGGCCGCGGCCGCGCGGGGAGGCACTCTCGGGTTGGACGACATGGCCGGCGGGACGTTTTCCGTGACAGCCCTGGGGATGGCGGGCGTGGACTTCTTCACCCCGGTCATCAACCCGCCGAACGTGGCGATCCTCGGCGTCGGGCGTATCCGCGAGGGGATGGCGTGGGATGGCGACCGTCCCGTGAAGCAGCGGCAGATGACGCTGAGCCTGACGATCGACCACCGGGCCGTCGATGGCGCGCCCGGGGCGGCATTTCTCAACACGGTGCGCGAACTGCTCGAAGCCCCCTACAGGCTCCTCGTCTGATGGCCGACTTCGACGTGGTGGTCATCGGCGGCGGCCCGGCGGGTTATGCCGCTTCGCTCACGGCAGCGGCCCGCGGGGCCTCGGTTGCGCTCGTCGAAGCGGAAAAGCCGGGCGGCGCGTGCGTCCACCACGCCTGCATCCCGACCAACCTGCTGATCGACCCGGCGGTGCGCTACGTGGAGGCGCAGGAGCTCGCCGTGATGGGTATCGTTTCAGTTGGCGGTCAGTTCAACTTCGCCCGGGCGACGGCACGCAAGGATGCCCTCGTCAGGCAGATGTCCGACGGCATTCGGACGGCACTCCGGCTGGGGAAGGTGGAGGTCATCGCGGGCCGGGCGCGGTTCGAGTCGGCGAGCTCGGTCCAGGTGCTCGGCGAAGCGGGCCCGACCTCACTGAGCGCGGAGGCGTTCATCATCGCCACCGGCACGCGCTGGGAGCCACCGGCTGTCCCCGGGTTCCCTGCGGACCGGGTGGTGACCGCGGACGTTATCCAGTCACTTGCCACCGCGCCGGCGTCAGCGGTGGTCCTCGCCGACGGGCCCGGAGAGGTCCCGTTCGGGATCGAGTATGCGACGCTGCTGGCGATCGCCGGCAGCCAGGTCAGTCTTGTGACGGCCGGGCCACGCCTGCTGCCGAAGCTCGACCCAACCGTCGCGTCCGCGGCGCGCGCGGGCCTGGCGGGCCTTGGTGTCACCGTGTTCGAGGGCGCCCGAGTGGCCGGCGCGGAGATCGGTACGGTCGAGGTCGACCACAGCGGCGGAACGACCCGTGTGGCGGCTGAGCTTGTGGTGGCGGTCGATGTCCGGAAGCCATGGTTCGAGGCGCTCGGCCTCGAGGCGGCCGGGGTCGCCTGTGATGGGCGGATCGTGGTGGACCGGCGCTGCGCGACCAACGTGCCAGGGATCTTCGCGGCCGGTGACGTGACTGGAGGGGCGATGCTCTCGAGTGTGGCCTCCCACATGGGGGATGTCGCAGCGGTGAACGCAACCGGTGGCACCGCGACGACCCGGCTGGACGGTATCCCCCGGCTGTTGCACACCGTCCCGGGGATCGCATGGGCCGGCCTGACCGAAGACGCCGCGCGTGCTGCGGGCCGCGACCCGGTCGCCGGCGTGTTCGACATGTCCTACAACGCGCGAGCCCTCACCCTGGGGGCGCGCACGGGTCTCGTGAAGGTCGTGGCCGACCGCGGACTCGGCGAAATCCTCGGTGTGCATGCCGTTGGCCCGGAGGCGGCGGAGGTCGTCTCGGTGGCCGCCTCGCTGATGCAGGCGGAAGCGACCATCCATGACCTCGCCGCGACGATCGCGTGGCACCCCAGCGTCTCGGAAGGGCTGGTCGAGGCAGCGAGGCGAGCTTGCCAGGAGTAAGTGGCGATCGCGATGAGCCCGGACGGGGCCGGCCGCGAAGGCACACCGGGCGGAGTCGTGCGACGTGACCAGGACCCAGTTCGACCGTGGAGACCGCCGGACCCGGGCCAGCGAACTCGCCATCGACCTTGCGGGCGCGCGGGTGACGGTGGCCGTCACGAGGAGCGCGCGGCGGTTGCGGAGCGTTGCCATCGCCGTGGAAGCGGGCCGCGTGAAGGTCGCGGCGCCGATGGCGATGACCGATACCCAGCTGCTGGCGTTGCTGGCCAAACGGGCGACCTGGATAGCGGGACGGCTGGGCGGTGGTGTCGCGGAAGCTCCATCCCAGGCACTCCGGGATGGCGACACGCTGCCGTTTCGCGGCGAGAACCTCGCGCTCCGGGTGGCGGTCCACTCCGGCAGCCGGGCCTTTGTGCGGCGCGAAGGCGCGGCCCTGGCGGTCGAACTTCCGGAATCGCTTTCCGGTGAGCGCCAGCCTGCAGCGGTCCGCCAGGCGGTGGCGGCCTGGTACCGTGCGCGCGCAGCCGAGGTGCTCCCCGGGATCGTGCACCGCTGGGCGGCCGTTTCCGGTCTTGAGCCGGCGAGAGTGCTCATCCGCGACCAGAAGCGCCGCTGGGGTTCGTGCGGGCCCGATGGCACGATCCGGCTGAACTGGCGCCTGGTCCTGTTCGATCCACACCTCGCGGATTACGTGGTGGTCCACGAACTCGCGCACCTGCGCCACCGGCACCACCAGGCCGGGTTCTGGGAGGAGGTGGCCCGCCTGATGCCCGACCACGCCGCGCGCCGGCGGCAGCTCACGGCCGCGGGCCGGGAACTGGTCGTGTAGCCTGGCGCTGGCGGTATACGGCGTTTCGCCACCGGTCCCGGTAGGCAATCTCGCCCCTGCGCGGAATGGCCACTCGGGGGCTGTTCGCGTAACGTTCTGGAATTGAAGACGTCGTACTGTCGTTGCGGTGGGTTGAACCGATGGTAGGGCTGCGAGTGAGAGAGACGGGGGCCGTACTGGCAACGGAGCTGCAGCTGGCGCGCGGTGTATGGAGCCGTACGCGTGGACTCATGCTGCGCCCCGCCCTGGAATCCGGGAAGGCCCTCGACATCAGGCCGTGCAGTTCCATCCATATGATGTTCATGCGGTTCCCCATCGATGCCGTGTTCTACGACCGCGATGGCACGGTGACCCGGGTCGCGCGGAACGTCCGGCCGTGGGTCGGGATAGCCTTCGGCGGGCGGGGCGCCAGGGGTGTTGTCGAGCTCCCCGCCGGCGCGGCCATTGCGGTCGCCCCGGGCGAGACGCTTGTGTTCGACGACCCTACGGAGGTCGCGGAGTGACGCGCCCCCGCCAACCCGCACGATCGCGCAGGGGGCGCAAGCCGGAGCGCCAATCGCGCTGGCCGTTCGTTGCGGCAGGGGCCGCCGTTCTTACGGTGGTCGCCGCGATCGGCTTCATGGAGTTCACCGGGAGCGATGCCGACCAGGGGACGGCGCCCACGCCATCGCCTGGCGCGGACCTGGCCCGGGATGCCGGCACACAGACGGCCGCGCGCGACCTCTCCAATCGTGCCGGCGGCCTCTCGGAAGGCGCGATCTCGATGGCGGCGGACCCGCCACAGCCGCCGCCAGGCGACCTTCGAGCCAACGGTGGGCGGCGCTTTCACCTCCCCCTGAAGGCGCACGCGGGAGTCGAGGACTACTTCGGGACGCCGCGGCTGTACGGCCAGGTGCATGGCGGCGTGGACTTCTCGCTCGCCGGGCTGGGCGAGATACCTGTGTACTCCGCGTGCACGGGCGTCGTGGCCGCGGTCGAACAGTCGGCCACGCTGGGGACACACGTGGTCGTGGACTGCGGCGATGGTTGGAGCTTCGTCGCGGGATTCCTGGCCGATGTGGGAGTCCGGCCGGGCGACCAGGCCGGTCTCGAGACGGTCATCGGCGATGGATCACCCGGGGGACATTTGCATGTGGAGCTTCGATACGACGACAGTGCGGTGGACCCGGAGGGATACCTGGACCTGCCCCGCAAGGTGATCCCGCCAACCGCCACGCCGACCAGCACACCCGGGCCAACACGGACCGCGACACCGGTCCGCCCCACCTCAACGCCACTGGCGGGAGCGCCGCCCGCTTCGGCGACCACCTCCGGGCCGCCGCCCACCGCGACCGCCACGCCGACGGTGACCCCGACCCCGACCATCACACCGACGCCGACGTGGACGCCGACGCCCGGCCCCACCCGGCCCCGGGCCGCCGCCACGCCGACCCCGCTCCCGAGGATCCAATGAAGATGCCGATCCTGCTCCGCGCCGGCGTCGCCGCCCTTGTGGTCGCTGGCTGGGTGACCTGGAGCCCGGGCTCGCCTTCGTTCGCACAGCAATCGGCCGAACGCGCCGAAGTGACGGCAACACGGGTCGAAGGGGATCAGTTGACCGCCTCGGTGGCGGTGCTCGATGCCGCGAGCAACCCCGTGATGGGGCTGGGGATCGAGGCGTTCACGGGGACCATTGATGGCGTCGCGGTAGCGCCGGGGCGGGTGACGAGCGGGGTGGACACGGCGCTGCCCCTCGGGATCATCCTCACGGTCGACACCAGTGGGAGCATGGCAGGCGCGGCCCTGGCGTCGGCAAAGAGCGCCATCCTGCCGCTCGTCAACGCCATGCAGGGCAACGACCAGGCGGCGCTCCTGACATTCGCCCAGACAGTGACCGTGCCGGTGCCGTTGACGGGGGAAACCGGGACGCTGGCGGCGGCGATCCAGGCGATGAGCGCCACCGGCAACACGGCGCTGTTCGCGGGCGTCGCCCGGGCGGCCGAACTCGCCGGAGCGGCCCCGCAGCCCCGGAAGGCCGTCGTCCTGCTCTCTGACGGTGAGGACTTTGGGGCTGCATCCGGGGGGATCACGCGGGAGCAGGCACTGGAGGCGGCACGCTCAACCGCGGTGCCCTTCTTCGTAGTCGGCCTCGGGCAGGAGGTCGACCAACAGTTCCTGACGAGCCTGGCGACGAGCACGAAC
>WBZO01004675.1_pt1 | contig 14559 bp, 13 predicted proteins | sample 5204261 | NCBI WGS metagenome assembly WBZO01 (sample SAMN12412400, study PRJNA552823) | activated sludge metagenome | isolation source: activated sludge from anammox sidestream of wastewater treatment plant... | place: USA: North Carolina | collected 2017-09
GCGATCTCGGTGATGCGACCGCCGTCGATGCCAATGTCGGCCCGGCGCGCCGCCGCGCCGGTCCCGTCGACCACGAGGCCACCTCGAATGGCCCGTTCGTGTGTCACTGCGACCTCCTCGCAAACCGCGCCTCCCGCCTGCGATGCGGCTGCTCGCTAGGTTACGACAGCATCCGAAACAAGGAGGGGGAGCATGGGACGCCTCGACGGCAAGGTGGCCATCATCACCGGCGGCGCCCGGGGTCAGGGGGCGAGCGAAGGCGAGCTGTTCGCGAACGAGGGTGCCACCGTGTATCTGACCGACGTGTTGACCGACGACGGGGAGAAGACCGCGGCTGGTACCGGTTCCACGTTCCTCCCCCATGACGTCACCGACCCGGCGCAGTGGCGGCGGGTCGTCGAGCGGGTGCTCGCCGACACGGGCCGCATCGACGTGCTCGTCAACAACGCCGGCATCCTGCACTGGGCACCGATGACCGAGACCCCTCTCGACGTGTGGAACCGGATTGTCGCCGTCAACCAGACCGGCGTCTTCCTCGGGATGCAGGCGGTGGCCCCCACGATGAAGGCGCAGCGCAGCGGGTCGATCATCAACATCTCCTCGATCGGCGGCCTGCGCGGCGCGAGCCCGTGCTTCGCCTACGGCGCCACCAAGTGGGCGGTGCGGGGTATGACCAAGGGCGCGGCCCAGGAACTCGGGCCGTTCAACGTGCGGGTCAACTCGGTGCACCCGGGCATCATCGACACCCCGATGATGGACGGCAGCCCGCTCGACGCGATGGCCGAGCGAGTGCCGTTGGGCCGCTATGCCGGCGCGGACGAGGTCGCGAGGCTCGTGCTCTGGCTCGCGAGCGACGATGCCGCGTACGCGAGTGGCGCCGAGTTCGTCCTCGACGGCGGCCAGACCGCGTGAGCTACGAGATCGATCTGTCGGGTCGCGTCGCGTTGGTCGTCGGTGGAGGCGGCGGCGGCATCGGCACCGCGGTGGTCGATGCGATCGCGCAGGCCGGCGCCGACGTCGCGGTCATCACGCTCGTCGCCGAGCACGCGGCCGACTCGGTCGCGCGGGTGACCGAGCACGGCCGGCGGTGTGCGTCCGCCGTGCTCGACGTGACCGACGAGGCCGCTCTCGTGGCGGGGATCGGTGACCTCGCGGCGCAGCTCGGCCCGGTCCGGCACCTCGTGAACGTGGTGGGCGGTGCGTTGCCCGATGACTGGCATCGCACTGCGGCGTACGACATGGGCGCCTTCGATCGCATCATCGCCCGCAACCTCCGGTACGCGGTCGTGTCCTGCCGCGAGGTGGCGCGCACGTTGATCGCGAACGAGCTCTCTGGCTCGATCGTGAACCTGTCCTCGGCCGCGGCGAAGGGCACGCCACTGCTCGCCGCGTACGGTGCCGCGAAAGCCGGTCTGGAGTCGTTCGGCCGGACGATGGCGCTCGAGTGGGCTCGACGAGGCATCCGGGTCAACACCGTCGCGCCGGGCACGATCAAGACCCCCCGCGCCGGGACCACCGACATGGCCGATGCCGCCGCGGCCGAGATCCCCCTCGGCCGGCGGGGGGAGCCGGTCGACATCGCGAACGCCGTCCTGTTCCTGTTGTCGGACATGGCGGCGTACATCACCGGCGTGACCATCCCGGTCGACGGCGGCACGATCATCGGGTCGAAGGCCGGCGACCAGCCCCCCACCTTCGTGACCAACCCGGCGGTCCTTGCGCGCTTCGCGGGGTGAGCGGCGCGGCCGGGCCGCCACACCGCGGCGTGCCGCGGCCATGATGGACGATCATCGAGAAGGGAGCCGCATGACCAAGACCGCCATCGTCACCGGCGCGACGCGCGGCATCGGCCGCGCCACGGCCATTGCACTGGCCCGCCGGGGCTACGACGTCGCCATCACCGGGCGCACGCAGCAGGAAGGCGACGCAGCGAAGCGACCCGAGTCGGACGCGCTGCCCGAGCTCAAGTCGGTCAGCGGCAGCCTTGCCTCGACGGTCGCCGCGATCGAGGCCGAGGGCCGCCGGGCGGTGCCCTTCGTGCTCGATCTGCTCGATCGCGAGTCGCTCCAGCCCACCGCGCATGCTGCGATCGAGGCGCTCGGTCACGTCGATGTCCTCGTCAACAACGCGATCTACGTCGGACCGGCCGGTGAGAAGCGATTCCTCGACACACCGATCGACGAGATCGAGAAGCGGCTGTACGGCAACGTCACGGCGCAGCTCCTGTTCACCCAGCCGGTGCTGGCGCACATGGCCGCTCGGGGCTCGGGGGTGATCGGCAACGTCACGAGCGGTGCCGGCTACAACAAGCCGTTCGCTCCCATCGGCGAGGGCGGTTGGGCGCTCACCTACGGCGTGTCGAAGGCCGGGCTCAACCGCATCGCCGAACAGCTCGTCGTCGAGCACGGCAGTGACGAGCTGCGGTTCTACAACCTGCAGCCCGGGGCCGTGGCCACCGAGCGGGTGCTCGCCGCGGGTGAGAAGCTCGCGTTCGTGGCCAAGCACGCAGCGCCCGTCGAGGTGATCGGCGAGGCGATCGCCCGTATCGTCACCGCGGACGCAGCGGCGTTCCCCAACGGCGCCACCCTCGAAGTGCAGGACATCGCCCGTGAGTGGGGGTTGCTCGCGGCCCGCCCGTCCGACGGAGGTGCACCGTGAAGCTCGGCCTGTTCTTCGACCTGCGCAACCCGGAGCCGTGGGCGCGGCCGTGGGTCGATCACGTGGCGCACACGATCGATGTGGTCACCGGCGCCGAGCAGTCCGGTATCGACGCGGTGTGGCTCTCCGAGCACCATCAGTTCGCGGACGGCTATCTGACCCAGCCGCTCGCGTTCGCCTGCGCACTCGGCGCTCGCACCTCACGCATCCGGATCGGTACCGCGATCATGATCGCTCCGCTGCACCACCCGGCGCACTTGGCCGAACAGGCCGCGCTCGCCGATCTCATCTCCGGTGGTCGCATCGAGATCGGTCTCGGCACGGGGTATGCACCCCACGAGTTCGAGCTGTTCGGGGTCTCGCTCGAGCGCCGCTACAGCCGCACCGACGCCACCCTGGCCGAGGTGCGGCGCCTGCTCGACGAGGCGGTGGTGACGCCCTCGCCGGTGCAACGCCCGTTCCCGTTGTGGGCCGGTTACCAAGGCCCGCAGGGCGCGGCGCGCGCGGGCAGGCTCGGCGTCGGCCTGTTGTCGCTCGACCGCGCCAACGCGGCGATCTACGCGGCCGCGCTCGACGAGCACGGTCACGGGTCCGCATCGGCCCGGCTCGGTGGCGTGGTCGATCTCATCGTGTGCGACGACCCGGAGGCGACCATGCGCCGGCTCGTGCCGCACCTCGCGTGGCAGCGCCAGACCTACTCGGTTGCTCGCGGTCAGGCGCAGACCTTCGAGGAGGCCGTCACGGCGCTCGAGGCGAAGCTCGCCGAGCGGGGGTCGTTGCCCGGGCTGCCGGTGGTCACCGCGGACGGCGCGATCGAACTCCTGCGCTCGCGCACCGTGGGTCTACCCGTCGAGCACGTCTATCTGTGGGCGAGCCTCGCCGGTATGCCCGACGACATCGCCGAGCGCCACGTCGAGCTCGTGTGCACCACGGTCCGGGAGGGCCTCCGATGAATACCGGGGTACTCGGTCCACACGCCTTCTTCTCGTTCACCTCGATCACCGACCGCCGTCTGCACCGGGCCTACAACGAGTGGCATCAGCTCGATCACCGCCCCGAGAACCTCGCGCTCGACGGCGTGCGCTGGGGTGAGCGGTGGGTGCGCACGCCGCAGTGCGCCGCGTCATCAACGGCTGACGCCCGACTGGCATCGGCGCACTACGTGAACGTGTACTTCTTCGCGCCACCGGTGCACGCCGCAGTGAAGGCGTGGCACGACCTCGGCGAGCAGTCGTTCCAGTGGGGGCGTCGTCCGGACGTTACGATGTGCACGCGGCCGCTGATGGGGTTCTTCGACGTGGTGAAGGGCTACGTACGCCCCGACGCGCTGGTATCGGTCGCCGCACTTCCCATCCGGCCGGCCCGGGGAGTGCTGGTGCAGGTACTGCAGCTCACCGAGCCGCACCGCCCCGCGACCGAGCGGTTCTTCCACTGGCAGGATCAGGTGCTGATCCCCGCGATGCTCCGCACCCCGGGGGTGGCGGGCGCGTACACGTTCTCGTCGGTGACGAGCACCATCGACGAGGGCTTCCGCGCCGCGGACGACGCTCGTACGTTCCGCCCCGGGGACCCGTCGACGGCGCGCCCTGGGTCGCTGCGGTTGCTGCTCACCTACTGTGACGACGACGTGCTCGCCGTGCAGGAACGGGTGCGCCGGGTCGATGCCGGCCTCGGCGGTGACGGCGCCCGCGCCCGCGCCGGCGTGGTCACCCTCTTCCGAAGCGCCGTGCGCCCCATCGAGCCCTGGACCTGGGACTGGTTCGACTGATGGCCTGATCCGCGCCCGGTTCCGGGTCGGAAACCGCGCGCCCCGCGCGCGGTTTCCGACCCGGAACCGTCGGGTGGTGCCGATCGGCTCAGCGCATCAGACCGCCGTCGACGTAGAGGGATCGACCGGTCATGAACGCGGACGCCTCGGTGGCGAGGAAGATCGCCGCGCCGACGAGGTCCTCGGGCTGCCCGAGCCGCTTGAACAGGTTCTGGTCGGCCATGTCCGCGGCGAAGCGCTCGCGGGCGACCGGGTCGACGGGCAGGATCATGTCGGTGGCGATCGAGCCCGGTACGAGGGTGTTCACGCGAACCCCCCGCGCCGCCCACTCCCGCGCCATCGTGGTCGACCAGTTGGCCATGGCGGCCTTGATCGCGCAGTAGGCGCCGATGCCCTCCATCGGTTGAGTGGCGCACAACGCCCCGATGTTGACGATTGCCCCGCCCCCCTCCGCAGCCAGTAGGTCGAGCGCGGCGATCGAGAGGAAGAGCGGGCCCTTGAGGTTCACCTCGTAGAGACGGTCGAGCTCGGCCTCGCTCACGCGCACCGTCACATGGGGCTTCAGCGCGCCGGCGTTGTTCACCAGGACGTCGAGGCGCCCGAACGCGTTGCGTGCCGCATCGACGAGCGCGGCGTGGGCCGGGAGATCCGCGATGTCGAAGCGGTGCGCGAGTGCCCGGCCGCCGGCGCGGGTGATCTCGGCCGCCACGGCCTCGCACGCGTCAAGCGTGCGCGCCGCACAGACCACCGCGGCCCCCGCCTCGGCGAAACCGAGCGCGAGCGCCCGGCCGATACCCCGGCTCGCGCCGGTGACGATGACGACCTTGTCGGTGCAGTCGAAACGATTCATCGTTCCACCGGCTTGCCGGCGAGGACGCCACCGTCGGCCACGAAGTCCGCGCCCGTGCAGTACGAGGAGTCGTTCGAAGCGAGGAACAGGCTCACCCGTGCCACCTCGTCAGGCTCGCCGCGGCGGCCGAGCGGGTAGCCGCCGTAGGCCCTCGCGTAGTCCTCATTGCCCCAGCCCTTGCGGTCGGTCATCGCGGTTCGGATGGGCCCCGGTACGACGCAGTTGACCCGGATCCCGAGCGGTCCGAGTTCGATCGCCGCGGTGCGGGTGAGGCCGCGGATGGCGAACTTCGATGCGGTGTAGGCGCCGAACCCGGCTCGACCTTCGAACCCCTGCGGTGAGGCGACGTTGACGACGGAGCCGCCCCCCGCCCCGGCCATGACGGGAGCCACCGCCTTGATACCGAGGAAGCACGACACGAGGTTGGTGTCGAGCACCTTGTGGAACGTGTCGAGGTCGGTTTCGAGCAGGGACTGGACCCGCAGGATGCCCGCGTTGTTGACCAGCACGGTCGGCGTACCGAACGACTCGCTCGTGATCGCCACCACCTCGGCCCACGCCTCGGGCGAGGTGACGTCCGCGCTCACGTAGCGCGCCACCGACGCACCGCACATCTCGTCGATCGCCGCAGCCGCGGCACCCCACGGGTGGCGGGGCGGCTGCTGGCATTCGACCGGGCGAGAATGTTAGACGGGGAATTGCTGCTGGTCGCGCTGCTGACCGCGCTGGCGGTGGCGTGGATGTCGACGAGGACGACCTTCGCCCCCTCGCGCGCGAAGCGCGCCGCGGTGGCCTCCCCCATGCCTCGTGCCGCGCCGGTGACGATGGCGACCTTGCCCGACAGTCTCATCGGTCGGCGTCCTTCGTGACGGCACGAGTCCCGGCGAGGAACGCATCACGGGCGTCGTCGCCGTCGCCGTAGAGGTTCAGCTCGTAGGTGTAGCCCTGCTCCAGGCGGTAGTGCTTGGCGAGGTCGTAGATGTCGATCTGGTTGAGTGCCGCCTTGGCGGCCCGGACCACCCGGGGCAGCTTGGTGAGGATCTTGGCCGCGGTCTCGACCGCGGTGGCGAGCAACTCGTCGGGTTCGGTGAGCTTGTAGACCGTCCCCCACTCGTAGAGCTGCGCCGCGCTGACGGGCTCGCAGGTGAAGACCATCTGGCGCAGCTTCATCGGTGGCACGAGCTTCGCGAGGTGCGACGCGCACCCGAGCGCGCCGTTGTCGACCTCGGGCAGGCCGAAACGGGCCTTCGTGGAGGCCACCACGATGTCGCAACTCCCGACGAGGCCAACGCCGAGGCCCATGCAGAAATCGTTCACCGCGGCAATGGTCGGCACCGGGCAGTGGTAGATCGCCTCGAACGCGGCGAAGCATGCTGCGCCCGAGCCGAGCAGGTGGTCGAACCCGGCGGCCGATTGCATCTCGCGGATGTCGATGCCCGCGTTGAATCCCTTGCCCTCGGCGGTGAGGATCACCGCGCGCACGTCGTGGTCGCGGCCGAGGTCGTGGAAGGTGTCGCGAATCGCCCAGGTGTCCGCCACCGTGATCGCGTTGACGGGGGGATGATGCATCGCGACGATCGCGATACCTCGATCGTCGATGGTCGTGGTGATCGTCATCGTGGGCCTCCGGGGCTCAGGTGAGGAGGAACAGTCGCATCATGGTCGCCAGGCGCATGGTGCGGCAACGGTCCTCGCGGTCGGCATCGGGAGTGCCGTGCCGGCCGTCGGATTCAGCCGGATCGTTGGGCTCGAAATCCGGCGAGCGTGGTAGCGACCAGGTGATCGAACAGCGCATCGCAAGCTCGTCCGCGTGACGTCGGGTCGCGTCGCACCAGCGACGGCGTGAGTGGCCCCGCTCGGTGGCGGGGCCCTGACGCGCCGGAGGGCGCCCGGTGCCGTCGGGTCGACGGTGGGCGCCCTCCGGGCTTGATGGCGGTGGTCTCGGCTACGACAGGGTGTAGGTGAGTGGTTTGACGGTGTTGGGGACGATGCGCCAGCAGCCGAGGGGGGATGGGCAGCGGCCGGGGCCGTAGAGGCCTTTGGCGTCGGGTGCGCCCTTGAAGCCGTCGGGGTTGGTGGTGACGACGATCTCTTGGACGTTGGACGCGAGCCACGGCTTGTTGGCGGCGAGGGTGCCTTTGCCGCCGGCGAGGCCGGGGGCGTCGAAGTCCTTCGTCTTGAAGAGTGCCTCCTGGAAGGTCTTCTTGGTGAGGTTGGCGCCGGCGCCTTCGATTCCCTTCTTGACGAAGAGCATCATGGCGCACTCGTAGTAGGCCTGATCCATGTCGAGTTGCTTGCCGGTGCCGTCCTTGATGCCGGGATAGCCCACGCCGGGGTTGGACTTGGTGTAGACGGGGAAGTCCTTCCCGATCGGCTTGCCCCCGAAGGTCTTGTCCCAGTCGGTGCGGCACTGGGCCTCGGCGGGGGTGTCGGTGGCGACGGTGCCGGTGGTGTCCCAGCGCATGTTGTTCCAGTGCGTGGTGCACGGCGCTCCGTCGAGCACTTGCGGGAGCTGGCTGGCGGTGAAGGTCTGGCACATGCCCGAGCTGATGTCGATCATGGCGTACTTCAAGGTCAGGCCGGCCTTTTGGGCCTCGATCGGGAAGCTTCCGAACGCGGTGAACTGGAGCATGTTGACCACGTGGGTCGCCCCTGCGGCCTTCACCTTCTCGACCGTGAGGCCGACGTTCTTCAGCTGGTCGGTCGCGGGCAGGTTCGCGACCTTGATCGCTTCGCTGAACACGATGTTGATGCCTTGTGCCTTGAACACTTTCTCGGTCTCGGCGAAGGCGTCGGCCTGGAACTCGTTGTCGCCCCGCAAGATGGCGACCTTGCCCGACTTCAACCCGAGCGTGGTGTTCGCGGCGAGCGCCGCCGCGCCGACCTGCGCGGAGGCGACACCGGGCGGTGCGAGGGTGATCAGGTTGCCGTTCGCCTCCTTGAGCTGCTTGGCGCTCACCGCGTCGCTGCCGATGTACTGGGTCTTGCCCTCGTTGGTGATGCACAGCGTCGAGTCGGCCGGGAACCCGCCACCCGAGGCGATCACCATGAAGAACTTGCCGTCGATGATCTTCTGGCACGAGGTCTGGTAGGTCTTCGGGTCCGCGGGATCCCACGTGACGAGTTCGTAGGTGAACTTGCGGCCGTTGATCCCTCCCGCGGCGTTCCAGGCATCGAGATATGACGACACCCGCAACGCGTTGCCCTGGGCCGCGTCCTCGGGCACGCCCTTGATGGCACCCGCCTTCACCAACCCGGACAGGTCCGCGGCGTGGATCGCGATCTTGATCGAGTCCGCGGTCACCCCGGTATCGCTCGCCGTGTTCGCCGCCTTCGCCGTCGTGGCGCTCCCTCCACTGTCGCTCGTGGCGGCCGTGGTGCTCGACGCGGTGTTCGTGTCCCCGTCGTCGTCACCACACGCACTCGCGGGCGAGGCGAGTGCGAGGGTCGACGCGGCGAACCGCTTCCATGCCTTCCTCACCTGGATCTTCCCCGTTCCTCCGCGCCGCCACCTCGGGGCGGCGCGGGTATGGCACGCGTTACACGCCGAGGGGCGCCGTTGGGGGTTGGTCGGTTGGGGGAGCTAGCGCTATGGCGCGTGTCACAAGTAACGTGCGTCACACTCCGAGGCGAACACAGGGGGAATGTTCGTGGAACAGACCGACACGCCACCACGGCCCGACGCGCCGAGCGGTGCCGCGGCCCTGGCCAACCAGGTCATGCAAGAGGAGCAGGAACGCCAGGAGGCCAACCGGGCCGAACAGTTCCTGCTCCCCGACGACCTGCTCCCGGGCCTGCACGGTGAGGCGATGGGCACGCGCGAGGCGCTGCGCCAGGGCGGGGTGACCATGATCCTGCTCCTGACGTTGTTGCTGGTCTTCGAGTCTGCCGATCAGGTGGCGGTCCAGGTGCTCGGGCCCGACATCCAGAACACCCTCGACATCTCCGACACCGTGCTGACCGGGCTCGCCAGCTTCGGTGGCGTGGTCCTGGTGCTCGCCACCCTGCCCCTCGCCTGGCTCGGCGATCGATTCAAGCGCACCCACGTCGTCGGCGGCGCGAGCATCTTCTGGGCCGGCTTCGCCGCCCTCACGGGGCTCGTCACGAACCCCTTCCAGATGGCGATTGCCCGCGGCGGCACCGGCCTCGGTGCCTCGGCGACGATCCCGATCTCGCCCACGATCATCACCGATCAGTACCCCATCGGGGCCCGTACCCGCATGCTCGCGTTCGAGTCGCTCGGCCGGCCCTTCGGCTATGTGATCGGGCCGTTCATCGCCGGTGCCATCGCCACGGCGGCCGGCGGCGACGAAGGGTGGCGCTGGGCCTTCATCATCGGCGCGGCGTTCCCCGTTCTCATCGGGTTGCTGCTCCTCACCCAGAAGGATCCCAAGCGTGGCCGCTTCGAGCAGGAGGCCGTGCTCGGCGAGACCCTCGACATCGTCGATCCCCCGGTCAGCATCTCGGCGGCGTTCGAACGACTGAAGAAGGTGAAGACCTTCTACTACCTCATCGTCGGTATCGGTCTCCTCGGCTTCGCGCTCGTGGCCGTGCCGGTCCAGTTGGGCCTGCTGCTCGGTGACAATCCGTCGCAGGACGACAACTTCCACTACGGCTACGGCGCCTACACCCGAGGCTGGATGATCGGTCTCATGCAGGTGGGTCAGCTCATCGCCATCCCGATCGCGGGCTTCGTGGGCGATCGGGTCTTCCGCAAGGACCCGACCAAGGCGCTCCGGCTCACCGGCATCTTCGTTCTCCTCTACGGGCTCTTCGTCGTGCTCGGGTTGCGCTTCAACCAGGTGGCGGTGCTCATCGCCTTCATGATCATCGCCAACTCGTTCCAGGGTGCGGCGTTCGCCACCATCCGCCCGGCGATCGCCGCGGTCGTTCCGTACAAGATGCGGGCGCAGGCCTTCGCGATGGTCGGCGTCTACATCTTCTTGATGGGTGGCTTCTTCGGCGGCCTGCTCGCCGGCGCCTTCTCCGACGCGTGGGGTCAGCGCACCGCGCTCACGATCATCGTGCCGCCCGCGGCGCTGCTCGGCGGGCTGCTGATCATGTACGGCGCGCAGTTCATGCGCTCCGACATCTCCCTCGGGGTCCAGGAGCTGCTCGAGGAGCAGGAGGAGCGTCAGCGAATGGCGGCCGACCCGGAGCACATCCCGGTGCTCCAGGTGCGCAATCTGGACGCAGGCTATGGGCCCATCCAGGTGCTCTTCGACGTCGGGTTCGAGGTGCAACGCGGCGAGGTGGTCGCACTGCTCGGCACCAACGGGGCGGGCAAGTCGACCCTCCTCAAGACCATCTCCGGCCTGATCATGCCCGACCGGGGTGTGGTGCGGATGAACGGGCGCACCATCACCCTGGTGTCCCCGGAGCTGCGGGTCGCGGGAGGCATGGTGCAGGTACCGGGCGGCGAGGCGGTGTTCCCCACCCTCAGCGTCAAGGAGAACCTCGACATCTGGTGTGAGCTCATCGAGGACCCGGCCAAGCGCCAGGCGGCGCGCGAACGGGTCTATCGGGTCTTCCCCGTCATCAAGGAGCGGCTCGATCAGCGAGCGGGCTCGATGTCGGGCGGCCAGCAGCAGATGCTGGCGCTGTCCAAGGCGCTGCTCCTCGAACCCGACCTGTTGCTCATCGACGAGCTCTCGCTCGGGCTCGCCCCGGTCGTGGTGCAGGAGCTCCTCCAGGTCGTCGAACGGCTGAAGGCAGAAGGTTTGACGATGGTCATCGTCGAACAGTCGGTGAACGTGGCGCTCGCCGTTGCCGATCGGGCGATCTACATGGAGCGAGGGCAGGTCAAGTTCGAGGGCCCGGCTCAGGAGTTGCTCGAGCAGGGCGACCTGTTGCACGCGGTGTTCCTCTCGGGAGCGGGGGCCTGACATGCACACGCTGGCAGTCACCATCGGCGGCTGGGACATCAGCGCCCAGTACGTGTTCCGCGGCTTCATCGAAGGCCTCACCTACGGCATGATCGCCCTCGGGCTCGTGCTCATCTACAAGGCCTCGGGGGTCATCAACTTCGCGCAGGGCCAGTTCGGTGCCTTCGGCGCGCTGTTGATGACGATCATCAACTTCAACTACGGCATCCCCATCGGGCTCGGCCTACCGCTCGCCATCGTGTGCGGCGCGGTGCTGGGCGGCGTCACCGAACTGCTCGTCGTACGGCGATTGTTCCACCAACCGAGGTTGCTCCTGTTCGTGGCCACGCTGGGGGTGAGCCAGCTCATCACCTACCTGGCGTACCAGCTTCCCGAGCCCAAGAACCAGGGCGCGCTCTACTACCCCGAGCTGATCTCGTTCGACAAGCCATGGAGCGTCGGTCCGATCGACATCCGTGGTGATCAGCTCTCGGTGCTGATCGTCGTGCCGCTCGTGTGCCTGGTACTGGCATTCCTGCTCACGCGCACCAAGTTCGGCCTGAGCGTGCGTGCCGCGGCCGACAACACGAGCGCCGCGTCGCTGGCCGGTATCTCGGTGAAGAAGGTGTCCACGCAGGTGTGGGTGCTCGCCGGCGTCCTCTCGGCCATCTCGGCGATCCTCTTCGGCCCGCTGTCGAGCGAGCAGGCGAGCGCGGCCGGCAACTCCATCGGGCCGAGCCTGCTCCTCAAGGCGCTTGCCGCGGGCATGGTCGGGCGGATGCAGTCGTTCCCGCTGGCGCTGGCCGGCGGTATCGGCATCGGGGTGGTCGAGACGATCATCAAGCTCAACTCCGACAGCACCGGCTCGGAGTACGTGTTCGTCTTCGGTCTGTTGCTCCTGCTCATCCTGGTGCGGGGCGCGAAGGCCAAGGACGAGGGCGGCTGGGCGCTGCCCAAGCTCCGGTCGGCCAACCGCGAGCTCGCCAACCTCCCCGCGGCCAAATGGCTCACGCGCATTGTGATCCTGGCCATGTGCGCCGCGGGCGTGGTGCGCGGTCTCACCATCGACGCCGGCCAGGGTGCCGAATACCAGAAGTACACGGTCGTGCTCGTCTACATGATGGTGGCGCTGTCCTCCACGGTGCTCACCGGTTGGGCCGGACAGCTCTCCCTGGGCCAGTTCGCGTTCGTCGGGGTCGGCGCCTACGCCACCGGCTACTACGGCCAGCAGCTCGCGTTCCCGATCGCGCTCGCCCTGGGCACGTTGTGGGGCGTCGGCATCGCCATCGTGATCGGCATCCCGGCGTTGCGGCTGAAGGGCCTGAACCTCGCGATCATCACGCTCGGCTTCCAGCTCGTGGCCGTCTACTGGCTGTTCCGCCTCGACCGGCTCAACAACGCGAGCGGCGGCACGATGCGGCTCGTCAAGCGGGACTTCTTCGGATGGGACGTCGTCGCCGACAAGAAGGCGTTGTACTTCATCACCCTCGCCTTCTTGTTCCTGGTGGCCTTCATGGTCACGATGTTCCGGAGAACCGGCATCGGCCGTTCCGTGATCGCGGTGCGCGACAACGAGAACGCCGCCGCGGCCTTCACCGTCAACCCGGTACGCGCGAAGCTCATGTCGTTCGCGGTTTCCGGCGGGATCGCGGCGCTCGCCGGCGGTCTGTACGCGGCCAACTTCGGGCGCCAGTTCAACACGGAGCTGGTGCGCCCCGAGGACTCGCTCCGCATCGTCTCGATCGCCGTGGTCGGCGGCGTCACCTCCGTCATCGGCGGCGTGCTCGGCTCCTTCGTGGTCCAGGGCCTGCCGGCGATCTTCGAGGGCAACGACGAGGTGAACCTCTTCGCCTCGGGCATCGGGATGTTGGTCATCCTCATGTACTTCCCGGGTGGCCTCATCTCCATCGTCCAGAACCTGCGCGATCTCACCTACGGGTGGATCGCCCGCCGAACCGGCTACACGCCCAAGCCCAAGGCCCAACGCGTGGCGGTGACCCAACTCTCGGCTCGGCCGAAGGAGGTCAAGCAGGGCGTGCTGCCGCTCAAGACCACCGACGTCACCGTCCGGTTCTTCGGGCGCCCCGCCACCGACCACGTGTCGATCGAGGTGCGCCCGGGCGAGGTGGTCGGGCTGATCGGTACGAACGGCGCGGGCAAGACCACGTTCATGAACGCGGTCAGCGGCTTTCTGCCCAGCACCGGCCACATCGAGGTGTTCGGCGAGCGGGTCGACCACATGGCCGGCTACAAGCGGGCGCGGCTCGGAGTCGGTCGAGCGTTCCAGAACGCGAAGATGTTCGGCGCGCTCACCGCGCGCGAAACCGTGATGGTCGCGCTCGAGGCGCGTTCGCGCTCGATCCTCATCCCCTCGATGCTCTACCTCCCGCCTGCGCCGATGCAGGAGCGCCGCAAGCGCAAGGAGGCCGACGAGATCATCGACTACCTCGGTCTCGGTCGCTACGCCGACACGCACATGGCCGAGCTGTCCACCGGGACCCGGCGCATCGTGGAACTGGCGTCGCTCATCGCGCTCGACTCGAAGCTGCTGCTGCTCGACGAGCCCACCGCGGGCGTGGCCCAGAAGGAGACCGAGGCGTTCGGCCCGCTCATCCGGTCGATCCAGCAGGATCTCGGGTCGTCGATCCTCATCATCGAGCACGACATGCCCATGGTGATGTCGATCAGCGACCGCATCTACTGCCTCGAGGCCGGCGCGGTGATCGCCGAGGGCGCTCCGGTCGAGGTGCGCAACAACCCGCTGGTCATCGCGTCGTACCTCGGTACTGACGAGCGGGCCATCAACCGCAGCGAGGTCACGGTCACCAACTGAGGCTCGGTCCCCCGCGTCCGGTCCGCGCCATCTAGCCTGCGGGCCGGACCTTGGGGGATCACCATGAACATCGTGCGCACCGCCACCTCCACGACTGCCACCGCTTCCGGCGTGGAGATCCCGTGGCTCATCTCGGTCGACGATCACGTGCTCGAGCCTCGTGATCTGTGGCAGCGCGAGTTGCCGCTGTCGTGGCGCGACCGCGGCCCGCGGGTCTCACGAGAGAAGGCCCGACTGTCGTTTCGCGGCGGTGCGATGACCGTCGAGCGTGACGTCGACGACGGGCACTGGTGCGACATGTGGCTCTTCGACGAGCTGGTGCTGCCGACGGGACTGCTCCACGCGCCGGCGGGTATCCCGCCGGAGCGACAGGAGAACCTGCCCGCGATCTACGAGGACTTCCGGCCGGGCACCTGGGATCAGGCGGCTCGCCTCGCCGACATGGACACCAACCGCGTCGAGGCGTCGATCAACTACCCGAACACGTTCCCCCGCTTCGCCGGACAGGGCTTCGCCGAGCGCGGTGACAAAGAGCTCGCCCTGGCCTGCTTGCAGATCTACAACAACTGGATGATCGACGAGTGGG
>WBZO01004677.1_pt1 | contig 14552 bp, 12 predicted proteins | sample 5204261 | NCBI WGS metagenome assembly WBZO01 (sample SAMN12412400, study PRJNA552823) | activated sludge metagenome | isolation source: activated sludge from anammox sidestream of wastewater treatment plant... | place: USA: North Carolina | collected 2017-09
CCCGAGAGAGAGAAAAGGAGACGCCGATGCTGACCGACACCATGGAAGCGGCACTCAACGAGCAGATTCGCGAGGAGATGTACTCGTCCTATCTCTATTTGGCCATGTCGGCCTTTTTCGAGGGTCTGGACCTCCGGGGCATGGCCAAGTGGATGCGCCTGCAGGCTCAGGAGGAATTCGGCCACGCCATGAAGCTGTTCGATTACATCTTCGAGCGCGGAGGAGCGGTAACGTTGAAGGCTCTGGCCGAGCCTCAGGCAACGTGGGCCTCACCGGCGGCAGCGTTCGCCGCGGCGTTGGCCCATGAGCGCCACATCACTGCCTGCATTCACAGGCTGGTCGAGCAGGCGGCAGCCGAACGCGATCACGGCACCGTCAACTTCCTCCAGTGGTTCGTCAAGGAGCAGGTCGAGGAGGAGGCAAGCGTCGAGCCGATCGCCCGCCGTCTGGAGAAGATCGGCGATCACATGATGGGGCTGCTGCTGATCGACCGTGAGACCGGCGGACGCACCGAGGACTGACCCGAGAAGGACCGCTACTCGGAGCCCGCGCCCTCGGCGAAGCCGTAGAGCAGCAGCTAGGTCGTCGGCCGCGTGAGGTACACCAGGTACCTGGGCTGCAGCCTCGGGGGCGCCTCGAGGCGCTCGGGGAGCACCGTAATCGCCAGGGCCGTGGCCACGAAGACGCAGCGATCGAGGAGCTTTTCTGCTCGTGACACGCCGGGCTTTGGCCGCCACTCCCGCCAGGGAGTCTACTGCTGGTGTGGGGTCTCGGCCTTGGGCGGCTTTGCAGCAGCGGGAGTCTCGATGCCCAGCAGCTCGACCTCGAAGACGAGGGTGCTGTAGGGCGGGATGCCCCGGTTGCCGCCGGCTCCGTACCCGAGCTCATAGGGCACGACGAGTTGCCACTTGGAGCCCACGGGCATGAGCTGCAACGCCTCGGTCCACCCGGCGATGACGCCACGCACCGGGAACACCGCCGGCTGGTTGCGGCTGTAGGAGCTGTCGAACTCCTTCCCGTTGATCAACGTCCCACGGTAGTGGCACTTGACGGAGTCGTTAGCGGTCGGCTTGGGACCGGTGCCGGCAGTGATCACCTTGTACTGGAGGCCGGAGGGCAGGGTCGTGACCCCGGGCTTCTTGCCGTTCTCGAGCAGGAAGGCAGCCCCCTCCTGCTTGCTCTTCTCCTCCTGCTTGGCCCGCAGCTCGATCTGATAACCCTGAATGACCTCGCGAACCTCCTTCTCGGAGAGCAGTGTCTGCTCTCCGGCCAGTGCCTCCCGCAGGCCCTTGACCAGAGCCTCCACGTTCACCTCTACGCCCTGGTGCTTGAACGAGTTGCCGATGTCGACCCCGATCGCATAGCTGACCTTGTCCTGCTGGCTGGCGAACGTCGGTGTCGACTCCTGGGCCAGTACTGCCGTCCCGAAAAGTGCCACGAGCACGCCGACTGTGACCGCATATCGCATGAGCTCTCCCCACCCCACGGGCGAACGAGCCCCACGGGGAAGGCCGCGATTCTACTCCACGAAGATGGTTCAGCGCTGGCAGGGCACGAGAGTGGGTGCACCCGAGCGGGTGTCGATCACCGACGCCAGGGCCAGGAGCGGCACGGTGCCGCTCACCTCCGCCCGCACGTGCTCCCCGCGCGCAATACCGAAAGCGTGGAGCACATCGTCAAGCTGTAGGTAGCCACCGCCGGCCAGACGGAAGGCTTCCTCGCCCGCCACCTCACCCCTGGCCAGGACGAGTCGCACCCGCACCGAACCGGGCTCCGGGCTGGGGTTGAAGGCCACCAGGTTGGTCCGGTACTGCGGAGTTCGCCGCAGACCAACGAGGTACCCGACCTCCCCCGGCCGGATGGCGGCACCTCGCGACAGCGCCGGGATGCCTTGGCCAAACGACCCGCGACCAGCGGCCGAGAAGATCCGGGCGAAAACCAGCACGCCGTCGGTGTTGAGCACCCGCAGCACCCCAGTCGCGCCCTGGGGGACCAGATCGTTGCGGTACACCGTGGTGCCCGGGGGTAGGTCGTCGAGCGGCGGCTCGGCCTGCAGCCCCTCGACGTTGGCCTGGCCGCTGGGCAGAAAGACCACGGCGTAACCGCCGGTGGTCGAAGCGGTATTCACGAACCACACCTCGGTGCTCCACCAGGTCCCGTCCTGGCCCTGCTTCTGCCCCACCATGGGGATGAACAACTCTTCCCCGCCCACGAGCGTAGCCGCCAGGATCACAGCCGCGAAGGAGACCCACCGCATCACGTTCAGCATACGGCTTCGAGAGGGTGCGGCGCAAGGGCTCAGGGCGTCGCTGACCCTGGCGCCAGCGCCGTGGCGCGGCACCGAGGAGGGTGGCGGTGACCCATTACGGTATCGGCCTTCCTGCTGGCGTCGCCAAGGCTGGCGCGAGTTTTGCTCGCCGATGCTCGGAAGGTGCCGATGCGGTCACAGCGTGGCTTCACCCTGATCGAGCTCATGGTCGTGGTGACGATCATCGGGATCCTCTCCGCCATCCTCATTCACCGTGTTCTCAACGCCGTCGATCGCGGCCGGCAGCGGCGCGCGATGGCCGACTTGCGCACCATCGGCGCCGCAGTCGAGGCCTATGCGGTGGACAACCTCTTTTTTCCGCGCGGCACGACCACCGAAGCCGCTAGCCTCGAGCACGAGCTGGTGCCGACGTACATCCACCGGATCCCTGGCAGCGACCCGTGGCGGCAGCCTTTTTGGATCGACCTCAACGCGAACGGGAGCAGCTACACGGTCTACTCGGGAGGGAAGGACCTCACGGTCCTCAAGTCGGGATGGCGCCACGGACCGACCACCGCTTACGACGCCGATATCGTCTTCTCGTTCGGCGGCTTCGTGCAGTGGCCCGAGGGGATTCAGACCGACCATTAGTCGGGCGCTGCGTCTGGTCGGTGCCGGTTACGGCGGGCTCTCCAACCGCGAGGGTACCGTCCGGCCACGACAACGAGCTTTCCCGCGCCGACTGCGGTGCCAAAAGCCGCGAGCTGACCCGACACGACTGGCCCGTCGTCGCGATCTTCGACCTCGTGAGGCTCGCTATCGCCGGCTCTGACGGCGACCCAATGGGACCACGAGACGAACCGGATCCCTTTCTTGTCCTCACCACCAGTCAGCCGATCAGGGTGAGCCCGAGTGTCTGCGAGGCGTGTTCGAGGCCTTGCTCCGCGAAGCGATTGCGGCACGCCCGAGCTCATGCCCGGGTTCCGGCGGCTGCGTGCTCAGCCCACACCCCCTCGGGAAACCAAGCTTCCAGCCTGCTTCTGCTACCATTTCCGGAGGAATGCCTGATCCGAAAACTCGCAGCGCCGCCAGCGGCACATTCCTCTCGTCCGAGCTCCTCGATCGCCTCGGTGTGGGAACCTTCCGCAGCACCCCGGACGGCGAGCTCCTCCACGCCAATCCCGCCTTTCTTCAGCTCCTCGGCTTCTCCTCTCTCGAACAGGCCCGCGCCGTCAACACGCGCGAACTCTACGCGGTGGCGAGCGAGCGCGAGGACACGATCAGCAAGACCTTGGCCCTGGGCAAGGTCCGCGACCAGGTGCTGCAGCTTCGTCGCCGCGACGGCTCACCCGTCTGGGTGTCGCTGGCTGAGATCGCCCAACCCCTTGCCGATGGGCGGGTGGTTTTCGACGGCCTCGTTGTCGACGCCAGCGCCCGCATCGCTGCTGTTCAGGACGTGGAGGCCTCGGCACGACGATACCGCGCGCTGCTCGAGCAGGCCAACGTCGCCATCTTCCTTGCCGACGCCACGACCGGGGCGCTGCTGCACGCCAACCAGCGGGCACAGGAGCTGATCGGGCGCTCGCTCGAAGAGGTCCGGCTCATGCACCAAGGCGACCTCCATCCCCCGGAAGAACGGGCCCGGTTCGTGGGTGTGTTTCGCCACCACGCCGCCGCCGAGACCGCCGGCCGTTTCGATGCCGAGGTCGTCGATCGGGACGGCAACCGTATCCCGGTGGAGATCACCACCTCCGTCATCGAGCTGGGCGGCAGGCTGGTCGTTCAGGGCATCTTCCACGATCTGCGCTCGATTCGTCAGGCGCAGCAGGCGATCGAGGAGAGCGCCTATCGTTACCGCCAGCTCGTCGAGCTGTCGCCCGAAGCCATCGCGGTCCACTGTCAGGGCCAGCTCGTCTTCGTCAACCCGGTGGCTGCGAGAATGCTGGGGGCCGACAACCCCGATCTATTGATCGGGCAGCCGCTGCTGGACTTCGTCCACCCGGACTCCCGCGCCATCGTGCGCCAGCGCGTGCAGCGCATGCTCGAGACCGGGTGCTCGCAGCCGCTTTTGGAGGAGCGTTTTCTACGGCTCGACGGAAGCCCCGTCGACGTCGAGGTGGCCGCTGGGCCGTTCACCTACCTCGGGCAGCCGGCGATCCAAGTGGTGTTCCGCGAGATCACCGAGCGCAGGCGGATGATGGCCGAGCTCGAACAGAGTCAGGCCCGCCAGGCGGCGATTCTCGACGCCGTGCCGGTGGCGGTCTACACCGCCGATATCCCGGCTGCGTTGGACGCCCAGTGGATGAGCTCGAGCGTCGAGCGCTTCACCGGTTTCTCGGCCGAGCGCTTCATGACGGAGCCGGGCTTCTGGATCAACCGTATTCACCCCGACGACCGCGACGTGGCGGTTGGGCTGTATCGGGACGCCATTGCCCGAGGGGAAGCCCGAGTCGAGTACCGCTGGCAGGTCGCCGACGGGAGCTACCGGTGGTTCTCGGACCACGCCGTCCGTGTCGCCCAGATAGGCTCGCTCGGTCATGTGATCGGCGTGATCGCCGATATCACGGAGCGGCGTACGGCCGAGCAGGCCCTGCGCGAGTCCGAGGAGAAGTACCGCGACCTGGTCGAGAAGATCACCGAAGTGATCTTCTCCCTCAGCGCGGCGGGCGTGATCACCTACGTGAGCCCGGTGATCGAGCAGGTTCTCGGCCTGCGGCCAGCCGATGTCGTGGGACGCCACTTCTCGGAGCTCGTCCACCCGGAGGACCTCCCCGAGCTCGGCGAGAGCTTTCGACGCACGCTGGCGGCGGAGCTCCACCCCAGCGAGTACCGGCTGCGCGGGCGGGATGGTGGCTACCGGTGGGTGCGCTCGAGCTCCCAGCCGATCGTCGACGGCGGCCGTACGGTGGGACCGAGCGGCGCGAGGCCGAGGCAGCGCTGCGCCGCTACGCCCACCGCGTCGAAGCGATGCACGAGATCGATCTCGCCATCCTCGCGGCCCGCTCCACCACGGAGATCGCCAAAGCCGCGCTCGCCCGTTTGCGCCAGATCATCCCGGCCGAGCGTGCAGCCATCATCGTCTTCCACCCGGCGGCGAGCGACGGCGAGTACGTCGCGCTGGATAGCGTGCCGGAGCTCGCCGAGCCCCAGGCTGGCACGTTCCAGCTCCGACACTTCCTGTCCGGCGAGCTCGTGCCCAACCGCACCATCTACCTTTCGGACCTCGCCTCCTACCCCGACCGCTCCCCAGCTCTCGATGGCCTGCTCGCCGCCGGGGTGCGCACGCTGCTCGTCTGCAGCTTCTCCGTCGAGGAGAACCTCATCGCCCAACTCGCCCTCTCGAGTCGCCGCATCGACGCCTTCTCCGCCGACGACCAGGAGGTCGCTGGCGAGGTCGCGGGGATGCTGGGTGTGGTGCTCCACCAGGCGCGGCTGCGGACCCGGTTGGATGAGCACCAGCAGACGCTTGCCTTGCTGATCTCACAGCTCCCGGACGGGGTGGCGATGCTCGGAGAGGACCATCGCGTGGCCCTTGCCAACCCCATGGCCATCGACTATCTCGCCCTGTTGGGTCACGACAGCCCGAAGCAGCCGGTGACCGACCTCGGGGGCGTGCCCCTCGCGACCATCCTGACGCCGCGCACTGGCGGGCTCCCGTATAGGCTCCGGACACCGGGTGACGAGCCTCGCCTGTTCGAGCTGCGCGCCCGACCAACCATGCGGGGCCCGGACCAGGCATGGATTCTGGTCATCCACGATGCCACCCGCGAGCACCACCTCACCCGTAGCCTCGAGCAACAGGACCGCTTGGCGGTGATCGGTCAGCTCGCAGGGGGGCTCGCACACGACTTCAACAACCTCCTCACGGCGATCCTCACGCACGCGGAGCTGCTCCTTCGGGACCCCGAGCAGCGGCCCGCCGCCCGTGAGGCGCTGCGCGTCATCAAAGAGCAAACCGAGCGCTCCGCGAAGCTCATCCGCTCCATCCTCGACTTCTCGCGCGGCTCCGGCAGTGAGCGTGACCCTCTCGAGCTCGGCGCCTTCGTGACCGAGGTGGCCCAGATCCTCGCCCACACCATCCCAGAGCGCATCCGTATCGAGGTCGATCGTGACCTTACCCAGCTCTGTCACGTGTGTGCCGACGCCACTCAGCTCCAGCAAGTGATCATGAACATCGCGGTCAACGCCCGCGACGCAATGCCCGGGGAGGGCGTATTCCGCCTGCGTGTCCGGCCGCTGGCGCTCGGGGCGTCAGATGCCCCACCGGTGGCCGGTATGGCACCCGGGCGATACGTTCATTTGGCTCTCACCGACACCGGCTCGGGTATCCGGCCCGAGCACCTGTCACATATCTTCGAGCCGTTCTTCACGACCAAGGCCCACGGCTTCGGCACCGGTCTCGGCCTCTCGCAGGTGTACGGCCTCGTCACCCAGAACGACGGGTTCGTGTGCGCACACAGCCGCTGGGGCGAGGGCACGACGATCCACGTCTACCTTCCCGAGCACCTCGGCCCGCCGCCCACGCCCTTGCAGCCCGAGGCGGAGCTGCCGACCGGCCACGGTGAGCACATCCTCCTGGCCGAGGACGAGGAGCAGGTGCGCACCGCGATCGAACAGGCGCTCGTCATGCTCGGCTACCACGTCGAGGCCGTCGGTAACGGGCGCGAGGCGCTGGAGCGATTGCGGTCCGGCATGCGCGTGGACCTTCTTCTCACCGACCTCACCATGCCGGTGATGGGCGGCGAGGAGCTCGTGCGTCATGTCAGGAACACCCTTCCTGCGCTGCCCATCGTCGTTCTCACCGGCTATGCACCCGGGCAGATCAGCACTCTGCAGGAGCTCGACGTCACCCTCGCCGCCCAGAAGCCTCTCGGCCTGCTCGAGCTCGCCCGAACGGTACGCTCGGCTCTGGGATAGCCCACCCCTTCCGTCCGTCGCCCGCAGCCCGCACAAGTCAACCCCCCGCTGCATCCTGATCCCTGCCCATCCCGGCTTCCACACGGGTAGCCCGACGCGGACGGGCGAAGAATGCGGTGGTCATTGACGAATCGACCCATTGGGCGTGACTCGCGCGTGTGACTACGGATTTCGGGTTCTGAGCAGTGCCCGGCCGGTCGCTACGACGCGACGCGGGCGGCCTCAGGGGCCACCGGCGCGATCATCTGGAAACGCGGTGGCGGCGCGATCTCGAGCACCTTCAGGATGTTCGCCTGCAACGGCGTCAGCTCCGTGCGCTGCGCGAAGCGGCCGGCCGGCCCCTCGAACTCGCCGCGCTGCAAGCGGTCCATCTCCTGATGAATCTGCCGCCAGGTCCGGCCGCAGCGGACCTCACAGACGCGCACCAGCAGCAACGCCAGCCAGCACAGCAGCACATGCGCCGTGATGCGGTCCGCCTTGCGGTGGTACATCGGCCGCAGGTCGAGGTCGGTCTTCAGCGCCCGCCAGGCCCGCTCCACCTCGGCGAGCTGCGTGTACCCCAGGGCCACATCCGCGGTCGACAGGGGTCAAGGGACACCCAGATACCCGCACCATGTCTCCCAGGGGTGTCCGTTGCCTGGGGGCGTCGTTGTCCTGGTCCTCTCCTTCCTGCGCGGCGCGGTCTGGGCGGGACTCGGCGGACGGCGCAGGTCCAGCAGGGAGGGGACGGCGAGGTGGTACTCCCCGCCCGCCTGCCAGCTCGCGGGCTCGCTCGCGGTCCACGCGAGCGTGGTCTCGGAAAGGGGCGTGGTCGTGCCGCCTACCGGTAGGCCGCTGCGGGTCACGGTGAGAGCCTCTGCGTGCGGGGTGCCGTCGGGGTCGTACGAGATCCGCTCGACGATGCAACCGGCGGGGGCCGACTCTCGCGTCCGGGGCCAAAGCGCGGTACAGTCGTGACCAGTTGACAGCGAGGCTGCGCATGGTCGTGTGTCTGGCAAGAGCCGGGCCGTCACGAGGCCAACCGCTCGGCGGTGGGCGCGAGCGCGTCGCGCCCGAAGGCGCGGTTTGCGCTGGGAGCACCCGTCGATGAGCCCGGACCTGCTCGCCCGGCACTGGGATGCTCTCGTCCTTGCCCTGGCCGTAGCTCTCCTCGTTGCCGTTGTCGTCCGGCTGCAGCGCTCGCGCCGGCGCCTCGCCGCGGAGCTCGAGGAGCTCCGGCAAACCGAGCGGGCGCTGCGCGAGAACGAGCAGCGCTTCCACGCCGTGGCGGAGACCGCACCGTTGGGTATCCTCATCCTCCAAGACGGGCGACTCACCTACGCCAACGCCACGGCGGAGGCGCTCACCGGCTACCCGCGGGCTCATCTCGCCGACCTGGATCTGGCGGCGCTGTTCCATACCGAAGATGCGCCCGCGTTGCTCGAGCGGGCGCCCCACGCGAGCGTGGGTGAGACGGGCGGACCGATCCACCACGACGTGCGCTTGGTGACGCGCGAGGGACGCGTTCGCTGGTGCGATTTGGCGGCGATCCGGACCTCACTCGGAGGCACTGCGGCGTTCGTCGTCGCCCTCACCGACATGACCGCGAGGCATCAGGCTCAGGAGCTTCAGGCGGCGTTGTTCGAGATCGACGAGGCGGCCCACGCCGCCCAGGACCTGGAGGCGCTCTACCCGCGGATCCACGGCATCCTCATGCGGCTGGCGCCCGCCAAGAACCTCTACATCGCCCTCCAGGACGAGGCGACGGGGCTCATCTCCTTCCCGTACTTCGTCGACGAGGTCGATGAGCCTCCGACCAGCACCATGCCGGTGGGCCGCGGACTCACCGCCTACGTCCTACGCACCGGTCAGCCGCTGCTCGCCACCGCCGAGGTGTTCGACCGCATGCTGGCGGCTGGGGAGGTCGACTCGATCGGCGCCCCCAGCGTCGACTGGCTCGGCGTACCGCTCCGGACCCGCGACCGGACCTTCGGTGTGCTGGCGATCCAAACCTACACCCACGAGGTCCGCTACGGCGAGACCGAGCGCGATCTGCTGGTCTTCGTCTCCAACCAAGTCGCGCAGGCAATCGAGCGCAAGCGTGCCGAGCAGGCGGTGGGCGAAAGCCAGCGCCAGCTCGCGACCCTCATGTCGAACCTCCCCGGGATGGCGTATCGCTGTCGGTGCGACCGTTTCTGGACCATGGAGCTGGTGAGCGAAGGCTGCCAGGAGCTCACCGGCTATGCTCCCGCAGAGCTGCTGGGAAACGCCGTCATCGCCTACGACGACGTGGTCCATCCCGACGACCGGGAACGCCTGCATCGCCGGGTCGAGGAGGCGCTGCCGCTCGACCAACCGTACGAGTTCACCTATCGCATCGTCACCGCGGCGGGAGCGCTCAAGTGGGTGTGGGAGCGGGGGCGCGGCGTGTTCGGCCCGGACGGCGAGCTGCTGGCGCTCGAGGGCTTCATCGCCGACGTCACCACGACACGCGAGGCCGCCGAAGCCCTACGTACGAGCGAGGAGCGCTACCGCCTGGCGCTGCAGGCCACCCAGGAGATCATGTACGACTGGGATATCGTCCGCGGGCTCATCGTCTGGAACCCGGCCGTGACCCGCGTGCTGGGGTGGCCGCCCGAGGAGTTCGGCGACACGCTGGAGGCGTGGGGCAACCTCATCCACCCCGATGATGCGGCCCGGGTCGGGGTCGAGCTCGACGCAGCCGTGGCGAGCGGCGAGATGTTCACGTCCGAGTACCGGTTCCGTCGCAAGTCGGGCGAGTGGGCGCTGCTGCTCGACCGCGGCCTGATCCTGCGCGACGAGCGGGGCGACGCGGTGCGCATGGTCGGAGCGATGACCGACCTCACCGCCCGGAAAGCGCTCGAGCACCAGCTCCAGCAGGCTCAGAGGCTCGAGGCCGTGGGCCAGCTCGCTGGCGGCATCGCCCACGACTTCAACAACCTCCTCACCGCCATGCTGGTCTCGACCGAGCTGGCCCAGCGGGCGCTGCCGGCTGACCATCCGGCTCAGGACGAGCTTGCCACCATTCACCGCACGTCCGAGCGCGCCGCGGAGCTCACGCAGGGGCTGCTCGCCTACGCCCGCAAGCAGGTCCTGGAGAGCGCCGACCTCGACCTCAACGAGGTGGTTCGTGGGGCGCTGCCGTTGCTGCGCCGCATGATCCCGGAGCACATCGACATCGAGTTCACCGGCGAGGAGGCGATCGGCCGGGTCCGTGGCGACCGCGGTCAGCTCACCCAGATTCTCGTCAACTTGTGTGTCAACGCGCGGGACGCGATGCCATCCGGAGGCTCGATCACCATCCGCACCGAGGATCTGTGGATCTCACCCGGCGCGCCAGCGGCCCCCGACGGCGTCGGTCCCGGGCGATTCATCTTGCTCACGGTCGCCGACACCGGTACCGGGATCTCGCCGCACGACCTACCGCACGTTTTCGAGCCGTTTTTCACCACCAAGGCGGTCGGAGAGGGTACGGGCCTCGGGCTCGCCGTGGCGTACGGCGTGGTGCGGCAACACAACGGCACGGTCGAGGTCGACAGCCGCGCCGGTGCAGGGACGACGTTCAGGATCTACCTGCCGACCAGCCAGGAAGCCGTAGCGGCCAGCTCACCGCTTCCGCAGGTCCCATCTCCGGAGGGGGGGCCGGAAACCATTTTGGTGGTGGAGGACGAGCCCGAGGTTCGCGCCACTTTGGTCCAAATCCTCACCGGGCTCGGCTACCTGGTGCTGTCGGCGGCTAATGGGCAAGAGGCGCTGCAGGTGCTCAAGCAGAATGACGCTCGGGTCGACCTCGTGCTGACCGATGTCGTCATGCCGCGCATGGGTGGGCGGGAGCTGTTCGAGGCGGTGCGCGAGCGGCCCGACGCGCCGCTGTTCCTTTTCTCGTCCGGCTACGCCGAGGCGTTCGTCAACGCCCAGCTCCCTCCCGGCAGCCACGCCGCCTTCATCTCCAAGCCGTACGGGATCGACGAGCTGGCGCGCAAGGTTCGCGAGGTGCTGGCACGCCGCCGGTGATCACCGTCGGGCGTGCCGCCGGTACTGCGCCGGGGTGAGTCCCGCGCAGGCGTGGAACTGGCGGGTGAAGGCGCTTTGGTCGCAGTACCCACAGGCCAGGGCGATCTCGGCCAGGGAGGCGTCGCCTTCCGCGAGCAGGCGGCGGGCGGCATCGATTCGGGTCTGGATGATGAGCTGGGCGGGGGTGAGCCCGAACACCGCCCGGACCCGGCGGGTGAGCTGGTAGATCGAGAGCCCTGCCTCGGCGGCCAGGTCCTCGACTCGCAACGACTCGGCGAAGCGCTGTCGGATCGTGTCCACCGCCGCGACCACACCGGCAAGCGATGCCTTCCCGGCCACCGGCGCGTGGAGGTCGCGGGAGGTGCCCGCGAGCCCGGTCACCGCCCCGGACGGGTCCACCAACGGCGTCTTGTCGGTGATGCACCACCCTTCCGTGCCGTCCGGGTAGAGGTGGAGCTCGAGCAACCCCGTGATCCCCCGGCGGCCGCGGCATACCGCCAGGTCCTGCGCGAGGTAGCGCTCGCCCAGCGGCGGGGGGAACAGCTCCACGGTGGTCAGGCCCACCAGATCGCCCTTGCTCCGGCGGCCGAGCCGCCGCACCAGGGTCTGGTTGACGGCGGTGTAGCGTCCCTCGGCATCCTTGGCGAAGAAGACGACGTCGGGTAGGCGGTCGAACAGGCCCTCCACCACCTCGGGAGGCCACGCCGTCGTGTCGGTGTGCCGGATCTCCATCGCCGTCTGGGCAATCGGACAAGACGAGGAGGGCCAGAGGGCCTAGTGTGGGTCCGGAGGGATGAGTGTCGGCCGAAACCTGCGCCCGTACGGGGACGGTGCTCAACATCCAGAGGGCCTCGTTCCACGACGGCCCTGGGGTGCGAACGACCGTGTTCTTCAAGGGTTGCCCGCTGCACTGCCCCTGGTGTCACAACCCGGAAAGCCTCGCCTTCGAGCCCGAGCTTTGGGTGTGGACCGAGCGCTGCCTGGGCTGCGGAGCGTGCCTCGAGGCGTGCCCGCGCCAGGGCGGCCCACTGCCGGCTGGCACCGCGCTCGGGACGCTCGGGTGCGAGGGCTGCCGACGGTGTGTCGAGGCCTGCCCTTCAGGAGCGCGTGCGATTGCCGGGCACTCCATGACCGTGGCCGAGGTGCTGGAGGCGGTACGGCGCGACCGCCTGGTCTACGAGGAGTCAGGGGGCGGGGTGACGTTCTCCGGGGGCGAGCCGCTCGCCCAGCCCGCCTTCCTCCTCGCCTGCCTCGAGGCCTGCCGACGGGACGGTCTGCACACGGCGGTAGATACCTGCGGCCTGGCCCGGCGAGAGGTCGTCGAGGCGGTGGCGGACCACGCGAACCTGCTGCTTTGGGACCTCAAGCACCTCGACCCGCGGCGACACGAGGAGCTGACCGGGGCGCCGCTGGCGCCGATCCTCGACAACCTCGCGGCCGTCGCCGCGCGTGGCGTGCCGGTGTGGCTGCGCCTCCCGGTCGTCCCCGGTTACACCGACGACCCGGCGTCGGTTCGTGCCGCCGCCGCCCTGGCCGCCTCGCTGCCGACGATTCGTCGGGTGAGCCTGCTCCCCTACCACCGCACCGGTACCGGCAAGATGAGTCGCCTCGGGCGCCTCGCCACGCCGGCGGATATCCCGACGCCGGCACCCACCCACCTGTCCGAGCTCGCCGCTATCTTCGGCACGCTCGGCGTTCCCACCACCATCGGAGGATGAGGATGAACGAGCGCACCACCCGGCTACGCCAGACAAGCCTCGACGCCGTGCCGACCATCTCGGCCGAGCGCGCGCTGCTGCTCACCGCGTTTTACCGCGACCACCTCGGGCGCCACTCACCACCGGTGCTACGGGCCCGCGCCTACGCCCACCTGTGCGAGCACACGACGATCTGGATCGGTGACGAGGAGCTCATCGTCGGCGAGCGCGGCCCGGCGCCCAAACAGGTCCCCACCTACCCCGAGCTCACCTGCCACTCGCTCGACGACCTGCACATTCTCGACACCCGACCGTTGACGTCCTACCGGGTGCCTGCAGAGTGCTTTCAGGCGTACGAGCGCACCGTCATTCCGTTCTGGCACGGGCGCTCGCTGCGCGACCGCATGTTCGAGCGGCTGCCCGAAGACTGGAAGCAGGCCTATGCCGGAGGGGTCTTCACCGAGTTCATGGAGCAGCGCGCGCCGGGCCACACGGTGCTCGACGACAAGATCTACCGCCGCGGCCTCGTCGACCTCAAGGCCGACATCGCCGCCAGCCTCGCCGCGCTGGACTTCCTGGCCGACCCCGAAGCGACCGACAAGCGCGAGCAGCTGCTGGCGATGGCCATCGCTTGCGAGGCGACGATCCGCTTCGCCGAGCGCCACTCCGAGCTGGCCGAGGCGCGGGCAGCGACCACCACCGACCCCGTGCGCCGCGCTGAGCTGGGCCGCATCGCCCGGGTCTGCCGCCACGTCCCCGCCCATGCCCCGCGCGACCTCCACGAAGCGCTGCAGGCGTACTGGTTCTGCCACCTCGGGGTGATCACCGAGCTCAACGGCTGGGACGCGTTCTCGCCCGGGCACCTCGACCACCACCTGCTACCGTTTTACCGCCGGGGTCTCGCCGAAGGCACCCTCACCGAAGCGGCGGCGCGCGAGCTCGTCGAGTGCTTCTTCGTCAAGTTCAACAACCACCCGGCCCCGCCCAAGGTGGGCGTCACCGCGGCCGAGAGCGGCACCTATACCGACTTCGCCAACATCAACCTGGGCGGGCTGCTCCCCGACGGCGGCGACGGCGCCAACGAGGTCACGCACCTGCTGCTCGACATCATCGACGACATGCATCTGCTGCAGCCGTCGTCGAATCTCCAACTGTCGAGGCGCACGCCAGACAACGTGCTCGCTCACGCCTTGCGGGTGATCGCCAAGGGGTACGGCTTCCCGTCGCTGTTCAACGCCGACGCGGTGGTTGCCGAGCAGCTCCGCCAGGGCAAGACGGTCGAGGACGCGCGAGCCGGCGGCTGCTCGGGGTGCGTCGAGGTAGGGGCGTTCGGCAAGGAGGCGTACATCCTCACCGGGTACTTCAACCTCCCCAAGGTGCTCGAGCTGGCGCTCCACGACGGGGTGGACCCGCGCACCGGCGTCCGCCTGGGCCCGGCGACCGGCGACCCGGCGCGCTTCGGCTCGTTCGACGCGCTGTTCGGAGCGTTCGAGACGCAGCTTCGCCACCTCGTGGACGTCAAGATCCGCGGCAACCAGATCATCTCGCGCCTGTACGCGACCGAGATGCCGGCGCCGTTCCTCTCGGTGCTGATCGACGACTGCATCGCCCGCGGCCGCGACTACAACGCCGGCGGCGCGCGCTATACCAACACATTCATCCAGGCGGTGGGGATC
>WBZO01004678.1_pt1 | contig 14550 bp, 15 predicted proteins | sample 5204261 | NCBI WGS metagenome assembly WBZO01 (sample SAMN12412400, study PRJNA552823) | activated sludge metagenome | isolation source: activated sludge from anammox sidestream of wastewater treatment plant... | place: USA: North Carolina | collected 2017-09
GTCGATGTGGCGGGATGCGGCCGAACTGTTCTGGCAGGAGTGGGTGGTGGGTTATGATCTCGACCGCCAACTGACCCTGGCTCTGGGCGTAAGCGAGTCGCGGCGGCGGCTGAACTTCACCTGGGCGGCGCGCTGGTGGCGGGCGATGGCCGATGCGGCCGGCAAGGCAGCGCCGGGAGCCGGCGCTCTGCCCCTGGCGGCGGGAGCGGCGCTGCTGGTGGCGGCTGCAGGCGCAATGCCGCTGCTGTTCCGTCAGGCCCGCAAGGTCGCCCGGCGGCGCAGGGCGGCGCGAGGCGAGTTTTCGAGCCAGGACGCAAGCCTCTTCTACGCCGAGATGCTCAAGGCGTTGACGCGGCGCGGATTCGTCAGGCTGACCGGGCAGACGCCGGAGGAATTCGCGCGATCGATCCCGGACACGCGGTTGGGAACGGCCGTCGGCGAGTTCACACGCGCCTACTATGACGCGCGTTACGGCGCGCGGGCCGCTGGCGCGGCACAACTGGGACCACTGCTCGACCGGATCAGGGAGCTGCCCTGACTCGCGCGGCAACGCCTGCCGCTATCTTGTGTTCCAGCAATGACTTGACATGTGTACGCGGGCGGCCGCGAAGCTGGAAAGCAGACCGGTTGGTATACTGGAGACTACCCGCATATGCAGACCAACGGAAGCGCTGGGAAGAAGGTTGTCCTTCTGCGTCCGCGTGGGTTTTGCGCCGGAGTCGTCAGAGCGATCGACGTGGTCAAGATCGCTCTGGAACTGTACGGGGCGCCGATCTACGTGCGGAAGGAGATCGTGCATAACCGGCACGTGGTGGAGGAACTGCGCTCGCTCGGCGCGGTCTTCGTGGACGAAATCGATCAGACGCCGGCCGGCGCCAGAGTCGTCTTCAGCGCGCACGGGGTGAGCCCGGCGGTGCGGGCAGCGGCTGCCGCCAGACGGCTCCAGGCGATCGATGCGACCTGCCCTCTGGTCACCAAGGTGCACCTCGAGGCGGTCAAATTCGCACGGACCGGCCACACGATTCTGCTCATCGGCCACAAAGAGCACGAGGAGATCGAGGGCACTTACGGCGAGGCCCCAAAGAGCACGCTGATCGTGCAGACCGAGGCCGACGCCGAGGCGGTGGAAATCCCGGATCCGGAGAAGGTCTGTTATCTCACTCAAACGACGCTGAGCCTCGACGAGACCCGGCAGATCATCGAGATCCTCAGGCGGCGTTTCCCGAAGATCGTGGGACCGAAGTCGCAGGACATCTGCTATGCGACGGAGAACCGGCAACTGGCGGTCAGGGCGGTGGCGCCGCTGTGCCAACTGTTGCTGGTGGTGGGCTCTCAGAACAGCTCGAATTCGCGCCGCCTGGTGGAGGTTTGCCGGAAGGCAGGCGTGCCCGCCTACTTGATCGACGACAAGAGCTTCCTCCGAAGCGAGTGGTTCGAGGGTGTCTCGACGATCGCTGTGACGGCTGGCGCGTCGGCGCCCGAACACCTGGTGGGCGAACTCGTCCAGGCGCTCGCCGAGCATGGGTATTCGACCCTGGAGGAGGCCGACATCGTCGACGAAGACGTGCGCTTCAGTCTGCCGGTGGAGTTGAATTCAGGCATGGTGCGGATTGCGACAGCGCCGCCCCCCGTATGAACCGCAGGCTCCGGATCCCCGGCGAACGTGAAGAGGCTGCATTGATCGCCGCCTGTGAACAGGCCGCGGAGATGTCCCTGAATGCCGTGCCGGACGAGTCATGGCCGGAGCCGGGCTGCTATCTGGCGGTTGATTCGATTCTGGCGGGGCTGCCGTCCGACCAGGGCGCGCTCGATGCGCTGTGGCGCTTGCAGAATCCCGATCGGGGGTTCCCGGCGAGGTGGGGCGAGGCCTCTACGGTCGATTCGAGCGCGAGAGTCTGGGCGGCGATGCGGCTTGCCGGCGTGCAGACTGCGCCGGTGTCAAAGCTGGGCGCGGCGGTGAGGTCGATGGGCGGCGTCGATGCAGTCGACGAGATCACCCGGCTCGAATGGGCGCTCCTCGGTCTGATTCCCGCGGACCGAGTCGAGCCGGAGAGTTCGCCGGCAGCCGTCGTCCTCTGCGGTGTTCCTCGCGCGGGCGGGCCGCAGCGCGCGCTTGACCTGGGCGAGATCGGCGGATGCGGCCAGCCGGCTGGCAGGCAGGCCGGCGGGCTCAAGGCCTGGTGGGCGCGGGTCGCGGGCGCGGGATCGCGCAACCGTGCTGTGGACAAGGCGTTGGAGGATTGCGAACGGACGGCTGGCAGCGGATCGATCCTGGATCCTCGGGTCCGGACGGCGTGGCTCGCGGCGGTCTGGGCCGGCAGATCCCCGGGCGCTCTCCGGTCGGATCCTGACCCGGGGCACGAGGACCGTTTTCAGCAGGGCGTGGACGCCACGTTACGGATGCAGGAGTCCGACGGGCGATGGGAGGATAGCGAAGGCGCCATTCACGGCACGTGGCGGGCGCTTGCGGCATTGCGGCGGGACGGCTACGACGACCACGAAGCCGAAGTGCTCAGGGGCGGCGAGTGGCTGCGCTCGAGCCAGAACGCCGACGGCGGCTGGGGCGAAGGCGCGGCGAGCACGATTTCACACACCGCCTGGGCGCTGATGGGGTTGCTGCAGGGCGGCGACCCTGCCAGCGAGAGTGTAACCAAGGGCGTCGAGTATCTGCTGCGGGCGCAGCATGCGCCCGCGGCGTGGCGCGAGCGCGCGTGGACTCGCACCTGCCTGAAGGGCCTCGCCTACGCCAGGGACGAGGCGCGGGCCAACGCGGATGCCCGCCGGGCGATTGAAGAGTTCATGCAGGCCGCCAAGAGAGGGATAAACGAATGAGATTCCCGATTTCCATGACTGCCGGACTGGCCGGCTACATCGCCAAAAACAAATGGCGGCCGAAGCCGGAGTGGCAGCGCGACCGGTCGCGCGAATCCAACGGCTCGAACCCGTTCAGAATCCTGCACGCCGCGTCGGGCGAGCAGCGGAATGTGGCGCCGCACCCGATGATCAACCGGCGGTTTCCGCTGGTGCTGATGCTCGAGCCGCTTCACGCCTGCAACCTCACGTGCACCGGCTGCGGGCGGATCCGCGAATACGAATCGTCGATCACCGAACAGCTTTCGCTGGCGGAGTGTCTGAACGCCGTGGACGAATGCGGCGCGCCTGTCGTGGCGATCGCCGGCGGCGAGCCGTTCCTGTACCGCGACATCGTTCCGTTGGTGAACGCCGTGCTGGATCGGGGCAAGCACATTTATCTCTGCACGAACGGGATGTTTCTCCGGAAGCGCGCGAAGGAGTTCACTCCGAATCAGCGGCTCTATTTCAACGTTCACCTGGACGGCCTGGAGAAGAACCACGACCTGGCCGTCGAGCGCGAAGGCGTATTCGCCGAGGCGATCGAAGGCATCAAACACGCCAAAGAGCTGGGCTTCAAGATCAGCACCAACACGACGGTCTACAAAGAGACCGACATGGAGGAGATCCGCGCGCTGTTCGAGATGCTCGAAAAGCTGGGAGTGGACTCGCACCAGATCGCGCCCGCGTATGGATATGCCGCGGTCAACGATCGCGAAATCTTCATGACTCGCGACGATATCCGCGAGAAATTCGCCGGTATCGACAAGCTGAGCGAGCGGTTTCCGATCAACAACTCACCGCTTTATCTGGATTTCTTGAAAGGCGGGCGGGAGTTGCCCTGCACGGCGTGGGGCAATCCCACGTACAACACGAGCGGCTGGAAGGGTCCCTGTTACCTGATCACCGACGCGCACTACAAGACCTTTGAAGAGCTGATGACCAGGACCCCGTGGGAGCACTACGGACCGGGCAACGATCCGCGGTGCGAGCATTGCATGGTGCACTGCGGATTCGAGGCGTCTGCGGCATTCGGGATCAACTCGAAGCCGATGGACACGTTGAAGCTGCTGAAGTGGGCGCTGAAGTAGGCGATGGAAGACGGCGGCAGCGGAGGCCGGCCATGAAGCCTGTGCTCGTGACAGGCGCCTCGGGATTCCTGGGCTGGCACGTAGCTTCGGCGCTCATCTCCAGAGGCTGGCGTGTGCGCGCGATGGCGCGCCGCGCAGGCTCCATCCGGGATCTCGACGCGGAAGTTGTCGCGGGCGACCTGTGTGAGCCGGAATCGCTCCGGGCGGCTGCGGCCGGCTGCGCGGCTGTGTTTCACGTGGCGGCGGATTACCGGCTGTGGGTGAAGCGGCCCGCGGAGATGTACAAGGCCAACGTCGACGGCACCCGCGCGCTGATCGAGGCGGCTAGGGCGGCCGGCATCGAGAGATTCGTGTACACCAGCACGGTGGGCTGCGTCGGTTTCGTCGAGGGTGGATTGGGCGACGAGAGCAGCCCGGTGCGGCTAGCAGACATGACCGGTCACTACAAGCGATCCAAGTTCCTGGCCGAGCAGGAGGCGCTGAAGGCGGCGCAAAGGGGGTTTCCTGTCGTCATTACCAATCCGACCGCTCCGGTCGGTGCGCGCGACGTCAAACCGACGCCCACGGGGCAGACCATCGTCGATTTCATGCGGGGCAGAATGCCGGCGTTTGTCGACACCGGCCTGAACGTGGTCGACGCAGGCGATGTTGCCGAAGGCCACTGCCTCGCGTTCGAGAGAGGGAAGGATGGAGAGCGCTACATTCTGGGCGGAGAGAATCTGACGCTCGAGAGGATTCTGAGAGAACTGGGCGAGTTGACGGGCAGGAAGCCGCCGCGGATCAGGCTGCCCTGGCTTGTGGCGCTGCTCGCCGGCGCAGCCTCGACCGCCTTCGCCGAACTGACGGGAAAGCCGCCCCGAATCCCGCTGGACGCCGTGCGGATGGCGCGGAAGAAGATGTGGGTGACTCATGCGAAGGCACACCGGGAGTTGGGCTACCGGCCGGCGCCTGCGCGAATCGCGCTGCTGAACGCTGTAAGGTGGTTTGAGGCGCATGGCTACTGCTGAGGGAGGTCCGGTACTGGCGGTGGCGTCACACCGGCGCGAGTTCGCCGGACTGACGCGGCATGCCGCGCGGGTGAGCCCGCTGGGGTGGCCGATCCGGCACGCGGTGAACACGCGGATCTCGGATTCGGAGTGGATCCTGGCAGCCAACGGCGAGGGACGGCAGTGCGCGGCTGAAGCGATGCGCTGCGCGCTGGCTGCATGTTCACCCCGGGCGGTTGTGAGCACGGGCCTCTGTGGAGCGCTCGATCCGGCGCTGAGAGCCGGCGATATCTTCGCGCCCGACGAGGTCGTCGATGAAGCAGGGCAGCGGTACAACGCATTGCCGCCGCCGAGCCGCCGAGCCGTTGCGCGGGGCGCCTTGATCTCGCTCGACCGGGTGGCGGCCACCGCGCGCGAAAAGGCGGAGTTGCGGAACAGCGGCGCCCGGGTTGTGGAGATGGAAGCGGGCGCCGTGGCCGGCGCGGCTCAGGCGCGCGGAATCCCATTTTATTGCATCCGAGTGGTTAGCGACGCTGCGGGCGTCGATCTTCCGGTCGACTTCAACCGTTTCCGGACCGCGGCCGGATCGATTGACGCCGGACGCGTGGCGCGCAAGGCCGCCGTGACGCCTCGGATCTGGCTGCCGATGGTTCGACTGGCGATCGACGCAGCGCGGGCAACGACAGCCCTAGGAGAGTATCTTGCCGACTGCAGGTTCTGAATCGAAGCAGATGCACGCGGCCGTCTATACCGGCAATGGCCGCATCGAAGTGCGGCGCGTGCCGGTTCCCGTGATCGGGCCGGGCGAAATGCTGGTCCGGGTCGAGGCGTGCGGCATCTGCCACACCGATATCAAGAAGGTGGAACATGACCTCCTGCCCCCGCCCAGGATCTACGGTCACGAGACCGCGGGAGTCGTCGAGGCCTGCGGCCAAGGGGTTGAGAAGTTCCGGCCTGGGGACAGGGTTGTGGCGTTTCATCACGTTCCCTGCCGGAAGTGCTTCTATTGCGAGCGGAAGCTCTACGCGCAGTGCGATGTGTACAAGCGGGTCGGCATTACGGCCGGGTTCGAGCCGGCCGGCGGCGGCTTCGCTCAATACGTGCGCGTGATGGACTGGATCGTGCGAGACGGAGTGGAGGTCATTCCGGAGGGCGTTAGTTTCGAGGCGGCGAGCTTCGTCGAGCCCGTCAACACGTGTGTAAAGGCGGTGGACCAGGTGAAGCCGCGCCCGGGCGACGTTGTCCTGGTTCAGGGACAAGGGCCGATCGGACTCATTTTCACGCTGCTGCTCAAGCGGCTCGGCTGCGTGGTGGTCGCCTCCGACATGATGCCGGAGCGGCGGGGTCTTTCCACCAAGCTGGGCGCGGCCGAGGCGCACGATCCACGCGAAGTCGACATCCCATGTAGAATGAAAGAGTTGACCTCCGGCCGCGGGGCCGATCTCGTGATAGGCGCAGTTTCGGCGAAGGGTGTGGTTGACGAGGCTGTCAGGGCCACCCGTCCGGGTGGTACAATACTACTCTTCGCCCAGACTTCGGAAACGGAGAGAATCGACCTCTCCGGGGCCGACATCTGCAAGCATGAAAGGACGCTGGCAGGGTGTTACAGTGCTTCGATCGACCTGCAGGCCGAATCGGCTCGGTTGGTCTTCAGCGGGGAACTGCCGGTGGAGGAGTTAGTGTCCCATCGATTACCGCTCGGCGAGATACAGCGCGGGATAGAAATCGCGTTGAAGCCGGCGGGCCATTCGCTAAAAATCATGGTTCAGCCACAGAGGATTGCTTAAGTGGACAAGCACATGATGGCCGCGGTTCTCTACGGGAAGGAACAGGTGCGCGTAGAGAACGTGTCCGTGCCGGAAATCGGCAAGAGCGACGTCCTGGTCCGGGTCCGCGCCGCGCTGACATGCGGCACCGACGTCAAAGTATTCCGTCGCGGGTATCACGCCAAAATGATCACGCCGCCCGCCCTGTTCGGCCATGAACTGGCCGGAGATGTAGTCGCCGTGGGCGAGCATGTCGAGGGTTTCAGCGCGGGCCAGCGGGTCGTGGCGGCGAACTCTGCGCCCTGTCTAAACTGCTTTTATTGTAAGAAGGGTCTCGAGAATCTCTGCGAGGACCTGCTGTTTAACAACGGCGCCTACGCCGAATACATCCGCATTCCGGCCCGCATTGTGCAACGGAATATGCACGTGATCCCTCACAACCTGTCCTATCAGGACGCCGCGCTGATCGAACCGCTGGCCTGCGTGTTGAAAGGCGTCGAGGACGTGCATATCCGCCCCGGCGACAACGTCGTCGTCATCGGCCAGGGCCCCATTGGGCTGATGTTCGTGCGGATGGCGAAGGTGTACGGCGCGAGGGTGATCGCGCTCGGCCGCCGGACATCGCAACTGGAGAAGGCGCTGCGCATCGGAGCGCACGACGCGCTGCTCAATACTGATAACGTCGACGTGATCCGGCAGGTGAAGGATCTGACCGAAGGCTATGGCGCCGACATCGTGCTTGAAGCGGTCGGTAAGCCGGATACGTGGGAACTCGCGGTCAGGCTGCTCCGCCGCGGTGGCACGGTCAATTTCTTCGGCGGGTGTCCGAGCGATACGAGAGTCAATCTCGAGACGCATGTTCTGCACTACAGCGAAATCAAGTGCATCGCCAGTTTTCATCACACGCCCTACCTGATTCGCAAGGCGCTGGACGTTGTGGCCCGCGGGGACGTCAACTCCCGCGAGTTCGTCAACCGCGAGGAGCCGCTCACGAATCTGCTCGAAGTGTTCCGTCATCTGATGAGCCACAACGGCCACATGAAGACGGCGATCATCCCGTAGAGCATGCCCTTGCAGCCGGCCGAATTCCTGGCTTCCGCCGAGGCCATGAACCGTGAATGGAAGCTGGCCGAGTCACTCGACTACACGCGCTGGCTGGCCACCCATCACTACGAGAACTTCCACGTCGTCTCGGTCCTGCTGCCGAGACGCCTGCACCAGGATTTCTACAACGTCTACGCATTCTGCCGCTGGGCCGACGACCTGGGCGACGAACTCGGGGACCGGCAGCGGAGCCTCGAAGCGCTGGGCTGGTGGCGCGGGCTGTTGCACGACGCATTCTCCGGTCACGCTCCTTCGCATCCCGTCTTCGTTGCGCTGAGTGAAACCGCCGGCCGCCACCGCCTGCCTATCACGCCTTTCGACAACCTGATCAGCGCATTCGTCCAGGACCAGACCGTGACCCGCTATGCGAACTGGAACGAGTTGCTCGGCTACTGCGTGAATTCGGCCAATCCGGTTGGCCGGCTGGTACTCTACCTTTGCGGATACCGTGACGAAGAGCGTCAGCGGCTCTCCGACGCCACCTGCACAGCCCTCCAACTGGCGAATTTCTGGCAGGACGTCGCCGTGGATCTCGAGAAAGACCGCGTCTACCTCCCGCTCCATCTGTTCGAGAAGCATGGCTACACGGTCGAGCAGCTATGCCGCCGCGAGACGACGCCGGAGTTCATTGCTGTCATGCAGGAGGCGGTGGACTACGCGGAGGCGTTGTTCTCCGCGGGACTCCCCCTGGTCAGGCTGCTCAATCGCAGACTCGCTCTCGACATCGACCTGTTCTCGCGCGGCGGATTGAAAGTGCTCGCGAAGATCCGCGCGCAGGGCTACGACGTTCTCAGCGCGCGTCCGGCGATCTCGAAGTCCGAGCGAGTGTCGTTGCTGATGTCGAGCCTGGCGCGGGTCGCTCTGATGAGGGCGGCATGACACCGCTCGAGCAGTCCCGGCTGCACTGCGAAGCGGTGGCCCGGCGCCGGGCGAAGAATTTCTACTATGCGTTCCGCCTGCTGCCGGCGGTCAAACGCCGCGCCATGTGCGCCGTGTATGCGTTCATGCGGGAATGCGACGACATCAGCGACGAACCGCGGGCAGGCGGTCCGGCCGCCGCCAGGAAGGCGCTCGGCGACTGGAGGAGCCAGCTTGCTCAGGCCCTCGACGGCGGCGCCCCGCCCCACCCGGTCTGGCCGGCCTTCGCCGAAAGCGTCCATCGTTTCCGGATGCCTGGCCACATCTTTCACGAGATGATCGACGGCGTCTCGAGCGACCTCGAGCCGCGGGAGATCCGGACGTTCGAGCAGCTGTCCCGCTACTGCTACCTGGTCGCCTCGGTGGCGGGGTTGGCGACCATCCACGTTTTCGGTTTCCGGGACCCGGAGGCGCCGGAACTGGCCGCGCAGTGCGGCATCGCCTTCCAGCTCACCAACATCATCCGGGACGTGCGGGAAGATGCCCTCGCAGGCCGCATCTATCTCCCGCTGGAGGACCGGGAGCGGTTCGGCGTGCGCGAACAGGATCTGCGCCGCGCCGCGCTGAGCGAGCCGCTGCGCGAGCTGCTGGCATTCGAGGCGCGACGCGCCAGGGATTACTATCAGGCTTCGCGCCCGCTGATCGCGATGGTGGATGCCGACAGCAGGAACGCCCTATGGGCGCTCATTGAAGTCTACTCGCGCCTGCTCGCGAAGATGGAAGCACGGCGGTTTGAAGTCCTGGCCGAGCGGGTGAGCCTCTCGGGGTGGGAGAAAGCCGGCGTCGCCTTGCGGGCCGCCACCGGGTTCGCGGGCCGCTGAGCCGGCCGCTGGCGTGGCGGAGAATTCACTTCGGCGCGGAAGGGGAGTATGCTCGGGGCAGATAGGATCGAAGGAGGCGCCTGCCATGAAGCATGCCTTGAAGTGCGCTGCCGCGCTCCTCACTCTCTGCTGCGGCGCGTCCGCGGCGCAACCCGCGAGTCTCTCGGGAAACTGGCATCTTAACGTTGAAAAATCCAAGTGGGGCACGATGACCAGGCCCCAGAGCGTCGTTCTGAACATCGAGCACAATGAGCCGAATCTGCACTACCACGGCGCCGTCACCTACGCCAACGAAGAAGAGCGCGGGTTCGGGTTTACCGGCGCGTTCGACGGCAAGCCGCATCCGATGTCGCGTTCATTCGGCGACGGAGAGATCACGTTGAAAAGGCTGAGCCCGTATTCATTCGAATCACTGTTCCGCACGTCGGATGGCAAGAGCGTGGAGTCGTCGCGAACCACTATCAGCCGCGACGGCAAGACTCTCACCCGGGTGCTGAAGCTGACCTCGCTGGAGGGCAGCAGGAAATGGACTGAGATCTACGAGAAGCGCTGATCAACCTCGCGTTGTGATGCTCACCCGCTTGTCCCGGCTCGACGCGCCCGCGACGATCTCCGCCTGCGCGCGCGTCACGGCGAACTCGGAGGCCAGAAACCGGAGCAGCGCCTCGTTCGCTTTGCCCTTCTCCGGCACGGCGTGAAGCCGCACCCTGAGCGTGCCATCGTCCATCGTCCCGCCCCACTCCGTCTGCTGGCAGCGCGGGATGACCCGAACCCTGAAGCACACTGAGCCGGCCTCGCGCAGCGCCGCCTTCAAGGCCGCCAGGTCCATTTCAGAAGGCCTCGAAGGCAACCATCTCTCCGACACCGATGATCTCGCCGCCGCGGGATGGGGGGATGAAGCGCAGGGGGTCGCCGGGCTTGTAGAAGTCGTCGAGAAAAAAGACCCTGCCGAGCCTCAGCAGGGTGCAGTGGCCGTTCTTGGGCACATCCTCCTTGACGAGTTTACGGCTGGACAGGCAGGCGAAGCCGAGCGTCGCCAGGCCGCGCTCGCGGCTGCTTGGAGGGAGTTCGACCGCAACCCGGCGCCAGCCGCCGAGTTCGATATGGTCCCCGGCCAGGCCGAGGGAGGAACGGAACCAGCGTTTGGAGCCGCGCGGCTGCACCACCGCTTCGATCCACCCGGCTTCGAGGCGCGACTCGAATTCGATGACGAGATAGGAGCGGGGATCGCCAATGGACTCGCCCTCGAACTGCCCCCACTGGCGCAGCTTGCCCTCGCGTTCGAGTTCCTTCGCCGCCACGGCGTAGGTGGCGGGTTCGGCATCCATCGCGCGCTCACGGGATCCCTCGCCGGGCGGGATCTCAACCGGGAACGGGCGAAACACGAGCGCCTGAACCCCTTGAGGAGCGGCGTCCACCATGTTGTTGTCCGTGACCGGCATCAGGAGCGGGTGGAGATCCCGGTAGGCGCCGGGGAAGGGGACCTCCTTGTGGCCGCGCGTCTGGATGAGCGTCCGCGCTGGCTTGCCGGAGGGTCCGGGCCACACGCGATAGATGAACTCGATGTCCGTGGTGCGGCCCCATCGCGCCATGAGGTCTCGCGTCGAGGTCCCGCCGTCCTCGTTGGAGAAGATCGTGGTGTACTCGATGGCCGTATCGACGCGCGCGGCGTACATCAGCAGTGGGATGTCGCTGAACCGGCCCCGGGCGGTCTCTCTCTCGTAGAGGATCGGCGCGTTGGCGACGACCGCGTAGCGCGCATCCGACGGCAGGATCTCCTCCGTTCTCATGGGGCCGTGACCGATCCCGAGAACTCCGGCGGAAGCGGGATCTCGTTCGACGCGGAGGACGTGCGGACCGGGCGCAAGCCGGCCAAGCACCACAGGATAGACGCGTTGGGAAGGCCCGCCCCAAAGATAGAGATGCTGGGAGACGGCGCCGTCGATCGTGATCCGCGCCACGGCCGCCTGGCGGCCGGGCTTGGACCAGTCGGCGCCCGGCGAGCTGAGCTCGAGGTGTGCGCAGATCTCTCCCCGCCCCGTGGATTCGAAACGGAGTTCCTGTCCCTGGAGCGCGGCGGAGATTAGCAGGAGCGCGAGAGCGGCGGGTCGGGTGAGCCTCGAGATGGCTCGCAGGAGGCGCTCCGTCCGGACCGGCTTGGGAAGAAGTTCGTCCACCTGCGAGGCCTGCGCGGTGCCTTCAAGGTCGGCGAGGAAGCCGGAGAGGACCACGACCGGGAGCTTAGGGTCGAGCGCGCGCAGGCGATCGATGAGTTGAATCCCGTCGGCTGCGCGCGGCATTCGCATGTCCATAAGCACGCAGTCGGGCCGCTGGGCGGCGACGGCTTCGAGAGCGTGGCGCGGACCGCTCGCTTCGCGAACGGTATAACCCACGCGCTCCAGAATGATGCGTCTCATCAGCCGCTGGTCGGCGTTGTCTTCCACAAGCAGGATCGATGGCATGCAGCAACCGCGGTGAACCATGCGCTCACTGTTCAAACTCGATATTGGCGATCACCAACTGCGGCATGGCCTGATTCCAGCCTTCCGGGATGGCGTCGAAGGGCATCCTGAACGCCCGGTTCTCTCCGGGCTTGAGGCTGCCCAGGGCGCTCCGCTTGACAATCGGCACACGCTCGCGATGGATCACGTTCAGATTCACATCGTAAAACACGCAGTTGAGTTCGACCAAGCGAAGCGCGCGGCTGCCCTTGTTCTGAATGCGGCCTGTGATTTCGACTAGGGTGGAGCCGACGTAGCTGGCTGTCGCTTTCATATCGACGCCGTCGAGTCCGAGGTTGCGGACATAGGCCTTGGCCTCGGGAGTGAGCGCTGCCGGCTGGGCCGTTGCGCCGAGCTTGTAGAAGTACCAGCCCGCGACGGCGGCCAGCGTAACAATGACCAGCAAGATGAAGACGGGGGCGATGTTGAAATTTCGCCGCTCGGAGTATTTGGCCACCACCACGGACTGTCCTCTCCCGATCACGATTGTAGGCGCTTGAAGCGCCGGACGGAACTGCGGAGTCCGGCCCGCCGCGCGGGCCAGGCGCGGAACGCCGCCGCCCCTGAATCATATTGACACCGGATGCCGGGACTCGGGTGGCGGCGGGCGGCCGGAATGATCCCCGGCATGCAGCGTGTTATCCTTTGGTTGGGATGGGATCCCGCCAATTGGGCCAAAGCCCGCGTCTCGCCCTATGAAAGCCCGCATCGCACTGAATCGCGGCGTCGAAGGCTTTTTCGGCACAAAGGACGAGAATATCCGCCTGATCGAGCAGACTCTCGGCGTCACGACCCGGCTGACGCACGATGCCCTCGAAATCGAGGGCGAGGATGGACCGGTGAGCCGGGCGGAGACCATCGTTCACGACTACGGCGCGCTGCTGGAGGCGGGCCATAAACTGCCGGCCGGGGATCTAACGAGCTACTTGAAGGTGATCACTGCGGACAGCACCGTCACGTTGCGCTCGATGGTGGAGAGCGGCAGGGCGCGGAATTTCGGCAAGAAATCCGTCGTGCCGAAAACGGTGAATCAGCGGGTTTATCTCGAAGCCATCGAGCGGCGTGATCTGGTCTTCGGAATCGGGCCCGCGGGCACCGGCAAGACCTATCTCGCCGTCGCTATGGCCGTTTCGGCGTTGCTGAACAGACAGGTCTCGCGCATCATTCTCACCCGGCCGGCGGTGGAAGCCGGAGAGAGGCTCGGCTTCCTCCCGGGAACTCTACAGGAGAAGATCGATCCCTATCTGCGGCCGCTCTACGACGCCCTGTTCGATTTGCTGGAGCTTGAAAAGGTCGAGAAATACCTGGAGCGGAATACAATTGAGATCGCTCCTCTGGCTTTCATGCGCGGACGCACGCTCAACGACAGTTTCATCATCCTGGATGAGGCCCAGAATTCCACCGCCGAACAGATGAAGATGTTCCTGACGCGGCAGGGTTTCAATTCAAAGACGATGGTGACCGGCGACCTGACGCAGATCGACCTGCCTCCTGGCCGGCGCTGCGGGCTGAACGAGGCGATCGAGGTGCTGGCCGGCGTGGAAGGCGTCGAAGTGGTCTATTTTGACGAGCGCGATGTCGTGAGGAATTCGCTCGTGCAACGGATCGTGAAGGCGTACGAGCGGTACAACGATGCGAACGGCGCCGGGCGGCAGATGAGCCTGCGGTTGCCGGCCGGCGATGCCGCGAAGACCTAGGCGGGTCCATGCAGTCCGGGGCTCAAGCGCCTGTCCTGATCTTTCAATCCCTGACGGCGGGAATCGCCCGCGGGCCGCTTCGTGCTTACGCCAGGAGGCTGAGCGAGGAGGTGGCGGATGGCCGCGGATTCACCTGCCTGCTGACCGGCGATCGCAGGCTGCGCGACCTGAACCGCCGGTTCCTGGGGAAAGACTACGCCACCGACGTTCTCTCATTCCCTTCCGCCGACCCGGGCGGGGGTCTGGGCGAAATCGCCCTCAATGTGAACCGCGCCCGCCAGCAGGCAGCGGAGCACGGCCATAGTCCGGACGATGAGATCAGGATCCTGATGTTGCACGGCGTGCTCCATCTCATGGGGCACGATCACGAAGCCGATCGCGGAGCGATGCGTCGCCTGGAGACGCGCTGGCGGAAGCGGCTGGGGCTGCCTCACGGCCTCATCGAGCGGGGCTTGAGATGATTTTTCTGCTGGCAATCATCCTCTCGGCGGCGCTGATTCTGGCCAGTTCCATTCAGCTCCTGTACCTCGAGTCGATGAGGCTCCGGACGCGCGAACTCGCGTCGCTGGAGTTTTTCAAAGCACGATTGATGGCCGCCCTGGGCTACGAGACCGAGCAGGGCGCGCTTGTCTTCTCCCTGATCAAGCACACGCTGCTGGTGTTGTCCGGCGCGTCGTTGGTCGGATTCGCCTTGCTCAGCGGGCACGGTTGGGCGGGCCTGCTGGAGGGCGTTACGCTGGCCTGGCTGGTCATGATCGGGGCTTCGTACCTGATTCCTCAGATCCTTTACCGGCGCTCCTCGGGACACTGGGTGCT
>WBZO01004680.1_pt1 | contig 14548 bp, 11 predicted proteins | sample 5204261 | NCBI WGS metagenome assembly WBZO01 (sample SAMN12412400, study PRJNA552823) | activated sludge metagenome | isolation source: activated sludge from anammox sidestream of wastewater treatment plant... | place: USA: North Carolina | collected 2017-09
TATCCAATACTTACTGACAACTTACTAAGTCATAAATACCAGCAATCGCAAAATTTCTGGCAGCGCAAATCGCTATTTACATATGAAACTGAGTCTTTTGAGCTGATTGAGATCCTATTACCGGAGTTAGAGCTGCTTTTTCAATGAGAACACTACCTCCTTGCCTATATTTCCTTTACAAGATAGTAGCACCTGATTACACCACATGCAAAAAATGCTACCAATCAGGCTTTATAAACCTACTACAAAAACTGGTAAGCAAAATATAAATAACTGAAAATATACTATTAACTATAATATTCCCTAAGATTAGGGCGTGAACATTTGCCTGATCATATAAAGTACCAGAAACGACAATCATGGTATGAATGCTCTTCACTACAAAAATGGAGACAAATGAAGCAATGGAAAAGAGTTTTACCTTTCTAATAAGAACATTAAATAAAACCAGTTCGCTAATATAGGTTATTAATGTGGCTATAACTCCATTCAAATATAATAAATAAAGTTTATGGCCCATTTCCATCAGCAATATGGAATTTGCAATTTCATTCTGATTTAATCCTCCATCTGAGTGTAAATTCCCGATAAAATATACACCAAAGCTAAATAAACCATCACATAAAATTCCCATGAACAGGATAATTCCGGCAATCTTCCTACTATAGTTTTGCGAAATAAAATCGAGAATGACAAATGAAGCCACACCAATAAAGGCTGATCCAGTTACCTGTAGCATTACACCAAAAACATGGATATGAAAAATCTGATAAAACCAGAAACTTGCCAGTAATTTGCTAACCAGAAAAATCATCACGAGAATAATCAACGGGATGATACTAACTTCTCTCATATTCATAAGCTATATTTGCCAGTATCCAGAATACTTTCCCTGATTTTTTTGGGTAATGTTTGCCAGATATTCCGTGATGATTTTAACTCCACCGGATAAACATACTCTGCCGATGAAGAGACTTCCCTCTGTGAACCTATAATTTTAAGTAATTGTTGGGATTGGTTTAACTCCACATCATAACTAGCGTTATCTTTTGCACGAAGAATTTTATCTGAACCTACAGCAATATATTTTATTGTCAAATCAATTTGCACCAGATTGCCAGCAACAAAAGCGTATATATTGGGAATGGCAGGTAACGCCACTCCCGCAGCAAGATAAGAAAAATCAACCAACGTTGAGGAGTAAGGTAGCTTTCTACCCGTGATTTCTTCAAAGGTAGCAACTATTTGACTTAAAGCTAAGTCTTCATTTTTTGCCGGATTAATTGAATCCATAATATTTATATGATGCACCAGAATATCAAATTCAGCATATTTTTTATCAGTAGTTAGCTCCCACAATGCACCTGTTGAATCAAGCCCACCAGAATACATACATAAAATTTTATTACTCATGTTACTTACTCACTAAGGCATTACGGCTGACGCAGCTTTTACAGCTCTGGCATGGTCTTATACAGGGCTGTCCATTTATCGTCTCATAAACTGGACGACGGCAACTCCAGGTTTTCTCGCGAATTTCATGAGGAAGCATATCCCAGATTTGTTGCTTGCTCATATGTTCAACCGGTAGGAGATATGTTGCTTGCGACTCTGTCCCCTTAAGAAGATTAAAAGTATCTCTGGCACGTAATATTTGATTAGCTGTATTTATTCCACCACCAATAACATCGTCTCTGGTTCGTCCAATTGCGACATACTGGATAGCCGGATCAATCGCAGCCAGATTTCCACTCATAAAAGCAAAGATATCGGTATCAAATGGAATATTGGAAGGAAATGGCAAACAGCTAAAATCAATCCGGTTTTGGCTAAAAATAAAGCTTCTGCCACTGAGCCGCTCAAATACAGGTAAAGTATGCTCAACAACAATACTCTCAATCTGCGCACGGTTTTCATGATTAATGTTATGAATATGATGAACATGAACCTGATAACCAGCGTATTTTGGGTCACATAAGATAGACCAGAGGCTACCGGCAGAATCTAATCCACCGGAATACATACACAAGATTTTTCCTTGCATTACTAACTCTTTTTAATTATTCACTAACAAGTACACATTTTACTTGAAACTCTGTACATGCCCTCAAGATTTAGATTATTTATAACTCCAGACTGCACCGGCAGAAGATGAAGATACCCCACCAGTATACAAATCTGAACCGGAGAATATTATTGAGGTAACATATATAGAGCCAGTTATAGCTGCTCCACCGACCTGACTCCATGATGTACCATCATATTTCCAGACTGCTCCAGTATTTGAGGATGTTTTCCCAGCAGCATATAAATCAGAACCAGATATAGCTATTGAATTAACAAAACTGGAACCAGATATAGCTGCGCCTCCAACTTGGCTCCATGATGTACCATCGTATTTCCAAACTGCACCACTTGAGGATGCTGAGCCACCAGCGTATAAATCAGAACCAGACAAAGCTATTGAGTTAATAATACTGGAACCAGATATAGCTGCGCCTCCAACCTGGCTCCATGATGTACCATCGTATTTCCAGACTGCCCCACTTGAGGATGCTGAGCCACCAGCGTATAAATCTGAACCAGAGAAAGCTATTGAGTTAATAGGACTAGAACCGGATATATCTGCCCCACCAACCTTACTCCATGAAGTACCATTATATTTCCAAACTGCACCACCAGAAGAACCTTCTCCACCAGCATACAAATCAGAACCAGAGAATATTATTGAATTAATAGTAAGAGAACTGGATATATCCGCCCCACCAACCTTACTCCATGAAGTACCATTATATTTCCAAACTGCCCCACCAGAACCTTCTTCTCCACCGGCATACAAATCAGAACCAGAGAATATTATTGAATTAATAGTAAAAGAACTGGATATATCCGCCCCACCAACCTTACTCCATGCTGTACCATCATATTTCCAGACTGCTCCAGCAGTGGATGATGTTTCTCCACCAGCATACAGATCTGAGCCAGAAATAGCTATCGAAGTAACATATTTGGAACTTGATATAGTACTACCAAGCTGACTCCAGGAAGCCGGAGTTGGAGCAGGAGCTAAATTGGCATAAACCGTAGCCCCGCTCATTGGACGACCAGCATACACTCCACTACTATCTGTCCAACCCGCTGTTACATTGGCAAGATTGATTGAAGTTGCACCAGTTGCTGCCGAATTAAGTGTATATACATCGGTACAAGTCCCATTTGCTGACATAGACGCATTATTACAACCATGAGTTGTCATGCTCCAACCAGCTGGTGGTGAAGTATAAGTCGTAGTAAACCCGGTTGCCGCAACTGCTGAACTATTAGTATAAACTACATTTATCTTATAATCCGTATTAACTTGCCCCTGATACTCATTTCCCGATGTTCCACTACCACTTACAAATGGGTTTGGTGTAGAATCGTTATAAGCTGAGGTATATGTAGCGCTTGGGGCTGGCACTAAATTGGCATAAACCGTAGCTCCGCTCATTACTTGACCAGCATACACCCCGCTACTATCCGTCCAGTTAGCTGTTACATTAGCAAGATTAATTGAAGTTGTGCCAGTTGCTGCTGAATTAAGTGTATATACATCAGTACAAGTCCCATTTGCTGACATAGACACATTGTTACAACCATGATCAGATGGAGAAACTATTGACCAGCCACCACCAGATACTGGATTAGTGGTAAACCCTGTTGCTGGGACTGCTGAGCTATTGGTATAAACTACATTTATCTTATAATTCGTATTAACCTGTCCCTGATACTGATCTCCTGATGTTCCACCACCACTTACAAATGGATTTGATGTAGAATTATTATAAGCCGACGTATATGTTGCACTTGGAGCTGCTGCCACCGTTCCATTTAGAGTCACATTAGCGGTGGTGGTTGGTGCTCCTCCAGTATATGGTGTATAGCCAACATTAAAGGTTGCAGTTTTACTGCCCGCACTACCATTAGGAGCCGTACCGAACTGGGTATTTACAGTACAAGTATTCGTCCCAGGTGTACTTGATAACGTTCCACCAGATGAACATGTTCCTCCTCCTATTGCATGAAACAGACTAGCATCACTACCCCCAAAATTAAAAGCCAATCCACTGGCTGTTTCATCACCACTATTGGTTACTACATAACTTATGGTTGAACTGAGCTGCGTATTATCACTGACAATTGTTCCATAGTTCTGGCTTGTATTTGGGCTAAGGCTCAGATTCGCAGTTGACTGGGTTACCTGATAATCCACTGCTGTCAGGATTGGAGTAGCCACCATACCGCTGTTATAGTTATATGCTATACTGATATTATTTGTTTGGGCAGGATCTACTACACTGCTATTAGTGTACGTTACAGTTACATCACAGTTCCCAGTGCCTGCGGTCAATGTATTAGTGATATTACTGCCTGATACTGTACAGCTATTATTAACACCACCACTAATAGTAAAATTTGCAGGCAATGTCAATACTATCCCATTTTCATCAGTATTACCAGTGTTGGTCAATGTTAGTTGTCTTGTTACACTACCTATCGCTGTTGTAGTAAAAAAATCATCATCTGGCCTGAATACTGCAGTTAAACCAGCCACTGCTGGCGGCGGTGGAGGCGGCGGTGGAGGCGGCGGTGGAGGCGGCGGTGGAGAGGGGGCTGGACCTGGGCTTGGCGATGGACTTGGCGTAGGTGTTGGTATTGGTATTGGAGTTGGAGTCACATTTTGTTCTACCGTACCACTAGTTGCCGTCTCATTTTGCCCATTATAATATGTCAAAATTATATTACCAGTTGTCGCTGCTATCGTCTGGTCTTTCAGTTTCAAAGTTGCTGTACTAGTTGTGCCTGCGCTTAAGCTAGTTGGACTAAATATTACTTCGATATTCGGATTGTTTGATATTAATTGTTGGAGCTGAGCTGCTGAATTGCCAGTATTGGCAAAGGTGATTATCTGCTCTGGGTTACTTTCACTTAAATATACTGCTGAAGGCAACATTTCGGCTATACCTACATTCTGGACGGTGGTAAGAGTACTACTAGTTGTTGCTGTAGATACTATCGTAGTTTTTCCCGCCGTTATTTGTTGCGTTTGTACTTTAATCGTTTGACTGCTATTATTTCCTGATGGTACGGGTAATAGTAAATTAAAAGTTGATCCTTGAATATTACTTACAGAGCCAATTAGCTCCTGATTTGGAATTACTACCCCAGAAGCATTTACTAATACTATCTTATTAAATGTCCCGGCATTGGCTGAAGCTACTAAACCACTTACCAATATATACGGAGTACCATTGATTACCGTATGGTAGTAACTTAAGGTTATTCCATCTGCACCACTTAAATTATTATAAGCCGCCTGCTCTATTCCCATCGTTGGGGTTGGTGTGGCAGCCTTAACTACTTTGCTTAATTTACTTAATAAGCTTGTATCATTACTAACAGACAATCCCAGACTCCCGGCTACTGCTCCCGCTGGTACCGTTACCTTAATATTACACTGACTATAAGCTGCGATTGTTGCACAATTCGCTGCACTTGTTGATTCTACTTCTGCACTAGTGCCACTACCAATCTGATTAGCAATACTATACTGTAAATTTTTGATTGCTGTATTAGTTGGGTTATTGATTACTACATAACCGCTTCCAGCTACGCCAGATCTACTATAAATTGTTTTAGGTGTGACTATCTGTAAACTACCAGAATCTCCATTTCCACCATTATTATCACCAGATGATGACCCATTACCACCGTTATTGCTACAGCCGACCAAGATCACTCCACTACTTACCAATAATGCTGATAACGCACTTAGATTTATCGCCCTCATTCTTTCACTTCCCTTATCGTAAAAACTAAGTCAGGATTGTAAATAACTCTCCTATATCATGTAAATAACGAAATCATGATAACTACTTATTCGATTTTTGATAACTGGAAATCAAATGTGAAATAAGTAATCTGTTCTTTGATTAAGAACTAATAAGACCCACACCTTCAATTACGTTTTGATGCAAATCATGATATAATTACGTGATTAATCAATTCTTTTCAGATAACCATGAATTACCCAACACCCAAGTTTGAACGAAAAATAATTTACCCTGAAGATATAGCTAAAAAACTAAGCGAAATCAAAGCAATAAAACCATTAGTTTTTACTAACGGCTGCTTTGATATTCTTCATCGTGGACATGTAACCTATCTGGCCCAAGCTCGTGAACTTGGTGCTGCAATGATAGTAGCACTTAATACCGATGAATCAGTAAAACGGCAGGGAAAGGGAGACGATAGACCAATTAATAGTCTGGCTAATCGTCTTGCAGTCATGGCAAGCCTTGAATGTGTTGATTTTGTAACTTATTTTGATGAAGACACCCCTTTAAATCTAATCTTACAGATAATGCCAGAAATACTAGTAAAAGGTGGCGATTGGACTCCTGACAAGATTGTGGGTAGCCAAGAAGTTCTTGCCAATGGCGGACAAGTTCATTCAATTCCATTTCTATATGATACTTCAACAACAAAACTAGTGCAACAAATACGCAAAAATGGAAATTAAACTGCTAAAAACCCTAGAAGAATATACTTCGCTAACTATTCATGAGCTAAGTGAGCATCTTGGGCAAAACTCATTGCAAACGTTGAGCCAAATAGCCCATATAAGCGAAATTGCGCCACAATTAATCAAATCAGATAATGGCAAGTACCAGTTAAATAGGCAGCTAAATTGGTTAACCCAAGAAAAGCTCAAAGCTTTGCTGACAAATAACCACCAGTTAGTTATTCTTGATAGCATCCCATCAACTAATACCTATGCACTAGAGAATATCAATACCCTCCCGGATAAAACAATTATCAGCTGTAACTGGCAATATGCCGGACGTGGCAGGTTTGAACGCAGATGGTTAAGCACCATTGCCCATGATCTAACAGTATCTTTTATCTACCACTTTGAACGCGATATCAATATCGCTCTTCTGCCACTGGTTAGCGCAATTGCAGTAAATCGCCTACTAAAAAATTACTCCATTACGAACAAAATTAAATGGCCAAATGATATCTATGTCGAGCAACAAAAAGTTGCCGGAATTCTGGTTGAAAGTCGTATTTCTACCAATATGAGCAAGGTAGTAATTGGAATTGGTCTCGATAATTTCAGAAACTGGGAACGAAATCAGCTACTTGCCGATTTGACGCTAGTACTGGATAATATTCTGAGTGAATTTGTATTATTTGGCTTCGCATTAATTCGCCGCGAATGGCTGGATAACTGTATGCATATTAATGACGAAGTTTCTCTAATCGAAAATGGTATTGAAATAGCTAGAGGCATCCATCACGATATTGGTACTAATGGTGAATTAATCATAAAAACAAAGAATCAGCTAAAAAGCTATTCAAGTTCATTAATAAGCCTAAAGACAAAGTAATATGCAGTTTTTTATTGTTCTAATAAGCGTATTAGTAATCAGCGCCTGTAGCTGGATTCAATCACCAACGACGCCTGAAGTTGATGCACCACAAAAATTTAATTCAGCAGGTGACTATTATTCTAATATTGAAAGTCTTCCCTATCTAGCATGGTGGCAGCAATTCAATGACCCACAGCTAAATAAACTAATTGAAAGTAGTTTAAATAGCAATCTTGAAATAAAAATTGCAATCAGCAACTTGGAACAAGCCGAAGGTATCTTAAAACAAGCCCAACTAAGCTGGATACCATTTGTGAATATTTATGCTGGCTATTCATCAAATCCGGCACTTGGCAATCCAGGTACTTTTTATGGAATCTGGCCACAATATGTACCAAATATTTTCAAGATTTATAAACAACAGCAACAAGCAAAATATAATGTTGCAGTTAATCAAGCAATGATTGATGGCGTTCGTCTAACATTAATCAGCCAGATTACTGCCAGCTACTTCACGCTTATAAGTAGTCAGGAACAATTAAAGTTATTAACTACGCTTGATAAAGATAGCCAGACTCTCATTGATCTAACCAAGTCCCAATTAAAAATTGGTCTGCGTGACAATATCGACTTAACTCAATTAACCGCAAATGAAAAGTTGATTCAGGCTCAGATCAATCTAGTTAATCAGAATATAGTCATCAGTCAAAATTCAATCAAATATTTGTTAAATCAAAATCCCGGTAAGATAGCTAATAGTGATAACTTTAACCAGATAGATTTCAATAAATTTAAGCCTGGAAGCTTACCCGCGCAAGTGTTGCAAAACCGCCCAGATCTGATAATGGCAGAAAACATGGTTAAATCAAGCCATGAAGGTGTTGCCGTTGCCTATGGAAATCTATTCCCGGCAATCCAGCTTGATACTTTCTTTGGTCAGGGTAGCTTTAATGGCACAGTAGCCAATCCAAACCAATATCTGAATATGAATGATGCCTATGTAAATTGGCAGATAAATCCGGCAACTTTTGGGCAAATTGAAGCACAAAAAGGCGCTTATAAAGGAACTGTATATCAATATATCCAGACAGTCAGAAAAATTCTCAAGGAAGTTGATAATAGTTATATCACTAATCAAAGCACTAGCAAAAATTATGAAAATACCAAAGAAGCATACACTGCACTTAGTAAAAAATATGATCTTTATCAGGGACTCTACAAATCAGGAATTTTATCCTACCCTGAACTGATCAATAATAAGCTTGATCTAGATAAACTAGCATTAGTTCTAAACCAGAGTAAATTGCAGCAGGCATTATCGCTGGTAAACCTCTACCAGAATCTTGCTGGTGGATATAAATATAATAGTGAATCAGGAATAACCCAGGATAAAGAATGATACGTATATTAATAAGAAAACTTAAACGCCATCTGAATTTTGCCAATGTGGTAATTGGATTAGGAAGTCTGACTGCCCTGATTTATATTTTTTCATATTTATTCCCGATCACCGACAACGCTTTTGTGGTAAATAATGTGCGCCCAGTTGCAGCCCAAGTTCGTGGCTATGTTACCAATATTTATATCAAAAATGGTGATTATGTCCATAAAGGTCAAAAATTATTTACCGTATTTGATAAACCATATCAATATGCTTATGAACAGTTAAGCGCAGACCTTGAAACAGCCAAAGCCAAACTGCAAGTAGCTAAGAAAACACTTGAACGGGATCAACAAATAAGTCTTAATCAGGAAGCAACTTACGTAAAACTGGCACAGGATGATGAGAAATATCAACAAGCATACAAGATAAATGCGATATCGAAAATGACACTACAAAACTCGGAGCAGGCAACAAAAGCAGCCAAAGCTACATGGCTTGCAGCACAAAAGCAGATTGAGCTAGATAAAGAAAATATTGTTGCCGCAGAAAAAGAAATTGCCTCATTAAATGCAAAAGTAAAAAATGCTAAAGTAGATCTTGATGAAACAACAGTATATGCTGAAGATGATGGGATAATTCAGAATTTTTTTGTAAGCCTTGGTACCCCAGTAAATATTAATCAACCTTTATTTTCATTTGTCGAGACTAGGGAAACTTATTTTCAGGCAAATTTCAATGAGACTGATTTAAGAAGTGTTAAAACGGGAGATGATGTTCTGATCTTCCCAAGAATTTATCTTGGACAAAAAGTATTTCATGGCAAAATAACCTCAGATTATTGGGCAGCTAACCGTCAAATGACGGATAACCGATCGCAGATGCAAAATGTCACCAATGAAAACCAGTGGGTTCTCTTACCACAGCGTATGCCTGTACAGATTAAGGTTATGGATCCAGATCCTAAATATCCGCTTCGTGTAGGAACAAGTGCTTATGTCTATATCCAGACTAAGTAAATGGCTAGAAAAGGTTGACCCATATTATACCCAGCGTATAATTCTACATAAGGGACTTTATCTAGCAACTTGGCTAACGGCATTTAATTGGATTGCCAAACCGGATGTATTTACTGCTTACTGCGCAGCACCAATGCTCTTAGCCGGGTTTTATGAATCACCAAGTTTTACGAGCTTTGCTGAAAAAGATAAATTTTTGGTTAGTTCTTTTATGCTCTGTGGATTTGGCTGTGTAACTTTTTACCTGTTATTTCCATATAAATTTTTTCTGTTATTTTATGCAATTGGTTTTTTTCTGGTAACCCACTACCTAAGCAACAACTTTTTCCCCAAATTAAAGCCATTCATTATGACATGCATAGTCGGAAGTGCATTAAACATGAGCACTACACCTCCGGCAAGCCTGCAAATAGCAATTGACATGTTTTTTTGCATGATGCTATCATTAATGGTAACTTTTGTAGCATTCAAATTATATCCTAACCCATATCGCAAAGTATGGCATCGCGCATTTATATTATATGTTAAATCAGTTAACCGTGAGATAACCGATGTAATTAACCGCTTTGAAACCATAAATTTTGCAACTGGGGCAGGTCATTTAAATATTATCCGAGCTTATCGCAGACTATTACCCAAACAAAATTTGCTAAATTTTTCCAAGGTAGTAATCTGTATCCGCAATATTAGTTTTTCACTAACCTATTTACTTGATGAAGAAAAAAATGAAGCATTCTGGTTTAACTTTCAGCAACAATTGAAAATATTCATTAGCGCACTTGAAAATAAAAAACCGTGCCCACCACTTGTAGCGATTAACCATACCGATGACTTTGATTACCTATATGCCAACCAAAACTTAGCTAAAGCAATCAGAAACTGGAATAAAATATGTACGCAAATCTGAGAAATCGGCTCAGTATTGCCAGACTTAGTCAGATTACCCTTGTTTACGGGATTGGTCTTGCACTTTATCTATTCACTACCATTCCCCATAACTGGTGGATTTTCCTCACCGTATTAATGATGACTGCCGCGATTGAACCTGGGCTAGTAATCCAAAAATCAATCAATCGGGGCAAGGGAACCATCCTTGGCATAATCCTTTTCATGCCACTTATTTATTTACTCCAGCTAAATTACCGAATGATTCCATTAACCTTTATTCTGCTAGCTTGTTTACTTATGGTGCCAAACCAGCGCCGCTACGATTTGACAGTAATATTTATGACTATGATGGTATTTATATTAAATGCCTATAACTATACTAGCATTCTAATTGAAACCCCATTTCAGACTTCGATTAATCGCGTAATCTGTACTATTATTGGGATAGTTGTATGTATTGGTGGTGATTACTTTTTATTTAGGAGATTTAATTACTCACGTAAACTATATTTTTTATTACAACGAGAACTATGCACGACACTTGAAGAAAAAGTTGAACGGATGCTTAATTCTGAAATGCTCGGCTTAAATGCATATCTGGTTGTAGAAGATTTACGAAACACCCTTAATGGTAAATTCTCCGAGATAGTTACTAGTGCGACCAGTCTAAATTATGACCTGCGCTCGGATGAGATTCTCAAATATAAAATCCAGCATTTTGATCAAATTATGTGGCAAATGCGGCGACAAATCTATGCAGTTTATTACTGCAAATTTGTCAGAAAAGATATAGAAGCTACTAATCATCATTATCAAAAATTTGAAAAATTGATTAATATAGCTAAGACTAACTTTATTAGTTATAACAATATTTAATCCTAAAAATAGTAGTTAAACCTATTTTTAATAAGGGTAAGATAAGCTAATGAATAATGATAAAGAATTTCTTGACAAGGTTGTTATTCCTTACTTTTCTGGGTTTATTCATCAAAATATTGATACTGGGTTATTCACACCGGATGGAGTGGTGATTGCAGCGTCAGTTAAAGGTGCTAATAACTATGGGGTTGATCATAAAGAGCTAGTTGGAATGTCATACCATACAATGAACTTGGAGTTCATTGCTAAAATCTGTGAAAGCTCAGAGATAGAAGATTTAATGGGTATTGCGAATTTATTTAAAAAAATTGGTAAATTAAATCAAATTATTTCGCAGGAAAGAAAAGTGATAAATTACATTGATGTAATTCCATATAAAAATCATTATTCCGCTACAATAGTCACCCACTTACCAATTATTAATCCGATCACTGACAATGTAGTAGCTACTCAAGCAATTGGAAATAATTTTTATCTCTATGGGATTGTTGATTATATTAATAATATTCGTAAAGAGCAAAATCTAATTCCCTTAAAACCTTTTGTTGAAAATATCAATTTATCACAACGCCAACATGAAGTGTTATTTCTGCTAACAGTTGGTTTAAGTCAAATAGAAATCGCCAAAGTATTAGGTATTACTAGGGGAACTGTTTCTTCAATAATTACTCATCAATTATCCAACAAATTGGGACTAGTTAATGTAGATACCCGAAAACTGATAGAATTAGCATGTAATATGGGGTTAGATAAATACATCCCACCAAGCCTATATAGACCAAGAGTTATTATTTTGGATAATGAAATTGAACTGAAGTATTTCTCTAAAAATTAACTTACTACATGACAGAAATTAATTTACTTACATGTAGTAAGATTAATAATTCATATTATTGGAGAACACAGTAGATAGAGTATTGAACCTGTCCACAATTACGTGAGCTACCAGACCAAGTTTGGACACCAGTACTTGATGGATTACCATAATGACCTTCTACTGAAAAATTATTGCCTACTGTCCAGTTATCACAAGCATAGTTATCTATTAGAGTAATTGTTTGAATAGTCCAGTCGGCAGTAAACCCTGTCCATGCCTCAGTTTGAAAACTGATATTATTAGTCCAGCTACCATTACTGGATGGCAACTTAGCCTCCGCAGTACTTGTAGTTATAAGCGTCGTTCCATCAGTTCGATAGTAATTCGTATCAGGATATAAAACCCAATTTGTTCCTGGGAAGCGTTGCTGATGATCCCACTCTAAACACTCAAAAAAATGATTTTTACAGACATCATTTGCCCCGAGTAGAGCTTTGTATTGATAATCTGCATTACCTTTGTTCGGGTTATTATCATCATCCATACATTTATCATCAGCACCGGAAAGCCCACCCAGATTACCATTCCAAGCACCACTGGTTACAAATATACGGGAAGCCGAATTAAATGTAGTAATAACTTCATCAGTATCTGTACCCAGCTTATTTCCATATGTATCAGAAATCATCGTTGAATCAACTATTAATTTATATGTTCCTCCCCTTAAATTAGAGGAAGGTTTAAAGGTATAAGTTTTATCCCCATTTGACTTACTGATATATCCAATAGGTACAGGAGTACCATCAGCTTTCTGAAGTTGAACAGCTCCTGCTGCAACAATAGAATTTTCTACGATAGCTTCACTAAAGGTAAGGGATATATTAGGAAACCCACCCACACTATTGCTACCGGAGAGTCCATTAGCTGGTGAAAAAGATACTAAAGTTGGTGCAGTAAAATCACCAGTAGTAAACTGAGTTGCTGTGTAAGCAGCATTTGCCCCCAGATTTTGCCCATTACGGTCTTGTAGCTGTGTCTGGTTTAATACTATTTTATATCCGGTTAGATCCGTTAACGGTGATGCACCCGGAAAAGTAAGGATAGCTTGCTGAGTTAAATAGTCATAGCTTACATCCACCGAGATAATACTGTTATCCGATGCCTTTTGCAATTTGATATTTGTATTATTTATCGTTGTTTCATCCATTGCATTACTAAAAGTGATTGTCATTGCCGGAGCTAGAGAAACCAAAGTTGTATTATTAGCTGGCTGGACTGCGATGATTGTTGTAGTTGCATAAACTCCAGATGTAAAAGTACTAACTGTTGTTTCACCACTACCTAATGGGTTATGTTGCGGTGAAGCATCGCAGATCTGTGCTTCATTAAGGACCAGTTTATATTCCGTATTATTCTCTAATATCCCATTTGCCAAAACAAAAGTTACACTCTGGTTATTATTGCTTGGACCAGTTGGTGTCTGTCTTAATGGAATATTACTATTATCTGAAACTTTATATAGTTTTATATTATCAGAATTTAGTGTCTGTGGATCCATAGGCTCATTGAAATTTATAGAAATTGGGGTACTAACATTAACACTAATATCGCCATCTACAGGGATAGTTGAAGTTATTTGGGGTAAAATTACATCCATGACTGTAACCATAGAACGTAAACTTACATAACTATAGTTTTTCACGTCATAACTGCCTTTAATTAGCAGATAAACATAACCAGAATCCTGCACTGAGCCAATGCTAGTTAATTCTACAGAAATATTACAACTCGCCAACGGTAATAATTCAGCACCACAATTATTTGACACAATAGCTACACTAGTACCTGGCAAAGAAAAATAAGACCGGATAATGGAGTCGGTAAAAGTAAATGGCGCGGCACCAATATTAGTAACCGTAAAGCTGAGAGGTTCAATTGTTTGAGTCTTCAAAGTAACCATACTTTGCTCAGGAATAATGGTAAGTACTGGTTCCACATTAGAAGCATAATAAGTAACTGGCTGGCTTTTAGTCATTGTCCCATTATACATATCGGTATATTGTATATTAATATTGGTTGAACTACTACTAACCGGATTAACATGATAAACTTTGATGTAACACACTTCGCCCACATCAAGGTGCTGTCC
>WBZO01004681.1_pt1 | contig 14546 bp, 11 predicted proteins | sample 5204261 | NCBI WGS metagenome assembly WBZO01 (sample SAMN12412400, study PRJNA552823) | activated sludge metagenome | isolation source: activated sludge from anammox sidestream of wastewater treatment plant... | place: USA: North Carolina | collected 2017-09
TTCACTAGTCGTGTCAATTCAATAGCGTGTTCTAGGCTATCATTAACATCCTTTAACATTACGTACTCAAAAGTTACATAATCTTTAGGTGATTTATCAAGATAACGCTTGCAGGCTAAGAGTAATTCACTAATCGGATATTTTTTATTTAAGGGAATAATCCGATCACGAACCTCATCATTTGAGGCGTGTAGGCTTATCGCAAGGGATACGGGACAATCATCACCCAAACGGTCAAGTCCAGGAACCATGCCACTAGTGGAAAGAGTTAGCTTTCGTTTTGACAGATTGTAGGCATTATCATCAAGCATAATTTTCATGGCATCAATCACATTATCATAATTAGCCAATGGTTCACCCATACCCATCATAACTACGTTTGTAATTAACTTTTCACCTTTTGGATCATGCCCCAATCTTTTATTAGCCCACCATAACTGACCCGCAATTTCCCCTGCTGTCAAGTTACGATTAAACCCCTGTCTAGCCGTTGAACAGAACTGACACTCCAAAGCACAACCAACCTGTGAAGAAACACATAAAGTCCCGCGATCATCTTCCGGAATAAATACGGTTTCAATTTTATTTCCATTCCCAACTTCAAGCGCCCATTTTCGAGTACCATCAGAGGAAATCCCCTCAGATACTAGCTTAGGCACTTCAATCACTGCAATTTCCTCCAGCTTGGCTCGCAAAGATTTTGCAATATCGGTCATTTCTGCAAAAGTTTCCGCACCATAAATATGTAGCCAGCGAAAAACTTGTCTAGCGCGAAATTTCTTCTCATCGATACTGAGAAAGTACTCTTCAAGTTTTGGTAAAGTAAAGTTTAATAGATTAGTCTTCATGGTTATATTCGTAAAGCTTAAGAGAATAATTAAATAAGGTAATATTATAGCTTATATGAGGAACTTATTCAAAAATCCAAGCTAGGGTGAAAATAAAACATAAAAATCGTGGCAAATATTGCCACGATTTTTAAAGAATAACAGCAAATTCTATTGATATCTATCTAGTGCGTGGGCAAATCTCAGTTGCAGAGAAAAAATAGGCTATTTCAATAGCTGCATTTTCAGCACTATCTGAACCATGTACGGCATTTTCATCAATAGACTGGGCAAAGTCAGCACGAATAGTACCTGCAGCAGCTTCTTTAGGATTTGTTGCACCCATAATTTCACGATTTTTAGCTACGGCATTTTCACCTTCAAGTACCTGTATCATTACTGGACCTGAAGTCATAAATGAAACCAAATCTTTAAAAAATGGACGTTCTTTATGAACCGCGTAGAAACCCTCGGCTTCTTTTTGAGAAAGGTGTTTCATTTTTGCTGCAATTACCTTTAGTCCAGCATCTTCAAAACGAGAATAGATTTTACCAATAACATTTTTACCAACCGCATCCGGCTTAACAATTGAAATAGTCCGTTCCATTGCCATTACATAATACCTTTGAATATTTAAAGCCCGAATTATAGCATAATTTAACCCAAATTTTAGGATTTTAGCAAAGTCTATCAAAGCCGCTTGCTGGAAATTTTAGCGACAGTAAGGATATGCTCTTTAAGATTACAAAAGGAGATATAATTACTGCTGGCAGCAATATAAACAATTAATTTTTATAGTCATAAGGATCTAATGTGTTCACTGGTAACCATCTGAATTTATTACAATCTGATCTAGGTCAGAAAAAAGTACTGGTAGTTGGAGATGTTATGCTAGATCGTTACTGGTTTGGTGATGTTAATCGCATTTCACCAGAAGCACCAGTACCCATTGCCAAAATAAATAAAATCGAAGATCGACCAGGTGGCGCAGCCAATGTAGCGCGTAATATCGCTAGTCTTGGTGGGAATGTTACTCTTTTATCAGTTGTTGGTGTCGATGAACCATCAATTGCCCTAGAAAAATTACTAGCCAAAGAGAACGTAACAACTATCCTAAAGCAAGATGAATCAATTAATACCATCGTAAAATTAAGAGTTCTTGCGAGAAACCAGCAGCTAATCCGCATTGATTTTGAAGAAAAACCATCTCACGAAATTTTATCCGAAGTTCTCGATACCTATTCAGAAATTATCCAGAATTATGAGGTTATTATCTTATCTGATTATGGCAAAGGCGGATTAAGCCATACCTTAAAGATGATTGAAATAGCCAAACAACAAAATAAGCAGGTTTTAATCGATCCTAAAGGCAGTGATTATGAGAAGTATGCTAACTCTACAATCTTAACTCCAAATAGAAGTGAATTAAAGGATGCCGTTGGTGATTGGCAAACTGAAGAAGAGTTAATCCAAAAAGCAAATCAGCTCCGTAAGAATCTAAGCTTAAAGCACTTGTTACTCACTCGCAGCGAGGAAGGTATGACCTTATTTACTGGAGACACTGCACATAACTATCCAACTTTTGCCAAAGAAGTATATGATGTATCTGGTGCTGGCGATACTGTAATTGCAACATTAGGGCTTATGCTGGCTAACGATGTTGATATAACTGATGCAGTTAAGATAGCTAATTTTGCGGCGGGTATCGTAGTTGGTAAATTGGGCACGGCAACTGTTACCAAAAATGAAATAGTCCGTGAATTACAATTACATTTAAAAAACCAATAATCAAGACTATGCAAAAATTAAAAACTGACCACAAAACTCCAGTTAAAGAACAAAAATATGAAATTCGCGAGGGACAGTCACATGAACTATTGAAAGAATTACACATTCTAACCCGCGATGGCAAAATGAATCAGGATAGCCGCCGTAAATTAAAGCAGGTTTACCACTTATTCCAGTTCATAGAAAAACTACTTAATGAGCTAAAGTCGCGCAAAAATTCTATAAACCTTGTTGATCATGGCGCAGGAAAGTCATATCTCGGGTTTATCTTATACGATTTATATTTTAAAAACCTTAAAGACAATTCGCAAATTTTTGGAATCGAAACTCGAGCAGAATTAGTTACAAAAACAGAAGAACTAGCTACCAGACTAGGTTTCACAGGAATGAAATTCCTTAATTTGTCAGTTGCAGACTCAGCCAGTAGTAACCTACTGCCAGAAAAAATTGATATTGTAACCGCACTCCATGCTTGTAACACCGCAACTGATGATGCGATTAACTTTGCACTACAAAAACAGGCAGAGTACATAGTACTGGTCCCTTGCTGTCAGGCAGAAGTTGCAGCAGCTTTACGCAAAGTAAAAGCTAAATCTCTTGCTAATCCTGAATTATATAATTTATGGGTACATCCGATACATGCTCGTGAATTTGGTAGCCACCTGACAAATGTATTACGTTGCCTGCAACTTGAAGCGCATGGCTATAAAGTAACTGCAACCGAACTAATTGGTTGGGAACACTCAATGAAAAATGAATTAATCATTGCCGAATATAAAGGTAAGCCAAAACCAGAGGCTAAAGAACAATTAAAACGGATAATTGCTGATTTTGGCTTAAACTCACTTTCTGATAGATTTCATTGCGGGTAACTCGAATTAATCATCAACTACTAAATTATCTAATTTTTTCCGGATTTATGCTTTTTTGTCGGATGTTTCTTTTTAGATTTACTTTTCTTACTACTATGCTTATGTGATGATTTTTTAGTATTTTTCTTGCTTACTTTGCTATGCTGAGGCGTTTTAGTATTCGCTACTTTTTGTGAAGAGCCTGATGGTTTAACCATAATAACTTTTGGCGTACCCTCTATATTATCAGCACTATTTGCTGGAGCTGCCACCGCTACTCCTACACCTAAAAGTAAAATCATACCAAGTCTTAATTTCATCGTTTTCCTTTCCATTCGATCATTAGTTAAATAAATTACAATCAATCTGCTTTATCAATAGATCTTCAAATTCATCACGCTTTCTTATCTGATAGTATTTATCCTGATAAACCATTACTTCTGCTGGACGACAACGGGAATTAAAATTACTACTCATTTCAAAACCATAGGCACCAGCATTATGAAAAATAAGATAATCTCCTTCATGTACCTCGGTAATCTTGCGATCCCAAGCGAATGTATCAGTTTCACATAAATTGCCAACAACGGTATAAATACGCTCTGCCCCATCAGGATTAGAAATATTAGTTATTTTATGATAAGAGTCATAGAACATCGGGCGAATTAAGTGATTAAATCCGCTATCTACTCCAATAAAAGTAGTAGCCGTAGTTTGTTTGATAACATTAGCTTTTACTACAAAATACCCAGCTTCACTAACTAAAAACTTCCCAGGTTCAAACCAAATCTCAAACTCACGCTTTTCTTCTTTCTCAAACTGGGAAAAAGCCTCATCAATGCGATTTGCCAATACGTCAAGATCAGTCGTGTAATCACCATCTTGATAAGGAACCTTAAATCCACTACCCAAATCAAGAAATTTTAGCTCAGGAAATTCATGAGCTATGTTAAGTAATATTTCCAGACTACGAATAAATACATCAATATCTTTAATTTCGCTACCAGTATGCATGTGTAAACCATGAACTGTAAGCCCAGTTGACTTAACTACGCGCTGGATGTGCCGCAATTGATGAATACTTATTCCAAATTTACTATCCACATGACCTGTTGATATTTTAAAATTACCACCAGCCATGATATGTGGATTAATCCTGATACATACTGGATAACTTCCACCAAACCTATTACCAAACTGTTCAAGAATTGAAATATTATCAATATTAATGTTTACATTTAGCTCTTTACATGCCTCAACCTCTGCAAAATCAATGCAGTTTGGTGTGAAAATTATCTGCTCCGGACTAAAGCCAGCAAGTAAGCCAATTTTTACTTCATTAAGACTAACACAATCTAATCCCGCTCCTAGACTACGCATAAGTTTAAGAACATTAATATTGGTTAATGCCTTACACGCGTAGAAAAATCTAGTCTTTCGTTTTGCAAAAGCATTGGCTAGTTTACTATACTGCTCAATTATTTTCTCAGCATGGTAGATATATAATGGAGTGCCATAAGTTTCTGCAATTTCAATAATCTTGCTATACTCAAGAGGCATTTTATAATTCCTTTGCTTAAATTCACAGACGCTATTTTAGCTAATTTTGATTATGTCTGCTAATTAACTATTAGAAAATGGCGATTTATTTAATATGCCTCGCGATGACTTAGGAAAGAAATCTTACATTAATGGTTAATTCTAGGAAAGCTCTAAATTGTGCAGCGCATTAATTAAAGCTGCTTATCTAAACGAAAAAACATTTAAAATAGATGGCTCAAATATAAAATAAAATACTTACAGGGGAAGCTTTTCATGGCAATTCAAACTAAAAAGAAATCCAATCTTGGGCGTTATATTGTAATAGCCCTGATTGCCGGTATTGTAGTTGGACAACTAGTCCATATGGGGGTTGGGAATCCCGAGAGAATCAAGGAAATTGCCAGTAAACTTGATATTGTATCAAGTATGTTTTTACGCATGCTGAAAATGATTATTGCACCACTAGTATTTACTACTCTGGTTGCTGGAATTGCTAAAATGGGCGATAGTAAGTCGCTTGGTCGCCTATTTTTTAAATCAATGTTTATTTTTATCACTGGCGGATTTATTGCATTACTTTTAGGTATTGTCCTTATTGAAGTATTTAAACCTGGTGTTGCTTTACATGATGTTCTAGCTTCAGGTCTTGCCAATATTCACCAGGATCCAAATTTATGCACCAACTGTCAGATGGATCTGAAAAAATTCTTGGAAGGAATTATTCCTTCATCGATGGTTCAGGGTTTTGTTGAAAACCACATTCTGCAAGTAGTAGTCGTTGCAATCTTCTTTGGCGTTGCTGGTGTAGCAATCGGCGAAGACGTTGCGCCAGTATTTGAATTTTTTGACATGGTAGCCAAAATAATATTTAAAATCACTGGCTACATCATGAATCTTGCTCCATTTGCCGTATTCAGTGCCGTAAGCAGCATGGTAATGAGTAGTGGAGTAAAGGTAATCAGTTCATATCTGATTTACCTGCTAGAGTTCTACCTTGGTCTAGCAATACTTTGGGTATTGATTATTGCCATAGGAACCATCATCGTTGGAAAACCGTTATTTAGCCTACTTCGTAATCTTTCAAGTCTATTTGTCTTATCGTTTGCTTCATCTTCTTCTGAAGTTGCACTTCCTGGCGTATTGGTTGAGCTTGAGAAATTTGGGGTATCCAGAAAAATCAGTGGATTCGTTATTCCTATGGGATACTCTTTCAATCTGCTGGCTTCAATGCTAAATTGTACTTTTGCAACCATGTTCATTATCCAACTTTATGGATATCACCCTACACTATTACAAGAAGTAACCATGCTTCTAATGCTTATGCTAACGTCAAAGGGTATTGCCGGAGTTCCGCGAGTTTCACTTGTGATCGTTGCCGCTACACTTGCTGCATTTGGTTATCCTGAAGCTGGAGTTTTAATTCTATTTCCTGTTGATGGCTTCCTTGACATGGGACGTAGTGCTACCAATGTTTTTGCAAATGCAATGGCAGCTGTTTTTGTTGATCGCTGGGAAAAAGGGCATAATCACCAGTAAATTACTACAAGTTTTTTAAGGCAGGAAACATTCCTGCCTTTTTTATTATAATTCTCTTTTATTCGCTCTTTGGCTATGCTAAAATCTGATTGAAAACACCCTGTAACCAGAAAGCATCATGTATATCCTAAAAGACTATCTTGAAAAATCAGAAATTACCGAATCATTAGATGATGAAAAATTTCTTTATCGTTATTTATGGTTAATCCATCACTCTTTTATAGATGAAATGCTTTTACTAAAAAATAACAGGTGTGAATTCATTGCCTTCACCGAGAAAATGGCGGAAGAATTTAATCTTAACCCGGAAATACTGGGAAAAACCTTTAATTCAGCAGAAAATATTTCAAATCACATAAAGGAAGAAATTTTTCAGCAGGAACAGATTTTATTAAAAACCCAAAAGCCACAAAATTCATTTTATTTTTATCGCAAAGACGATCAGGTAAATAATTACTTTGTTAGAAAAAGACCGCTTATAAATCCAGCAACTAAAAATTCAGTTGGAATAATGGTAGTAACAACCAAAATCAGACCAAATATGCAACGGCAATTTATAATGAAAGAATTTTTGGGTCTTTCACAACAGGTACTATCTTCAACAAAACCTAATCTAGGAGCGATTCAGCAACAAATTCTGTTTTGTCTTCTATTAGGAATAAATAACCGCAAGGAAATTGCTCTAACCCTAAGCAGAATAACCGCTAAAGATATATCCGAAAACCAGATAAAAAACGCATTACAATCCCTCTACAAAGAATTTGGCTGCAGCTCTTATAGTCAACTGGTTTCACTTACATTAAATGGGCAAATACCTTTTAAAATTCCGGAAAACACAATTCCTCCGGGTAATTATTTAATTCCATAATATTAATAACCAACCGCAACAAATCTGAATACTGGAGTAAAAATGCCTGATTTAATTAGCTATAGTCTAATCGGATGGATTACCGATAAAAACTTAAAAGTAATATTTGGTTCCCTAATAATCATTATATTAATAACAGCGGTTGCAATTGGGGTTGATTTTTTAATCCGTAAAACACTGCTAAATTACGTCAATCAGAGTTTGGAAAAATCACGCTATCTATTCCCGCGCCTATTTGTTGAATATCATGTACTAAATTCAGCCGCACTATTAATTTTTGGACTGGTTTTTGTTTTTGGCAGTTTTCTGCTGGTTGATAATAGTAACCCACTTTCACTAAGTATAGCAACAGTTGTACTAAAAAGCGCCAATCTTTTTAATCTTTATATACTTACATTATCTATTAACCGAATTATTTTTGCACTCCATGACTATTACCAGCAAGTTTCGAGTCGCGATGATAAATCTACTTGGCATAGCTACATTAAAATCTTTAGCTTTTTCACTTGGTTATTAGTTGCAATTCTAGCAATTGCCTATATTTTTGGACAGTCGCCAACTACGATTTTAACTGGTCTTGGAGCATTATCCGCAATTGTTCTATTAATCTTTCGTGATACTTTTCTTGGGATTGTTGCCAGCATTCAAGCAAACGCCAGTTCAATGGTCCGGGTTGGTGACTGGATAACTATAGATAAACTTGATATTGATGGAGTAATTGAAGATATTTCAATCAACATTGTTAGGATCAGGAACTCTGACAACACAATTTCAACGACTCCAACCCATAACCTTACCTCATATACGGTAAAAAACTGGGAATATATGTTTAATTCAGGAGGACGAAGATTTAAACAGGCAATTTGGCTGGCAGTAGAAAGCATTAAATTTAATGAATCATCAACAGATACTAATCTGAGTAGTTATCGCAAATATATTAATGAATACCTGAAAAACAATCAGGCATTAAATCATGAATTTAAATATCAAATAATATTAAAAAATGTAACACCTACCGGAATCGAACTTGAAATAAGTGCTTTTACCAAAGCCACATCAAGCATTAAACATGAAGAAGTAAAAACACAAATTACAGCATATTGTCTAGCGAGTTTAGCCCAATTTCAGCTAAAACCCGCCAAGGCAGGAAATTAAATTTCACTCATATTTTTAAATACCCGGATTAATCCCGACTTGCCAGATAGTCAAGGACATTAGTACTAACAATGTTGGCTGTATTAATACAGTCATTAATTCCAACACCATGAAATGCATTTCCGGTAATAAATAATCCCAAATGAGAGGTTACACTAGTTTCAATCTTATGTACTAAATCGCAATGCCCGACTCCATATTCAGGGATCGCTTGTTCATGACGATAAATTTTTTCAAGTTGTGGAGCAAATTTTATGTCAAGAATCGTTGCATAAGACTCTCTAACAACCAGACTAATTTGCTCATCAGTATATTTTATCAAATTAGGATGCCTTGCGCCACCAAGCATCGAACGAAGTAAAATTGAATCTTCCGGTGCACGATTTGGAAAGATTGAGGAATCCCACAAAGTCCCCAAAACCGGAATTGTTTCATCTCTAGCAAGCAGATAGCCAAAACCATCCAGATTATGTTTAACTCTGGTCTTTTCATAAGAACTACAAACTACAATTAATGGCGCATATTTTATTTGCGCTAGGCTATTAGCAAGATTACTATCCAAATCAGTGAAAATCTGACTAGCACTATATGCTGGAAGCGCACTAATAACAATATCGGCAGAAATTTTATTATTTTCCTTATCAATAAGAGTATAACTACCATCCTGATTTTTAATAACGTGGCAAATTTCACCATTAAGAATATTATCTTTACCAATATGGCTAGCCAAACTATCAGTAAGAGTCTGTAAGCCATTTACAAATGAAGTAAGTTTACCGCCCGGACCAGTAGCTGAAGCAGATGTATTCTCCTCACCCTCGTTTTTACGCGCTTTCGCAATTTGGCGCATGGCTTTTATTAAACTACCGTATTGCTGCTCCAATTGATAAATACGTGGAAAACATGCCTTTAGCGACATGGTTTCGGGATTACCGGCAAAAATACCACTTGCCATCGGCGCAATTAATTTATCTAGAGCCTCCTGCCCTAATCTACGTCTAGTAAAAGCAGCCAAAGTTTCATCTTTCTTTTCCGCATATTTTTTGATAAATGGTTCTGCCAAAATTCTGAATCTACCAGTTATACTTAGTAAACCACTAAGAAAAAATTTCAAAGGATTCTCGGCTAATTGATAAAGTTTTCCATTAGAATAAACGAATCTTTTCCGGGCACTCTCATTACTTACTAAAAGCTTATCTTCAATACCCAACTCTTTACATAACTGCAAAGTTAAAGGTTTATTATCAAGAAATCCATTTGGACCCCATTCATGAAGAAACCCTTTATCGACTATTGATTTAACTTTACCACCAGTAGTAGCCTCTTTCTCAATAACTTTCACCTCAGCATTGATTCCTGCGGCGGTAATTTTCTGCTGGAGATAGTAAGCGGTTGTTAACCCTGATATTCCACCACCAATTATAACTATTTTCATAATTAACCTTATTTACGAATTGTATTATTTATTAATCTCGATATTTTGCCAGCCAGCTGGAACATTTACACCATCTTTTTGCCATTTAGCCTTGATGATGTCACGAACAGGTAAATTTGTGTTAGAAATATCTATTGCTGAGCTAAAATTAAAGCCATCACCACCATTAAGGAGAAAATCGATAGTGGCAACGCTATAGCTAGCATCCTTATTTAGAGGAGCCCCATTTACAAATACTTGCATTATTTTACCATCTTTAGCCACAATGACTTTAGCTCCAGCAAAAACCGCTAATTGTGTCTGACCTTGTGGTAAGCTATGTTCAATTAACTTTAATAGTTCTTTCCCGGAAATATTAAGTGTAACTAGCGTATTATCAAAAGGTAGCGTTTCATAAAGCATGCTATAATTTATCACACCCGCAGGAAGACTACGTCTTATACCATAAGTATTTTGTATCCCAATTTGAGTTTTTGCGTATTTACGCATTTCATCAGCAATAGTATAGGTAAGATTAATATTGTAGAAACCATTACTAGGCTGATTAGACAAATCCACTTTAGAATTAGTAATAATCTGATTCAGAGTTGCCTCATTTTCTTTATAATATTTAGCAATAATCTGATTCACGACTGGATCATCGGCAACATTTTTAGTCGCCGTTGAAAGGTTAATTAGCTCTGGGGTAACTTTACATTCTGAAGTAGTATGACAATCATAATGGAGTACACCAAGATCAATTCCTTGACTAACTCCCTGCACTACCGCGACCCCATTAAGGAACCCCGATACTGCCTGATGACTATGCCCAGATAAAATCGCACTGATACCCTTTACCTTCTTACTGACATAGCTAATTTCACTTGTCCCAAGTTTCTGATTTTTGTTATATGCAATCTTATTTCCTGATTCCATCTGGCTTGGAATATGGGTTAATAAAATTATGGTATCTGGTTTACCATACGGATTTGCCTTTGAATTTAAAAAATTTACCCATGGATTCGCTGCCAATGCTGGGTTTGTAAACTCTAAGTTAGAGATATTTTTAGTTGCGGTAGTATCTGGTGTTTCCAAAGTTGCCAACCCAATGAAAGCAACCTTGCGCCCATTTTTCAAGGTTTTTTCAGCATATGGAGCGGCAGGAGCAAATATTGATTTAGTATTAGACTCAATTATATTCGCCGCCAGATATTTAAAACTAGCACTACTCTCCCAATAAGTAAAAGCCGACTGCCCATAATCAAAATCGTGATTACCAATAGCGGAGTAGCTCACACCAATATGATTAAAAAACTCATTAGCTACCGCTCCACGTGATAAGTTGGAAATAGCAGTCCCCTGATAATTATCTCCACCAAGAACAATAATTGTATTCGGATGCGACTCTTGATACTCTTTTAAAAAAGTACTAATCTTGGCTGCTCCAGGCTTATTTTTTAATGGCTGCATCTGCCCATGAAAATCATTTAGAAGTAAGACCGTAATATCATCATCCGCATAACTGAAACCGTTAAGTAGTACTACAAAAGTAATCCCAAGTATTTTTTTAAACAACATAACCACCCTTTAAATTATTTTTTCGCAAGTAATGACTGCCCATCAGTATAAGATAGCTTATTAATTAATAACTGACTAAGAATATTAATTATTGCCAAGCCCCAGAAAGTAAAATGAAAGGCTTCAATACTAAAAGCAGTATTCATCATTTGATTGAATAAATGTAACATGCCAGCAGCAACAATTACCCCGAGTGAGGTTCCTAATTGCTGCCAAGTTGCAGCAAGACTTACCGCAGCACCATAATCAACACTCTCAACTTCGGTATAATAAAGTATATTCAAGCTCATAAACTGGGCAGATGCAAATACACCATTTAAAAATAGTACCAGATAAAGAAACCAGCCAATATGCCCGATCACCCCCAGCAGCGCAAGAGCTATTACACTACCCAGATTGGCATAAGTGAGTGTTCGGCGAAACCCATAGGCTTCAAGAGTTCTTCTGACAATATTGCGTGAAGCCAAGACTCCAAATGACATAAAAATCAGAATTGCACCAGCATCAAGTGCATTCAGATGAAAAGTTAGTTCAAGAAAAATCGCTAGGATGAAAGCCCTACCACCCAAAGCAGCGCGAACAATAATTGTCGAAAAAAATGAAATATTGAATGTTCTTAGTCTGAATAAGCGATATCTGATAACCGGATAGCGCGAACTACGCTCAATGAAAAAGTAAATAACACCAGATAATAAAGCAATCGCCAAAAGTTTCCATTTAAAAACACTCTCCACCTCTGGCATAAGAAATAAATCTAGCCAGAATGAAGCACAGGCAATAAAAATGGCAAGAAAAATGTAGCCAAATAAATTAAATTTCTGCTGCTTTTCCCGATAATTATTAATATATTTAATGGTGGCATAAAAAGCCATTATCCCCAGTGGAATATTTACCCAAAATATAAACCGCCAATTAAAATAGGTGACCAGATAGCCACCAATTACTGGTGCCAGCACTGGTCCTAACACTACTGGCATTCCCATTATCGTATAGGCTTTTACCATTTCTTCTTTGCTAAAGATCTTTAACATTAATAGCCTCGCTACAGGAACCATAAATGCACCAGCAACTCCCTGCAACAGCCGAAAAATAATAAGCCATTTAAGCGAGGAGGTCAAGCCACAGGCTATTGACATCAGTGTAAAGAGACTATTGGAAAAAATTAGAATATTTCTCGTTCCATAGCGATCAGAGATCCAACCACTGATTGGAATAAATACCGATAGTCCGATTAGATAACTGGTAACGGCGAGCTTCAGAGCAAATACGTTAGTACTAAATACCGACACCATCTGGGGAATTGCAACATTCAGGATATGCGCATCAATATTTTCCATCAACAGCAGCGAAGCAACTACCACTAAACCAATTATCTGAGTAGATGTATAATCACGAAACTTTAACGCCATGAAAATCACTTACCTTTTATGCAAGCATTTGTCGGTAACTCCAAAGCCATACCGGAAGGATAACCACGATAATTAACCTTGGCATTAATCGCTATATAATTGAGAAAACCTTTATTTCCACAGCCTAAGCGTCGGCTAAACTCTTCCCAATTATCAGTTTGTGGATTTGACCAGCCAGCTTCAGCAATCCCAGATAATTTTGGTAACAACATATACCATAGGTGCTCTTGCCCCGGCACTAGCTCAGTCCATAATGCACCTTCAACTCCAGCAAAGGTTTTATACTCGGCTTTTAATGGTGCTACTTGCCGACCAAGCATAAATGTCTTCCAGGTATCCACGTATGGTGTAGACCAGTATAAACCTGGCTCCATAAATCTCTGGCTATACCGAATATCAAGATAGGCATAGTCAGCAAAATCAGCAACTACAGGATATTCCTGCTCCAGAAGCTGTTTTGCCATCTCCATCCCGGATACTCCATTTTTGTTTTCAACAGGAAGCCATGCCCAGATATGCCCCACATGATCAGGTTTAATAACATTTTCACCAATCGTACCATCGTCATTCTGTACCATCTGTTGCCAACCAGAGATCCGATAGTCATCAAGATTTGCAGATAGCTTCATGAAAAACTCCTGACTAACGGCTGCCACAGAAGCAGACTCAGGATATGCACCAAGTGGTACTTCATCACCAGAAAGGCTTATTTCATGGCTGATATTATTGGCAACAAACTGTCCACTAAATAAATTTGCAACATCAGTAGTAATGCCATTAATGGTATTGGTGAAGTATTCATCTGTCCCATATTTATATACAGGTAGAACATTATCACTATACCCCCCGCTTAAATACGAAACTGGTTTTGAAAAATCATATAATTTGGGTAATGCTTTTTTAAGGCTTCTAGCATGACTTGGCATTTCAATTTCTGGAATAATTTTAATTCCCTGCAAATTGGCATAACTAATTAGATCAAGAATTGCCTGCGTAGTATATATCCCCTGATACTGGGTTGCTGCATTTTCATATTGTATTTTTTGCGTATTCGTAATATCGAATTTACCATCAATAAGATTAGACGGTCCTATTTTATAGCCTTGATATCTTATACCGGATTGTCTGGTTAATTCCGGATATTTACTTAATGCAATCCGCCATGCCTCATCATCAGCTAAATGCAAATGCAAAGTATTTAGTTTGTGCATTGCCATAACATCAATTATTTGTTTTATCTGTGTAGTTGTAAAATAATGTCTAGCAACATCAAGCATCAATCCACGATATTTATATTCTGGATAATCAATAATTTCTTGGAATGGCAAACTTTTACCATAAAAATAAAACAGTTGCAGTAGGCTTTGATAACCATAAAATAACCCGGGCGCATCAATCGCGTATAGATTAATGCCTTGAGGTTTGATTTCGAGACGATATCCCTCAGGATTGTCATTTAGCTCCTCACACTCAACCGGATGAGCATTACAATTAAAAATATTTAAACTCATTTTTGCATTATCTGAATTAGCAATACCTTCACCATGCTCAAGAGAGTTCTGTATCTGACGCAATACA
>WBZO01004683.1_pt1 | contig 14545 bp, 11 predicted proteins | sample 5204261 | NCBI WGS metagenome assembly WBZO01 (sample SAMN12412400, study PRJNA552823) | activated sludge metagenome | isolation source: activated sludge from anammox sidestream of wastewater treatment plant... | place: USA: North Carolina | collected 2017-09
GCGTGCTCCCCGAGCCGTTCCTCCAGCTCGCGTTCCTCAGCCTCCCGGTGATCCCGAGCCTGAAGCTCACGGACAAGGGGCTCATGGACGTCGACGCGTTCCGGCTGATCGACGTCCGCGCGGCCTGACGCAGCCCGCGCCCGACGCTCCGTACGAGGTACCGACCCGCGGTACTTTGTGCAGGGGAGGAAACATTTTGCACGACGGCCGAGCTCGTCTCCGCGCGGACGAGCACGGGCCTTGCGTGCGATTTTGCAGCGTAAAGTGGCCGGTCCGGTGACCGCCGGCGCGTCGCCGTACCAACTACCGTACGAGCACCGGACCGTGCTTTGCAGAAACGCCGCCGATCATGCTCGTAGGTCGCCACCTCGTCGCGGCGATCGTCGGTGGCGCGGCTCTTCTCGCCTGCAGCGACGACGATCGACCGGCAGCGAGCAACCCGGCTCCGATCCCGGCATCGACGACGACGCCGGGTGGCGACGCGGGGGTGAGCGAGGGCGGGGCGCCTTTGGCCTCGCCCGAGCCGCTCGCCGTCGCTGCGGGGAACGGTTACACGTGCGCGCTCGCGAAGCAGGGGAAGTCCGCCGGGCTCGTCTTCTGCTGGGGTGCAAACGACGCAAAGCAGCTCGGCGCCGACGGGACGGGCTTCGTGCGGCCCGCCCTGCCGCCCGACGCCCTGCCGATCCTCGCCATCGGGGCGCACGCCGCCGGCAAGACCACGTGCGCGATCGACGCGGTCTCGCATGCGTGGTGCTGGGGCGCGAACGATCGCGGCCAGAGCGGTGCACCCGCGACCGCGACCGCTCCCCCGACCCGGCTGAAGGTCGACGGCGCGACGATCAACACGAACGCGCTGTTCGTCGGCGCCCGTCACGCGTGCATGACGCGCGACGGATCCGACGGCGCCTCGATCGCGTGCTGGGGCGACAACGCGAAGTGCGAGCTCGGCGTGACCGACAACGGGGCGTGCACGCCGGACCTCCTGACGGACGCCGTCGTCGGCAACGAGCTCGGGACCGCGAAGAACCCCGTCCTCGTCGCGCCGGGACTCGATTTCACCTGCGCGCTCGGCGGAGAGGACTCGAAGGTCCGATGCTGGGGCGACAGCTCGCTCTCGCAGTGCGGGACGGCGACGGGCACCCCCGTCGTCGCCCCCTTCGAGATCGGCACCGCCACGCACCTCGCGAGCGGCTCCAGCTTCGCGTGCGCCGTCTTCGACGGGGCGGCCAAGTGCTGGGGCTCGAACGCGGGCCACGCGATCTCGGACGGCGACGAGGCGAGCGCGAGCGCCCCGGTCGACTCGTTCCCGGGCGTGAGCGCCGTATCGGTCGCTGCGGGCGCGTCCGCCGCATGCGCCGTCGATGCGACCGGCCGCGTCCACTGCCGCGGGACCATCCCGGGCGTGAAGGGCACGGCGGCGGCCCCGGTCTCGGGCGTCGAGGCGGTCACGTCGATCGCGATCGGCAACGGTCACGTCTGCGTGATCGGCAAGGCGTCCGGTACAGAGAGCGCAGGTCTGATCTGCTGGGGGGCGAACGACGCGGGACAGATCGATCCCACGCGGGCGAGCCCGCAGCCGATCACGACGCCCACCACCGTGAAGCTCCCGGCCACGCCGTGACGCGAAGGGGATCATGAAGGTAAGCAAGAACCGTCTGACGCTCCTCGTCTGTGTCGCCTTCGGCGTGAGCGCCGTCGTGCTCGCGTGTGGGTCCGAGCGGCCCGACGCTGCCGGTGACGGCAAGATCAACGTCGGCGCCCCGACGAGCTGCGAGACTCCCAACCTGGGCTGCCCCTGCGCGACCGAAGGCGCGACCGCGGCATGCGGCGAGGTCAAGCAGCAGATCGGCACGTTCGTCGAGTGCTCGATGGGCAGACGCACGTGCGTCGGCGGCAAGTGGGGCGAGTGCAACGGCGACCTCATCGTGAAGAAGACCGTGTCTTCGCTGCGCACCGCCGCGCTCCAGGAGGCAGGCGTCGCCTGCGGCTCCGCGAATCCCTGCGACCCGTACTGCTACCAGTACACCGACACGCCGGACCCGAGCGCGATCCCCGGCGACGCCGGCCTCGAGCTCGCGGACGGCGGCATCACCCTCGCGGGCGGCGGCGGGGGCGGCGGGACGTGCACCAGCCTGACGATCGCGCCCGCGACGGCCACGGTCACCATCACCGACTTCTTCCCGTTCACGACCTCGCCGGCGTTCACCCAGTTCACGCCGACCTTCGCGCCGCCCGGCTGCGTGCCGCCGGGCACCCAGCCGACGTGGACGGTCGACCGCGCGGACCTCGCGACGATCAACGTGAACGGCCAGCTCACGGTGTTCGGCGGCACCGCCGGTACCGGCATCATGAAGGTGCAGGCCTTCTTCGGCGCGCTCGTGTCGAACGCGGTCCCGGTCGATGTCATCGTGCGCGCGAAGGAGGAGAGCTCCGTCGCGCCCAACGTCGCTGCGCCCGGAGGGCAGCTCGACAAGTTCTGGAGCGATCCCGCGCACACGGTCCCGGCGCCCGGCGTCACGCCGAGCGACGTCTTCTGGCTCTACCCGTACGAGGACACGGTCTTCCCGCTCGCGCTGCCCGCCCCCGTCATCATGTACAAGATGGGCGGGAACCCGGGCAACACGGTGAAGGTCGGCCTGCGGTTCCCGTCGGGCAGCACCGTCGCGACATCGACGTTCGAGGCGTCGATCATCGTCAAGGAGAACGCCTGCACGGATGCGACGCAGTGCTGGGCAGCGGCGCCGAACAAGGATCCGCAGATCGTGATCCCGCCCGCGATGTGGCGCGCGTTCGAGCAGACGGCCCAGGGGCAGGACGCCGACATCTATCTCCAGCGCTGGGACTCGAGCCAGCTCCAGGTCGAGAACGTGCGGCGCATCCACTTCGCCCCCGGGCAGCTCAAGGGCACCGTCTGGTACAACTCGTACAGCTCGGGCCTCGTCGGCAACACCGGCGCCGTCCTCAAGATCAACCCGGGCGCCACCGCGCCGACGGTCGGCATCCAGATCGGCGGCAAGTGCGTCACGTGCCACTCGATGAACATGGACGGCACGCGCACGATCGCGAACGGGTACCGCTATCCGTCCGGCGGCGGCTTCCTCGACTCACAGCTGTTCAACACGGGCGCGCCTCCCACGGGCACGCCTCCGCTCACGCAGGTCCTCCGCAACTACAACAACGCGGGCGGCACCCCGAACCCGGGCATCCGCTTCAACTACGCGGCGCCGCGCACCGACGGCACCGTGTACCTCACGCACGGCGGCGGATCGGGCGGCGATCCGAACTGGCGCGCACCGGCGGCCGCATCGCAGTTCTGGAACCCTCAGACGATGGCGAGCATCACGGTGTCCGGCTGGCCGAACAACGTCCAGGCTGTCACCCCCCGCTTCGCGCCCGTGGGCGACAAGATCGCCTTCGGGTTCTGGGCGGGGAACAACCTCGCGCAGTCGCCGTCGGGTACGCTCGCGCCGAACGCGTCGGCGCGCACGATCGCCGTCGTCGACTTCACGTGCGCCGGATCGCCCTGCACGTCCGGCACCGTGAGCAACGCGCGGAACGTCACGCCGGGGATGACGCAGCGGCTCGGCTGGCCGACGTTCACTCCGGACGGCAACTCGGTCGTGTTCCAGCGTCAGATCGTCTCCTCGATCGGCAACCTCTCGGGCGGCTGGTCGCCGTCGCACATCAACAGCGTCGCCGGCGCGCAGGCCGATCTCTGGATCACGAACGTCCCCGCGAACAGCAGCACGGCGGCCACGCCGACCCAGATGAAGGCGGCGAACGGGCTCACGGCGGCCGGCGCGCGCTACCTTCCCGAGGTCCCGCGGGACGTGAACCCCGCGCTGCCCGCCTTCCACGTGGAGGGCCAGACCTTCGCCATCAAGCAGGCCGACAGCTGCGGGAACAACGGCACGGCGACGAACGTGAGCGACACGCGGCTCAACTACCTGCCGTCGGTCGCGCCGGTCGAGGCGGGCGGCATGCACTGGGTCGTCTTCACGTCGCGCCGCATGTACGGCAACATCGCGACCCACAACCCGTGGGATCCGGAGCCGACGACGACGTGCGACTCGGGCACGCCGCAGACGAAGAAGCTCTGGGTCGCCGCGGTCGACAAGACGTGGACGCCCGGCACCGACCCGAGCCACCCCGCCTTCTACCTCCCCGGGCAGGAGCTCGTGGCGGGCAACTCGGCGGCGTACTGGGTCAACCAGGCGTGCGGCACGGTCGGGGCGACGTGCTCGGTCGACGCGGACTGCTGCCAGACCCCGACGGCCACGAGCTGCCGCATCGACCTGCCGGCGACGAACCCGGTCACCCGCTCGTGTCAGCCTGCCTCCGCGTGCTTGCCCGCCGGCGCGACCTGCACGACGGACGCAGACTGCTGTGGAACCCCGGCGGTCCGGTGCCTCGGCACGGGCACGAAGGTCTGCGCGGCATCGGCGTCGTACTCGCCCGCGAGCTTCACGCGCGACTTCGTCGCGAGCTGCACGCCCGGCTACACGCCCGTCTGGCAGTCGTTCACGTGGCAGGCGGAGGCGAACGCGCCGGCGACCTCGATCGACTTCGCGGCGCAGACGGGCCCCTCGTTCTCGGCGCTCGGGGCGGCGGTGCCGATCGGCTCGGCGACCTCGCCGACGCTCGCGCCGTCGTGGGCGACGTCGCCGACGACCGTGGATCAGGCGCTCGAGGCCGCCGTCCCGGCGCAGACGTCGCAGGCGGTGCTGCGTGTCACGATCACGCTGAACACCGACGGCTCGGCGGCGCCGACCCTCTACGCGTGGCGTCAGTTCTACGACTGCGTCCCGAACGAGTGACGCGCTAACGCTTCTTCGCGCCCGACGTCAGCACCGCGCGGATCAACTCGGACGCCGTCTTGCGCAGGGCGGGCAGCCGGTGCTGCGGCCCGCGCTCGACCTGCACGAGCAGGAGCTCGTTGATGCCGCCGACGAGCGCCGTCGCCATCTCCGCGGTGATCGGAGCGAGCTCGGGATGCTTCCTGCGGGTCCGCGCGACGAGGTCGCGCAGCATCTCGGCGAACGCCCCGTGCACCTGGCGGCGCCGCTCGAGCGCGCGCGCGCCCGCCGCGTGGATGTCGACGAGGCACGATCGCGTCAGCGCGGGATGCGCCTCGAGCGTGGTGACGTACGCGTCGATCGCCGCATCGACCTGCGCCTGCCACGACGCCGTCGCCGCCGCCTCGAAGGACGCCGCGACCGCCGCGAGGATCGTGTTCGTCGCCATCACGTACATCGCGAGGAAGCACGCCTCCTTGTCCGCGAAGTGCTCGTAGAACGTCCGCTTCGACACCTTCGCGTGGCGCACGACGTCCGCGATCGTCGCCGTGCCGTACCCCTTCTCGGCCACCGCGGCGGCCAGCCCCTCGAACAGGCGCATGCGCTGGGAATCGACGGCCGGGGCTTGCATCTTGGTACCGGATGGTACCATACTCGCTGGTACCCGACAGTACCAAGCGGGACCCAACGAGGAGGACGCCGTGCCGAACGCAGAGAAACGCCACGTCCGCGTCGCCATCGCCGGGAGCGGCTTCGGCGGCCTCGGCACCGCCATCCGGCTGAAGCAGGACGGCGAGCACGACCTCGTGATCTTCGAGCGCGCCGGCGACGTCGGCGGCGTCTGGCGCGACAACACGTACCCGGGCTGCGCGTGCGACGTCGAGAGCCACCTCTACTCGTTCTCCTTCGCGCGCAATCCCGACTGGTCGCACCGCTACTCGCGCTGGTCCGAGATCCACGCGTACCTCCGCAAAACGGCCGAGCGCTTCGACGTGCTCCGCCACGTCCGCTTCGGTCACGAGGTCACGCGCGCCTCGTGGAGCGAGGACGCACGGCACTGGGTGATCGAGACGACGAAGGGTCGGTGGACCGCCGACGTCTTCGTCGCGGCGACGGGCGCGCTGAGCGAGCCGAAGGATCCTTCGATCCCCGGCCTCGAACGGTTCCAGGGCAAGACCTTCCACTCCGCACGCTGGGATCACGCTCACGACCTCGCCGGCGAGCGGGTCGCGGTGATCGGCACGGGCGCGTCGGCGATCCAGTTCGTGCCTCGGATCCAGCCGCGCGTGGCGAAGCTCTCGCTCTTCCAGCGCACGCCGCCGTGGATCCTGCCGCGGCGCGATCGCGCGATCACCGAGCTCGAGCGGAGGCTCATGCGCGAGCACCCCGCCCTCTCGTGGCTGGTGCGGGCGCGCATCTACGCGGTGCGCGAGCTGCTCGGCTCGATGTTCTTCGACCGCCGCCTCGCCAAGGTCGTCGAGCGCCTCGCCCTCGCCTACCTCGAGCGCAACGTCCCCGATCCGGGCCTGCGCGCCAAGATCACGCCGAGCTACACGATCGGCTGCAAGCGCGTGCTGATCTCCGACGACTATCTGCCCTCGCTCTCGCAGGCCAACGTCGAGGTCGTCACCTCGGGCATCCGCGAGGTCCGAGAGCGGTCGGTCGTGACGGCCGACGGCCGCGAGCACGAGGTCGACACCATCATCTTCGCCACGGGCTTCAAGGTGCAGGAGTATCCGTTCAGCACGCGCGTGCACGGGCGCGACGGGCGGACGATCGCCGAGACCTGGGAGGCAGCCGGCGGCATGTCCGCCCACCTCGGCACCACGATGGCCGGGTACCCGAATTTCTTCGTTCTGCAGGGCCCCAACACCGGTCTCGGGCATACTTCGGTCATCGTGATGATCGAGGCGCAGATCGAGCACGTACGTGGCGCGCTCCGTTTCATGAAGCGGAGCGGCTACGCGTCGGTCGAGCCGAAGCCCGAGGCGCAGGCGTCGTTCGTGGCCGAGGTCGATCGCAAGATGCAGGGCACCGTCTGGACCGCGGGCGGCTGCGCCAGCTGGTACCTCGACGCGCGGGGCCGCAACTCGACCTTGTGGCCCGGCTTCACGTTCACCTTCATGCGCCGCGTCGCGCGCTTCGACCCGAGGGAGTACGTCGTCGCCGGCTCCCGCGCCAACGTGCGCTCGAGGGCCGCTCACGGCCCGGCGGGCACGACGGAGCCGGCGCATGCCTGATCTGCGTCTCGACGAGCTCGTCCTCCATCACGCCGCGTCCGTGGCGTGCGCGCTGCCGGCGTCGATCCAGCGCGTGATCGTAGGCGGACCGATCGTGAAGGACGGGCAGACGCTCGATCCGGAGGTCGCGCTGCTGATGCGCCTCAGCGAGCGCACCGGGCGACAGCTCCCCCGCAACGCGTCGCCCGCGTTCGTCCGCGCGCACCAGAACAAGGGCGCACGCATCGCCGGCGGACCGAGCGATGCGACGCACGCCGTCGATCTGACGATCGAGGGCCCCGCCGGCGCTCTGCCCGCGCGTCACTACGCTTCGTCCGAGCCAAACGCGCCGCTCCTCGTCTTCCTCCACGGAGGCGGGTTCGTGTTCGGCGATCTCGACACGCACGATGCGCCCTGCCGCGTCCTCCGCCGGCACGGCGGGATGCATGTGCTCTCGGTGGCGTACCGGCTCGCGCCCGAGCACCCCTTCCCCGCGGCCGTCGAGGACGCGCGCGCCGCGCTCCGCTGGGCGCACGAGAACGCTCGAAGGCTCGGCGCCGATCCGGATCGCGTCGGCATCGGCGGCGACAGCGCAGGCGCCAACCTCTCGGCGGTCGTCGCACAGCTCGCCGCCCGCGACGGAGGACCGGGCCCCGCGTGTCAGCTCCTCGTGTACCCCGCGGTCGATCGACGCCGGCGATGGCCTTCGCTCGATCTGTTCGCCGACGGCTTCTATCTCACGCGCGAGGCGATCGCGTGGTTCCACGAGCAGTACGCCGGAGCCAAGGGCGCAGAATCGGTGCCGGACGCGTGGCTCAACCCGCTCGCCGGCGAAGACCTCCGCGGCCTCGCCCGTGCGCTGGTCGTGACCGCCGGCTTCGATCCGCTGCGCGACGAAGGCGAGGCCTACGCGACGGCGCTGCGCGAGTCGGGCAACGACGTCACCGTGCGGAGGTTCGACAGCCTCGTCCACGGCTTTCTCAACATGGTCGGCGTGAGCCGCGTCTGCCGCGAGGCGGTCGTCGAAATCGCGGGCGCGACCCGCATTCTCTTCTCCAAGGGGTCCTCATGAAATCGTTCGCAGGGAAGGTCGCCGCCATCACCGGCGCGGGCTCGGGCATGGGGCGCTCGCTCGCGATCGCGCTCGCCAAGCGCGGCTGCGAGGTCGCGCTGAGCGACGTCGACGAAGCCACGGTGGCGGAGACCGCGGGCCTCGTGAAGGGCGTGTCGAGCGTGCGCGTCACCCGGAAGCGCGTCGACGTCTCCGATCGCGACGCGGTGCAGTCTTGGGCGAGCGACGTCGTGCGCGATCACGGCCGCTGCAACCTGATCTTCAACAACGCGGGCATCTCGTACGCCGCGACCGTCTCCGGCGCGGAGTACGCCGACTTCGAGCGGATCATCGACATCAACTTCTGGGGCGTCGTCCACGGGACCAAGGCGTTCCTCCCGCATCTGCGCGCCTCGGGAGACGGTCACGTCGTCAACACATCGAGCGTCTTCGGCCTCATCGCGTTCCCCGGTCAGTGCTGCTACAACGCGGCGAAGTTCGGCGTGCGCGGGTTCACCGAGGCGCTCCGCATCGAGCTCGAGATCACCGGCGCGCCCGTGAGCGCGACGTCCGTCCACCCCGGCGGCATCAAGACGAACATCGCGCGCGCCTCGAAGTGCCATCCCAGCCTGGCAGAGCTCGGCATCGACGACATCGAGAACGCAGGCCGGCGCTTCGAGCGCGCGTTCCGCACCACCGCGGACGAGGCAGCCGAGATCATCCTGCGCGGGGTGCAGAAGAACGCGCGGCGCGTGCTCGTCGGCAACGACGCGAAGCTCATCGATCTCATGCAGCGCCTCGTCCCCGACCGCTACCACGCGTTCGTGGCGCGCTCGGCCAAGCGCGCCCTTGCGGTTCGCGGGCGTCCGGCCGAGGTCACGACGCCGCCTCGCGCGAACGGCGCACGCGACGCCGCGAGCGCGGGCGTACCGAGCTGATCGCGCACGCCGATTGCCTCCGGAGGATCCGGGGGTGATCGCATGCACCGACGCGAGTTCCTCGTCCGCACGGCCGAGAGCCTGCTCGTGCTCCCGTTCGGCACGTTCCTGGTGAGGTGCGGCGGGAGCACGGACATCGAGAGCTCTACGACCTCGACGAGCGCCACCGAGCCCGGGGAGCCGCCGGCCGCGGCCCCGCGCGTGGAGGGCGGCGACGTGATCTACACGTCGAGCCAGACGTACGTCCATGCGCACGCCTTCGCGATCGCCCAGGCCGTCCTGCTCTCGCCGCCGCCGGGCGGCGTCTCCGGGAGCTCGACGGAGATCGAGCAGCATGCGCACACGGTGACGATCACCCAAGCGGAGCTGCAGGCCGTGGCCGCGCTCCAGGCGGTGAGGGTCCGGACCGGCGATGCGCTCGGCCACAACCACGTCTTCACGATCGTGAAGGTCGCCTGAGGGTCGCTCAGGCGCCGTCGTCGAGCGCGCAATGCGTGTCGCCGCCGGCGGCGACCTCGAGGACGTCGACGCGTCCCGACCCGTCGCCGTGGCGGAGCGTGTATCGACCGCCAGGGAGCGCAGGGAGGCGACACGCGATGCGGCGCTTCGTGCACCCATCGGCGCAGGTCTCCGCGGCCTGGCACGACTGCCCGTCGAGCGAGAGCGTGACCTCGCGTCCGGCGACGGTCACGGTGCATCTCTCGACGCTCGTCGAGCACGATCCACAACGCTCCTCGACCTCGAGGACGAGGGCGGTGTTCTCGCGGGCCGAGCGCGGCACGCAGACGCGGTCGAGCGGCTGCCCGTCGTACGCGACGCAGCCGGCACCGGCGAGCCGCGCGAGCGGGATCCGCGGCGGAGGCGGATCCGACTCGCACGCGGCGAGCAGGAGACCGCCGAGGCCCACCACGACGAAAGCGACGAGAGCGCGGCGCACGGGCGGCCATCGTACGCAATCACCGTGCCCTTCACGATCGGACCGTCTACCCTCGATCCCCGAACGAGCCGTCCATGATCCTCGTGTCGCGAACCTACTGGGCCGGTATGCCATTTTGGTTCAGGCGCAAGCCGGACGACGCGGCCGTCGAGTCGCTCGTGCTCCGCACGGACGACTTCCGCCAGATCCGCGCGCTGTACTGGACGAGCGCGAGGCATACGAAGCCGAAGGTGGGGGTGATCGTGATGCACCCGCGCATCGACTTCACGCACCACTACGGGATCCCCCGGCTCCTCGCCGCAGGCATTCCGGTGCTCGCGGCGAACACCCGGCACGTCGGCAACGACACGATGGCCGAGCACGAGGAGATGGTCCTCGATCTCGCGGCGTGCGTCCGGTACCTCCGCGAGCGCCGCGGCCTCGAGCGCGTCGTGCTGTTCGGCAACTCCGGAGGCGGCTCGCTCGCCGCCTTCTACCAGGCGCAGGCGACGCTCCCCCCGGGAGAGCGCATCGCCAGGAGCCCCGGCGGCTCGCCCACGCGCTTCGACGTCGCGACGATGCCGCGCGCCGACGGGATGATGTACGTCGCTGCCCATCGCGGCCAGGGGAAGGTCCTCCTCGATGCGATCGATCCGTCGGTCGCCGACGAGCACGATCCGCTCTCCGTCGATCCGGCGCTCGACATGTACGATCCGCGGAACGGCTTCCGCGACCCGCCCGAGTGGTCCTCCTACGACCGCGTCTTCCTCGAGCGATACCGCGCGGCGCAGGTCGAGCGCGTGCGAAGGATCGACCAGGCCGCACGCGCGATCGTCGAGCGCCACGAGGAGGCGCGGCTCGCGTCGGAGGCGGAGGGCTTCGCGGGTCGGCCGGAGCCGGAGCGGCGCGACGTGCTGCGCCGCCGCGCGTGCGAGCCGGTGATGGTCGTGTACCGCACGATGGCGAACCCCACGTTCGTCGATCGCGCGATCGATCCCTCCGGCCGCGACTACGGCTCGCTCCTGAGCGAGCGGCCCGATCTGATGAACTACGCCGCGCTCGGCTTCGCGCGCACCGTCACCGCACGGGCCTGGCTCTCGACGTGGTCCGGGCTCTCGTCGAACGCGAGCCTCGTGGACAACGTCGCGCGCATCCACGAGCCGACGCTGCTCGTGCACGCCGGGCGCGATCGCGAGGTCCTGCCGAGCGACGTCGCGACGGTCGCGGAGGCGATCGCGGCCAGGGACAAGACGGTGGTGACGCTCGAGGACGCGCGTCACTACTTCGAGCCCGAGCCGGGAGAGAGGGACGCGCCGCACGTCGAGGCGCTGATGGACGTGGTCGTCTCCTGGATCGAGGAGCGGTTCGCATGAACGGCGCGGAGGCGGTGTCCATCGCGGTCGTCTTCCACTCGGCGACGGGCCGCACCCGCGCGCTCGCCGAGGCGGTGGCGAAGGGCGCACGCTCGGTAGAGGGGGCGACGGCCCGTACGCTCGACGTCGTCGAGGCGAGCACGGCCCCGGGACAGGCGACGCTCGCGGCGGCGCACGCCATCGTGCTCGGGGCGCCCACGTACATGGGCAGCGCGTCGGGCGCGTTCAAGACGTTCATGGACTCGACGAGCGCGATCTGGGCGCTGCAGGGCTGGCGCGACAAGCTCGCGGCCGGCTTCACCCACTCCGCCGCGCCGAGCGGCGACAAGCTCGGGACTCTGATGCAGCTCGCGGTGTTCGCGGCGCAGCACGGCATGATCTGGGTCGGGCTCGGGTTGCCGCCGACGTATGCCGGGCTGGATCCCGGGCACGACGACACGAACCGGCTCGGCAGCCACCTCGGCGCGATGGCCCAGTCGCGCCCGGGCGGAGGGACGTTGCCGGCGAGCGATCTCGCGACGGCCGAGCACCTCGGGAGGCGCGTCGCCCTCGCCGCGCTGCGCTGGCGCGGCGCGCGGGCGAACGCGCGATCGTCCGGCCTCCTCGATGCCCCGGAGAGGCACCCCACGACGCGCGGCTGGTCGTTCCCCTCGCCGAAGCGACCGCCGCCGCCCGAGGGGATCGCGCGGATCAACCTGAAGGAGATCGTCGCGCGTCCCGATCGGTTCGAGCACCATCTCGTGGTCTGCGCGACGGTCGACGGCGTGCGGCTCGAGGTCACCACCGCCTCCGAGCCACTGTATTTTGCACACATCAACGTGTCGGACGAGTACGCCGTCGCGCTGCCGAGCGGCGACGAGCTCGTCGACAGGTTCCCGCTCCGCACGTTCCTCACCGATCCCCGGACGGGCATGGATGTCGGTCGCTACAACCACCGCGTCGGCGACCTCGTGCTCCACCCGGAGGACCTCCTCCACTGGCCGGGGCGGCTGCGCGAGCCGTGGGAGCCGTTCGACTTCCCGCCGGGGATGCGTCGCTGCGGTCTCTCCCTCGTCTACTGCGCGGAGAAACCCACGCCGCAGACGTGGTCTCCTGTGCCCCTGCCGCCCGGCCGCGAGGGCGATGCGAAGGCGTACGTGCATCCGGCGCCGCCCATGATCCTGTCGTCGCTCCGCAGCCACCCGGGCGTGCTCGCACGCATCGGCCGCACGCAGCTGTCGCTGCTCGAGCTGCCCGAGCGCATCGAGCCGCCGTACGGAGGCTGGGTCATCGTCCTCGAGGCCGATCCGAGCGGACCGTACGCGGCGTGCGATCTGCTGCGCATCCCGAACGCAGGCTCCCTCGACGGGATCGGCATCACGCGCGCGCTGCTCCTCGCCTCGGACGAGGCCAGCCCCGGCCCGCCGCCTCCGTCGTGGACCGAGCTGCCGCCCCCGCCGTTCGCGCCGTACGAGGACGGCCCGAGCGATCTCGCGCTGCCCTTCGACGCGCACGGCGTCCACGTCGAGGAGGCGTCGCCCGCGCTCGCGACGTTCGTCGTCGACGGTCTCTCGACGGCCACGCCGCGGTACTGGCTCGCGCGCCTCCTGTTCCGCGTCGCACTGCACGGGGTGCGGCTCGGCTACGTCGAGACGTACGGCGGCGTCTTCTTCGACGACCGGACCGGCGATCTCGCGGTCGGCATCCGCAGCGACGCCGGCACGAAGAGCGTCGTCGTCCCGCGCGCCGAGGCGCTCGCGTTCGTCGAAGGTCTCTATCGCTCCGTCGCGCCCGCCGGATATCGCGAGCGACCCCTGTGACCCGCGCCATGGATCACGAGGCGAGGCGGGAGCTCGCGGCCGGGATCACCACGTTCTTCACGATGGCCTACATCGTCGTGGTGAACCCGGCGATCCTCGCGACCGAGGGTACGGGGCTGCCGTTCTCCGGCGTGATGACCGCCACCGTGCTCGTGGCGTCGTCGATGACGCTGCTCATGGGACTGTACGCGCGCCTGCCCTACGCGGTCGCGCCGGGCATGGGCATCAACGCGTTCTTCACGTTCGGGATCGTCCTCGGCATGAGGGTGCCGTGGCCCACCGCGCTCGGCATGGTCTTCTGGGCGGGCGTCGTCTTCCTGCTCGTGTCGGTGACGGGCCTCCGCGTCGCCGTCGCGCGCGCGATCCCGAAGGGCCTCCGCGCCGCCACCGCGGTCGGCATCGGGCTCTTCCTCACGTTCATCGGGCTGAAGGGCGCGGGGGTCATCGCCGCCGATCCCGTCACCTTCGTGAAGCTCGGGCACCTCGACGCCCGCGCGCTCCTCGGGCTCGGGGGCGTCGGGCTCGCCGTCGCCCTGCTCCGCCGCAAGAGCCCGCTCGCGTTCATCGCGGCGATCGTGGCGGTCACCGCCGTCTCGATCCCGCTCGGCCTCGCGAAGCTCCCGGCGCGCGTCGTGAGCGCGCCCGACTTCTCGCTCGTGGGCAAGCTCGACGTGCTCGGCGCGCTCCGGCCCTCGCTCGTCCCCGCCATCATCGCCATCCTCCTCACCGATCTCTTCGACTCGATCTCCACGTTCATCGGCGTGTCGCAGGCGTCGGGCCTCGTCGACGAGCACGGCGAGCCGCTGCGCCTGCGCGAGGGGCTCCTCGTCGATGCGCTCGCGACGCTCGGTGCCGGCCTCGTGGGCTCGTCTTCCGGAACCGCGTACATCGAGAGCTCCGCGGGCGTCGAGGTCGGCGGGCGCACGGGCAGGACGAGCGTGGTCACCGCGCTCTGCTTCCTCCCACTCCTGTTCCTCGGTCCGCTCGCAGAGGTGGTCCCGGCGCACGCCACGGCGCCGGTGCTGGTCATCGTGGGGGCGCTGATGTTCCGGAGCGTCGCCGCGATCGAGATGACGCGCCTCGAGGACGCGGTCCCCGCCTACCTCACCATCGTGCTCATCCCGCTGACGTTCTCGATCACGCAGGGCATCCTGTGGGGCTTCGTCAGCCACGCGGTCCTCTATGCGATGGCGGGGCGCGCGAGAGAAGTGAGACCGGGCACCTGGGCGCTTTCCGGCATCGCGATCGCGCTCCTGGTCGTCGAGCGGCTGAAGTGAACGCAGCTGAGCCGTGACGCAACGTGCCGTAGCGGGTGGTGTCCTACAGTCAGGCGCTCGCGCTCCTCGACCGCTGCTCCCTTGACCGAGCACGAGCTTGAGCGGATCCTCTTCGCCGCTTGGGTTCGAGCTGGATGCTCCGGGCGGCCGCGTCCCCGGAGCGGTTCCTCGGTCGC
>WBZO01004685.1_pt1 | contig 14541 bp, 16 predicted proteins | sample 5204261 | NCBI WGS metagenome assembly WBZO01 (sample SAMN12412400, study PRJNA552823) | activated sludge metagenome | isolation source: activated sludge from anammox sidestream of wastewater treatment plant... | place: USA: North Carolina | collected 2017-09
GCTCGATCCCCTCGACCTCGACCGCGATGTGATGGATGCCGGGCCCGCGCTTGGCGAGGAACTTCTCGAGTCCCTCGTTCCCCTTCGGGGAGATGAGCTCGATGCTCGTCTCGCCGCCATCACCCCCAGGCATGCCGAGGAGGACGGCCTCCGTCTTCTGCGACTCCACGACCTCGCGGACGGTGGGCTCGAGGCCGAGGACCTCCTTGTACTTTGCACAGGCAGCGTCGACGTCGTCCACGCAGACGGCCACGTGGTCGATCTTCTTGATTCGCAGCATCGCTAGGCGACCATAGCCCGTGGTAGGCTCGCGCGCCATGAAGCGGACCGTCGCGTTCTTCTCGTTCGCCGCTGCCGGCCTCGTGCTGGCCCAGACCGCATGCAGCTCGTCGCTCGCGCAGCCGTTCGAGCAGAAGAAGCAGGAACCGATCACCATCTTCCGGCTCCAGAACTTCGAGCCGCCTCAGCAGCAGGCGGGCGCGGCGGCCCCGAGCCCGATCCAGATCCCGCCGCAGATCCAGCAGTGGCTGAGCGGCGCCGCGCAGGCGCTCCCGCCCGGCCTCATCCCCCCGGGCCTCCTCCCCGGCGGCACCCCGGCGCAGAGCGCGCAGAACGTCCCGCGCTTCTACAACTTCCGCATCCTCGGCTCGATGTCGGTGACCGACAAGAAGATGCGCGAGGAGATCCTCGACCTCTTCGGCAAGGAGTCGAACTTCCAGACGCCGAAGCAGTCGTGCATGTACGCCGAGTTCGGCTTCCAGATCGGCCAGCCGCCTCCTCCGGGCGTGCAGGGCGCGCCGACGACCGCGCTTCCGGCCGACATCCTCGTGTCGCTCTCGTGCGACCAGGTCCAGATGTTCAACTACGGCTGGCCCTACGGATCGAAGGTCGGTCTCGGTCCCGACACGTCGAAGAAGATCATCGCCATCGTCCAGAAGGCGTTCGGCGGCTGATCCGCCGCGGGGGACGACGCAGTCATGGCGGGCGGGTCGCTCCGTTCGTATCAACCGAACCCGGCGCTGGCGTGGATCTACCAGCGCTTCTTCGAGCACATCGAGGTCGACCAGACATGGGCCGATCAGGTGCTCGCGGCGGATGCGCGCGGGACGGTGGTCTACGTCCTGCGCAACCTCTCGTTCGTCGACTTCCTCGCGCTCGACTACCTGACCAAGAAGCTCGCGCTTCCGCAGGTGCGGTTCGCGAACGACATGGGCCTATGGGTGCTCGAGCCGATGGGGCGCGGCTGGCTCGACACGCTCCGCCGTCGAACCGAGGCCGACGAGGTCGGCCGCCTGCGCCGCGCGATCGACGAGGGCTCGTCGGCCGCGCTCTTCCTCAAGCGGCCGCCGAACCTCCTCGAGCCGCCGCCGGTCGTGCGCCGTCGCGGCGGCGCGGGGCGTCCCATCCCGTCGCGCGGCAAGACCGAGGGCGACGCCTATCTCCGCTCCGTGATCGAGGCGCAGCGCGCGCGCTCCTCGCCGATCCTGCTCGTCCCTCAGGTCTTCGTCTGGACGCGCAGCCCCGACGAGCAGAAGCACAACGTCGTCGATGCGCTGTTCGGCCCGCGCGAGTGGCCGGGCAAGATCCGCACGGTGGTGCAGTTCCTGATGAACTACCGCCACGTGACGCTGCGCGCGGGAGAGCCGGTCGACGTCAAGGCGTTCCTCGAGCACGAGACCCGCGAGAACGGCGGCGTGGCCCCGCCGGACGACGTGCTCGTGCGCCGGCTCACCTACGCGCTGCTCCGCCGCCTCGAGCGCGAGCGACGCGCGGTCACCGGGCCGGCGAAGAAGCCTGCCGATCGCCTGCGCGACCAGGTGCTCCGCAGCCCGCGCCTGCAGAAGATCATCCGCGACATGGCCGGAGAGGGCGAGACCGAGCGCCGCGTGCTCTCGTACCGCGCGCTCGCGATGCTGCGCGAGCTCGAGGCGCAGGTCGATCCCAACGCGATCCGCGCGCTCGACGCCGCGTTCGACGCGACGGTCGCGCGCATGTACTCGGGCTTCGAGATCGATCAGGAGGGGCTCGCGCGCCTTCGCGAGGCGGCGAAGGACGGGACCTTGATCCTGCTCCCGAGCCACAAGTCGCACGTCGACTACATCGTGCTGACGTGGATCTTCTTCCACGCGAACCTGCCGGTGCCCCTCGTCGCCGCGGGAGACAACCTCTCGTTCTTCCCGCTCGGCCCGATCCTCCGGCGCGCGGGCGCGTTCTTCATCCGCCGCAGCTTCAAGGGCGACCGGCTCTACGGCGCGGTGGTCGACGCGTACATGCGCCGGCTCCTCAAGGACGGCTGGCCCCTCGAGTTCTTCCTCGAGGGCGGCCGCTCGCGCACCGGCAAGCTGCTCCCGCCGAAGCTCGGGCTCCTGTCGATCGTCGTCGACGCGGTGCTCGGCGCCGCCGAGGGATCCGAGGGGCAGCCCGGGCGGAACGTGTACTTCTGCCCGATCTCGATCGGCTACGAGCGCATCGTCGAGGAGCGCGCGTACGTGCGCGAGCTGACCGGAGGAGAGAAGCAGAAGGAGGACGTGCGCGGGCTGCTCGGCGCGGCGGAGACCGCGCTCGGACGCTACGGCAAGCTGAACGTGCAGTTCGGCGAGCTGCTCACGCTCGACGGCGTCCTCGCCGAGCTCGGCAACACGGGCAAGGGCCTGACGCCCGCGCGCCGTCGCGCGCTCGTCGCGCGGCTCGCCTACCGCGTGATGAACGAGATCAACCGCGTGACGGCGGTGACGCCGAGCGCGCTCGTCGCCGCGGCGCTGCTCACGCACGGCAAGCGAGGCATCTCGCACCCGGAGCTCATCGCGAGCTGCGAGCGCCTCGCGCGCATGCTCGTGGCCGAAGGCGCGCGCTTCACGCCGTCGCTCCTGCTCGGCGGCGACACCTTCGCGCTCCGCCACGGTGCGATCCGCGAGGCCTGCGAGCTGCTCTACCGTGCGGGCAACGTCCAGACGCACACGCCGGGCGTCCCCATCGGCGACGAGGAGAAGCGCGTCCGGCCCGGCCCCGACGCGGTCTACATCGTGCCGGACACGCAGCGGCTGCCGCTCGATCTGGCGAAGAACCTCCTCGTCCACTTCTTCGTGTCGCGCGCGATGATCGCGACGCCGCTCGTCGCCGCGGCCGCCCGGGGCGAGTCGGCGCTCGATCCGGCGCTGCTCGCCGAGCGCGTGCAGGCGCTCTCGCGCCTCTTCAAGTACGAGCTCCAGTTCCGCGCCGACGCGACGTTCGAGACGATCTTCGCCGAGACCCTCGCGGCCATGGAGAAGGACGGCGAGGTGGTGAAGGACGAGGCCGGCAACGTCGGCATCGCCGAATCGGGCGAAGGCCGCGAGCGCGTCATCCTGCACGCGCGCATGGTGCAGAGCTTCGTGGAGGGCTACCGCGTGGCCGCGCGCTCTCTCGCGTCCCTCCTCAAGGGCCCGCTCGCGGGGAAGGACCTGGCGAAGCGCGCGATGCACGCGGGCGAGCGCATGTTCCTCGCCGGCGAGATCGCGCTGCGCGAGGCGGTGAGCCGTCCGGTGATCGACAACGCGTTCCTCGCCTTCGTCGATCAGGGCTACCTCGGCCGGACGGACGGCAAGCTCGTCCTGCCCGACAGCTACGCGACGGCGGAGGCGGTGCGCACGATCGAGGCGCGCATCGCGAGCTACTTGCCGGGTTGACGCGCGCGCGGGCGTCGCCTGCCAATTTGTCGACGATCGCGGGCCGGAGGCGCGCCGTGGTGCGTGATTTCGCGCGGCTTGGCGGCGGAACAGACCTTGCTGCCGCTTTGTTCCGATGCGCCTCGACGGAGTGAAGCTCGTGTCCGTCCTCCTCCTCACCGGTGGCTTCGCGACCCGCGGACAGCCGCCCGATCCCGCGACCGAGGCGCGACTCGCGTCCGCGGCCATCGCCGAGGACGAGGCATGGCGCGCGCATTGCTGCGGCTCCGGCTCATGCGATCCGTCGATGTGCGCTCCCCGTCGTTCCTCGGCGGCCTCACGGTCGGGCTCGCGCTCTCCGGTGTGGCGGTTCTGATCGCGCGCGCCTCGAAGCGTCGAGCTCCTCGACCGGAGCCCGTTCACCACCCGGTCATCGACGGCGCGAAGCCCATCGATCCGGTCGCGCTCACGGTGGGCCCGCCGTTCGAAGGGACGGCGACCGTCGTGCGTCTCGAGAGCGAGATCGAGGACGTGCCGCCGGTCAGCCAGCGCTGGTGACTACGAGCTCTTGCGGGCGGCGGGCATCGACGCGCTGGCGCGGGCGCTCCGGACGATCGCCTCGAGCTCGTCGACGAGGCTGGCGGCCATCGCCCGCGCGATGCGGGTCGAGTGCGCGGCGCGGGCGGAGTCCGGCGCGCTCTCGGAGGGCGCCTCCTCGAGCAGCTCCTCGACCTCGCGCGCGAGACGCAGCGCACGGGCAAGCGTGCCGCCGGTGTCACCCGTCTCGTCCATCCGCACCCAGCGAAGCGTAGGTCCCTCGAGCGCCATCGTTCCTCCGAACCCTTTGACCCGGGGGCGATGTGTAGCTGGAAACGGCGAGGGTGCAATGCGGCAAGCGACACGGAACGCATTTCACCTCGCAGCGCGTTATCGGTTACAACCTCGGCATGCGGCCCCGATCGCACGCGTCATTCGCCTGCGTCGCGCTCGTCTTCGCTCTTGCGGGTTGCGGGCGCACGCCGAACCCCGTCGTGCCCTCGTTCGCGGGCTCCATCGGCATGCCGCACCGCGGCGTGCTCACCGGCGGCGTGGAGCTGCCCCGCGAGGGCGAGGGGTTCGAGTGGCTCCGCCAGGACGACCGGCACTACGCGATCCCGCGGTTCGTCGCCGCGATCGAGCGCGCGGCGGCCGCCGTCGCGCGCGAACGTCCCGGCGCGATGCTGGGAATCGGAGATCTCTCGAGGGCGCAGGGCGGGCAGCTCCTCCCTCACCTCTCGCACCGCACCGGCCGGGACGCGGATCTCCTCCTCTACCTGACGACGCTCGAGGGCGTCCCCGTCTCGAGCCCGGGGTTCGTGCACGTCGGCAACGACGGGCTCGCCTGGGACGACAAGGGGCGCGCTTTCCTCCGCTTCGACGTCGAGCGGCAGTGGCTCCTCGTCAAGACGCTGGTCGAGGATCCCGAGGCGCGCATCCAGTGGGTCTTCGCGAGCAAGAACGTGCGCGCGCTCTTGATCGAATGGGCCCGCGCCCGGGGAGAGAAGCCGGACACGATCGTGCGCGCGATGGAGGTCATGGTGCAGCCGCAGCCCGGAGGCGTGCACGACGACCACGTCCACGTCCGCACCGCCTGCGCGCCGGCGGAGATCGCGTCCGGCTGCGAGCACACCGGACCGCGCCGCGCGTGGATCGACGCGGGCGATGCCGCCGCGGATCCCCTCGCGAGCGACGACGAGCTCGTGGCCATCCTGCAGGAGCTCTTCGCGCCGCTCGGCGGCGGCGACGCGCGACGTGCGAATGCAAGCGCAGCGCGCTGAGGCCCCGCAGGGCGTCGTCGTCCAGACCGACGCGAAGGAGCTCGGTCGCTTCGTCGCGGCGGGCAGCGCCGATCTCGCGTACCTCGATCCGCCGTTCAAGGTCGAGAAGGCGTTCGGCGCGCGCATCGGCAGGGGCGCGCGCGCGAAGGGGCCGGTCGCCTACGACGACACGTGGCCGTCGCTCGATGTCTATCTCGCGTGGCTCGAGGAGCGCATCGTCGTGGTCCGCGAGCTCCTCTCGTCGCGCGGCACGATGTGGCTGCACCTCGATCAGCGCGCGGTGCACGAGGCGAAGGTCCTCTGCGATCGCGTCTTCGGCGCGAGCCGCTTCCACGGCGAGGTGATCTGGGTGCCGGGCAACGGCAGCAAGAGCCGCTCGGGGCCCGGCATCGGCCACCAGACGCTGCTCCTCTACGCCCGCGGCAACGAGCCGATCTGGAACGCAAAGGATCCCGCGCTGCGTGCGCCGTTCGCCGCGACGAGCCAGTCGATGCACTTTACACGTGTCGACGAGGAGGGGCGCCGCTACCGCGACCGCGTCGTCGGCAACAAGACCTACCGGTACTACGCCGACGAGGGCCGTGCGCTCGGCAGCGTCTGGACCGACTGCCCGTCGATGTCCGCGAACACGCCGCTGCGCACCGAGACCACGGGGTATCCCACGCAGAAGCCGCTCAAGCTCCTCGATCGCATCGTGCGCGCCTCGAGCGCGCCGGGCTCGCTCGTGCTCGATCCGTTCTGCGGCTCCGGCACCACCCTGGTGGCCGCGGCCGCGGCAGGGCGCACCTTCGCGGGCTCGGACGTCGGCGACCTCGCGATCGCGACCACGCGGAGCCGCCTCGACGCCGCCAACGTCCGCTATCGTTGAGGCGAATGCTGTTCCCGCTGTTCCTCCGGGTGTCCGGCAAGCGCGTGCTCGTCGTGGGCGGCGGGACGGTCGCGGAGCGCAAGGCGCTCGATCTCGCCGATGCCGGGGCGCAGGTCACCGTCGTCGCGCCGGAGGTCACGGACGTGCTCGCGAAGGACGAGCGGCTCGTGATCGAGCGGCGTGCGTTCGAGGAGAGCGACGTCGACGGCGCCTGGCTCGTGATCGCCGCCACCGACGATCCGATCACGCAGGCGCGCGCCTGCGAGGCGGCGGACACGGCTCACCTCTTCTCCGTGGCGGTCGACGATCCACAGAACGGCTCTGCCATCTCCGCGAGCGTGATCCGGCGCGGCCCGTTCACCGTCGCCATCTCGTCGTCCGGCGAGGCCCCCGCCCTCTCACGTCTGCTCCGCGAGGTGCTCGAGCAGGCCCTGCCCGAGGACGACTGGCTCGACGCGGCGAAGGGCCTGCGCGAGCGGTGGAAGCGCGAGGGCACCCCCATGACGTCGCGGTTCGCCGAGCTCGTCCGCGCCTTCAAGGACCGCGCGGGCGGATGAGCCTCGAGGGCGAGGAGCTCACGGTCGACGGCCTCACGCAGGGCTGGAAGATCGTCCAGCGGCGGCGCGGTCACCGGCACTCGACCGACGACCTCTTGACCGGCTGGTACGCGGCGGAGAAGGTCGCGACGCGGACGCGGCTGCTCGATCTCGGCGCGGGCATCGGATCGGTCGGGCTCCTCGTGCTCTGGCGATCGCCCGGTGCGACGCTGACCGCGATCGAGGCGCAGGACGTGAGCTTCGAGCTCCTCCAGAGGAACATCGCCCTGAACGGCCTCGGCGATCGCGTCCGCGCCGTGCACGGCGACCTCCGCCACGTCCGGTTCCCCGGCGAGACCTTCGACTGCGTCACCGGCAGCCCGCCGTACTTCGACGTGAAGGACGGCATCGTGTCGCCGGACTCGCAGCGCGCGCACGCCCGCTTCGAGCTCCGCGGTGACGTGCGCGACTACTGCCTCGCCGCACGCGCGGCGATGAGCGTGGGCGGGCGCTTCGTGTTCTGCTTCCCGACGGTCCAGCGCGAACGCGCCGAGCGCGCCGTCGAGGCGGCGGAGCTCGCGCTGATCGCGTCGCGCGACGTGATCCCACGCCGCGGGGTCCCTGCCCTCTTCTCCCTCTTCTACTGCGGGAGGAGAGAGGACTGCGCCGGCCCCCCGGAGCTCGAGCCGCCCTACGTCGTCCGCGAGGAGCACGGCGCGCCGACCGAGGAGCACGCCCGCGCGCGCGCCTCGTTCGGCTTCACCGCGACGTGATCATCCCTTCTTCGGCGTCCTCTTCGCCGACTTCTTCGTCGCCTTGCGGGGCGTCGGCTTCGACATCCGCGGGGCGCTCGGCTTCGGCGTCTTGATCATCCGCTTCGAGGTGGTGGGGGTGGAGGTCTTCTTGGTGGAGGTCTTCTTCTTGGCAACCATGGGCCGGCGCGCGTGCAACCGCGGGGCCAAGTCGTCCTCCGAGCGCGGTGCCGTCGAATCCCGCCACGCGAGCGGCGCAGAGAGCGTCGCGCGAGGGTCGCGCGATCGGTGCGCTCCGCTACGGCGTGAGCGATTTCGCCTCGGCGATTTGCAAGAGCGGCTCGGTCGAAGGCGCGCGCGGGGACGGCGCGACCCGCCTCGCGACGACCTCCCCGACGACGACGAGCGCGGGCGCGGGCAGCTCGGCTCGTTCGACGGCATCGGCGACGGTCGCGAGATCGGCCACGACGATGCGCTGCGTGGGCAGCGTCGCGTGTGCGATGACCGCGACGGGCGTCGCCGGCGCGCGACCTCCCTCGACGAGGCGCGCGGCCGTGCTCCGCAGGTTGCCGAGGCCCATGTAGAGGACGACGGTACCGGTGCGGGGGACCCGATCACCGAGGACGTCGCTCACCTCGCCCTTCAGGTGCGCGGTGACGAACGAGACGCTCTGCGCGGCGTCGCGATGGGTGAGCGGGATCCCGGTGGCGGCGGCGGCGCCGAGGGCGGCGCTGATGCCGGGCACCACCTCGAACGGGATGCGGAGCGCAGCGAGCTGCTCCGCTTCCTCCCCGCCTCTTCCGAAGATCATCGGATCGCCGCCCTTGAGGCGCACGACGTCGATGCCTTCGAGCGCGCGCTCGAGCACGAGCGGGTGGATCGGGGGCGCGTCCGGGCACGTGCCCTTCCGCCGACCGACCGCGATGAGCTCGGCCCCCTCGGGGACCCGATCGAGGATCGCGGGGCCGACGAGCTCGTCGTAGGCGACGACGCGCGCCGACGAGAGGAGTCGGTCGGCGCGCACGGTCAGCAGCTCGGGATCTCCGGGCCCCGACCCGACGAGGAAGACCCGTCCCCTCGAAGACCGCCAGATCCCGCTGTCCTCGGTCGGCCGGCTCATGTCGCCGCCGTCCCCCAGCGGCGCGCGATCACGCGCTCCACCCGCGCGAACAGGATGCGCTCGCTCGTGCGGCTGAGCACGACGATCACCGCCACCACCCCGAGGACGAGCGCGGTGTCGGCGAGGTCTCGCCCCGTCTCGAGCAGCTGGCCGAGGCCGCCGGACACGAAGAGGAGCTCGCCCGCCATCAGCGAGCGGAGCGCGAACGTCCAGCCGACCTTGGCCCCGGTGAGGATCCCGGGAAGAGCGGCAGGGAGCAGCACGCGCAGGAGCAGGCGCGGTCCCTTCGCGCCCATCGTCCGGGCCGCGCGCTCGATCGACGGCGGCAGCTGGCGCACGGCGCTCTCCGTCGCGATCGTGATCGGCAGCGCCGCCCCGAGCACGACGACCGTCTGGATCGCCGCCTCCGAGAGGCCGAACCACACGATCGCCAGCGGCAGCCAGCAGATCGACGGCACGCTCGAGAGGCCGAGCAGGAGCGGGCCGAGCGCGGTCTTCACCGTGCTCCTCCGCGCGAGGACGAGCCCCAGCGGGATGCCGGCGGCGAGCGCCGCGGCGTAGCCCGTCGCGAGACGGAGCGCGCTCACGACGACCGCACGCACGAGGGTGCCATCGGCGAGCGCCCGCGCGAGCGAGCGCCCGACCTCGCCGGGCCCCGGCAACAGCGGGCTCCGCGCGAGCTCAGATGCCGCGGCCCATGTGGCGACGAGGATCGCTGCCGTCAGCGCGGCTCGCAGCACCCCACGCATCATCCGCCTCCTCTCTCGCGACCTTCTCGATCTCCGCACGGATCTCCTCGGCGATGGCCGACACGAGACGCGCGCTCCGGAGGTCCCCCGCGCGGCGCGGCCGCGGGAGATCGACGGGGACGTCGCCGATGACGCGGCCGGGCCGCGTGCCGACGAGCACGACACGATCGCCGAGGCGCACCGCCTCCTCGATCTGATGGGTGACGAACAGCATCGTCGTCCGCGACCCGCGGACGATCCTCTCGACCTCGTTGTGGAGCAGCTCGCGCATCGGTCCGTCGAGGGCGGCGAACGGCTCGTCGAACAGGAGCATCCGCGGCCGCGTCGCGAGCGCGCGCGCGATCGCCCCGCGCTGGCGCATCCCTCCGGAGAGCTCGTGCGGGTAGCTGCCTGCGAACCGGACGAGGTGCACGAGCCGCAGGAGCTCCGCGACGCGCTCGTCGCGCTCGGCGCGCGGGACGCCCGCCGTGTCGAGCGGGAAGCCGACGTTCTCCGCGAGCGTGAGCCACGGGAAGAGCGCCGCGTCCTGGAACACGACCGCGCGCTCGGGGCCCGGTCCGTCGATCGGCCGGTCGTCGAAGAGCACGCGGCCGCTCGTGGGCGTCACCAGGCCGGCGACCAGGTTCAGGATCGTGGACTTGCCGCCGCCCGACGGCCCCACGAGGCAGACCGCCTCCCCCGGAGCGATGCGCAGCGTGACGTCCACGAGGACGGGCGGCGCCCCGGCGAACGCGACGGAGACGCCCTCGAGCGCCGCTTTCGCCGCGACGGACATGCGTTCATTATAATGAACGCTCGCCCGCGCACAAGCCGCTCAGCGCTCGTAGAGGATCACGTCGTGGTAGCGGGCCTCGGACGATCCCGGGTTCTCGTACGTATGCGGGCGATCGGCGGGGAACGAGACGCTGTCGCCGGCGAGCAGATCGTGGGTCTCGCCGTCGACGTGCAGGCGGAGCGCCCCCGAGAGCACGACGAGGAGCTCGTGGGTGCCCGACGCGTGCGGCTCGGACACGTGCTTCGAGCGCGCGGACAGCCGCAGCTCGTAGACCTCGCAGAGCGGCGACGAGCCGGCGGGGCTCAGCGGCCGGCTCTCGAGCTTCCCGTCGAGCGAGCGGAGCACCTGCGCGTCGCCGCGGCGGAGGACGCTCGTGCCCGCCTTGGGCTCGCCGATGAGATCGGCGAACGGGACGCCGAGGCCCACGGCGATCTTCCACAGGAGACCGACCGTGGGGTTCGTCTTGCACGTCTCGACCTGCGAGAGCGCGGCTCGGCTCACGCCCGAGGAGCGCGCGAGGTCGTCGAGCGACATGCCCCGGACCTTGCGCTTGTGGCGCAGGTTCTCCGCGACCCTCCGCGCGAGCTCTGCAGCGCCGACCTCGTCGCCCTGCGCGCTCGCCGCCTGCACCTGTCCCGCGTCCTTCTTCCGCTTGCCAGCCGCCACCCGGTCCTCCATTATAATGAACGCATGAACGCTATAGCGAACACGGCCCACGACACGCGGCCGACGGTACCACGGGCGCGCGGCTTCGTCGTCTGGCTCACCGGCCTCAGCGGTGCGGGCAAGACGACCATCGCGGAGGCGCTCGTCCCGGAGCTCCGCGCGGCTTGCCGCAACGTCGAGGTGCTCGACGGTGACACGGTCCGCACGCACCTGTCGAAGGGGCTCGGCTTCTCGCGCGAGGACCGCGACGAGAACGTCGCGCGCATCGCGTTCGTGGCGCACCTGCTCGCGCGCAACGGCGTGGCGGTCGTCGTCGCGGCGGTGTCGCCCTACGCGAAGGCGCGCGCCGAGGCGCGGGAGCTCATCGGCGACTTCGTCGAGGTGCACGTCGCTCCGCCGCTCGAGGCGTGCGTGGACCGCGACGTGAAGGGCCTGTACCGGAGGGCGCTCGCCGGGGAGATCCCGGGCTTCACCGGGGTGAGCGATCCGTACGAGCCGCCGCCCCGCCCGGAGCTCGTGCTCGACACGAGCACGATCGACGTGCGCACGTCCGTCGCGCGCGTGAAGGCGAAGCTCGCGACGCTCGGCTACCTCGACGCCCAGGTCGAGCGGGAAGCGGCGGTGTGACATGGCCAGCGCGAACCTCCCCAGGTTCTCCGACCCGAAGGACGTCGACGACTTCGTCGAGATGCTCGAGAAGCTCGAGCGCGGCGAGATCGGCCCGGACGCGTTCCGCGCGTTCCGTCTCCTGCGCGGCGTCTACGGGCAGCGGCAGGACGGGAGCCAGATGCTCCGCGCGAAGATCCCCTTCGGCCGGCTCGACGAGAAGGCGCTCCTCGCCCTCGCCGACGTCGCCGACCGCTGGTCGCGCGGGTTCGGGCACGTCACGACGCGCCAGAACGTCCAGTTCCACTTCGTGAAGATGAAGGACGTCGAGGCCGCGATGCGCCGCCTCGACGAGGGCGGCATCACCACGCGCGAGGCCTGCGGCAACTCGGTGCGTGCCGTGACCGCCTGCGAGCTCGCGGAGGTCTGCTCGTCGGCTCCGTTCGACGTCACACCGTACGCCGAGGCGATCACCCGCTGGTTCCTCCGTCACCCGCTCTCGGCATCGCTCCCGAGGAAGTTCAAGATCGCGTTCAGCGGCTGCGCGGACGACTGCGCGAAGGCGGCCATCCACGACCTCGGCTTCGTCGCGAGGATCGAGGGCGGGCAGAAGGGCTTCAAGGTCGTCGCCGGCGGTGGGCTCTCTTCGTCGCCGCGGAGCGCGCTCGTGCTCCACGAGTTCGTCCACGCGGGCGAGATCGGCCGCGTCGGCGAGGCCGTCATCCGCCTGTTCGATCGCCTCGGCAACCGCGAGAACCGCCAGCGCGCACGGCTCAAGTACGTGCTGAAGAAGCTCGGCGACGACGGCTTCCGCGCGAGGTACGCCGAGATCCGCGCGGAGGTCGACGGCGAGGCGCTCGCGGAGCTGAGAGAACCTCCGCCCGCGGCGCGGGAGCCTTCTGCGCCGATCCTGGAGGAGCGCCGTGCCGAGGGCTATCTCGCCTGGCGTGCCGCGAACGTCGTCCCGCAGAAGCAGGCGGGATACGCCTCGGTCTACGTGAGGCTCCTCCTCGGCGACGTGACGAGCGCACAGCTCCGGGCGCTCGCGCGCATCGCCAGCGAGATCGGCGACGGGACGGTGCGCCTGACGATCGACCAGAACGTCCTCGTCCCCTGGGTCGACACGCGATCGCTCCCGGCGATCCACGCGCGGCTCGAGGAGGTCGGGCTCGCGCGGCTGGATCTCCACACCGCGCGCGACGTCACGAGCTGCCAGGGCGCCGACACGTGCAACCTCGCGGTCACGTCCTCCCGCGCCGTCGCCCAGGCCGTGACGGACAAGCTCGAGGCCGAGGGCCTCGGACGACACGGCGACGCCGCCAGGACGCTCATCAAGATCAGCGGATGCCCGAACTCTTGCGGGCAGCATCACATCGCCGATCTCGGCTTCCACGGCGGCGCCAAGACCGTCGGCAACCTCACCGTCCCCGTCTACCAGCTCCACCTCGGCGGCGGCGTCGACGAGCGCGGCGCACGCTTCGGGCGCCAGGTGGTGAAGGTGGTCGCGCGGCGCGTGCCCGAGGTCGTCGTGCGCCTGCTCCGCCTCTTCGACGCCGAGCGCAACGAGGGCGAGTCGCCGTCCGCCTTCTTCGAGCGCCTCGACGGAAAGCGCGTGGTCGCGGCGCTCGGCGACCTCGTGACCGCGCCGCCGACGGCCGACGAGACGGCGGACGTGGGAGAGCAGTCGGGCTTCGTGGTGACGACCGGCGAAGGCGAGTGCGCCGCATGACCGCGGAGGACCTCGCGCGCGACAGCGAGCGGCTCGAGAGGCTCACACCCGAGGAGCGCCTCGCCTTCGCGGTCGAGGCGTTCGGCGACGACCTCCTCTTCACCTCGTCGTTCGGCGCGCAGAGCGGCGTGCTCCTCCACCTGTGGAGCCGCGTGGCGAAGGGGCTGCCGGTCGTCTTCGTCGATACCGGCTTCCTCTTCCCCGAGACGCTCGCCTATCGCGATCTCCTCGCGGCGCGGCTCGGGCTCGAGGTGCGCGTCCTCCGGCCCGACATCCCGACGCCCGATTTCGTCGCGCGGTGGGGCGACGACGTCCAGAGGAAGGACCCCGACTTCTGCTGCGGGCTGAACAAGGTCGCCCCGCTCGCGCCGGTGAAAGAGAGGGCGCGCGGCTGGGTCTCGGGCCTTCGCCGCGATCATTCGCGCGCACGCGAGGGCGTCGCGATCCTCGAGGCGGACGGGCACCTCGTCCGCGTGCATCCGATCGCGTCGTTGACCAGGCGCGACGTCGCCGAGTACCTCGCGCGGCACGACATCCCCGAGCATCCGCTCGTCGCGCGCCGGTACCTTTCGATCGGGTGCACGCCGTGCACGCGCGCGGTCGAGGACGGCGAGGACGAGCGCGCGGGGCGCTGGTCGTGGACGAACAAGACCGAGTGCGGGCTGCACGTGCGATGAGGCGGCGCGCGTTCCTCGGCGGAGCCCTCTCGCTCTCGGCGACCGCGCTCGGCGGGGGGGCGTTCGCCGGCCGCACGAGCGAAGGCGTCCTTCGGGTCGGCGTGATGACGAACCTCACGCACGCGCCGCTGCTCGCCGGGCTCGGCTCGGGCAGGATCGCGCGCGCGCTCGCGCCGATCGCGATCGACGTCCGCGTGTTCCGCGCGGGCCCGCGCGTGAGCGAGGCGCTCCTCGGACGCGCCATCGACGTGGGGGCCGCCGGCCCGGCCGCGCTCGTGATCCACCACGCGCGCCACGCGTCCTCGGGCGGCGCCCTCCGCGTGCTCTCGGGGTGCGCCTCGGGAGGCGCGTCGTTCGTGGTCGCGCGCGGGAGCGGGATCGCGAAGCCGCACGACGTCCGCGGCAAGCGGCTCGCGGTGACGCAGATCGGCACCACGCAGGACGTCGCGCTGCGCACGTGGCTCCGCGCTGCGGGGCTGCGCGACCGGGCGGCCGGAGGCGACGTCACCGTCATCGCGGTCGCGCCCTCCGTGATCCTCGACGAGATGCGCCGCGGCGAGCTCCACGGCGCCTGGCTCGCCGAGCCCTGGGCGACGCGGCTC
>WBZO01004686.1_pt1 | contig 14536 bp, 4 predicted proteins | sample 5204261 | NCBI WGS metagenome assembly WBZO01 (sample SAMN12412400, study PRJNA552823) | activated sludge metagenome | isolation source: activated sludge from anammox sidestream of wastewater treatment plant... | place: USA: North Carolina | collected 2017-09
GTTCGGAGTAGGCAACGCCGTGTTTGTTGGCAGAGTCCCAGTTAAAATCGTCAAAGGATCCGGTATCGGCAAATAATTCTTCTTCGGAGACATCATCGGCATCTTCCTCTTCCTCATCTTCCTCTTCCTCCTCTACCTCTTCCTCCTCTACCTCTTCTTCCTGGTTGTCGTCGCCCGTTTTAGCAACGGGAGTCTCGGAGAAATCTTCTTCGATTTCGTCCAATTCGCTATCTTGTTTTTTTTCTTCCAGCATTGATAGAATGCTTTTAAAAGTTAAAAAATAGGAAACCGGAAAACTTCGGGCTTTTTTTTAAAACAAGCTCGCAATTGTGCCGGTTACCGGGTTTAGTACGCTGTTTTTGACTAACATTTTTTAAAAAAATGCCTTTTGTCAAAAGCGGCGCAAAGGTAAGCGCTTCGGCCGGGTAAACAAAACAAGAGCATGGTTTTCTTGGAAGATGAAAGTTCGTATTGGCTATTTTTTTTGCTTTAGCAGGCAGAAAGCCATCTTGACATGAAATGGACTTCTTGTAATTACTTAGAGCATGTTGGGGATTTGGCTACTTGGCTAAAAACGGCCCTTTTTCACTTGCCTTTTTTCAACTCTGTAGGGATGCTACGCACCTTCAAAGAGCATCCCGGCTCAGGCACCAAAACGCAAACAAGCTCTAAACCATCACCGTTAGGGGTGAATAAGATCCTTCAGAAAGGGTGTTTTCCTTAAAACTTCTTTGGGATTTCAAGGATAACACTCCCTTTCTGAAAGGTTATTGGGTGGCTGTCACTGCCGCTGGCCTTTTGATATAGCCTCGAAGAATCTTATTCGCCGTCAAAGGCGACAGTTTGACTTGTGAGACAGACTCGCAATTCGGAGTGCCTTTGGGAAAAAATTGAAAATTTCCCGCCTCCTCTTCCCGCTGAGTAGTTACCTTTATTTTTTAAAAAAAGCTCCTGCAAAACTATACAGGCACTCACTCCGTTTTTCAAAAGAAAACAAGCCTGTATTATGCGATACATCTACAGTTTGTTGATTTTGGGTTTTTGTCAGGCGATTTTCGCCCAAAATGTGGACGGTCAGAGTGAGAACATCATTCCCAATCCCAGCTTTGAGCTGTATGCCAGTCCACCTATCGGCTGGTTTTACAAAGGCAGCCACTATACCTCCGTGATGAAATACTGGTCTTCTGCCACCAATGCCTCGCCCGATGTGTTTGGGCCGAGGGTCAGGGTACCTGCACACTGGGCAGACAAGGGGTTTGGCGAGCAGAAGCCACACACGGGGCTGTCTATGTCGGGCATTACCCTGTACGGCTGCGAACGGGGGAAGCCACACTGCCGGGAATACATTCAGATCCAATTGAACGAGCCGCTGGTCATCGGGCAAACTTACCTGGTGGAAGCATGGGTGAGCCAGCTGCCTAAATCGCTCTGCATTAACAACATCGGATTCTTTTTTTCAAAAGAGAAAGTGGAGGAAGTCACGGACGGCGTACTGGATTTTTCTCCCCAGGTGAACAGTGCAGAAATTGTAGAGGCCCCTAAGGGCAGGTGGACCAGAGTACAAGGCAGATTTATTGCTGAGTCGGAGGCGGATTATCTCATCGTCGGCAATTTTTTCCCCGATAGCCTTACCCGGATTAAACCAGCAGAAGAGGGCGGGTTGCCCTTTGCTTATTACTACGTAGATGATGTTTTAGTGAAAAAAGTGCCTCCCATCCTGCCCGTCCCGGTGCCCGAAGATGACCTGTCAAAAATTACGCTGGAAGCTGGCAAAGTCGTGCCTTTGCGAGACATTTATTTCGAGTACGACAAGTGTGAGCTGATGCCCCGGTCTTACGTCGAGCTAAAAAAGCTGCTGAAGATCATGCAGGATAATCCGGCGCTCACCATCGAAATATGCGGCCATACAGATAGCACCGGCGAAGACGACTACAATCAAATACTCTCAGAAAAACGGGCTAAGTCCGTCGCTGATTTTTTGACACAACGGGATATTCCAGCCCCCCGCGTCCGATTCAGAGGATGTGGTAGCACGCAGCCCATTGCCACGAACACAACGGCCAAAGGCCGCCAGATGAACCGACGCGTAGAATTCATCATTTTGCAGACCGAATAAGTCTGAGAAGTTGTTTGAATTTAGAGCTTGTCAGGGATTTGGTGCCTGAGCCGAGAAGCTGTCTAAATTGAGCTTATCAGGTTAAAAAGTCGCCTTTTTCTCTCGGGTAGCCAAATCCAAACAGCTTCTGAGGGAATGTTCCCCCAAAAGGCTGCGAAGTCGGTGCGAAACTTTTTCTTTGCAGAAATTTTATAATTATTGTGACTATTTGGGGGGCGAAGGAAAAACGAAATGTACATTTTACTTTTAAAAAACTCTTTTTCCTACGGGCTTTTTGAAAAGGATGAGTACAATTTATTAATGCTTCTCTCTGAAAGGTTACTTGGCGGCTGCCGCTGCCAGTTGACTTTTGATACAGCTTCCAATTCGGGGTGTTTCCGGGGAAAAGTTTTCAATTTTTCCTCGGAAACACCCCTTGTTAAGGAACGTGCCGGAAATAAGTTGGGTATTTCGGCGAGTGTATTTTGGGGGCTGGCAAGGCAGTGAAATAGGCGCATAGCCTTAGCTACATAACTATTTCACTAACACAGCCAGCGCTCAAAAGACGCCGCCCAAATGCGTAAGTTATTTCCGACACGTTCCTAAGTAGTTACCAATTAATTTTTCAGCACATGGCTTTTACTGAATCCAGGATGCTGCCGCTCGGCACTCCTGCCCCTTCTTTTACGCTGCCCGACGCTGTTTCGGGAAAAATGATCAGCCTGGAGGATATTGCAGGACAGGCGGCGACGGTGGTGATGTTTCTCTGCAATCATTGTCCTTATGTCATTCACGTCAATGCTGAGATTGTCCGTCTGGCAAAGGAATACCAGACCCGCGGCGTGGGCTTCGTCGCTATCAGCTCCAATGATGTGGAACGGTACCCGGCAGACTCACCGGAGAACATGAAAGCCGTGGCGAAGCAGGAAGCTTATCCCTTCCCGTACCTGTACGACAAGACACAGGAGACCGCTCGTCATTACGACGCTGCCTGTACTCCTGATTTCTATGTTTTTGATAAAAACAGGAGCCTGGCCTACCGCGGCCGGTTGGATGATTCGCGGCCGAACTCCGGAAGACCCCTCACCGGCAAAGACCTTCGGGCAGCCCTTGATGCCCTGTTGGACGGCAGGGAAGTAGCAAAGTTGCAATACCCGAGCGGTGGCTGCGGTATCAAGTGGAAGTGAGCCGCCCCTCGCCGGGTTCAGGTAAAATAGCGCATCAGGTAGGAGATGATGGCGTAAACGTTCTCGCGGGCGTAGGTGGCCAGCGCCTTGTCGGCGAAGAAGTCGTCGGTGTCGGAAGACAGGTTCATTGCAGAGAGGAAAATGACGTTGGAAACCAGGGAGATGAACATCAGCCGCCGTTCTGAGTAGGGGATTTCATACTTTCGGAAGTGGCTCATCAGATGCTTGCAGATGTACACGGCCATCACGCGCACGTTGTCGCCCTGCGTCTGCTCCGTCGGTATAGCGTTGGTAGTGATGAAATTGCGGTAGTATTGCCTGAGGCAGCGATGCGCCAACTTCAAGGCAAGGTTGTAGCGCCCGGCAAGGATAGCACCATCAATCCTTGAGAGGTATTTGTTAAGCTTTTCTGTATTCCAGTGGATGGCCATTGTAAAACGAATGAATAGCGCAAAAGTACACAATACCACCATTTCGCACCGTTTTAAACGGAAAATCGGAGCGCTGGTTTTTTTGCTTTTTTTCGAAGTCGTACATCCGGCTTTGCCGGACATCTGCCCGATTTGGAATTTGAAGCTTTTTGAATTTGGACACTTGGTCAAAAACGGTCCTTTTTCGCCCTGTTTTCCTCTTTTTTCAAATCCATAGCGCTGCTACGCTACTTCAAAAGCTAAAAACCTGACAAAAAAGGCTCGTTTTTACCTCAAGTACCAAAATGCAACAAACAAGTTCTAAGTCATTTTGGCAGTATGAAGCAGAAGTAGCTTTGAATGATGAACCAAATGTGAAAAAAATACGTAGGATAGCTCCAGTGGGCTTTTTCCAGGGAAAAAAAGCATCAGAATCAAAGAAATAGCGGCAAAAAAGCTGTTTTTTTATAAAAAAGAATGGATATTAAAATTTGTTATTAGTTTTGCGCATAATTTTATTATACCTAAACATAGGGATGTTTACTTTTTAACATCACCGTAACTTTGCACCCATTCAGATACATCTACCCGCATGGCGGACAGAGTGAAAATTGAATAAGGAAGGTTTATTTTAGTGAGCTTTCCGAGCCGATACATCCCAGTGAACAACCGACTTACCACGTTACCAGGAACCGATTGCGATTACAACTTACCGTAGTATTTTTAGGTCTCCCCACCACACTATAATCTCATGATAAGTAGCACTAAGACTCTTAGTACTGCTATTTTGCTTATTTTTCTCGAAACCAGAACAGGACATTTGGCTCATATCACAATGCACCGGCAAGGACGTCACCTGTGTGGCGTATAGGCGGTTTGATACGACTCTCCCTGAAGTTTGCAGCATTTGATCTGTCAAGCCCTGGAAGGGGATTTGTTGTTGCTGGTGTCTGTCATGTTCGTATCAGATTGGGCTAAAAAGGATTTGTACCTCATAGCATTTACCAAAAGGCACGAAAAAAAGGCGATAAAACTTCCCATTTTGAAATTGGCTTTTGGGCATGCTGGGTTATACAGCATTTAGGTATGACAGGATTGGTCTATCGCTGAAACATTCATACTTTATTTTAAACTAAGCCTATACTACTATGCAAAATGTTAACACTCAAGGGTGGCTACAAAGCCACGTGAATTCCATGCACATGTTGGTGCTCAAGGCGCTCCCCTCTTCTGCTTTGAAAACCGGATTGTTGGCAACACTGTTTTTGTGTTGCTTCTCTCAACAAGCGCTGTTGGCGCAATGCTCTACTCCCTCGATTAATTGTAAAGGCGACCATCAAGTAAAAGTTTATCTCGGTGGAAATGGCCAAGCTCAGGTACTCGTAACTGACGTTGTTTTGTCGTGGAGTACCAATTGCAATCCTCCCGGCAGTCCGACTTTTTTGGTCTCGCCTAATGGTGGATCAATTACCTGTAGTCCAATGTCGCAGGACTCCTTCAGTGTGGGGATTACCGTTACCATTACAAACGGACAGGGGCAATCAAATTCCTGCACGACAATCGTGGATGTGTTTGATAAACTGCCGCCGGCTATCACCTGCCCTGCAAACGTAACCTACACGACGTGTGGTAACTCGACTAATCCAACTGTCACGGGCTTTGCCACTGCTACGGATAACTGTGGTGGGCCTTTAGTGCAAAAAGCTCCCTGTACCCTGTCGGGAGACGGCATCACTTACTGCGATACATGGAGTGGATGTACTGGCAAGGGAATCACCCGGGTATGGACTGCCACTTACCACGGGCTGTCTTCCACGTGTACTCAAATGATTAATATTAACGATACGACAAACCCTACCCTGGACTGGAACGGCCCTTCTCCTGGCTATGGTACGCCACCACCAGCCACTATCATTGTGAGTTGTTCCCCGGGAGTGCCGGCTCCTGTATCATTTTCTGCTGCTGATAATTGTGATACATCACCGAGTTTGTCCGTTTCGGATGTAAGCAACAAAGGAACAGACCCCTGGCTTTGCAATTTTTATAACTATACAGTGACCCGTACCTATAAAGCAGTGGACGATTGTAACAATACGGCGACTTTCGTGCAGACCATAATAGTCCAGGATATTACGCCGCCACAAATTACGGGAGTACCAGACACTGTAAAGATATCTGCTAACAGCAGTTGTGAAGCTGTCGTTACGAATTTGAATGCCAGTGTGAGCGACAATTGTGCTGGCAATGCCCATTTGGTTCTCTCGTGGATAATTGTTGGGATTACTAATCCTCTGGTTACCTACAGCGGTTCCGGCAATTTGAATGCCAATGGAACCTATCCTGCTGGCATTTATGCGGTACAATACACTGCAATGGATCCTTGTGGCAATACAGGTATCCGAAACGTAATTTTGAAAATTGAAGATAACGTGGCACCCGTAGCAGCTTGTGTAACACTATCAAACGTTTCGGTGCCACCGAGCGGCACGGTTACACTCACGCGGTCTATGGTGGACAATGGCAGCCACGACAATTGCACTCCCGACAGCTTATTGGTATTTACCATGGTTCCCCCAACATTTAGTTGTAGCGACGTTGGTTCAGTTTCGAGTGTTACTGTTACAGTGAAAGACCTCAACGGCAATTCAGCTAATTGCGGGCCTGTTTTAATTCAGGTTTTGGACTCTTCGCCACCGGCTATGTTCTGCAAACCGACCATTATCCGGTATTTGAATTCGGGTGGCTACGTGGAGGTCAATGCGAATGAGATAGACGACGGCTCAAATGATGCTTGTGGCTTGAGCAGCTTTGACATATCCAAGGATGGTGGCAACACTTATGGCCCCACCACAACATTCCTTTGTCCTGAGATAGGACTTAATGATGTTATCCTTCGGGTACGGGATGCCAACGGCAACTACGGCTTTTGTAATACAAAAGTAGATGTGCGGGATACAGAAAATCCTGTGGCACAATGTAATGCCGATACCATCTATCTGAAACAAGATGGAACGTACACACTGGAACTTCTGCAGTTTGACAGCACGAAGGCGAATGGTACGGATGTTACTATTCCCAGCCCGGGATCAATTACTTCGTCAGTTACATTCTTTGGTGAGGGCATCATTAAAGACGTCAATGTATTCGTAAAAATTGACCACCGCCGGGTAGGCGATTTGAGCCTTAAGTTGACCAGCCCTGAAGGAACTACGATTTGGCTTGGCGATCGTCCGGGTTATTCAGGGTCAGGATTTGGGTGTACAGGGGATACTTTAATCGCCAGTTTTGATGATGCTGCTTTAAGTCCTGCGGAGGCATTTGAAAATGCGTGCAACTCCTCGGCCCCTGCTATATTAGGGACTTTCCAGCCTTTAGACCCTTTATCAAGTTTTAATGGAGAAAATCCACAAGGGGTCTGGAGCTTGGAAGTAATTGATAACCGGGGCCCCGGAGGGATAGGTACGATAGACAGTTTCTCGGTCAATATAGTGTACGAGAGGTGGAGCGATACCGAGATTGGTTTTGGCAGTCATGATAACTGCTGTGCATGGCAAACCACCGTCAGCCAGACTGCCTTTACTTGTAACGACATAGATACCAATCCATATGTACCGGGTAATCAACCGGTAGTTTATACGCTGACGGTTACAGACGCAAGTGGCAATGCCAACCATTGTACGGGCACAATTCAGGTGCTGGATGTTGTACTGCCGGTAATTACCTGCAAAGATACCGTGGATTTGTTCGTGAACTCAGATGGCAACGCAGTGATTTTTCCTGATTCGCTCATCAATGGCGGCATTTATATATCGAGCGGCAGCGATAGCCTGGCTCGTACCAATTATTGCGTAACAACTACCAACTTGGCTACAATTTCCTTTGATTGGGAATACACCTCGCATAGCATATCCCTGGATTCATTTGGGTATTCCGTCAACGGGGCATTTACCAAGCTGACCAATGATTTGGGAGGACAGACACAGTCGGGAACTCAAACGGTTTTTCTGACCGTTGGCCAGACCTTCTGCTTCTCCGTCTTTACGGTTGATAATTCCCGGGGCAATGCAGAGATATGGATTAAAAACTTTAGCCAGACCTTCACGGGCGATTTTGCCATCTCCAAATGGACTCCGACATTTGTAAACTCTAACGGCAAGGCATTTTTTGTAGATGCTTCCGTGCAATGCGGCCCTATCAGATATCAGGTTTCTTTGGACTCGATTGGCTGGAATCCCACGGATACCTTGTTCTGTGATTCTTTGGGAATCGAGGTGCCCGTATGGGTTCGGGCAGTAGATAAGTATGATAATGTGTCAGCGACGGAATGTGCAGTTACGCTTGTAGTTAAAGATGGTGCACCACCCATTGCAGCCTGTGATGCTTTCTCCGTGAGCCTTGGCGGCAATGGAAAAGTCAGAGTATATCCTTCGGATTTTGATGATGGCAGTGTTGACCTTTTCTGTGGAGGGTCGCTGACCTTGCTTATTTCAGATGATGGAGGCAATAACTTCTACCCTTCCATTGAGTACGATTGTGGTGACTTGCCGTTGAACCCCATAGAGATTGTGTTTCAAGCCATAGACGCTGCGGGCAATAAAGCTTTCTGCGTGACGAGCCTGGACATTCAGGACAAGAACCCCCCGGTAATCACCTGCCCTGCAGATATTACGATAAGCTGTGAAATTGATCCGATTCCTGCTAATACCGGCTTAGCAACCGCGACCGATAACTGCGCTGGGAGCGTATTACCCTACATTGGACATGAAACGTTTTATCCGATTTTAAGTGGCCTTCCTCCAGGTTTTTTTAATGCATCTGATTGCCAGCGCATCTACCGCAGATGGGATGCGACAGACGGTACGAATACAAGCTCCTGCTTCCAGAATATCACCATTCAGGATCTGGTTGCGCCGCAATTTTCCTGGCCAACGCCCATGGGCTTGCCGCCAGCTTCTACCATTACTGTTAACTATTGTGCGATTCCGAGCCACCTGGTCCCGGGAAGAACGGACAATTGCGATAATGATGTCACTTACGAATTTATTGAAACAGATTCTCGTTTTACCTGCTCAGGTAACCAAAACTGCTTTACTCCTGCTCAGTGTGGATATTACGACTATACCCTGAATAGGTCATGGGAGATATGGGATAACTGCGGCAATAGAAGTGCTTATGCGCAGGTCGTTTATGTGAGAGATCAGGTAGCCCCTGTATTTAGTTTCCCTGCTAATTTTCAGTTCAATAACAATCCCGGCTCGTGCAGTGGTACGGCAGTTATCGAATTGTGGGATTACATAGCAGATTGCGCTGCAGCAGATCAATACCTGACGATTACCTACAAGATTGATGGAGGCTCAACTAATCTTGGCCATACTATCAATACGCTATTGACCGTTGGAACGCACCTGGTTGAAGTCACTGCCACTGACCCCTGCGGCAACATGCGCAATCATACAATACCTGTTATTATCAATGATGTTGAGTCACCTACGGCAAAGTGCAAAACAGGCCCAATTTTGGTGTCGCTGAACAGCTTGGGCCAGGCTTCTATCACGCCTGCCGATGTGGACAATAATAGTTCGGATAATTGTGGTATCGCGCAATACGATATCGATATTTCGAACTTTGATTGCAACACCACGCCGAATCCGCATCCTGTTACGCTGACTGTTACAGATGCTGTGGGTAACTTCAATAAATGTACAACCAATGTATTAATTCAGAATGTGACACCTCCAACTATTTTGTGTCCTGATGATGCTGTGGTATCGTGTGAGGTGTTTGATGCAGCAGATCCTTCGACTTCGGGGGGCTTTGCGCAAGGCTTCTCAGATTGTGGCCCTGTTGTACCGGTGTATGTGGATGTGACTGTCTCTGGAGCAGCAACTCCAAACTGCAGGGAGATTGAGCGCACATGGACCGTTACTACCGGCGGTGGCAGTGCATCCTGTGTGCAGAGAATTGAGTTAAATGACAATGAGCCTGCTGTTTTAGTAGGTGTTCCACCCTTTGATATTACGGTAGAAGCATGTGCGGTGCCTACGCCGCCTGTTGTCTCAGCTACTGATAATTGTTCTTCACCTTCAGTGAATTACAACCAAACCAGTAATCAGAACCCAGATCAAAGTCTGCCGGGACACTACAACTACGTCATTTATCGCACCTGGAGTACCCATGATGGCTGCCAGTATTCCAGCACTACGGATATCCAAAGAATCGAGGTGATAGATACGTTGAGGCCTGTAGTGAATATTCCTAACCCACTTATTGTTTACACTAACTCCACGAACTGCCTGGCGCCTGCAAATGTGAATCTGTTGGATTACATTTCGGATTGTGCGATAGATCAGTACCTGGCGGTCACCTATAGCGCTCCGCTGCCGGTAGGAAACGGAGCCTCCCTGATTGCTGGTAACTTGGAAGTAGGCGATTATCCGGTGACAGTGACTGCTACTGATCCTTCAGGCAATACGACGACGAAGTCCTTTGTGTTGAGCATTCGCGACAATACGGATCCTCAGGCTGCTTGCCATGATGCGGCAACGGTAGTACTGGATGGAGGAGGAAATGGCTCTCTGATTCCGGAAGATATTGACAATGGCAGCACAGACAATTGTGGTAATATCTCCCTGTCTATCTCTCCGTCCACCTTCACAACTGCTGATATTGGCGTGGTGAATGTCGTTTTGACTGTGACCGATGACGCAGGAAATACGAATTCGTGTACTACGCCGGTGACGGTTATTCAGGGCATACGCATTACAGCAGGGATCGTCGAGGGCGAGCCAGGAAGCACTCCGGTCAACATCCCAGTTTCGGTGAGCGGCTTTGACGATATTTGCGCATTATCTTTCTCGCTGCACATTCCTGACCCTACGGCAGCAACGGTCATAGGAGTTGATATCTCAGGCTCCTCACTTCCGGGAATTGACCTTACAGATTTTGCCATCTCGGGGAACGACATTGCCTTTAACTGGATAGACTTGGGTGGCATAGGCGTAACTCTGCCGCCGAACAGCATCATTTTCAATGTGACTGTGACGATGGGAGGGGTAGTAGGAAGTACTTCGGCAGTAACGATTGACGGTACGCCGACTCCGATCCTTGCCGGAAGTTGCGATGGCCTGGCACCAGAACCCGATCCGGTTTCTACCCACGTTGTTCCTGGAAGTGTGACTGTAATTGCAAGTGTTACCCACTATGCCCTTGCAGGCACTATCAGGCAGGAAAACGGCACACCTGTCCAATTGGCAAATGTAGCTTTGACCGGTTCAATATTGGGCAACCAGACAACGGGCGTTCCGGGGGCGTACAGTTTTAGCGTCCAGGCCGGAAGCAACAGCGTTATCACTCCGGAAAAAGACATCAATGACTGCAACGGAGTGAACGTACTTGATATACATGCTCTTCAATCCCACATTCTCAACGTAACCCTGTTGCCATCCTTCTATCGCTACGTAGCAGCGGACATAAACAGAGACAATAAAATCAACGTATTTGACCGCCTTGCTTTGCACACCATGATTACAAGTGGTACGCCAGGGAATCCATGCCCGGGACTGCCACAAAATACTTCCTGGCGCTTTGTAGATTCTGCCTGGGTGACGCCTGCATTGCCTTTGGTAACCATACCGGCTTTCCCTGAAGCAATAAGTGTCAATCCCGTATCCGCAGACCACCACGACCTCAGCTTTGTCGGGGTTAAGATTGGCGATTTAGACCTTTTCGGAGTTGACCCGACCCAGATCGTTGGAGGCACAGGAGATCAGGAGCAAATAGGTAGTGGCATAGTTGTAAGCCGCAGTTCTGAGCAGGAATTTGTGATTGACGACCAGCCTGTAAAAGCAGGGGAAGAGTATCGCGTGTCCTTCAAGGCCAGCGACTTTAGCGACTTGGTAGCTTATCAGTACACCCTCGGCTTTGACAAAACAAAGCTACAGTTTAAGGATGTTGAAATGGGAGTGTTGCCAGAGCTGACACCCAGCCATTTTGGAACCATTGGTGCGGCAGACGGCTACATCAACGCCATATGGTACAGCACAAAGGGCACGAGCATTGCCGACGGCGAAGAACTGTTTACCCTGGTGTTTGATGCTACAGGCGACGCAGACAACCTCAGCGACCTGCTGTATATTCAAACCTTGCCTCTCCAGGGCATGGCAGCTAAAGCCAACATGGATGTGAAAGGGGTAAAACTTGTATTCAATACAACGACTGGTACTGCGGAAGCACAAGGTAACAGGCTCATGCTGTATCAAAACCGCCCGAATCCCTTCGGTGGCGAGACGATCATACCGTTCAGATTGCCACAGGCTGCCCATGCTACCCTGACCATTACAGATATTTCAGGAAAAGTAGTGAAAGTACTGGAAGGAGATTTCACTGGAGGCCAGCATGAATTCAAGGTCAACAGAAAAGATCTGACTTCGGCAGGTGTGTTCTTCTACCGCATAGACACAGCATTTGGCAGTGCCGTGAATAAGATGGTACTGATTGATTAAGAATACTTCAAAGGAACGGGGGATTTTGCTAAAAATCTCCCGACCTTTTTTTTCGTATAGGCTTGCAAAAAGGCTCTACAATTGAGCAGAAGTACCCACTATTTCTCCTCCTGTTTCCCGCTCTTTGGTGAAAAATGCAACTGCTTGGTAAAGAGGTGTTTTTGGGAAAATTGATTTTTTTAAAAACAACACCTCAAACTGCGGGAGGAAGGCGAAAAGAAATAAACTTTTCTTTGCTCTCCTTCCACAGCTCCCTACGAAACTATTTGGATTTGGCTGCCGGAGAGAAAAAGGACGAAAAAGACGCCTTTTTAGCTCGGTATGCTCAATTCAAACAGCTTCTAAGTAGTTGCAGCAAAGAGTGGGAAAACAGGAGGATTTGATTCACTTTGCATCCTGAATGATCAGATGCCATTTTCTGATCCGATTTTCAAACCAACGACCGATCACTGGGCGGTAGAAGAGAACATCTGAGCGTCGTTGCTTCTATCGTCTCAAAAACAAGAGAGATGCGCAAATTTTTATTTCTTTCACTATTCTATTTACTTACCAGTATTGCAGTTCTGCATTCACAACAGGTTACCTTTGAGGTGCCTACTATTACATATACGTGCAGTCCAAAGATTTCAGTGCCGGTAACAGTCAACGGATTCAACAGCATCATGGTTTTCCAATATACCATGGGATGGGATGAAACCTTGCTTCAGTTTGACTCGGTGGGCGCTTTCAATCTTCAGCATTTAGATAATAGTGTTTTTGGACAAGCCCCCGCCCAGGTGCAGAATGGTATTCTTACGGTGGCCTGGTTGGATAATGACAACTCCGGAGAAACCCTGCCTCCCGGCACCGAAATATACCGGATTTATTTTACGGTTATTGGCACACCAGGAAGTACTTGCCCTCTAACTTTTCCTGGTGGTCCAACTCCTCCTGTTGCTGGTGCCGGCGCCGGCTCACCCATCCAGCCAATAGGAATAGACTTTATTCCCGGTTCAGTAAAGATAGGCGATGATATCTTGCCAACTATCACCTGCCCTGCCGATGTCGCCATTAACACAACCCAACCATCGGTAGTAGTGACGGGCATTGCACCCACAGCAAATGATAATTGCCTGCCCCTGGGTTCCGTGACCTATTCGTCTATGGGGGAAACTATACTCAACGGCTTCGATGATGCCAGTGGCGAAACATTTAATGCGGGTTCGCCAATTGGCGTGCCGGGAATTACCACTGTGACCTATACTGCCACAGATGCCTCGGGAAACTCTGCATCTTGTGAATTCGATGTAACAGTGACCCAACAGCCTCTGACTGTTTCTTTAATTGCAGGGGTGGACACTGCAGTTTGTTATGATAATTTGCTCAGCATTCCAGTCAGCGTGGACAATTTTGTTGACATCACCTCCATGTCTTTTACGCTTGAATGGGATACGGCAATAATAAAATTTAGCTCAGTAAGTGATTTTAATCTCCCAGACCTCGATTTGTCGGATTTTGGCATGACGGATACAGCAGAGGGAAAATTGCCAGTAGCCTGGATTGACGAAAGCTTAGACGGTGTTACATTGCCCGGCCAAACTCAAATATTTGTCGTCAATTTTGTTAAAAACCCGCTTGCTAACCCGACCAGCCAGTCGCTCGTCACATTTACCGATTTCCCGACTGAGATACTGGTCGGGCAGGGCAACCCACCCGATCCCCTTCCTTGGATGACGCAGGATGGTAGCGCTACTTTTATTGATGCCCCGCCAACTATTTCCTGCCCGCCGGCAGTAAATGCAACCACTAACGATGGCTGTGATGCCTCTGGCGTGGCACTTGGCACGCCCTCCCTGTTTGATGATTGCGTGCCGCCGGACCCAATTGTCACGAATAACGCACCTTCGAAATTCCCGCTTGGCACCACCATCGTAACCTGGACCGTAACAGACGGAGCAATGCAGACTGCTTCCTGTACGCAAAATGTGGTGGTTACGGATAATGTGCCCCCAGTTCCCAATGAGGCTACGCTTTCCGCCGTAACGGGTGAGTGTTCCGTGACTGTAACGACGCCACCGACGGCGACGGACAACTGCGCCGGTGCTGTCATCGGTACGACAACGGATCCCTTGGTTTTTGACACAATAGGCACTTACACCATTACCTGGACATACGACGACGGCCATGGCAACATCAGCACGCAGGAGCAGACGGTGATCGTGGAAGATGTGACGGCGCCAGTTCCCAATGAGGCTACGCTTTCCGCCGTAACGGGTGAGTGTTCCGTGACTGTAACGACGCCACCGACGGCGACGGACAACTGCGCCGGTGCTGTCATCGGTACGACAACGGATCCCTTGGTTT
>WBZO01004687.1_pt1 | contig 14530 bp, 9 predicted proteins | sample 5204261 | NCBI WGS metagenome assembly WBZO01 (sample SAMN12412400, study PRJNA552823) | activated sludge metagenome | isolation source: activated sludge from anammox sidestream of wastewater treatment plant... | place: USA: North Carolina | collected 2017-09
GGATACTCGAGCGCGCTGCTAATCGATCACGCGCCCGCCCTTGACCACGACGTCGACCGTCTGCAGGAGGCGAATGTCCGCGAGCGGATCGCCCCGGACCGCGATCACATCGCCGTAGCGGCCGGGCGTGACCTCGCCGACCCGGTCCGACCACCCCATGTAGCGCGCGGCCACCGAGGTGGCGGACTTGATCGCCTCCATCGCCGTCATGCCGCGCTCGACCATGATCGGGAATTGCCGCGCGTTCAAGCCGTGCGGGTACACGCCCGCGTCGGTGCCGTAGACGATCGCGACACCGGCTGCATGGGCACGCGTGAAGCCCTGCCGCTGTGCCTCCGTCGTCTCGGCATTCTTGCGCAGGAACTCGGCCGGCCATCCGAGACGGCGCCCTTCGCTGTCGATGTAGTCGCCGTTGTAGACATCCATCGACAGCGCGACACCGTGCGCCTTCGCGAGCGCGATGCCCTCGTCGTCGATCAGCGAGGCGTGCTCGATCGTGTCCGCGCCCGCGAGGATCGCCTCGCGGATCGAGCGCGCGCCATGCGCATGTGCCGCCACCTTGCGCCCCGCCGCGTGCGCGACCGCGGTGACCGCCGCGATCTCCTCCGGGGTCATCTCCGGCTCGCCCGGCACACCGCCGAACGCGAGCACCGCACCGGAGGCGATCACCTTGAGCAGGTCTGCGCCGCCGTCGATCGCCGCCTGTGCCTTCGCGCGAAACTCCGCGGGACTGCGCGCCACGCCTCGTCGCACGTCGGCCGGGATGTCTGCTTCCGGCACACCCGGCACCAGGAGATCGCCGCCGCCGCCCGGGATCGTCAGGTAGTAGCCGACCACCTGCATGCGCGGGCCGGCCACTTCGCCGCGATTGATGGCGTCGCGCAGCGCGCGATCGGTCCAGGCGTTGTAGGCCCCGAGGTTGCGCACGGTCGTGAAGCCTGCACGCAGGGTGGCGGCGGCGAACTGGCGCGCGAGCGCAGCCTGCTCGGCTGCCGTGCGGCGGAAGTACACCGTGAGGTCAGCCGTATCCTCGGGCCGCTCGGTGATGTGCGTGTGCATGTCGATCAGCCCGGGCAGGCACGTGTGACCCGCGAGGTCGATCACGGGCAGGCCGGGCGGCGAGCGTCGGCCCGGGTCGACGCTCGCAATGCGCCCGTTGCGAACCACGATGGTCACGTCCTGCCGCGGCGTATCCGTGACACCGTCGATCAGTCGGCCACAGTGGAGCGCGATCGACCCGGTATCGGGTGATTGGGACGGCCCCGCGCGGGCCGGGACGACCGCACAGAGCAACAGGACGATTGCGAACTTCGCGGGACGCGCACGTACTTCCATCGCTGCATTATGGCGTGATGGACGGTCCTGGCGTTTGACATCCTCCGGGCAGCCGGTCTTTGATGCCTCCATGCAGCATCCCACCGAGCCCCGCGGGACACTCGACGTCGCGCTCGCGCATGCCACGCGGCTCCTCGCGACCGCACCGGCCCTCGCGGCCGAGCAGGCCATCGAGATACTCGCGACGGTGCCGGGACACCCGATCGCGAGCCTGGTGCTCGGCGCAGCGCATCGCCTGCAGGGCGATACCGCACAGGCACTGGCCGTTCTCGAACCCCTGGCGCATAGCCAGCCGCAAGCCGGCGCCGTGCACTTCGAACTCGGTCTGGCACTCGGCAGCGCACGACGCGGCGAGGAAGCCGTCATCGCCCTGCAGCGCGCAGTGCGGCTGAAACCCGACCTGCCCGACGCCTGGCGTGCCCTCGGCGATCACCTGACGATGATGGGCGACATCGCCGGCGCCGACGCCGCCTATGCGCGGCACATCCGCCACTCGACACGCGACCCGCGGCTGCTCGCACCCGCAGCTGCGCTGTGCGAAGGGCGCATCGCACCGGCCGAGCAGGCCCTGCGCGCCCACCTCAAGCAATATCCGACAGACGTGGCCGCGATCCGCATGCTCGCCGAGGTCGCAGCGCGCCTCGGCCGCTACGGTGACGCGCAGCTGCTGCTCGAGCGGTGCCTCGAACTGGCCCCGGGCTTCACGGCAGCGCGCCACCACTACGCCGTCGTGCTGTTGCGCAGCGGCAAGCCGGCCGAGGCGCATGCCGAGATCAAGCGGCTGCTCGAAGCCGAGCCGCGCAATCCCGGCTTTCGCAATCTCGAGGGTGCAATCCTCACCCGCATCGGCGAGTACGACCGGTCCATCGGCATTTTTGCCGATGTGCTCGCCGAGTATCCCCATCAGCCGAGGGTCTGGATGAGCTACGGCCATGCGCTGAAAACCGCGGGCCGCCAGGACGACAGCGTCGCCGCCTATCGCCGCGCAATCTCGTTTTCGCCCGACCTCGGCGAGGCCTGGTGGAGCCTCGCGAATCTCAAGACCTACCGCTTCACAGCCGAAGACATCACGGCGATGACACGCCAGCTCGAGCGCACCGACCTCGCGGCCGACGACCGCTTCCATTTCGATTTCGCAATGGGCAAGGCGCTCGAAGACCGGAGCGAGTTCGCCGCCTCGTTTGCACACTACGAGGCGGGCAACCGTCTGCGCCGCCAGGGGCTCCCCTACGATGCCGACGAGCAGCAGGCGCACATCGACCGGTCCATTGCCCTGTTCACGCGCGATTTCTTCGGCGAGCGAGTCGATCACGGCTGCGCGGCGCCCGACCCGATCTTCATCGTCGGCCTGCCGCGGGCCGGATCCACATTGCTCGAGCAGATCCTGTCGAGCCATTCGCAGGTGGAAGGCACGATGGAATTGCCCGACATCGGCATGCTCGCCAGGGAACTCTCGGGCCGAAAGAAGCGCTCGGAGACTTCGCAGTACCCCGAGGTTCTCGCGGAGCTGACCGCGGACGACTGCCGCGAACTCGGCGAGCGCTATCTCGCGCAGACGCGCATCCAGCGCAAGAGCGATGCACCCTTTTTCATCGACAAGATGCCGAACAATTTCGCGCATGTCGGGCTCATCCACCTGATCCTGCCGCGCGCCAGAATCATCGACGCGCGACGTCACCCGCTCGGCTGCTGCTTCTCCGCATACAAGCAGCACTTCGCGCGTGGCCAGGCCTTCACGTATGACCTCGGGGACCTCGGTCGGTACTACGCGGGCTACGTAGCATTGATGGGGCACATCGACTCGGTACTGCCCGGGCGCGTGCATCGCGTTTTCTACGAACACATGGTCGCGGACACGGATCTCGAGGTGCGGCGGCTGCTCGCGTACTGCGGCCTGCCATTCGAGGAGGCCTGCCTGCGATTCTGGGAAACCGGGCGCGCGGTGCGCACCGCGAGCTCCGAACAGGTGCGCCGACCGATCTACCGGGATGGCGTCGACCAATGGCGCCATTACGAGCCGTGGCTCGAGCCCCTGCGACGCGCCCTCGGGCCGGCACTCGACGGCTACCCGCAATCACCGGCATACTGACCGGCACAACAAGGGGGTCTACGATGACACGCAGCAAACGCAGGAAGCTGGTGCGGTCTCGGGGTGGGCGTGCGGTGCGCGATGCGGGGCGCGCACCGATGGTGTCCGCGGCGGTACTCGCCGCAATCGCCGGCACCCAGGCCCAAGCGCAATCGTCGCCTTCGACCGGCGGCACGCTCGAAGAGGTGGTGGTCACCGCGCAAAAGCGCGCGGAGAGCCTGCAGGACGTGCCCCTCAGCATCCAGGCCATCGGCACCACGCGCCTCGAGGAACTGCATGTCACGAACTTCAACGACTACGTGAAGTTCCTGCCGAGCGTGAGCTTCCAGTCGATCGGGCCCGGAGCCGCGTCGGTCTACATGCGCGGCATTGCGAGCGGCGAGAACTCGAACCACTCCGGCCCGCAGCCGAGCGTCGGCATCTACCTCGACGAGCAGCCGATCACGACGATCCAGGGCGCGCTCGACGTGCGCATCTACGACATCGCACGCGTCGAGGCACTCGCCGGACCGCAGGGCACCCTCTACGGCGCGAGCTCGCAGGCGGGCACGATCCGCATCATCACGAACAAGCCCGATCCGTCGGGCTTCGAGGCGGGCTTCGATCTCGAGGGCAACACGGTCTCGCACGGCGACCAGGGCTATGCGGCTGAAGGTTTCGTCAACATTCCGCTCGGCGAGAAGATGGCGGTCCGGCTCGTCGGCTGGGCGGCGCGCGATGCCGGGTTCATCGACAATGTGTACGGCGAGCGCACCTTCCCGAGCTGGGGCGGCACGATCAACAACGCCGCGCTGGTGAAGAACAATTACAACGATGTCGAGACGTACGGTGGCCGCGCCGCACTCAAGATCGACCTGAACGACAGCTGGACCGTCACGCCGCAGCTGATGGGCCAGAGCCAGAAGATCGGCGGCTTCTTCGGCTACGACCCGTCGATCGGCGACCTGAAGCTCACGCACTTCACGCCAGACTACGCCAAGGACTACTGGATGCAGGCGGCGCTGACGGTCGAAGGCAAGATCGCGAATCTCGACCTCGTCTACGCGGGTGCCTACCTCAAGCGCAAGTACGACTCGCAAAGCGACTACAACGACTACGCCTACTTCTACGACGTGCTCTACGGCTACGGCGCCTATTTCTACGACAACGACGGCAACATCGTGAACCCGTCGCAGTATTTCGTCGGGCGCGACCACTTCACGAAACAGAGCCACGAGCTGCGCCTGTCGTCGTCGAAGGACAATCGCGCGTACTTCGTCGCGGGCCTGTTCTACGAGCGCCAGCAGCACGATATCGAGCAGAACTACCGCATCGACGACATCGGCACCAACATCAGCGTCACCGGCTGGCCGGGAACCATCTGGCTCACCGAACAAGTGCGCGTCGATCGCGACTACGCCGCATTCGGCGAGCTCACGTTCAACGCCACCGACAAGCTGTCGCTGACCGGCGGTGTGCGCTTCTTCAAGTCCGACAATTCGCTCGTCGGTTTCTTCGGCTACGGCGCCGGCTACAGCTCGGGTACGGGTGAAGCGGCGTGTTTCTCGCCGCCCACGGTGGGGGGCGGCATCAACGGTGCGCCCTGCACCAACCTCGACAAGTCGGTGGACGAGACCGGCAACACGATCAAGCTGAACGCGACGTGGCGGTTCACGGAAGGCAACCTGATGTACGCCACGTACTCGGAGGGTTTCCGACCGGGCGGCATCAACCGCCGCGGCACGTTGCCGCCTTACGGCGCAGATTACCTGAAGAACTACGAGATCGGCTGGAAGCGCACGTCCGACGACAATCGCCTGCGCTTCAATGGCGCGATCTTCGTCGAGGACTGGGACGACATCCAGTTCTCGTATCTCGGGGCGAACGGCCTCACCGAGATCCGCAACGCCGGGCGTGCACGCGTGAAGGGCGTGGAGATGGACTTCGCCTATGCGGCATCCGAGCGCATGACCTGGTCGGGCGGGGCCGCGTATATCGACGGCGAACTGCGTGAGGACTACTGCGAGGACGCGTCGAGCCCGAGTTGCCCCGACGCACCCAAGGGCACGCAGTTGCCGGTCACGCCGCGTTTCAAGGCGAACCTGACCGGCCGCTACCAGTTCAACATCGGCTCCTTCAATGCCTTCGCGCAAGGCGCGGTCGTGCATCAGGGCAACAGCTGGTCGGATCTGCGCGACGCGGATCGCGCGACGCTCGGGCAGCAGGGGATGTACACAATCGTCGATCTGTCTGTCGGGCTCGGCAAGGGGCGCAGAGGGCTCGAGCTGTTCATCGACAACGCGTTCGACGAACGCGCGGACCAGCTCTTCACCACCGAATGCGCGATCAGCGTGTGCGGTGGCAAGCCCTACATCTACACGAACCGGCCGCGCACGATCGGCCTGAAGTACAACCAGCGTTTCTGATTCAGGGGTCGCGGCTCGCGAGGAGCCGCAGGATCGACGGCCGCAGGAGCTTGCGGATCATGCGCCGCAGCTCCGAGGGGCGCAGCGTGGTCTCGCATGGCAGCATGCCGGCCACGCCGCTCATCTGCAGCAGACCGTCCTTGGCCGCCAATGCATCGATCCGCACATCGAGCTTCATCGCCGGGGTAACGACACGCATGGCGTGCACTGTAACCGCAGCCGGTGCAAATGGCACTACGCACTAACCCGTTCAGCTTGCGCGCGACGACGGGCCCTTTCGCTCGGCGAGCACGTCCCCGTCACTGCGCTGAATCGTCACGCGTTGTCCCGGTTGCAGCCGCTCGGCGCCCCGCACGACGATCCGGTCGCCGGCCGCGAGGTCCCCGGCCACTTCCACGAGATCCCTGCGCCCCGTGCCCGGCCGTACGCTGATGCGCTCGGCCTTGTCGCCCGCGCCGACGCGAAAGACGTAGGCCGCGCCCTGGCGCAGCACGACCGCGTCGCGAGGCACGGTAATCGCACGCCGCACCGGCCCGTTCGGCAGCTCGACGCGCACGGCGGCGCCGATGGGCCATGTGTCGGGCGCCAGCGCGACCCGCACCTCGAGCATGCGCGAGCGCTCGTCGCCAACCGGCACGACCGAGCGGATCCGGCTGCTCGCCTCGCGGGCGTCGTCGAGCACCCTGACGCTCTGGCCGCGCGCGAGCGAGGCCGCCGCCGCGAGGGGAGCGCGGGCGACGGCCTCGACGCTGCGCGTATCGACGAGGCGGACGAGCGGATCGCCGACCGCTACGAATTCACCCGTCGTGCGCAGCCGCTCGGCCACCTGGCCCGCAAACGGTGCGCGCACGGTGGCGCGTGCCAGCTCGAGACGCGCGCGATCGCGCGCGACGCGTGCCTGTTCGAGCTCCTGCTCGGCCATCGCGAGCCGCGATTCCGCCTCGTCGATCTGGTTGCGCGACGCGATGTTCTGTGCCGCGAGCGTGCGCAGTCGATCGCGCTGCGTGCGCAGCAGCGCCACGTTCGCGTCGAGGCGCTTCACCGCGGCCTCGTTGTCCCGCACCGAGAGCACGATGCGCGCGGTATCGAGCCGCGCGATCACGTCGCCGCCGGCGACCTCCGCGCCGGGCTCCGCGATCCAGCGGATCGGCCCGGCGACTTCGGCCGAAAGCCGCGCATCGGCGCGGCTCACGATCGTCGCCGGTGCGAACGCGCGCGGCACCTCGTCTTCGACATGCGCGGTCGCAACGACGACGGGCACGGCCGGTCCGGGTGCCGGCTCGGCCGCATCGGCGATGTCCCAGCAGAGCAGCCACTTCAGGAGAAGCGCAAAGATCAGGGGGATTCGTAGCTCGGCAACCATGCGGGCTCCTTCTCGCCGAGGCGCAGCAGCGCCGGCAGCAACACGAGGGTAAAGGCGGTATTGACGACCATCCCGCCGACGATCACGGCGCCGAGGCCGCGGTAGAGCGCACTGCCGGGGCCGGGCACGACCGCGAGCGGCAGCATGCCGAAGAGCCCGGAGAGCGTGGTCGAGAGGATCGGCCGCGTGCGGGTGCGCAGCGCCGCGGCGATGGCGTCGCGGCGCGCGAGCCCGTTCCTCTCGCCGGTGCGCGTCTCGTCGGTCAGCAGGATCGCGTTGTTCACGACCATGCCCATCAGGATGATGAACCCGATCATCGTCAGGAGATCGAGCGTCTGGCTCGTGACTGCACGCAGCAGCCAGATCGCGAGCACGCCGCCGAAGCTCGCGAGCGGAATCGTCAGCATCATGATCGCGCTGTCCTTGGCGGAGCGCACGAGCGCCGCGACGAGCAGGAACAGCACCAGCATCGCGATGCCGATGTTGAAGCGCATGTTGTCGAGCGCTGTCCGGAGGTTCCCGGCATTGCCGGCATAGCGGATCGAGCCGTCGGCGGGCAGCAGTTTCGCGATCTCGGGTTCGACGTCTCGCTTGACGACATCGATCGCCTGCTGCAGCGACAGCGCCTTTGGCGGGCTCACGTTGAGCCCGACGGTGCGCCGCCCATCGACACGCCGCAGGCCGCTCGGGCCGACCGTCGCCTCGATCCGCGCGAGTTCGCCGAGCGGCACGACCGCGCCGCTCGGCGTGGCGACCGGCACGCTCGCGAGCGTTTCCGGGGTATCCCACGGGGCCGCGCGCAGGAACATGTCGAGCCGGCGCTCGCCGTCGAAGTACTCCCCCACCCAGGCGCCGTCGCCGAGCGCACGCACTACCGTGCCGACATCGCCGCGGGTCCAGCCGACTTCGTTCAGGCGCCGGTCGTACGGGGAGATGCGCAGCTCGGGCTCGGCCATTTCGAGCCCCTGGAAGGCCTGCACCTGGGCGCCGGGCAGCTTCTCCGCGATCAGCTGCTGCGCGCGCCTCGCGATCGGAAACAGCGCCTCGAGATTCGACGACTGCAGCTGGAAATCGATGTTGCGCCCGTCGCCGAAGCCGCCGAAGAGGTTCCCCTGCGAAGCGAACACTTCCGTATCCGGAAAGCCGCTCACGATCTCCTCGTTGATCACCCGGTCGAGGAGGTCGATCTTCGCCGGGTCGAGCGGCCGCGCGCCGATCGAGCCGCCTCCCGGGAACACGAGCACATAGTAGTTCTTGAGCGCGGGCTCCTTCTCGCCGCGCATGTACGGGTCCATGCGCCGGGCAATCTCCTGCACGATCTCGCTGTCGATCGTCTCGATGCTCGCGCCCGGCGGGAACTGGAAGAAGCCGTCGATCGCATCCCGTTTCACCGGCGGCAGGTAGTCGAGCGGCGGCAGCAGCAGCCACGAGAGCGCTGCGGGCACGACGAGCAGTGAGCCGATGATCGCGTAGCGGCGCCGGGGCGTATCGGTCCAGCCGACGATCGTGTCGGCCATGCGCCGCCAGCGCGCGTCCGAAGGCGCCTCCGCCGTCGCCGGCTTCAACCAGCGCGATGCGGCGAGCGGCAGCAGCGTGACCGCCACGACGAGCGAGGTCGCCACCGCGATCACGACGGTGAGCGACAGATCCGCAAACAGCTGCCCGGCGGCATCCTCCATGAACACGACCGGCATGAATACGACGATCGTGGCTGCAGTCGAAGCGAAGAGCGCGGGCCAGACCCGGCTCGTGCCCTCGAGCGCGGCCTGCAGCAGCGGCAGGCCCTTCTCGCGCCGCTGCACGATGCTTTCGAGCACGACGACCGCCGCGTCGGTGGTCATGCCGACGCCGAAGGCGAGCCCTGCGATCGAGATCACGTTGAGCGTGCGTCCGGTCAGCATCAGGACCGCGAGCGCGACGAGCAGGCACACCGGAATCACGATGCCGACGAGCAGAGTGGTGCGCAGGTCGCGCAGGAAGAGCCACAGCACCAGCACGGCGAGGATCACGCCCGCGACCAGGTTGCCGCTCACCATGCCGATCGCCTGGTTGATGAACACCGAGGGGTCGAAAGACTGCGCGACCGTGAGCCCCATGTCCTTCAGCGGGCCGTCGCGCATCGCGAAGATTTCCGCCTTGACGGCATTCAGCGTATCGAGGACGTTGGCGTGGTTTTCCTTCAGGATCTGCAACCCGATCGCGGGATTGCCGTTCTGGATCGCGAGGTTCACGCGATCACCGCGCCGTACCTCGACCGTCGCGATGTCGCCGAGGCGCACCGGGCGCCCGTCACGCCACTCGAGCACGAGATCGGCGAGCTGCGCGGGCGTATAGCGGCCCGCGAAACGCATCGTGTACTGGCGCCGCCCGATGTCGACGAAGCCGCCCGACAGGTCGGTCGCGTTGCCCGCCACCGCCGCGACGCGAGGCAGCTGTATGCCGAGGTCGGCGGCGCGCTGCGGATCGAATACGATCTGCAGTTCCTCGGGGGCGCCCGCATTGATGTTGACCGTTGCCACCCCGGGAATCGTTTCGATGCGTGCGCGCACGAGATCTTCGATCTGGCGGCGGTAGTCCTCGACGGGGCCGGGCGTACCGGGCAGGAGCTGGACGAAGAACCACGAGAGCGTCTGGTTCGGCCCGCCGCCGCCGTCGTCGCCGAGCGCAATGCGCGGAGCATCGGCGTCGCGCGGCAGCGGCGGCAGCTGGTTCATGCGGCTGATCACTTCGATCAGCGTCGCCTGCATGTCGGTGCCGATGGCGAAGCGCAGGTTCACGAACGCGCCGCCCGGCCCGGCGAAGCTGTTGAGCTCCTTCAAGCCGGGCAGCCCTTCGAGCGCACGCTCTTCGGGCTCGATGATCTCGGACTCGACCTCGCTCGGCGCCGCGGCGCGCCAGCCCGTGAAGATGCTGATCACGGGTTCGTCGATGTCGGGAAAGAGCTGGACCGGCAGCCTGAAGAATGCCAGCACGCCGAGCAGGCACGCGAGCAGCACCGCCACCGCGACGCCCGCGGGGTTATTTAGCGCGATCCTGGTCAGGTGCATGCGTCCTCCCCGACGCAATCTTGCACCGTTGGACGCTCGCCCCGACCCGCGAGTTTAACGGCCCGTCGCCGCGGAGCCTCGCTTCGTCGCTACCGGTGCGCGCGCGCTACCAGTGATAGCGCACTCGGTAACGCACCGTCGATTCACCGTCCTTCGCGACCCGGATCGGGAAGTGGATCGTGCGCGCGTCTTCCTTCACGTAGTCGTGCGACTTCGACACGATTGTCCAGCCGCTCCACCGGAAGAGCGTTTCCCGCACGAGCACGTCGACGGGTTCGGACTTGTGGTTGCGCACCTTGACCTCGATCTCCTCCTCCATCGTGCGCGCCTTCGTATCGATCGAGAAGTCGACCTGGCGGCGCTCGCCGACCACGTCGAACGCCGAGCCGAGCTTGATGCGAACATCCTCGTCCTTCGGCGTGTGATCGATCACGTCCTCGCCGATGAACTCGAGGCTGTCATCGGCCGCATCGAGCTTGGCGACGCGCACGCGACCGGCGGGCAGCGGAATGCCGAGTCCCTTCGCCTTGTCGTTGCGGAACTCGAGATACACATCGACCTTCCGGTTGGCCGCAGTACCGTAATCGCGGTCGAGGTATGGGCCGCCGAACGCGCCGAAATCTGGTGCTCCGTAATAGACCAGCAGCTTCTTCGCCGGAATCGCCTTCGCCTCGTCGAACAGCTCGAGCTGCTTTGTCGAGTTGTTCGGCAGCGTGGTACGCCGGCCGAGCGTGTAGAGATGGAACTCGAAGAACGCCTTTTCCTCGAAGCCCGTGCCGGCATCGGCTGCCGCCATTTCCATCGCGCGCTTCTGCAGATAGACCCGTTGCGGTGGCGCGACCCGCTGCACGTCGCCGGCGATCAGCTTGAGGCGCGCATCGTCGTAGCTCGCGCCCGACTGGTTGACGATGCTGACCCATGCGCCGAGGTCGATCGTGCCGCTGTTGGCGTCCTTGCCCTCATTGAAGACGAGGTTGTAATCGGCCCACCAGGTGATGCCGCCGGTCTGGTAGGTCACGCGAACGCGATGGGGGCCGCTGCGCGCGGCGTCGATGTCCCAGACGAGCGTCGGGCGCGTGATCAGCCCACCCGGCAACTCGGAGAAATGCACGGCGCCATATTCGCGCAGCGCGTGGATCGAGCCATCGGCGCCGCGCACGACGAGGCCGTCGGTCGCGGACAGCAGCGTGCCACTCGTCGGCGGCCCCGCGTCGCGGCCCGGGCGGTCGACCGTGACAGGCCGGTCGACGTAGCGCGCCAGCAGCTTGTCCATGCCGATCAGGTCGAACTGGTAGTTCTGTTCGAGCACACGCGTCGCGGGATCGGTGAGCGACTGGAAGCTCACGGTCGTCGGGTCGATCAACGCTGCGACGTCCGTGTAGCGCACGCTCGAGCGCCCCGCGGCGAGCTGCATCGTGCGCATATCGCGCACCATCGCGTAACCCGGCACCGCCATGCCGTTCGGTACGCCCCCACCCGGCAAGGGCCGATAGAACTCCGCCGGCACCCCGCTTGGCTGCGCGGAGCTGTAGATCGTGATCGACGTGCCGCCTGGATCGGCGGCTGGCGCTCCTGTGGCGAGCGCGAGGCCGGCAGCGAGCAGCGTGGAGGGTAGGGTCTTGCGTGGCATGCAGGGCTCCTTGGATCGATACGGATATGGTTCCCGAAAATGCGACGCAAGTCGCGTTTTCCGTCGGGCTTTGACAGAACTGTGAGCGGTGCCGTGCGTATGAACGGGCGCACGGGCAGGATGGGGTCATGGATGCCGCTTCCCAGCTCCTGCCGGACGTTCCGTTGACCGAGCGGCGCCCGGCGCCGGCCACGCCTGCCTCTGCGGGCGCTCCCGCACCGGCCGGCGCAGCTGCGCCAGCCATGGACCGCGAGTTCATCGAGCGCAATCAGATCGTCGAGCGCTACCTTGCCGGCCGGCTGCCGCCGCGGGGCGCGGTCGAATTCGAGCACTTCTGCGCCGCGCACCCCGAACTCCTCGACGCGATCGGGCTGCCGGCACGCGTACACGCAGGCCTGCGCCTCCTCGACGCGGGCGGCAAGCCCTCCCCGTGGGAGCAGAAGAAGCGCCCCGTCTGGGAAAAGCCTCCGGTACTGATCGGCTTTGCCGCGCTCGTCGTGATTCTCCTCGGTGCCGCGGCCGCGCTCGCGCTGCAGATCGGCGATCGGGGTGCGAAAATCGCCGCACTCGAGAAGCGCATCATCGACCAGCCGCTCGCTCCCGCAACCGCGACACGCACGATCAAGCTCGTGCCGGCGCGCGGCGGCCCGACCCACAGGCCTGCAGTGACAGTCGGTGGTGGCCCCGTGCAGTTCGCTGACCTGAAGATCGACCTCGCGTGGTCGAAATACAGCAACTTCCGCATCACGATCGATCGCGAAGACCAGGGCCGAGTCGCGGTGTTGCACAATGTCGAGAAGGACTCGAACGGCCACGTGCGCATCGCCTTCAATACGTCGGCCCTCGGCCCCGGCAACTACGACTTCACGATCCAGGGCCTCACCTGGCGCGGCGAGCCCGTCGCGCAGGCGTGGGCCACGATCGGCATTCAGCGCTGAAGCACGACCTTCTCGATCAGGTGCGGGCGGGTCGCGCGCGCATCGTGCGGCGAGCCGCGCGGCACGCGATCGATCCCGATCGCATACAACGTGAGCGTGCCGTCCGCGGCGAAGTGCATCCTGAGCCACTGCTTGTAGTCTTCGATGCGCAGTGACGAGAACGCCTCATTCGAGTGGCGACCAAAGACCTGCACCGAGATGAGCAGGTAGACGCCGAGCAGCGCACCGCCCGCCACGCCACCGCACACGAACGTCAGGGCACCGGCGATCAGGAGCTGCGCGACGCTGCCGAAGGTGAGCGACAGCACTTCCGTCGTGAGGCGCGCGGCGAGCCATGCGAGCACGAGCGCCGCGGACAGGTGCGCGATCGCATGCGTGACGCCGCCGACCACGCGATACCAGCGCTCGTGGGTATCGGTGAAGAAGACGAACCCACCGATCACTGCGAGGAGCCACAGGCCGTTGACGGGATCGCGGAGCGCCGCCGTGAGGCTCGCCGCGAGGGTTGCGCCGAAGCTCGTGAAGTCGCCCGGCCCGAGGCTCGCCGATGCGAACCAGGCCGACAGCGCGTAGAGCACCGCAGGCAGCACGAGGGCGCGCGGATTCAGCCAGGGAAACGCCAGATTGCGCCAGGCGAGGCGCCGCGACGTCGCCCGATCGGGATACACCGCACGCTCCCGGAAGCCGCCCGACAGGTCGCGGGTGCGCGGCGCATGTGTCGGGTGCAGGAATGCGCCGCCCCCGCCCGACACGATCTTCTGCACGCCGGCTGCGTCCTCGTGGCGCCGGTAGTGGTGCCAGTCGCCCGTCACGAACGCACGCACGGGGCGCTGCAGGATCTCGTGTTCGAGCGCATGCAGCGTGCCGCCGCCGTAGGTTTCGTGGCCGGGATAGGACTCGGCGAGCAGCCATTGCGGCTCCGGCACGCAGAGCACGATCTGTGCCGACGGGTCCATCGTCGCGGCGACTTGCCGGAAATACCGCAGCTGTGGCTCGTCGAGCTCGGTCCCGAGTTGCAGGTCGATCGCGACCAGCCACCACGGCGGCGGCAGGCGCAACGCGAAGTAGCTGCGCGTCTGCTGCGTGCGGCAGCCGGCGAAGCCCCGCTCCGGCCGGCAGAAGCTGCGCGAGAATGCGACGAGGCTGTCGAACCAGTCGTGGTTGCCCGGCACCGCGAAGAGGTCCGGCCGCGTGCCGTGTGCCTCGAACGCGGCCCGGTACGGCCATTCGGTGCGCCACGCGTAGGCATCGCGTGACGGCCACGGGTAGACCTGGTCGCCACCGAACACGAGCACGCGTCCGCTGCGTGTCGACTCGGTGACGCCCCCTGCCCTCGGACCCACGTCGAGCGCCGGCCGCGCCAGCGCGTCTGCAATGGCGTGCGTGGAATTCCAGCCGTCGCCGAGATCCGCGACGTAATCGAGCCACAGCTCACCGGCGGAGTAGTCGAAGGTGTGCTGCGGCTGGCTCGCGAGCGCCTCGATCAGCCGTGAATCGGAATGCCGGCCGAAGAAATTGGCCGCCGTCATGTGGATCGCCGTTTGCGCGAGCACCGGCGGATCGAACCACCCCACCATCTTCGCGTGCCTGCGGTGCGGCATCATCCTCCACCCCTCAGGGCCAGGAGAGGCGACTGCCGGACGACGGCGCGCGTCGCGAGCCAGCCGCCGCCGGCGACGAGAACAGCGCCGGCGGCAAGCCCCCAAAGCCACACGAGTGCGTC
>WBZO01004689.1_pt1 | contig 14529 bp, 16 predicted proteins | sample 5204261 | NCBI WGS metagenome assembly WBZO01 (sample SAMN12412400, study PRJNA552823) | activated sludge metagenome | isolation source: activated sludge from anammox sidestream of wastewater treatment plant... | place: USA: North Carolina | collected 2017-09
GAGAGGTACGAGTCATTCATCTTGGCGGTGCCTTGCGTGATGTGACTGCCCTTCGCCCAGATTTGTGCCAGCCCCAACCAGCCGTTGGTGCCGTAAGTGTAATTACACGAGCGCACTTTGCCCTTCACGGGACGACAGAGCCGACGTGTGCTGGTATCGCTCGCTCCTGCTTCTTTTGTAACGTTCATGACCGACGAAGCATTCCAGTCGCTGATGGCGGCATTCAGGTTATCATCCCAGTCTGTGCTCATGCTGTCAATGATGTTGATGGTAAAGGGATTGGATGTGCGCGCCCAGTGGTAATTTCCCCACGAATGATTCGCATTGGTGGAAGCAGGAAACGCCGCGACAAAGAGCAACGCGGCGGCAAGCGGAACGAACAAAAAGTAACGCCCCTTTGCGTTCATATAAGGTTCTCCTTTGAGGTGAATCAGATTACCGACGCACTCTGATATACACCAAGCGCGCAGGATTTGTCAAATCAAAACTTACGCCTCGTAGGAATTTCGCGGCTCGTCAAGTTTTCAATCGTGCAATCCCACCGCGAGCAGTGTGCGTACAAACAAGGATAATCCAAACAATATGACAACGACTGCTGCCAGCAGCGTCGCGCGATCCGCGAGCCGTTCAAAACGCGGATTGTCCACGATGACGCGTTGCGCGCGTAAAAACAACGCGCCCACTGCAATCAACACGCCCGCAATGCCGACACTGTACGCGATAACCAAGCCCACGCCCAACGCGATTTGACTCACGCTCAATGCGACAAGAATTATCGCCAATGCATCAATGGTCGGCACAATTCCGTGCATCAGTCCCATCACAAATAAACCACCGAGCGTTATCGTGTCGGGCGCGGGATGAGAATGGTCGTGCGGATGATCGTGGTCGTGGCTGTGCGGATGCGGGTGCTCGTGTGGATGAGAATGAGGGTGATCCTCGTGCGTGTGTCCGCCGCGTGTGTTTTTCCATATCAAGTACAAACCCAACGCCATCGTCAAGAATCCCGATGGAATCCCAACCCACTGAAGATATTGCGTACTCACAAGTTGTCCAATGGTCGAAACGGCGAGAATTCCAATCACCAAAGCGCTGGCAGTGTGCGAAAGCGCCGTCGTCGCGCCCAACAGAACAGCGTCGCGCAGCCGCGCGCGGGAACCGACCAGATAACTCCCCGTCAGCGTCTTGTTATGCCCGGGGGTCAAGGCGTGCAGCGCGCCGATTAGGAACGCTGCGCCCAATGCACTCAATCCCAAGATTGGATTCACTGCCGAAGATTGCAGCGTACGTTGAATAAAGTTAATCCCTGCCTCACTCAATGGTGTGCGATTTGGCGCAAAGGGGTCGAGAGAGATTTGTCCGAAAATGAGAACATACAAAATGCCGAGCGCGACGATGCCACCAAGCGCGAGGTAGATCCAACTGAATAATGAGCGTTGGGATATTTGCATTGCGGGACGTACTGCCATTGCCTTTACTCCTCTTTATTTCTTACTACGAGTAAGACGAGAAGCCACATTGCATCTATCGAGCGACAGGGGGTTTGGCTCGTGCAATCAAGAATGCTGCCAGCAGAGATACCACAGCAATTACAATAAGCACAGACGCGACGCTTATTGGATAAAAAAAAGAACGCGCATGAACGTAATCGCAGCGTGGAATTGATTTCTTACGCATTATAAGAAAATCGGGGAGCCTGTCAAAGGAGCCCCGCGCAAAAGAATTGTACGCCGTACAAAACGCAACAGTATTTTGATTGTCCCGAAACAGGCGGTCCTGCGATTTCTCTCAATAATGGGAATGCGATTGATGCGCCCCAACATGTCACACGTCAATTCCATCCCAAGCCCGGGTCGCGCGCTTTGACGATTGCCTGCGCGCGGTCGGCAACTTGGAGTTTGGAGAAAATGTTCGAGATGTGATTGCGGACAGTTTTCGGCGCGAGGAAAAGTTTGTTGGAGATTTCCGCGTTGTTATATCCTTGCACTATGAGCTGGAGAAGTTCGCGTTCACGGTCGGTAAGTTCGCGAAAAATTTGAGGGGGTTTTGCCCCGGAGAAAAAAACTCATCAGTCGTTTCGCAAATTCAGGGCCGAACAATGCTTCGCCATTCGCCGCGGCGCGAATCGCGCGCAGCATTTCCTCGATCTGCGCCCTTTAGAATATATCCACGCGCACCCGCTCGCATCGCCGCGAATACGGAATCATCATCTTGAAACATGGTGACGACGAGGATGCCGATGTGCGGACTCGTTTGGACAATGCGACGCATGGCTGAGGCAGGATTGGCTGTGTATAAAAAAAAGCGCGGCGACGCGGCGTAACCATAGTCTTTTTCGATGAGTTCGGATTTTCGTTTCGAGAACCGATGGGACGCACATGGGACCCAAAAGGCAAACGTCCGATCGTGCAGCGCGTCGAAAAAGAACGGCGCGGCGTCTCGACAGTCGTCGGGTTCACCATGACGGAGAAATTGTACAGACGGCATTTTCCCAAGAGCATGAAGAGTAAGCAGGTGATTGAAGCCTTGAAACACATTCATGGTTACTTACTTGCGGGCTTCGCGTCGATCTGGGATGGTGCGTCCATTCACACCAGTGCCAAGACCCAAGGGTATCTCGATGAACATCCTGAAATCGTTGTCGAACCCTTGCCGCCTTATCCGCCCGAGTTGAATCCAGAAGAATATTGTCATGGCAATGTCAAGCAAAGACTGAAAAATGCGACGCCAGACAATGTAGGTGGTGTGATGCGTCATTTGGATCGGCGCATCGCCCATTGTGCCAGCGTCTAGACCTACTGCTAGACTTTCTTTATCATGCAGGTCTATCTGTTAGGCAACTTTGGTGAAACGGAATAACGGATCAACAGGCGCAACGTATCTGACACGTTGCGCCTACCTGCGGCTTCATAAGGCGGACGGGAAAGGTCTCCAAGTGAATGAGGCATTCTTTTTTTGTGTACGATAGTCTCATTGTTTTTGAGAGGCAACTTTTTAGCAACATGGACTTGGGGCGAAAAATCATCCAGCTATGTTGAATACGTAGACGGCGGTATCGCGGCGATTGTTCACTCTCGCCTACGCAACCTCCATATTCCCTGACAAGGTCCTCCATTTTTCCTCCACAGTGAATTGATACTCTTGCCAAAACTTGCAAGGAGAAATCAGTCATGAAAGCCCCCGATTCATCACAGCGCACCTACGCGCAGGTCGCCGGTTTCACGTTCCTCTTTTACATCATCGCCGGCATTTCCAGTATGGGACTTGGCAGCGAGTCGCAGTTCAGTGACCTGCTCTTGTTGTTCCAATCTTTTTCCGCGTTGGTCTTGGGAGTGACCTTGTTCGCACTCACCTACAAACAAGGACTCGCACTCGCGACGTTAGCATTAACCTTTCGCGTCGTCGAAGGAGTCCAATACGGTGAAAGCGCAATTTATTTTGCGGCGGCGAGTCTGCTTTTTGCCTGGCTCTTGTTGCGCGGCAGAATGATTCCCGTCCCGTTAGCGTGGCTCGGCGTCATCGCGTCGGCTCTGCTCGTCGTGATTTTGCCTTTCCAGCTTGCCGGATTGTTTGGCGGTGCGATGTTGTGGTCGTCGTCCGGCACTTGGTTAGTGTGGTTGCCAATGCTGGTGTTTGAAGTGGTGTTGGCGTTGTGGCTGCTCATCAAAGGCGTACATGTCGAATCCCGTAAATTGGTCGCGTCAACCCAACTTGGGAGTTAAAAACATGAAAGCAATCGTTCACAAAAAATACGGAACCCCCGATGTATTGGAAATCCAACAAGTGGACATGCCCACTCCAAAAGAGGATGAAGTGTTGGTGCGAGTTCATGCGTCGTCCGTGAACATCGCGCAGTGGTACGGCATGACCGGGTTGTTTATTGCGCGCGTTGGAAATGGGCTGTTTAAACCTCAAGATACAAGACTGGGTTCGGATTTTGCGGGCGTGGTCGAGCAAGTCGGAAAAGAGGTTCGTGATTTTATGCCGGGTGATAGAGTGTTTGGCGGGAGACATGGGGCAATTGCCGAATATGTTACGGTGAGCAAAGGCATCGCGCCCATGCCGAGCAACGCGACGTTCGAACAAGCAGCCGCTTTAGCGACTGCAGGTATCACCGCGTTACAGGGTCTGCGCGATTATGGAAAAATTCAACCGGGGCAAAATGTGGTCATCAATGGCGCATCGGGCGGCGTTGGTTCATTCGCGGTGCAAATCGCGAAAGCGTTTGGCGCGCAAGTGACTGCCGTGTGCAGTACGCGGCATGTCGAGAGTGCCCGCGCGCTCAGCGCGGACTATGTGTTTGATTACACCAAACAAGATTTCACGCGCAGTCGCAATAAATATGACCTGCTGTTCGACGTGAATGGAAGAGGTTGGTGGTTTGAATACAAGCGCGTGCTCACGCCGAATGCGCGCGTCGTTGTCGCCGGAGGACCGCGCACGCCTCTGATTGGTCCGCTCAGTCACATCATCCAGTTGAAAATTGCGTCGTTGGGTTCAAAGCATCCTGCAGTTTTTTTTATTGCGAATTTCACGCGCGAGGACATGTGCTGCTTGCGAGACCTTGTTGAAAGCGGCAAGGTGAAACCTTTGGTCGAGCGCGTCTATCCGTTCAATGAGACGGCGGAAGCGATGCGCTATTTGGGCGAGGGTCACGCGCAAGGAAAAATTGTTGTCAGAGTGCGCGAGGAAGAGAAAGAGTTTTCCACTTTTGCGCGTTCACATCGAGGAAAGCAATGAAATCGAAAAATCTTGAGCCGCCGCAAGTGTGGGCACGCGTCGCGGGTGTGATGTATCTCCTCATCATTGCTACGGGCGCCTTCGGTGAAATCTTTGTGCGAGGAACGTTGTTTGTGTCGGGAGACCCGTCATCCACCGCCGCCAATATCGCGGCATCGGAATCGCTCTGGCGCATCGGCATTGCGGGAGACATTCTGCAACACGTTTTCGATATTCCGGTGATGTTGGCATTGTATCTAATTCTCAACCCGGTGAACAAGAATCTTGCGCGGCTCGCGATTCTTTTCAATTTGATTCAGACCGCCGTCCTCGTCGCCAACAGTTTCAATCTCATCATGCCGTTGTTCTTGGTGGGAAACGCCGAGTATCTGAAAGCATTCGCGCCGAACCAAATTTATGTGTGGACGCAGCTCTTTGTGAGATTACATTCGTACGGCTTTGGCGTCGGGCTCGTTTTCTTTGGCTTGACGTGTCTTGTGATTGGCTATCTGATTTTCAAGTCGGGTTATCTGCCTCGCATTTTGGGAATCTTGATGATGATAGCGGGCTTGTGTTATCTGACGAACAGCTTGGCGCTGCTGCTTGCACCCACTGTGGCAGCTGTCATCGTCCCCGCCATCTTGCTGCCGGCTCTCGTCGCCGAGTTGTCGCTTGCCCTTTGGCTTGTCATCAAGGGCATTCGGGTTGAGGCATGGAAAATGCGCGTGGTGGAATTTGCGTGATGTGGCATTCGCGCTTGCAAACGAACGCCACTCTCTTTTCACGCATCATGTTTTACTTTATACTCGCGGTATGTCGCAGCTCATTCTGGTCGTAGATGACGAACCCAAAGTTGCCCGCCTTGCGCGCGACTATTTGGAAAAAAATGGATTCCGTGTCGTCGCTGCCGCCGATGGGCAATCCGCGCTCGCGATTGCGCGCCGCGAAAAACCTGACCTGATTCTCCTCGACCTCATGCTTCCTGCGATTGACGGGCGCGAAGTCTGTCGGATTCTTCGCCGCGAAAGCGACGTGCCAATCATTATGCTCACCGCGCTGTCTGAAGAGATTGACCAGGTGACCGGTCTCGAAATCGGCGCGGACGATTACATCACGAAACCGTTTTCGGGGCGAACGCTCGTCGCGCGCGTGCGCGCACTGCTGCGCCGAGCGCGCGGTCACGTCCAAGTGCGGCACATCATCCGCGAGGGCGCGCTTGAAATCGACCCCGGAAAATATTCCGTCACATTCAACGGCACTCCTGTTAAACTCACGCCGAACGAATTCAAATTACTCTATCTTTTTGCCAGCCGCCCCGGTCAAACTCTCACCCGCGAACAACTACTCGATGAACTGCACGGCGCGGCGTCCAACATGGACCGCAGCGTAGACTCGCACATCAAAAATTTGAGAAAGAAACTCGAAGCCGCCGCGGGCGAGTCTATGTTGGAGACCGTGTACGGGATTGGCTATCGCTTTATCGAAAGGTAATTGGCGGACAAATTACCGCGCGCTGAAAATCCCACTACGCCATGTTTGAACATTCTACTGCTTCTCAACCAAGGCAGCGCGAAAATCGCTTTTTGCCTTTTATCCTTTTCTTTTTTTTCATCGTCGTCCTTTTTTTCGGAGGAGCCGCCGCGCTTTTGTATTGGCTCTTTTCCGAATACTCGGGCGTCAGAAATATCTGGCTTTTGGTGTGCGGCGCGCCATTCATCATTGTAGTGGTCGCAATCATCACCATTTACACTCTCTACAGCCGGTTTGGAAGACCCTTGCAGGATATCTTTAACGCGATTGACTCGGTGTCCGAAGGCAATCTCTCTGTGCGTGTACCGGAGGATAATTCACCACAGTTCGGCGAACTCATCAAACGTTTCAACAAAATGGTGGAGGAACTCGAACGCGCCGAGCAGCAGCGCCGCAACCTCACCGCCGACATTGCCCATGAACTGCGTACGCCGGTACACATCATTCAGGGCAATCTCGAAGGCATTCTTGATGGCGTTTATCAACCGACGTCCGAACACATCAACGATACACTAGACGAAACCCAATTGCTCACGCGTCTCGTGAACGATTTGCAAACCCTCTCGCTTGCCGAAACAGGACAGCTGCCATTTCATCCCACGCGTTTTCTGCTCGCTGACCTTTTGCAAGACCTCAGTGCAAGTTTTTCCGCGCAAGCCGCCTCACTCGGCATTGACCTCAAAACAAAACTCGCCGACCCAAATCAAGAGCTTACTGCCGACTATGACCGGCTGAATCAAGTGCTCTCGAATCTCATTTCAAACGCGCTGCATCACACGGCTGCGGGCGGGAGCATTTCAATTGAAACAGAAGTGGGTTCGAGCGAAGAAAAAAGTGTGCGGATTCGCGTGCGAGATACCGGCGCGGGAATTGCACCTAAAGACCTGCCATACATTTTTGACCGCTTTTGGCGTGGCGATAAATCTCGTACCGGGCGAAGGCACAGCGGACTTGGTTTGGCAATCACCAAACAACTCGTTCACGCGCACAACGGGACGATTGATGTACAAAGTGAGCTCGGCAAAGGCACGACGTTCACCATCGAATTACCCGCAGGAACGATAAAATAATGGGCGTTCGCAAAGTCATTTTGCTTTTCGATAAGAGAGACAACTTGTAATGACATGAAACTTTGCGTGGCGCCTGAAGCCAACTGAAAAAAAAGGAAGAATTCCGCTCTTACGCTATAACGCGTGGTATGATTAGCGCAATGCACAATCTTCTTCCTTCCTTTCTCCAATTCCTCTTTCATCAACTCTACACAACCTTCTCTTTCGGCTACGACACATTTAGCAACATCATCTCGCGGGGCGAGTGGTGGAATTGGACGCGGGCGGCGATTCCGTTTGTGCGCGGCACGCGCGTTTTGGAGCTCGCGCTTGGTTCGGGCAGTCTGCATGTGGATTTATACGATGCGGGGTATGTTCCCGTCGGCATTGATTTATCGCCGTACATGCTCGACCTCACGCGGCGAAAATTTCGATCGCGTTTTCCAGACGGGTCCGCTGTTCCTCGTCTGGTGCGCGCGGATGCGAAACAACTCCCGTTTCCATCCGAATATTTTTCTTCGCTCGTAATGACCTTTCCGCCGGGGTTTGCGTTTGACGGCGCGGCGATGCGTGAATTATGGCGCGTGTTGGAGCCGAACGGAATGGTGATTTGGGTGGATGACCCATATCTTTACGCGCGCGATACATGGTCACGAATTTTGAACAGTGCATTGAATTTGAGCAATGTGGGTGCGAATACTGGTACGGAACAAGTGATGCAAAAGTTGAACGCGGTGGATGGCGGTTCGCTGATGAGGTTATTCGATTGGCGCGTGGAACGTGTGGAATTGGCGCGCAGCCGCGTCCATGTTTTTCTTGCCACAAAACGCGAATAACAAGAGTGGTTTTCCAAAAATTTTTTTCGCGTACATCAAGCTCCAATGTTGTCTGAAAGTGGACTGAAAATAGGCGCGTTTCAATTGAAACCGGATTCAAAGGAAACTCAAACGCGAAATCCATTTCCCAAAACGTTGACAAATGCGGTTTGACCCGTTAATCTATTTGCGCCAAATTTGGCGACGACGCGAGTGCTTGCCACATGGTCAAAAAGATTTTCGACCGATTGCATTCGGCAAGTGATCGCGTGTCAGAGGAACAACAGGCATGGCTCGTACAAAACTTGAAATAAATCGCCCCATATTGGGTGAATCGGTTGACGAATATCTCGCGCGTGGAATTGTCCAAGACGCCGAATCGAAATCCGAATTTCGTCCGCAGGAAGGAGATTCGCTGGGTGAATATCTTGTGCGCTTGCGTATGGCAAGTGGCGCGACACCGGAAGCAGTTGAAGATTATCTCGGCGGCTTTCCCGCGACTGTGGCGCTGACTCGCGCGGAACTCGCCCAACTGGAAAGTGGTTCGCTCGATTTCGTCAACGAGCAGCGCCTGCGAGTCCTCGCAACTCTGTACGGTGTTCCCCAAGATTGGGTTCTGCAAGTCGCGCAGTACCACGTCGAACAATACACAGACGCACTTCCCGCGAGCGACAATGCCTATGGCTTGATGACGGCGCGCGCATTGCGGATGGAGTCGCTCGACCCCGAAGCACGGCAGACCCTCGAAAAAATTTTCAGCGAAATTGTTGACGCCGTGCAGAATCCAAGTTCGAACTTGCCGCCGGAAACATAAGCACTCCTCACCACTTTATGGCAAACGTTTTGCCCCGCGCGCAGGTCTCTCACAATTTCAGATAATGAGGATGGAATGAATCAGCCACGCCAAACGCATTTAACTGGCGCGATAGATTCGCGCGCACTTGCACGCATCAACGACGCGCTCGAAACGCTCGTCCCGGATGGACAGAACTTTAGCATCGAGAACTGGGCGCGGCGTCTCGAATCCTTCCTGTTCAAGAAAATTCAATTCGTCGAGATGCCCTTGCCAAAGGGATTTTTTGGCGCGCGCATCATTCTTTTGCCGACGGCGGACGCAGCCGAAACGCGTCCTGTGGAAATCGTAATCACTGCGCGAGGACTTATACCACTTATGCAAGACCATGTCCGCGCGCATGAGCTCGCGCACATTACGCTTGGACATCAAACCGTGATGCTCACACCGCAGCAGCTGTTAGATTTGAAGGGCGATATTTCTGCGATATGCAATTGCCCCGGCGCGACGTGCCGCGCAGTCGAGCCCGAGCGGTTGTCAGAATGTGTTCAGGAACGCGACATCATGGCGGAAACTATGGCGCGCTTAGCGGAACAGCGACACATCGAGCATCATGTTCGAACGCGCGCACAGAGTGTCTCGTCGGATGCGGCAACGGACCGCATGATCATGTCACTGGTGGGGCATTAGATTCATGCCTACCTTGCTCCTCATTCCCTTCATCGCCACCATCATCTATCTCTTTTTGCCGCAACATATTTTGAGCCGCAGCGGTTCGCGAGCGACATGGCTCATTCGCGGTTTTGTTTTCTGTAACGGACTCGCGTTTTGGGTTGGCAGCGATCCGTTATTGAGCAATTTTTTGAATCCAGCGTTGCAGCTCGCGCTGCGCTTTTTCTTTTTAGAGACGTGTTACGTGCTTGCCATCGCCGCACTCCACACCATCAAGCGACGGCGAATGCCGCGCATTGTCATCGCGGCAATCATCGGTTTTTATTCGCTTTGGCTCATCTCGGTTCTCGTGCTTGTGCAAACGCCACTTCCATCTTTTGCAAACACCGATGCGACATTGCAATACACACAGCCCATCTTTCTCGTGTTGCGCGTTGCAGCGGCGGCAAGCACTCTGTTCCTACTTGCAGAATTAACGCGGTGTCTTTATCGCATTTGGCAAGATGACCGATTTCTCGCGGGGCGCTTGCGGTTTTGCTTTTTCACAATTGGCGCGGCGCTTGCCTTTGTGAATCGGTTCTTTGTCTTTGCTCACATCGGCGCAGTGATTGGCGCGAGTGAATGGAGCGTATTCCTTCTCGCGATTGAAAAGAACAGCAATTTCGCCGCCACTCTTTTTTTCGTCTTGGGATGTTTGCCGCCGGGGATTATGAAACGATTGGCGCGGGTCGTTCTCTATTTCGACCAACAACTCGCCATTCTCGAACTCGCAATGCTGCGCGCGGCGCTGTTTGATTTGACCGCGCCTCTGCCATGGCCCTTGCCCAATTGGCGCACGCGTTTGGACCAGCCCGCGTATGTGCTTTACAGTTCGATGATTGATATCCTCGACCGCCTCATGCTGCTCGAAAGTTTGCCTGCTGCCGCGACGCTTCGTCTCGACGGCGTAGAAGTGATTCATACTCCGCTTGCGCCCGATGAACTTTTGGAACGTCTGCGTCAAATGGCGCGGCGTCACTTACTGACGCAGGTGAGTATGCGATTGCGCCGCCTCCTCAATCCTTTTTCGCGCGAATCAATAACTGCACGCGCGGGATAAACTCAATGCGAGCAGCTGATTCCCTTACACTTTTAAGAATTGGATGATTTCGTGACTGGTGTGAGACGAATGGGTGACAATCGTGCGCGAAATCGAGATAGGCGCTGAATTGCGATTGAGACGCAACGTTTGAGCCACCGCAAACCCAACTGGAATAAACTTAACTCCCGTTGCGGACCGGGATCAATTTCGCGGCGACACATTTCGCCTTCCGCCAGAACGGACTCGCCTAACTCATGACACCAGACTGTGGCAATCGCTAATGCTAACAACAGCCGTTCTAACCGTTCCGGGTGCTTCAGGCGCGTGTGTTCCAAGTCAAAGCCGCTGGATTGGTCGTCGCGAAAACTCTCTTCGATACACATGCGCCAACCATATTCGCTCAAGCGTTGGCGACAGGCGATTTGGTCTGACATCACAGCGACCAGTTCGGGTGCATTGTGGTCATCGTCGGGACTCCACGTGACCGAGAGATGCCCAAAGAGTTTGGCTTCGGACGTAAAATAGACGTTTTGAAAATAGCGCCGCTGCCCGGGTTTTACTCCCAACTCGTCAATGCGACAGCGGATGCCGTTCTCCAGCCAAACGATGGTGCTATACGGAATGCGAATGTTGTAATGCCAACCGAATTTTAAGCATAATTTTGCCCAATCGCAGTCGCGGAACCCCGCATCGGCGAGAAAGCGTATGCGTTTGACGCGACCATCCAAGAAGGCCGCGACTCGTGCGAGCATGGCTTCGAGTTTCTCGGCTTGAGTCAGCCCTTTACCGGGCAAGACCGTCCAGACCAGTGGGATTGCACGATTGCCATGTCGCAACGATAAGCGAAAAATTTGCATGCGGTCGCCAAAGACTTGCACGCCATCTAGAATGACGACGGCTTCGACGCTGCGCCACTCAGCCAGAATATGTTCCAGAATCGGACGATAGAAACTCCACACCTCGACGTGCGGATTCTTTAACCAGCGCCGCAACGTGGCGACGCGCGATTCAGCGAGGCGGCTACCGACCGGCACATGAATCGCAATTTGACCCAAATTGACGGAGTTGGCTTGAATGATTCCAACGCTCATCCAGCCCCAATTGCTCAGTTGTTTAAGGTTCGCGACGCTGACCAGCGAACCCAGCGTGCAAATGATTCGCTTGTATAATTCGTGACTGCTGCTCATGGCTTGCGCTCCTTTGGTGGTGACAAACCAAATTATGCACAAGTTCGTGAGCAGTGCCTCATTTCATTAAAAGTGTAAGGGAATCAGTGCGAGCAGTTAGAATTCCGCTCACGCAATACCGCGCATCGTCTTTCTAGGAGTGGCGCAGTAGCTCGAATATCTTGAAGTAAAAGAATTTTCGTATGACTCCAAATCTCTCCGATGCATTTTCTGATGCCCCACCTTCCCTTGAATCGTCCTCTGATATCGAAACGGAATTGCAACCGCGTCAGGACGAAGCGCTCGGCGCGTACATTCGTCGAGTTCGCATCGCGCGCGGATTGAATCTCCCTGATGTTGCACGCGCCCTCATACATCTTCCCAAGTACGCTCGCATCAGTCATCCCTATCTCTCGCAAATCGAGTTGGGGCAGGTGGCGCGTCCCGGGCGTGACCGGCTCATCAGTCTGGCGAATCTTTTGCACATTCCGAGTGAATGGCTTTTGCTCAAAGCGGGTTATGATCTCACAACCAATCAAACAACAGACACCGCGAGCCCGCTCGTTCAACAAATCGTGCAATTGGTTGAAGATCTCTCGCCTGCCGATCAAAAACTATTTCTGACGATGCTTCAAGCCATCGTCAAGCAGCGCCGCGACGAAAAATATAATCGGACGTGACCCCACATTGTTAGTGCCGAGCCCAAATCGAATCCTGGCATTGAACGCGCCGCCCCGCAAGATTAGGTGGGCGCGTTTTCATTTGGCTTGGTAGGCGCTTCAGAAATCGGCGAACGGTGCAACACACGCAACACTTTTCCCGCAACCATCAAGATTGAACGCGTATCATTGCGCGGCGTCTGAATCTTGTGATGTGAAATATCACCTTCGGCGACTACAAAAGTGCCAAGCGCAAGCGTCTCGGCAAATTTGCGAAATTTGGGGGATGCATAAACGTAGCGAAAGAGCAGCTCTGGGTTTTCAATGTCCAGAATGTCAACAAACGTCACTTTGCCCTGCATCGGCAAATGAAGAAAAGTTACGGCAGTTACTTTGCCAATCGTGAGAATCTGTGTGGGCATGTCAAACTCTCCGCGCGGGGAAGATATTTTGCGTGGATAGTGTAGCGTGCCACTTTGACTTGGGTTGTCCGGAGGTGAAACGGTGTCAAAGACCGGTACAAGGTCAAAAGTAGAATAAAGGGGAGCAGGCGCGGGTTGCTATTTTGGCGTCACTCTGCGAGCGGGTTGCGGCAGTCCTAATTGAATCACAATTCTCTCGGCAAGGACATCATATTGTGTGTACGGTTGACCATCTGAATAGGCATAAATCAAAGGATTTCCTTGTGCGGTTGTCTTTAGGGATGCGTCAACCAAGATGGTGTTCCCGCGCTTTAAATTCATTGCTTGTTCTCCAAGCGTTCCGTTGGCGGTGACATGAAAAGTGATTGGGCGTGGCTGATGAGTACCTGTTTTTGAAATCACTTGAAAGGTTACGGTGTTTCCGTTGACGCGCTGCGGCTCCGCATACACACTTCCAACGATGATGACTTTGGTCAACATGGGCTACGTTTCCTTTGCTGATTTGATGAGTGTGCTATCGCCAATCAGTGAATGGACTTGACTAAAGAATGTTTCACTGGGCTGTGCGCCCATCTCGCGTTGAAATGTATCCAGGCATAGAACAAGGGTGCGATGTGCAGAAATCAGATTTTCTGATTGGGCATGTAAGCGAATCAACTTGAGCCATGCGTCTTCGTTGAGGTCGTCGGCGTGCAACGCCTTCTCGTACCAACCAATTGTTTGTGCAGGTGACTCGGGTTCTGTCAATTCTCCGAGCTGTAACAACGCGCCAATATATTTTTCGCGCAGCCGCGTGCGTATCGGTACGGTCCAATCCTTGTAGTTTTTTTCCAAAAGGTCGCCGCGATACAACTCGACCGCGCGTTCGAGCAATTTGATGCGAGCCGTCGCGTTGGGAATTGTGTGGGCGCGCGTGACGAGCTTTTCAAATTCCTCAACATCGAACCAAATTGGAACATCCGGATTGAGGGAATACTGACCGCGCTTGAGTTTGAGAATAACTTCTTCGCCTGCAAAATCATGCAGCCGTTTGCGCGCGGAATGAAAAGCCCACTGTGCGCGTTGATGGTCTTTTCCCGACCACAGCGCGTCAAAAATTTGTTCATCCGTCCATGGACGGCGCGGCTGCATCAAGAAAAACGCGAGCAGTTCGCCTTGCACTTCCGAAGTTCGCTCCTCCTTGCCGTTACTGCCAGAGCGTTCGAGATACAAATACCCGAGTGCGCCGCAGCGCAAGCGCGGCGTCGGATTGGGTGTATCCAACGCGATCTGCAAGAGAGTGCGTATGGTCAAACTATCAGAGTTTTGAATGAGGACGGGTAGCGGCAAACTTTCCAAAAGTGTCTGCATTTGGCGCAGCGCGATTTTGACATCCTCGCGCGGCGCGGTCTGCATTTGAAGACACAAGCCAACAAATTCATCCAAAAGGGGATTCGATGCGCCATCGGTGGGAGGGAGAAACGGCGCGACAGCTGTAATAGCGTTTTCTATATCTGCGAGCAAGACTGCGGCATCTTGTTCAATGTCTGGTGTATAGGATTGCTTGATTTGCTTTGGCATTTCCTCGTTCCGCGCTTGGCCGGTGCGGAGTAGTTTGACGTAGGAGTATCTATGCAGCCAAAT
>WBZO01004695.1_pt1 | contig 14520 bp, 13 predicted proteins | sample 5204261 | NCBI WGS metagenome assembly WBZO01 (sample SAMN12412400, study PRJNA552823) | activated sludge metagenome | isolation source: activated sludge from anammox sidestream of wastewater treatment plant... | place: USA: North Carolina | collected 2017-09
GGAAGGGGGGAGGAAGGCATGCGGGCGATTGTACGGAGAGGAAAGAGAAAAGAGGAAAGAGGAAAGGCCGGAGTCGCGGGGCTCCGCCCTCGCTAAGCCCCGGGAGGGGCACCCCAACGCCGCACCCAACCCGGCCCCGAACCGGGGAGGAGTTCGAACGACGAAGTCCGAGTGCGCCTGGCCGATTCACGATTCACGCCCGAACCACCCCAATCCGGAACCTCGCCCGGCAGGAAGCGGCACTCGACTCCCACCCGCATCGCCCCGCGGCAGCCCACGCCCAACCACCACACCACCCATCCGAACCGCGCCCGGTGGGCCCTCCTCCCTCCTCCCCCGAAATCCCCCCGGACTGTGCGCCAGTTCACTGATCGCCCTTGCGCCGCCACGCAGCATCGTACACACGGCCCCCGAATCCCCGGCGCCGCCGGCTTCAACCTCAGGAGGACCCCATTGCCCCGCTGGGAACATTCCATCCACATCAACGCCAGCCCCGACCGCGTCTGGGACGTCATGTCCGATATCGAACGCTGGCCCGAATGGACGCCGTCCGTCCTCACCGTGAAGAAAGTGACCGAGGGCCCCCTCGCCCACGGCACCACCGCCAGGGTCCACGCCAAAGGCACGCCCGAATCAACCTGGACCGTCTCCGAATCCCTCCCCCCGAAGTCCTTCACCTGGGGCACGAAGGTCCGCGGCGCCGCCACCACCGCCGGCCACGTCATCGAACCCACGGACTCCGGCTCGAAGGTCACCCTCAGCCTCGAGGTCCGCGGCATCGCCGCAACCCTCTTCAAGCCCTTCCTCAGCCGGGGCATCAGCGAAAACCTCCGCCTTGAAGCCGAAGGCCTCAAGCGGCGGAGCGAAGGACCTGCCTGACGGCTGGTAAGCTTCCCGGGTGAGCCACGTTCCGCGCGTCTATCTCCCCGGCAGGCTCGCCCACGGCGTCATCACCATCCACGGCGAAGCCGGCCGCCACCTGGCCACCGTCCTCCGCATCCGGCCCGGAGATCCCCTGCTCTTGCTCCCGGGCGACGGCCACGAGTGGTCGGCCACCGTCGCCAGCGTCACGAAGGCGAGCGTGGTCGCCGAAGTCGGCGAGCTCGTCCGCCAGGAGGCCCCGCCCGCGGTCGTCCTCGAAACCTGGTGCGCGCTCGTCCGTCCCGGCCGCTTCGAGTGGGCGCTGGAAAAGTGCGTCGAAGCCGGCGCCGACGTGATCCGCCCCATCGTCACCGAGTTCGCCCAGCGCGGCGACACCCCCTCAGAAACCAAACTCGCCCGCTGGCAGCGCATCGTCATCGAAGCTGCCGAACAGTCCGGCCGCCTCTTCGTGCCAGTCCTGGAAGCGCCGGCGCCCCTGGCCCGCATCATCGAGACCTACCGGGGCGCGCTCGTCTTCGGGGCGCCCACGGGCAAGCCCCCGCGCGAGGTGGCTCGGCTCCTCCCGGCGCGAGGCCACATTGCGCTCGTCGTCGGCCCGGAAGGGGGCTTCTCCGAGGCCGAGACCGCCACGCTCGCCCGCCGTGGCGGCATCCCCACATCCTTCGGCCCGCACATTCTCCGCACGGAGACCGCCGCGGTCGTTGGTACCGCGCTTATCCGCTCCCTCACCCCGGGGATGCTATCCTCGCCCTGATGCAGATCGCCAGGGGCCTGGGCCTCACGTTCGCCGCCTTCGCCGCGGCCTTCGCCCTCCACGTCGTCGGCGGTGCGACCGATCAGGCGTGGCTGTTCGCCATCGCCGTCGGGCTCATCTACCTCACAGCCACGGGGTTTCCGGCCATCGCGCTCTGGCTCTCCGGCCTCAAGTACCGGAGTGGCCGCGACTCGGAGGTCGTCTACCGCGTCGGCGTTCTCGCGGGCATGGGCCTCACCCTCGGCGCCCTCTGGGCCACGAACGACCGATCCTTCGGCACCTGGACATTCATCTTCACGCCGATCCTGGTCGCTGTGGTGAGCGCCCTTATCCTGATGGTCCGTGCCTTCGTCGAGGGCGAACTCCCAAAAAAGCCGGCGCCTACCGTCTGAGCCGCGGGTCCCAGATGTCCCGCAAGGAATCGCCCAGCAGGTTCGCTCCCAGCACCACCAGGCTAATTGCCAGGCCGGGGAACACCACCACGTGCCAGTAGCCGGTCCGCGCGATCGAGAGGTTCGTGCCACTCATGTCGCGCCCCCACGAAGCCTCCTCCACCCCCAGGCCCAGGAACGCCAGCGCCGACTCTGCGAGGATCGCCGCACCCAGCGCGCCGCTCATCAGCACGATCACCAGCGGCAGAACGTTTGGCATAACGTGGCGGAGGAAGATGCGCCACTCGGAGCACCCCATCGCCCGCGCGGCCTCCACGTACACCTGGTTGCGTTCGATGATGGTCGCCCCGCGCAGCACCCGGTTCCCCCCGAAGAGCGCGCCGATCGCGATAGCCGCGATGATGGCCTTCATCCCCGGCCCCAGTGCGGCACGCAGCATGAAATACAGGACCAGCGACGGGAAGGCAGCGAACGCCTCGCCCGAACGCTGGACGACATAGTCGATCCACCGCCCGAAGTAGCCAGCGAGGATCCCGAGGAACGACCCAATCGATGCGCCGATGAAGATGGCCGCGGCCGAAATGGTCAGCGACACCCGCGCACCGGCGATGATCCGGCTGAAGATGTCCTGGCCGTTCTGGTTCAGTCCAAACGGGTGCGACCACGACGGCCCCGCCAGCGGTGTGCCGACGCTCAGTTCCTCCGGGTTGTACGGGGCCAGCGAAGGCCCGAACACCCCGGCCAGCACGAACACCACCAGCACTACCAGCCCGAACACGCCCGCAGGGTGTTGAGACGCTGTCCGCAGGAGCCTCCGTCCCCGGCCGGGCCTCCGGGGCACCGCGCCCCACGCATACGGTTGCGCCGCCGTTTGTGTCGCCATCAGGTGTACTTCACTCGCGGGTCGATGAGGGCGTACGACAGGTCCACCGCGAGGTTCATCAGCATCACGATCAGTGCCGTGTACAGCACGAGGAACTGGATCACCGGGAAGTCCGCGGTGATCGACGAGACCAGGAAGAACTGGCCCAGACCGTTGATCGAGAAGATCTGCTCCAGGATGAGCGACCCGAAGAACAGGGCCGTGACCTGTCCCCCGATGAGGGTCACGATCGGGATCAGCGAGTTGCGGAGCCCGTGGTCAAGCACCACGTGCCGCCCGGCAAGTCCCTTCGCCCGCGCCGTCCGCATGTAGTCCTGGCGGAACACTTCCAGCAGCGTTGACCTGGTCAGGCGCATCATCGCCGCGGCCCCGCCAACGCCCAGCAAGAGCGTCGGCGGGATGTACAGGCGCAGGTTCTGCCATGGGTCATCGAAGAAGGAGATGTGTCCGCCCACCGGTGGCGAGTAGTTCCACCAGATTGAGGGCAGCACGATGAGGAGGATCAGCAGGAAGAAATCCGGGATGGACTGCCCGAACACCGCGAATACGCGGAAACCGTAGTCGACCGCCGAGTCTTGCTTCACCGCGGTGATGACGCCGAATGCCACTCCGAAGAACGTGCTGAAGGCCACGGACAGCACCAGGATCTCGATGTTCACGGGCAGCCGGCGCTCAATCTCCTTCCACACCGGCTGGTTGCTCCGGAACGTCTCGCCCAGGTCTCCCCGGACCACCTCCCCCATCCAGATCGCAAACTGATGGAGCATCGGCTTGTCCAGGCCAAGCTCCCGGCGGATCTCCTCCTCCTGTTCGACGGTGGTGGTCTGGTTGACGTACTGCAGCACCGGGTCCGTCGCCCAGGGCAAACGCAACGTGAAGAACGTCACCAGCGAGACGACCAGCATGATGAGCGGCAGATAAGCAAGACGGCGCAGGGCGTATTGGCGCATGGGCGTCAATCAGCCCTTATCGATGTAGACCTTGCCGTTGAAAGCCCCGTAGCTCCCCCGGCCGGTCACTCGCCCTTTCACGAACCCCCACGTCGCGGAGTTCGTGATGGCGATGAATGTCGGGATGAACGGGACGCCATTAGTCCAGGCCTTGCGCTGCAGTTCCTGGATGGCCGCCCGCCGCTCCTTGTCGTCCAGGATGCGCTTCTGCGCCTGCACGGCAGCGTCCATCTCCTCGTTCACGTAACCCGCCCAGTTCGGGCGGCCACCGTAGGTCTTCGCATAGGGTGTGATGTATGAACTCGGGTCGTCATAGGCGAGCGATGGGAATGCCACGAACCCGTCGTAGTCCGACCCGTAGAGCGACTGGCTCAGCCATCGGCCGAAGTCCTCCGGCACCAGCTTGATCTTGAGGCCAAGGTGCTTCTCCATCTGCGACTTCACGATTGTCGAGAACTGCTGGTAGCGGTCCCCCAACGTGGGGTACTTGATCGAGTACTCTTTCGACGTGTCGAAAGCGGATGCCGCGAGCAGCTTCTTCGCCTCGGCAGGGTCGTGCTTGCTCCAGGTCTGCTCGAGTTCGGCCGGTGGCAGGGCCTCGCCGAACGCCGGCGGGACAGGTCCACTGAGCTTCCCCTCGCCGAAGTTCATCAGGTCGATCATCTCTTTTCGATCGAGCGCGTAACTGATCGCCTGGATCACCCGCGGGTCCGCCCACTGGCCATCGCCACGCGGCAGCAGGATCCACACGGCGCGGCTATCGTCCGTGTCAATCACGACATCCTTGCCGTGCTTGTTCGCGATGTCTTCACGCTCGAGCTTATTGTTCAGCCCGACCGAGTAGATCTCCTGTGACGAGAACGCCGCGAGCGCCGCCGCCTGCTCCTGGATCAGCTTGTACTCCACCCCGGCCAGGTAGGGCTCCCCGGCGACCCGCCACTTCTCATGGCGCTTGAGCTTGAAGTTCGTCCCGTTTTCGTGGCTCACAAACTGGTACCGCCCGCTGCCCACCAGGTCCTTGTCCATGAAGCTCGGGTCGGCCGCAATCTCTTGAGGCAGGATCGAGCTCCCGATCGGACTGCCCCCGTTCGACGAACTGAAGGTCCACGCGTCCACCTGCTTCAGGGTGAAGTTCAGCGTTTTCTCGTCCGGCGTGGTGATCGTATCCAGCACCTGCGTCCACCAGGAAGTGAGCGAAATCTTCGTTTGCTTCGCCGCAGTCTCGAAGCTGGCCTTGACGTCCTGTGCCGTCACCTTCCGGCCGTTCGCGGGAGCCTTGTCGTGGAAGGAAGATTCGCCGATGACCACCGTGAAGTGGGTCGGGTCCTGCTGCTCGATGCTCGTCGCCAGGAAGTTCTCGCGGATGCCCGTGTCGAGCGGTGTGTACCAGAGGTGGTCGAAGATCGTGAACCCCCACAGCAGCCCGCTATCGAGGCCCCCGTACGGGTTGATGGTTGCGAAGATGGCGCTCTGCCGCGATTTGCTTATCCCGTCTTTCTTGATGACCTCGCCAGCTGGCGTCGGCGTCGGGGCGGTTGGCGTGCCGGGCTGCACCCCGGACTGCGTTGGCGTCGCGTCGCCACCCGCATCGTCACCGTCATCGTCATCGTCGCCGCAACCGGCCAGCGCCCATGCTCCCGCGCCAAGCGCAGTCGCCATCGATCCAGAAAGCAGGCGCCGTCGCCCGAGCGGCCTTGTCCAGTAGTTGTCCCGTTCCATGCTCTCCCCCTTCCGCTTGCGCGCCGCGCACGCGTTGCGGTGCTGTATACCCGCGTCCCATTCATGGCGTCAATACCTGCGATACGCCCCCCGTGCCCCTGACGGATGTCCCGGCCGCAACCGCGCCAGAGCTCTCCCGTCCGTTTGCCGCGCCTCCGGCGGTTTGCTAGTCTGCCTCCGTCCTTTCACGCAACGGATAATCTCTCCCATTGGTACGGTGACGCATGCCCAGGAGGCTTGCTGTTGGTGTCGGGTTCACCGGCAACCCGGAACAGAACCGCGAAACCATCGCGCGCATCAAAGTCGCGGAGGAAGTCGGCGTCGAAGCTGTCTTCACCGCCGAAACGTGGGGACGCGACCAGTTCTCGCTCCTCACCCAGGCCGCCCTCGAAACCAGGAAGATCAAGCTTGGCACCGGCATCGCGCCCGTCTTTGGCCGCTCGCCCGCGGTCCTCGCGATGACCTTCGCGACCCTCGACGAACTCAGCGGCGGCCGCATGATCATCGGCCTCGGCACCTCGGGCGCCCGCGTCATCGAGCACTGGCATGGCGAGAAGTTTTCCAAGCCGATCCAGCGCACCAGGGAATACGTTGAGATCATCAACATGATCATCAGCGGCGAAAAAGTCTTCTACGACGGCGAAATCTATAAGCTCCAGCGCGGCTTCAAGCTCCTCTTCGAGCCCGTCCGCAAGCACATCCCCATCTACGTCGCCTCCATCTCCCCGAAGAGCATGGGCTCGCTCGCCACCGCGGCCGATGGCTGGATGCCTATCTACTGGCCGAAGTCCAAATTCAAGGAAGGCAAAGCCCGGATCAGCGAGGCCGCAACCGCCGCCGGCCGCCCTGCCGACGCTGTCGAGTGCGTCGCCTCCCTCACGGTTGTCATCAACCCCGACATCGAAAAGGCCAGGTTCCAGGCCGCCGGCCCCATTTCCTGGTACGTCACCAACATGGGCGACTTCTACCACGAGATGCTCACACGCAACGGCTTCGGCGAAGAAGTCGCCGCCATGCGCAAGGTGGCTGAGACCCACAAGCCCCCGCCATTCGGCACCAACCCCGAACTCATGGCTGCCATGGGCGACCGCATGCTCGAAGAGACGGCGATCTTCGGCGACCTCGAGACGGTCGCCGCCGGCCTCGAAGAGCGCCGCCAGCTCGGCGTGGACCTCCCGAGCATCAGCATGCCCCAGGGCTCGCTCAAGGACGTCGAGCGCATCCTCGGGACGCTCGTCAGCTAACCCCCGCGCGCGCGGATACAAGACGGCCCCTCCATCCGGAGGGGCCGTCTTCGCTTGCCGCACGTCCCGCTACCGCGACCCTCGAAGGCGCGGGTCCAGCGTGTCGCGCAGCGCATCGCCGAACACGTTGAAGCCGAACACCGCGAGAGCGATGCACAGGCCGGGCCAGATGGCGAGCCCGGGTTGGACGCGCATGTACTCCCGCCCATCCACACTCAACATCTGCCCCCACGACGGCTCGCCGGCCGGCCCGAACCCGAGAAAACTCAGGCTCGCCTCGGCAAGGATGACCCCGCCGAGAGCGACCGTCATGCTCACCAGCATCAACGGAAACACGTTCGGGACCACGCAGTTCCAGATGATCCGCACATTGCCGGCACCCATGCAGCGTGCCGCCTCGACGTATGGCTGATTCTTGATCGTCAGTACCTGGGCCCGGATCACCCGCGAACTCCCCGCGATGCTCAGGATGCCGATCGCCAGCACCATCGCCAGCAGGATGTTCACGTTCGGCATCCGCCGCGCGATCCCCAGGAACGTGATCAGGATGATCAGGCCCGGCATGGCCTGCCACGCATCCACAAACCGCTGGATGACCTTGTCGGCCCATCCGCCAAGGAACCCGCTGACGATGCCCAGGAAGGCCGCTCCCGTCGTGCCGATGGCAACCGCGCCGAACCCGACCATCATCGAGATCCTGGCTCCGTAGACCAGACGCGAGAAGATGTCTTTTCCGGTCGCATCCGTTCCAAGCCAGAACTCCCCGCTCGACCCTTCCAGGCGGTTGCGCAGGTGGATCTGTTCCGGGTCGTGGCGCGCGATCTGGCCGGCGAAGACCGCCGCCAGCACCAGCACGAGCACGATCAAGAGCCCGAACGTGCCCAGCGGTTGGCGCCGGACGAACAGCCAGCACCGTCCCGCAATCCGCACGGGCAACGGCCGTTCCACCGCCACCCGCGGCCCAAAATCAACCCTCGGTGATACGCGACTCGCCATCTCAGTACCTCACCCGCGGGTCGATGAACGTGTACGACACATCCACCGCCAGGTTCGAGAGGACAATCAGCACCGCGAAAATGATGTTCGTCGACATGATCACCGGGTAGTCCAGGTTCCCAACCGACGAGACCAGGTACTGGCCCATGCCGGGCAGCGAGAAGATTGCCTCGAAGATGGCCGTCCCCGCGATGAGCCCCGGCAGGCTCAGCCCGATGACCGTCACCACCGGCAACAGTGAATTGCGAAACGCGTGCGTGAACACCACCGTCCGGGCCGGGAGCCCCTTCGCCTGCGCCGTCCGGATGTAATCTTGGCGGAGCACCTCCAACATCTGCGTCCGCACCAGCCGCACCAGCGAGCCGCTCGGCGTCAGGCCGATCAGCAACGCGGGCATCAGCAGGATCTTGAAGTGCGCGACCGGGTCTTCGTGGATGTACTTGAAGTTCAACGGTGGTGCCCAGTTAAACCAGAGCGACCCGAACGTGATGATCAGGATCGCCAGCCAGAACCCCGGCATCGCGTCGATCAGGATGGCGAACGCCCGCAACGAGTAGTCCGGGAAGCGGTTCTGGAAGACCGCCGCCGCCACCCCCATCGGCACCGAGAGGATCACTCCGGATACCAGTCCGATGAGCCCGAGCTCGAACGAAACCGCGAGCCGGTTCTTCATCTCGGTCGTGACCGGGCGGCCGTTGAAGAGCGACTCTCCAAGGTCGCCCCGCAACAGCGCACCCACCCACTTCAGATACTGGACCGGCAGGTTCGCGGAGAGCCCGTACTCCTCCTTGAGCGACTCCATCAGCTCGGGGTCTGTCCGGCCGTACTCCGCCGCGATGATGTCTACCGCGTCGCCGTACACCAGCGGGACCACAACCCGCAGCAAGGTGAAGACAATGATCGAGACCAGGACCAGCGTCAGCCCGGCCAGCGCCAATCGCTGCACCATGTAACGGCCCATGTAGATTCCCCTCCAGGGCGGTCGCGCCTAGCCGGTGTATTTGCTCTTGTCGAACCAGAGCTTGGTCTCGTTGGTATTCCTGGCCGACTCGCCGTCCCACGAGCGGAACACGCCCGCGTTACCGATCCACGGCCAGAACAAGGAGAACGTCGGCGACTGCCCGGGGTAGGGGATGAGCGGCATCGTCTCGGCCATGTGCTTCTGGATGTCCTGGATCATGGTCTTGCGTTTCCCGGCATCGAGCTCCTGCCGTTGCGCCTCGATCATTCCATCGAGCTTCGCGTCGCTGGCTTCGCCCTGGAACGCCACCTTCTGGCGGGCACCCTTGGAGTGGTAGTAGCTGTACAGGAACTGGTCGACCTCCGGGTATTGCGTTGACGCGCCAACGGCGATGCCGTTGAAGTTGCCCTTTGCGAAGTAGTAGTTCGGCAGGTAGTCGGTCTGGTAGTCCGGGTTCACCTGCTTCAGCTTGAAGAGGCCCGATTCCTCCAGCATGCCCTTGAACACTTCCGCCTGCTTCGGGAAGGTTGTCCCGTACTGGCCCGTCGAAATCCAGGCGATATCCGTCTCGATCCCGTTCGCATGCCCCGCGGCCTCGAGCAGTTTCTTCGCCTCGGCCACGTTGTACTCGAAGTTCTTTCCACCGGCGCCCATGGCCGCGCTCTTCGGGTCGACCCACATCCCTTCCCACCCGGAGGAGATGTGGCTGTGGTAGCGCACGTCTGTCGGGTAGCCTTCCTTTTGGAACGCGGACACGTTGTTGAACGTATCGATCCACAGGTCCCTGTCGATCAGCATCGAGACGGCTGCCCGGACCCGTGGGTCGATGAACGGCGAATCGGGCTTGAGCCCGAAGTACATGTTCCAGCACGTCCGCCCAAAGGCGTTGGCATCGACGGCGAGGTCCGGCACATCCTTCTTGGTCGCGATCACGTCCTCTTGCCGCACCGCGAACGACCACACCTTTTTCGCCCGGAACTGCGCCATTCCTGCCGCGTACTCGGGGATGATCGGGATGTCGAATCCGTCCAGGTACACGTTGTCCGCGTCCCAGTAGTCCGGGTTCTTCCGGTACTGGAAGATCACGTTCCGCTGGTAGTTTTGGAGGATCCACGGCCCGCCCGAGCGCGTTTCATTGCGCGGGTCATACCCGCCGGCCTCGCTTTCGCGCGGCATGATCTGGAGGTAGCGGCTGTATGCCATCGCGCTCAGGAACGGCGCGTAGGGGTAGGCCAGCTTGAACTCGACCGTTGTCTTATCGATGGCCTTCACCGACTCGACAGGCCCTCCCGGGTTGTCGGCCAGCTTCGCCAGGTCCTTGCGCGAGGTGCTCTTCGCGGCGAACTTCTCCCACGAGAACACCACGTCTTCCGCGTCGATCTGCCGCTTGTTCAGCGGAGCCGCGTTCTGCCACACCGCGTTCGGGTGCAGTTTGAACACGACGCGCGTCGGCTCGGGGAGCTCGAACGATTGCGCGAGGTACCCCTGGATTTCGCCCGTGGCCGGCACCCGGTAGCCCGGCTTGTACGAAAGCAACCGCGGATAGACCCACGAGCCAACCACATTCGCCGTGAACGACGGCGAGGCAAGCGGGTCGAGGTTCGTGACGTCTGCCGTCGTATAGGCCTGGTAGATCTCGCCCTTGACGGCCCGCGACGACGAGTCCTCCCGCGGCCAGAGGAAGCTCTGCACCTGTTCCGCTTTCGTCGGGTCTGCTGTCGGCGTCGGCTGAGGTGTCTGTCCGGCACCCGAGGTCGGCGTCGCATCATCGTCATCACCGCCGCCGCAGCCCACCAGCCCGAGTGCGGCGAGGCCCGCACCAGTTCCGAGCGCTCCCGCCAGCGTCCCGCGGCGGCTCATCCTGCGATTCCAGTAATTCGAACCAGGCATTGGGCCTCTCCTTCACGTTCACGTAAATATTGGGGGCCTTATACACAGGTCAAATCGGGCACGTCAATGATTTCAATCCTTGCCGCACAAACTCTGAAGCTAATCCTGGCGTCCGGGCCTCTCGCCACGGGCCAGGCACATCACACGCCGAGCGCCCTCGCGAGCGTTTCGAGGCCCTCGAGCGCCTCCTCCGTCGACCGCAGGACCACGTCTGCAAGCTCCACGATTTCGGGTGGCGTTTCGGGCCCGCTGGCCACTCCCGCCAGCACCAGGTGCATGCCCTCGTCGCGCGCCAGGGCGAGTGCGGCGCGGAACATCGCGACATCGGTCGCGTCGTCCCCCATCACCAGCATTGCCTTGCAGCGCAGATGGCGCGCCAGGGCCGTCAGCGCAGCATCCTTGCCGCCCCGCGCGTCCGGGATCACCTCCAGAACCATGCGCCCGTCGCGCAGCCGCAGTCCCTCGGGCAAGGTGGAAAGCACCTGCCGCAGCTGCGACTCCAGGTCGGGCGCGGCCCGGTAGTGGAAGGCGGTCGAGATCGCCTTCCGCTCGATGTGCAGGAACGAACTCGGCACCGCCGAGATGACCTGCTGCTCCACTCGCTCGAGTGCCGCGCTCAGGGCCACCCGGTCCACTCCGGGAATGAGGGGGTCATCGAACGATGCCTCCAGCCCGTGGCTGCCAATCACCACCACACCCTCGACCGGGACCATCCGCCGCGCGGTGTTTAAATCCCGCCCGGTAATCACCGCCACCTTCGCGTTCGAAGTCAGCCGTTCGAGGACTGCCAGCGCGCCTGCCGGGACCCGTGCTTCCGAGGCGTGCGGTACAATCGGCGCCAGCGTCCCATCGAGGTCCGTCGCCACCAGGAGTGGCCCGCGCGCCGCCGCCAGCCCGCGGTACTGTTCAATGGCATCCATGGTCAGCATGCGTCCTCCAGGTCCTTCAAGAAGCGGGTCGCCCAGGCAAGCGCGTCGCGGGCCCGGACCTCTGCGATCAGCCGGTCGCTGATCCGCCCGGGCCGCGCTTTGAGCGCCTCGCCCAGCGCGCGCACCATCTGGCCCTCATCCAGCGGGTCTACCACGGCCAGCCCGTCGGCCTCGAAACCCGCATAGGCACTCGCCACGCCGGCGTCGCGGCCGGTAATGATGACGCCCCGCTCCCGCGCCGGACGGACCGACTGGGCGATGGCCGCCTGCAGCGGCACCAGGTTCTGGCCGTCCGCCAGCGACGAGGTGAACACGACATCGGCCTCGCGCATCACCGCAACCACGTCCCGCCACCCCACGTTGGCGCGGACATGCGCGAACGGGCACCCGGCTGTGTAGGCCGCCTCTTGCGCCCGGGCCGCTTCGCGCTCGATAGCGGCATCGAGCGCCTCATAGGCGCGCACCCCTTCGCGCGTGGGGGCGGCTATGCCCACATAGGCGAACCGGGCTCCCGCGCGATAGGCCGCGGCCATGGCCCGCAGGCGCTCCGGTATCCCCTTGGTGAAGTCGCCGCGTTCGAGGCCGACAACCAGCGGCAAGCCCGCCTCTCGCGCCGCACGGATGCGCTCGGGTGGCCCGGCCGACGTGGCTACGGAGAGCACATCATCCACATCGATCCCCACAGGGTAGGCAGCGCAGCGCACGAACCGTCCGTCCACCAGCACACCGCCGCGTTCCAGCGTCACACCCGGGAGCCTGGTCGCCGCCGCGACAAACCGCGCCAGGTCGTTCAGCGATTGCACGCCCACAAGGTCCGCCCCGAGCATCCCCCGGATCACCTCGCCGAAATAGGCGCCCGCGGCACCGCCAAGGTACGGCTGCGCCACCTCCAGGCTCGGGAACGGCGTGTGCAAGAAGAACCCGACGCGGCCGCCGAACCCGCGGTCCCTCAACATCCGTGGGACCAGCGTCAGCTGGTAGTCGTGCACCCATGCAGTGGCGGCGGTTGCCTCTTCGGCCGCAGCCTCGGCAAATGCCGTGTTCACTGCCACGTACGAAGCCCAGTCACCTCCGGTAGGGGGCGCGGGCGCCGGGTAATACCCGGTCACCTTCGGCAGGTCCTCCCGCACCAGGTGCAGAAGCGGCCAGAGGAAACTGTTGGCGACCTCGCCGTAATGCCCCGCCCAGGTCGACGAACCGAAGTAGAGGCGGCGGTGGCGCACCTGGCCCCGGCTGGTCTGGAGCATTTCGAAGCCGCGGGCGTCGGTCCACTCCCGGTCGTAGCGGCCGAGCCCGGCGCCGATCCACGTGGTCCCACCTGAGCCGTTCCAGGGGGCGATGATGGGGCGAACGGCCGCCAGCAACCCGCCGCTCGCGGCCGGTGAAGGCGAGTCAGCCCAGCGCGGCGCCTCGTGGTCCAGGTAGGCGCGGTTGGCGAGAATCAGGTCTGCGCGGATCGGCATGCCCTACCAGTAGGCACCACGCCTGCACTACGGATCAACCGCCATCGCGCGGGTGGCCGCGAACTGCAACGCGATCGCAAGCATCGGAGCAATCCCGGCGGCCGCGGGCGTCCATCACTCTAGCAGCGCGCTCGCGGTCCCGGCGATCGTTTTCGTGCCGTCGTCTTTCTCGGCCCACACATCCAGGTGCGCGCGCCGCCGCCGCCCCTCGGGAGTCACCTGGCGCACCACCCCGCGTGCCGTCACCGCCTCGCCACCCCAGAGTACGCTCGTCAGGTTGAGCGACATCTTGCCGCCGGCCATCCAGCCCATGCCGAAGCGGTTCGTCAGCATCTCGGAGATGAAGGTCGTGCTCATGGTCCCCTGGACCACCACGTCCGGGAAGCCGAGCTTCTTCGCCTCCTCCCGGTCGTTGTGGTAGTTCCTGTTCGGGCCGCTGAAGGCCATGCACAACTCCAGGTCCGCCACTTTGCGGACGGGCTCCAGGACTTCGAGTGGTTCGGCCTTCGGCTCCTCGGACCGCGGCGCCTTCCGCGCCGCCTGGTCCTTTTCCACTACGGTCGCGGCCGGGTCCACATCCAGCAGGAACGACTGGTGGCAGCGCCCCCGCGCCATCATCACGTCCTCGGCATCGAAAACCGAGAACTCCATCACCACCACGTCCCGGTCCTTGCGGATGTACCGGTCCGTGATCATCCCGTGCGTCCAGAGCCGGGAGCCCACCGGCACCGCCCGGAACAGGTCCCACTCCTGCTTGATGTGCAGGTTCCCGAAGAGCTTTGGCAGGTACCAGTCGCGCAGCCGGAACGCATATTGCTCGCTGTGCAGCAGCAGCGCCGGCGCAAGCGGCCCACCAAGCGGCGACTCGCCCGTGTACCACGGGTGCGCATCGCGCGTCGCCGCCACGTGCTGCGCGATCATCGCCTCGTCGACGACGTAGTCATGCCGCCCCAGGTACTTCCCAACGTACGAGTCATCTATCCACTCAGACATCCCGGCACCTCCGCGCTCAGTGCCGGGATTCTACAGCCCGTGGCCGAATCACCAGCGGACGCCTCAGCCTGCTCCGGCGGCGGCCCGGCTCGCCTGCTCTTCACAGGCGTAGAAATCGGAGATGTCGTCCCCGGGCTGGCCCACCGCCTCGCCAAGCTGGCGCCGGTTCGCCCCTTCGGGGACGGTATAGCCCCGGGCAGTAAGGCAACGGCCGATCGCGTCCATCAGCGGCTGCTGGACTGCTCCGGAAGTGGCAATGCCCCACGCCGCCAGGACCTCGTTGAAGTACGTCTCGACGCAGTCCATGTGCGCGTCGCCGGCCTTACTCAACGCGGCCGGGTTGTCCGAATGCATCCCGCCAAACTGCGGTTCGGCGCCGGTGAAATTCGGCTCGTGGACCACCACTCCCCCGATGGCTTCCCCCGCAGCAACCGAACAGGCGTGGGCAGCCATGAACGCGCCGA
>WBZO01004697.1_pt1 | contig 14516 bp, 13 predicted proteins | sample 5204261 | NCBI WGS metagenome assembly WBZO01 (sample SAMN12412400, study PRJNA552823) | activated sludge metagenome | isolation source: activated sludge from anammox sidestream of wastewater treatment plant... | place: USA: North Carolina | collected 2017-09
TTTGCATCGGCATGGATCTCCCCTTCGTTGGAATCGAATCCGCAGCCCGACCGCACCGCAGCACGGCTCGAAACGCTGCCGCGTTCAAAAACGTTAGCACGCATGATTGCATATCGCAAGTGACAAAACAAAGCGGTTGCCACGTCCTGCGATTGCCCCCGCGCCTGACGGTGAGACACCCGCGCGACCACGCACGCGCGCCTCGTCGTGAGCCGTTCGAGCGCACCTCGCCTTTCCCTTGATTTTCGTCAAATCTCCTTCGAAAAATGGTCGCGAATGGAGAGGACGCGACACAGGACGGGAGGTGAACGCCCCGACTCGTGGCGGCGCCACGGAAGCCGGTTCCGCGTCCGGTTCGCCGCGCCACAGCCACCGCGGGTGGCGCGCCTTACTTGCACAGCGCAAGTCCCAATGGTAACTTCCGCGACTCAGCGGCCGGAAGCACGCCGACTCAACGACTCGAGGAACCCGTGTTCGATCTCACCGACAACGTAGCCGTCATAACCGGATCCAGCCGCGGCATTGGCCGCGCGATTGCCCAGCAGATGGCCCGTGCAGGAGCGCGGGTCGTCGTTTCGAGCCGCAAGATCGATGCGTGCGCCGCGGTCGTGGACGCGATCAAGGCCGAGGGCGGTGACGCCGTCGCCGTGGCGTGCAACGTGTCGGATCGCACCCAGCTCGTCCACCTGCTGGACGTCGCGATGAACACGTGGGGGCGCATCGACGTCCTGGTGTGCAACGCCGCGGTCAACCCGTACTTCGGGCCGATGGCGACGATGCCCGAGGAAGCCTACGACAAGGTGATGGACTGCAACGTCAAGGCGAACTACGTGCTGGCGAATGCCGCGGCGCCCCTGATGGCAAAGCAGGGCGGTGGCTCGATCATCATCGTCTCGTCGATCGGGGGCAACCAGGGAAGCGCGACCCTCGGCGCCTACGGGATCTCCAAGGCTGCTGATTTCGCGCTCGCCCGCAACCTCGCCGTCGAATGGGGGCCACGAGGAGTACGAGCGAATTGCATTGCGCCCGGTCTCATCAAGACCGACTTCTCGCGCGCACTCTGGGAGAACCCGACGCTCCTCGCAGGCGTCGAGAAGGGAACGCCACTACGCCGGATCGGCGTACCGGACGATATCAGCGGTGTCGCGGTCTTCCTCGCCTCGCGAGCGGCAGCCTACCTCACCGGTCAGACGATCGTGGTCGATGGCGGAATCACCGTCAAGGAGCCGGCGTAACGACTGGACCGTCGCGCGTGCCGTGCGTGTCGATGTCATCGCCACGCAGTGGGGCAGTGCAGTGGCTGCAAACGACGACGGGTGCGAGCGTGCGGCCGCAGCTTCGATGGAACAGCGTGAGCGGCGCCTTGCCGTCCGTCGCGAGCCAGCGATCACCCCACTGGTTCAGCGTCACGAGTATGGGGTAGACGTCCATCGCCTTCGGGGTCAGCACGTACTCGCTGCGCTCCGGATTCTCCTGGTAGACGCGCTTCTGCAGGAATCCATGTGCAACCAGCATCTTGAGCCGATCGGAAAGAACGTTGGTCGCGATGTGCCACCGCGCGCGAATGTCCTCGAAGCGACGCCCCCCGAGAAAGAACGTGCCGAGGATGAGCTGTGTCCAGCGATCGCCGAAGACGTCGACCGATGCGCCGAACGGTCCGGCCGCCGTCGACGCGCCTTCTACCGAGCCGCTCGACCGCCGGCTCGGCATTGGCGGCGGCATCCGCTCGAGGCGTGCCCCCGGCCCCTCGACGTAGGCGACGTCGTGTGCGCGAACGGGCGCGCGACAGTGTCCGCAGACGAGTTCCGGGGTGGCGACCCCTCCGCACGCGGCGTGAAGATGCGCCCCGGGTCGCGTCGAGCGACCGGGCGACCACGCACGATCGAATCGCCTGAACATGAGCACGACCGGATACAGATCGCGGCCCTTCGCGGTCAGGCGATAAGTCGCGCGACCGCTGGCGCCCGGAGTCGCTTTCTCAAGACAATCGATTTGCACCAGATGGTCGAGCCGCCGCGCGAGAATGTTGCTCGCGATACCGATCTGCCGGCGCCAATCGCTGAAGCGTTCGATGCCGCAGAACGCCGCACCGAGAATCAACAGGGACCAGCGATCGCCGATCTGCACCAGCGCTCGTCCGACGGAATTCGCCGGAACGAGACGCCCTTCACCGGCCGACGCGGCACGTCGCACACGCGCCTCCGAGCGTTGACCGCGGCGGGCGGCGACCTGCTTCCCGTTCATGACCACGACTCCCTCGATGGTGATCGCGCAGAAGGGATGCGCCCGTTCCAGCGTGACGCTTTCATTGCGCAAGTATAATCAACTTTCCAAAGGCGAAACTCTACGATGGACTTCTCGTACAGCGACAAGGTCGAGCGCCTGCGTGCCGAGATCGGTGAGTTCGTCGCGCGCGGAATCGTACCTTCCATGGCAGCGTGGGAGCGCGACGTCGCAGCCGGCAATGCCCATCCGCAGGTCGTCGAGGATCTCAAGCGCACGGCGCGCGATGCCGGCTTGTGGAACCTGTTTCTGCCCGCGCTGCGTGACGACGAGCCGGGCACGGCGCTGACGAACCTCGAATACGCGCCGCTTGCGGAAATCATGGGACGCGTGATCTGGGCCTCAGAGGTATTCAACTGCAGCGCGCCGGACACCGGCAACATGGAGATCCTGCATCTATTCGCCACCGGGGAGCAACGCGAGCGCTGGCTTTCGCCGCTTCTGCGCGGCGAGATCCGATCGTGCTTCGCGATGTCCGAACCGGACGTCGCGTCCTCCGATGCGACGAACATCCGCACGGCGATTCGACGCGACGGTGACCACTACGTCATCAACGGTCGCAAGTGGTTCATTTCCGGCGCCGCCCACCCGCTGTGCCGCTTCGCGATCGTGATGGGGGTCACCGACCCTGAAGGCGAGCCGCATCGCCAGCAGAGCATGATCATCGTTCCGATCGATGCACCCGGTGTGCAGGTCGTGCGCAACATCCCCGTCATGCACCACCTGACCCCCGAAGGGCACTGCGAGATCGTGTTCCGCGACGTCCGCGTGCCGCGCGCCAACCTGATCCACGAGGAGGGTGCAGGGTTCGCGATTGCACAGGCGCGGCTCGGGCCGGGGCGCATCCACCACTGCATGCGCTCGATCGGGCAGAGCGAGCTCGCACTCGAACTCATGTGCCAGCGGGCAAGCGAACGCAAGTCGTTCGGCCGCTACTTGCATCAGCACGCCAACGTCGGGGACTGGATCGCGCAGTCGAGAATCGAGATCGACCAGGCTCGTCTGTTGGTGCTCAAGGCCGCATGGATCATCGATCGCCACGGTGCGAAGGCGGCGTCCAAGGAGATTGCGATGATCAAGGCGCTCGTCCCCAGCGTCCAGACGCGTGTGTGCGACCGCGCGATGCAGGTCTTCGGCGCGATGGGGCTAAGCCCGGACACGCCGCTCGCCTCGCTATGGACGTGGGGGCGCGTGCTGCGCATTGCCGACGGCCCCGACGAGGTGCATCTGCGCACCATCGCGCGCAAGGAGATCGACGCTGCACGCCAGCGCCACGTGGAGACGCTGCGCGAGGCGCGTTGAGGTCCCCGATCGGGGGATGCGGCAGCACGTCGTGCTGGGCATTCGCCGGCCGTCGACGGCGCCGTCGCGGCCGATTTCGCGATCGCCTACAGCCGCGGCTTCTTCTCGACGATCTGCACCGCGGCCCAACTCCAGTCGGCACGCTGCTCGATGAGGTGGCGCAGCGCGAGGGTGTAGATCGAGCGGCCGGTCGTCAGGACCACACGCCGGCCTTCGGCATATTCTTGCGTCGGCACGATCAACGTCTTCACCGTGAGCGGCTTGTCCGGTCGCGACGGTGGCGGCAGGTACAAGCCGTAGAACCGGGCGCCCAGCGTCGACACGTCGATGCCGTCGACCACGAAGCCCTGCTCCTCGGTGGGAAGCCGCAATGCATGGAGGGCGACCGGAACGAGACGATCGGCGATGATCGACATGCCGGCCTCGACCTCGTCGTTGCTCAATTTGTTGAGTCGACGCACGACCCCCACCACCCAGTCGGTCAGATCGGACTGGCGCACGGCCACCAGCGCCCCGAGCGTGAGTGCCTGTCCGATGCCGCTCGACGCCGCGATGCGCAGGCCCGCAACGCTGCGATCCTTGATCTGCCACATGGGATCGGAGAACGACGACAGCGAGGCGGCGAGCGAATCGTGCTCGTCGGGAACGCGCCGCCTCCCGCCGGTGCTGGAGACGGCGAAAACCTCGATCTCCTCGGTACTCGGTGACGGCTCCAGGACGTCGCCTTGCGTGAGCTCGTGGCAGATGCGCGGCAGGCCGATGCGGACCTTCGCGGCGACGGCGCAGGCCACGCGCGGGTCGCGTCGCATGTCCGCGTTGAGATTCGGCGCGACCGACGGTGCGACCTTCTCGAGGATCGCGATGCGCGACTCGTTGATGACGGCCGCGGGGCCGCGATCGCTGATCTCCGCGCCCCGCAGCGCGGCGATGGCACGCTCCAGCGCCTCGGCCAGCGGCGTGGTGTCGAGGTAGCGCAGCATCGAACCGTTGTCGTTGCCGGTGCGTCGACCCAGGCCCGTCTTGCCGGCGACATCGACGAAGAACCCCTCGGGCGATCGCGGCACGGCATCGAGCGACAGGCGCCGGCTCCATGCGCGCAGCTGCGACATCGCCCAGTCGAGCTCGGGGGGCGTCATGTTGCCCGTGTTGAGCTGGTGCACGAGCAAGGCGTAGACGTACTCCTGCTCGGCGGTCCATTGGGTCGCATGCGGTCCCGCGCCTGCGAGCACCGCGGGAACGCGATCGAAGCCAAGCTCGCTCGCGCGCAGGTACGTGCGATGCAACTCGACCCACTTCGCCGGGATCCAGCGCTCGAAGCGGAACACGCGAAGCTTGGCGTCGGTGCTGTAGTAGTGCAGAAGGCGCGCGAACAGGACCGGGGGCAGACCCCTCCAGCGCGCGTGCTGCGGCGCGTGCAACGACGCCTCGAGCGTGGTCTGGTAGGCGAAGATGAAGCCCTGCGACAGGTCGTAGACGGCCTGCCAGATACGATCCGCGAGCTTCGGGCCGGTGGCGTAGTTCTCGACGTACTGCTTGATGAGCTGGCGCCGATCGGTGCCGAGCGCCGCGTCGAGATACTGCACGGCGTGGGCGCGCGCGGCATCGACCGGACGTCGCGACTGCCGCATGGCATCGAGCGCACCCATCACGTGCTGCTGACGGCCGATGACATCGAGCGCGGGCAGCTGCCGCAGCCAAGCGGCCGCGACCCGCGCAGATACGAGCGGATCCGCGAACTCGCGAGTGCCGGATGTCAGGAACCCGAACATGTCCTCCTCATGCGTCGACCGCCGCCGTGCGTCGGCGCGCCGCGGCGACACGATGCGGCGAACGATACCCAGCGGGAGAGAGGGTAGTTATAGTCCAAAAGCGCGATACGCGCAAAAACGCCGAGTCGTCGGCTACAATCGCCGCGTCCTTCCATCCGCGTGTGCCGCCGCCGTCGAGTCGGCGCTGCGCCATCGCCCATCCCGTGTCCGAATCGCTCATCACCCGCTGCCGTAGCACGCCTCGCGCACTGCGCCTCCTTGCTGCGGCGGCAAGCTGCACCGCCCTGTTGTCGACCACTGCCGGTCTCGCCTGCGCGCAGGCGCCGGTGAAACCGAGCACCATCCCAACCCAAAGCAAGACGGATGCCATGCCCGCGACACTTCAAAAAATCGATGTAAAACAAGGCACTGGAGCCGAAGCCCAGAGCGGGAAGGCGGTCGTGGTGCATTACACCGGCTGGCTCTACGATGCGGAGAAGCCCGGCTCGAAGGGGCAAAAATTCGACAGTTCGCGCGACCGCGGGCAACCGTTCTCGTTTCCTCTCGGCGGCGGCCGCGTCATCAAGGGTTGGGACGAAGGGGTGGCCGGCATGAAGGTCGGCGGCCAGCGCACCCTCGTCATCCCGCCCGACATGGGTTACGGCGCTCGCGGCGCCGGCGGCGTGATCCCGCCCAACGCCACGCTCGTCTTCGACGTCGAATTGCTCGACGTGAAATAGGATCGACGGCCGGCCGCCGTGCTTCCCCGGGATGGCAGCGTCGCCGTCAAGCGGCGACTCGACTATCGGCCGCCGGCGTTCCTGGTCGACGAGATCGACCTCACGCTCGATCTCGTGCCCGACGCGACGCAGGTCACGGCCCGCCTCACCTTCCGCCGCAATCCGGCCGTGGTCGGCGACCCCGATGCGTCGCCGCTCGTGCTCGACGGCGAGCAGCAGGACGCCGTCGAGGTCGACCTCGACGGCACTGCGCTCGCCGGCGACCGCGTCCTTCTCACCGCCGGCACGCTTACGCTCCTCGATCCGCCTGCCGCGGGTACGCTCACCGTGCGCTCGCGCATCGCACCGTCACGCAACGCGTCGCTCGAAGGCCTGTACATCTCGTCGGGCGTGTTCTGCACGCAGTGCGAGCCCGAGGGCTTTCGTCGCATCACGTACTTCCCCGATCGCCCCGACGTCCTCGCGCGCTACACCGTGACGCTGCGCGCGGACCGTGCAGCGTTTCCCGTGCTCCTGTCCAACGGCAACCGCGTCGCACAGGGTGCGCTGCCCGACGGGCGCCACTTCGCGACGTGGCGCGATCCGTTTCCCAAGCCGTCGTACCTCTTCGCCGCCGTCGCCGGCGATCTCGCCGCGCTCGAGGACAGTTTCACGACGATGTCAGGCCGCAAGGTGGCGCTCGCGATCTACTCGACGCCGGCGAATCTTCCGCGCTGCCGCCACGCGATGGATTCGCTCAAGCGCGCCATGCGCTGGGACGAGGAACGCTTCGGCCGCGAGTACGACCTCGACGCCTTCATGATCTTCTGCGCCGACGATTTCAACATGGGCGCGATGGAGAACAAGGGTCTCAACATCTTCAACAGTCGCCTCGTCCTCGCCGATCCCGCCACCGCCACCGACGACGACTACGCCGCGATCGAAGGTGTCATCGGTCACGAGTATTTCCACAACTGGACGGGCAACCGCGTCACCTGCCGCGACTGGTTCCAGCTCTCGCTCAAGGAAGGGCTCACGGTCTTTCGCGACCAGGAGTTCAGCAGCGACCAGAACTCGCGCGCCGTCGAGCGCATCGGCGCGGTCGAATACCTGCGTCGCGAGCAGTTTCCCGAGGACGCCGGGCCGATGGCCCACAACGTGCGACCGGACGAGTACATCGAGATCAATAACTTCTACACCACCACGGTGTACGAGAAGGGCGCCGAGCTCATCCGCATGCAGCACACGCTGCTCGGAGCCGCGGGCTTTCGGCGCGGCATGGACCTGTACTTCCAGCGCCACGACGGCCAGGCGGTGACCTGCGACGACTTCGTGCAGGCGATGACCGACGCGACCGGGAGGGACCTGCACCAGTTCAAGCGCTGGTACGCGCAGGCCGGCACGCCGGAGCTGGCCGTGCGCGGCACGCACGATCCGCGCGCGCGAACGTACACGCTCGAGATCGCGCAGCACACGCCACCCACGCCCGGGCAAGCGGAGAAACCGCCGTTGCACATCCCATTCGCGGTCGGACTCCTCGACGCCGACGGACGCGACATTCCGCTACGTCTTGCCCACGAGGACGCGCCGGCGGGCACGACCCGAGTGCTCGACGTCGTCTCACCGCAGCAGACCTTCGTCTTCGGCGACATCGACACGGCGCCCACGCCCTCGCTCCTGCGGGGCTTCACCGCGCCGGTAAAGGTCGACTTCCCGTACACGGCGGATGAACTCGCGTTTCTCGCAGCGCACGACAGCGACGCCGTCGCGCGTTGGGACGCCGCGCAGCGCAGCTTCGCCGCGGCCACGCTCGCCCTGGTCCGGCACACGCGCCGCGGTGAGCGCCCCGTCCTTCCCGCCGTGCTATGCGACGTCGCACGGGCGCTCCTCTCCGACCAGGCGGGCGACCCCGCGCTGCTCGCGCTGGCGCTCACGCCACCTGACGCGTCGTACCTCGCCGCGCTGGAGCCGGTGCTCGACGTCGATGGCGTCGTGGCGGCGCGGGCCTTCCTCGTGCGCGCGCTTGCCGTCGCGTTGCGCCCGCTCTTCGAGGAAACGTATGCGCGTCGCCACTCGCGCCGGGCCTACGCGCCGACGCCCGACCAGGCCGGCGCGCGCAAGCTCGCCGGCGTGTGCCTGCGCTATCTGGGGGCGATCGACGATGCTGCCGCACGCGGCCTCGCCGTTGCGCATTACGACGGCGCCGACAACATGACCGACTCGGTCGCCGCACTCGCTGCGCTGCGCGACAGCGTTTCACCCGAGCGGGATCGGATCTTCGCGCACTTCGAGACGCGCTGGCGCGACGAGCCGCTCGTGCTCGACAAGTGGTTCGCGCTCGAGGCGACCGCCGACCGGGTGGATACGCTGCATCGCGTTCAGCAGCTCCTGACGCACCCACGCTTCAACGCGCGCAATCCGAACCGGGTACGCTCGCTCGTGGGAGCGTTCACGCTGCGCAACTTCCATCGCTTCCACGCCGCGGACGGTGCGGGCTATGCGTTTGCCGCAGATCAGGTGCTCGCCCTCGACGCGACCAATCCCCAGCTCGCCGCGACCGTCGCGGGCGCCTTCAACCTGTGGCGACGCTTCCCGCCGGCACGCGCAGCGCTCATGCAGGCGGCGCTGCAACGCGTCGCGGCGGCCCCGGACTTGTCCCCGGACGTGACCGAGGTGGCGGGCCGCACCCTTGCTGCCTGACGTCTCGGGCGAGGCCTTCAGCCGGATGTCCGCGCGGCCTTCGCCCGCGACGGAGTGCGCGCGGCCCGCTTCCCGGCGCGACCACCCTCCTTCGCGTGCAGCGTCATGGCAAGGTCGAATGCGCTGCGCGTGAACGCAAGCACGGCTGCGAATTCACGGTCGGACAACGTGCGGGCGGCGTCGCTCGCGCGGTAGATGTTGGCAAACTCGCGCTCGCGGCCGGCCTGCACGGCGAGCCGGCCGATGCCCAAGCCCTCGAGTGTGGCCCACACCTGCGGATTCCACGTCCGCGTGAAGCGCATCACGAATGAGATCGGATCGTTGCGGCCGAGCACCGCGGCAAGCCGCAGCACGATCTCGAACGGCAGCGCGACCTTGCCGTTCTCGACGAGTTCGAGCAGCGCCGGGTCGGACAGGTCCACCGCGCGGCCCAGCTCCTTCACCGACAGCCCCGCGCCCTCGCGCAGCGTGCGCAGCGCACTGCCGGCCTTGGCGAGGCTCGCGCGCTGCCCGGGCTTGGCGAGGATCGCCTTCGCCGCGCCGAGAGACACGTCGGCGGCAGCACCTGCGATCCCCAGCACCGAATCGGACCAGGCTCGCACCTGCCGCGCGGCGTCGGCCAGCGGCGATGCCGCAGCCGGCGCAGGCGCCGCGCGGCCGCGCGGCTTTCTCGGGGGGCGGCGCTTCGCGGTCACCAGGGCCTCCTTCCAGGGGACAAGGGCGCTTCCTCAGGCCAGCGCACGGGCGCGCCGCGGCAGCAGCGACCGGCGCAGCAGGAAGAACGCGATCGATACGTTGAGCGCATTCCACAGGAGGCCGTTGACGAACGCCGCCTTGTACGAGCCGGTGACGTCGAAGATGACGCCCGAGCCGTAGCCGCCGAGCGCCATCCCGAAGAGCGTCGCGGTGATCACTGCGCTCACGCGCACTCCGGCCTCGCGTGCCGGGAAATACTCGCGGATGATGATCGCGTACGTCGGCACGATGCCGCCCTGCGCGAGACCGAAGAGCGCCGAGATCACGTACAGCGAGACGAGTCCGTCGAACGGCAGGAAGAAGAGCAGCGACACCCCCTGCAACGCCGAACTGATGATGAGCGTGCGCAGGCCGCCGATGCGATCGCACACGACGCCGAAGACGAGGCGACTGACGATGCCGCAAGCGAGCATGAGCGAGAGCATCTCCGCGCCGCGCGCCGGACCGTAGCCCAAATCGCTGCAGTAGGCCACGAGGTGCACCTGCGGCATCGACATCGCCACGCAGCACGCGACGCCGGCGATGAGCAGCAGCGTCTGCAGCGACCGCGGCGTGAGGCCCAGCGTCGCCGGCGTGCCCACCGGCGGCGCGAGGCTGTCGGCGGCGTCGCTGTGCGGCACCGGACCGCGCAGGTACAACGCGAGCGGAATCATCGTCACGAGCACGAAAACCCCGATCCCGACGTACGTCGCACGCCAGCCGGACGTCGCGATGAAATGCGCCACGATGGGAGGCCAGAAGGCGCCGGCGATGTAGTTGCCGCTCGCGAAGACGGCGATGGCGATGCCGCGCCGTCGGGCGAACCACAGCGACACGTACGCCATGAGCGGCGCGAACGTCGCGGACGCCGCGACGCCGATGAGGAGCCCTTGCGCCGCGGTGTACGTGCCGATGCCCGGCGCAGCAGCCGCGGCGAAATAGCCCAGGCACAGCGCGATCGCGCTCGCCACGACGGGCAGGACGACGCCGTGGCGATCCGAGAGCTTGCCCATGGCGATGCTGCCGAATCCGAAGCCGATCATCGTCAGCGTGTACGGCAGCGACGCGCCGCCGCGCGCGACGCCGAACTCGGCCTGCACGGCAGGCAGCGCCACCACGACCGACCACATGCCCACGCCGCCGATCGTCGACAGCGCGACGCCGATCACGAGGCGCTGCCACGCCTCGCGCGAATCGACCACCGGATGCACCGGGATGCTCACGCGCTACCAGTACGTCTCGACGGTCACGTGCCCGGGCTCGCGCCGGCGATGGCGTCGCATCCCGCGTCGCGCCAGCGCCGCTTGCGTGTCCTCGACCATGGCCGGATTGCCGCAGAGCATCGCGTGTGCGTTGTCGGCCGCCAGCGCGATTCCCGCCCGCGCTTCCAGTCGGCCATCGTCGATCGCCGCCGGTATGCGGCCGGCCAGCGCCTCGGGATGCGCCTCGCGGCTCACCATCGGAACGTAGCGAAAGGCATCACCGCGCTCCGCGGCGATGCCCGCGATGGCGTCGCGATACGTGAGCTCGACCGCGCGCCGCACCGCGTGCGTGAGCACGACGTGCGCGAAGCGATCCCACGTGTCAGGCGAGCGCAGCATCGACAGGAACGGGCCGATTCCGGTGCCGGTGGCAAGGCACCACAAGACCTCGGAAGGCGGCACCTCGGAGGCCGAAAAGAACCCGTTGGCGCGTGCGCCGAGCCAGATCGGCGCGCCCGCCTCGAGCGCCGCGAGGCGCGGCGAGAGCGGACCCTCCTCGACCACGATGAAGTAGAACTCGTGCGGGGCGACGTGGGGCGGATTCACGAACGAGTACGGGCGTCCGATCATCGCCTCCCCCGCACCCGCCGGTGCTGGCAACGCGAGACGTGCGAACTGGCCCGCGACGAACGTCACCTCGGGCGCGTCGACGTACAACGAGAACAGGTCGTGCGTCCACTGCCGCCGTCCCTGCACCCGCCCTTCCACCCACGCCGCCATCGCCTGTCGTCCCTCACGTAAAATCATAGCATTATGCCTACTCGCCCGCGGCCGACGATCGTGGGAGCACGCGTGTACCTGCGGCCGCCTCGCCTCATCGACGCACGCGCGTTCCTCGCCAGCGCGCGCGCGAGCCGCGCCCTGCACGGGCCCTGGGCGCGACCGCCCGACACGCCGGAGCGCTACGCCTCGTTCGTCGCGCGCTACGGCAATCGGCGCTCGGCGAGCCATGCGGGCTTTCTCGTATTCCGTCGCGACGACCACGCGCTTGCCGGTGCATTCAATTTCTCCGAGATCGTATATGGGGCCTTTCGAAGCGCGTATCTCGGCTACTTCGCCTTTTCGCCCTACGCCGGCCAGGGATACATGACCGAAGGCATGGCGCTCGCCCTCGAAGTCGCTTTCCGGGACCTCGCCCTGCATCGCGTCGAAGTCAACATCCAACCCAGCAACCTGCGCTCGCTCGCGCTCGCACGGCGGCTGGGCTTCACGCATGAAGGCTATTCGCGGCGCTACGTGAAGATCGGCGGACGCTGGCGCGATCACGAACGCTACGCGATGCTGGCCGAGGACTGGCGAGCGCTGCGCGGCGAGCACCACCTGCGCCGGGAACGCAGCACGTGACCGGTGGGCGGCAGGTCGACCGACGGCGGCGATGCGCCCGAGCGCCGCAAGCGGCACGATCGCGCGCCGCGCGATGGCGCGGTGGGCGGGCCGTTCCGCTCACCCTCGGCGTGCTGTCGCTCGCCGCCTGTGCGCCGACCACGCTCACCGTGACGACACCCCTCGCGGTCGAGGGCCGTGAAATCGCGCCGTACGAGTTCCACGAGGAGTGCGGCGAGATCGCCGCGGGTGAACGCATCGACTTCCGGTTCGTCGCCACGCGACCCGTCCATTTCACGATCTACTACACGGACGGGGGCACGCGCATCGCACCCATCGTGCGCGACGACGTCACGACAGGGAGCGGGGTGTTTCCGCCTCCGGCGAGCCGTCGCTACTGTGCGCGCTGGGACGTCGGGCGCGAAGGCGCCATCGTCGACTATTGGATCCGCATCCTTCCGCCACGATCGCGATGATGGCAGCGACCCGCGCCGCGCTTCCCGTGCTGCTCGACCTCGACGGGACGATCTCCGACAACTACACCGGAATCGCGCGCAGCATCGGCTACGCCCTCGAATCCTTGGGCGCGCCGGCCGCGGATGCGGCGACGTTGCGCTCGTGCGTCGGCCCGCCACTGCGCGATTCGTTTCGCCGCCTGCTCGCAACCAATGACGCCGCTTTGATCGAGCAGGCCATCGCCTTGTACCGCGAACGCTACGCCGACGTCGGCTGGCAGGAGAACGTCGTCTATCCCGGCATCGCGCAGGCGCTGCCCGCGCTGTCCCGGGCGCGGCCGCTCTTCCTTTGCACCGCCAAGCCCACCGTCTACGCGCGCCGCATCATCGAACGCTTCGGCTTCACCGGCCACTTCGTCGCGCTCTACGGCACCGACCTCGCCGGCACCCTCGACGACAAGGCGGTGCTGCTCGCGCAGCTTGCAGCCGAGCAAGGCTTCCCGCCGGCGACCGCGGTGATGATCGGCGATCGCGCGAACGACATCCGCGCCGCGCACCGCAACGGCGCGCGTGCCATCGGCGTGTTGTGGGGTTACGGCTCGCGTGACGAACTCGGGCAGGCCGACACCCTGGTGACCCACCCGGACGACCTCGCGGCCGCACTCGACCGTCTGTGACGACAGCGATGCCGGAGCCGACCCGCCCCGATCCAGCGAACCTCCACCCGTCGGCGACGGTGCGCTGGCTGTTGATCGGGGCCGGCATCGTGGCGACCGCGCTCGGTGTCGTCGGTGCCTTCCTGCCGGTCCTGCCGACGACGCCGTTCCTGCTCATCGCGGCGGCATGCTTCGCGCGCGCCTCACCCCGCCTCGATCGCATGCTCACCGAATCGAAGCTCTTCGGTCCCACACTCGTCGAATGGCGCACGCACCGCAGCATCCCCTGGCGCACGAAGCTCTTTGCCATCGGCCTCATGAGCGTGATGATCGCGCTGTCCGCCACGTTCTTCGTCCCGCTGTGGTGGGCAAAGGCGCTCCTCGTCGCGGTCGGCGTCGTGACCGGCGCCTGGCTGTGGTTCATCCCGTCGCGCGATCGGCCGCCGCGATCGCGGTAAGCGCCACTCCGGGTTATTCTTGAATCTCACCGACATCTTCTACGTGCAGAAGGATCCCCGATGAACAAGAGAGAACGCGTCATGGCGGCGATCCGCGGCGAGCCTGTCGATCGTGTCCCATTGAGCTTCTGGCTCCACAATTTCGCCCGTGAGGATTCCGCGCCTGCACTCACCGACGAAACGCTCCGTCTATACCGTACGTTCGACTGGGACTTCCTCAAGCCACAATCGCGCTATCAATGCTTTGCCGAAATGTGGGGCCTCGAGTATCAACAGGCACCCGACCGCGCCGAGTGGCCGATGATCACCAAGTTGCCGGTGCGACAGGCAGCCGACCTTGCCGCGCTTACCCCCGCGAATCCGGCGACGGGCGCGCTCGCCGAGCAACTCGACGCGATGAGTGCAATCAAGGCCGCGGTCGGGCCAGACGTGCCAATCGTCGCCACTGTCTTCGCGCCACTCATGGTCGCCCAATTCATGGTGCCGGGCGGGATCGATGCCGTGCTTACACTGGCGCGTGAGAATCCCACAAAGCTCACGCGCGGACTCGACATCATCGCCAGCACCTTGGAAGCTTTCACGCACCTCCTCGTCGCGCGCGGCGTCGATGGCATCTTCTACGCAACCAACGTTGCCACGAAGCGTTTTCTCACCGCCGACGAATTCCGGCGCTTCCAGCGGCCTTACGACCATCGCATCCTCGATGCCGCGAGCGGGCTCCCTTTCAATATCGTGCACATGTGCGGCGGCGACATCCTGTTCGAGGAATTCACCGATTATCCGGTGAGCGTGTTCAGCTGGGCGACCACCTCCGGGAACCCGTCACTTGCCGAAGTCGAGCGGCGGACCGGTCGGGCGGTACTGGGGGGCCTGCC
>WBZO01004698.1_pt1 | contig 14514 bp, 10 predicted proteins | sample 5204261 | NCBI WGS metagenome assembly WBZO01 (sample SAMN12412400, study PRJNA552823) | activated sludge metagenome | isolation source: activated sludge from anammox sidestream of wastewater treatment plant... | place: USA: North Carolina | collected 2017-09
AGCTGCCGCCCGCCGTGCAGGTCATCGCGCAACTGCTGCCGCTCTCGCACGCGACGCAACTGATGCGCGCAATCGTTCTCGGGCAACCGCTGGCGGGCGCCACAGGCCACCTCTTCGCGCTCGCTGCCATCGCTGCCGCGGGCGTCACGGTTGCAAGGGCGCTGGTCGCGAGGAGGTTGCGCTAAGCTTCGCCGATGCTTCCGCCGACGCTCCTGCACCTGCGGGCCCGCGCTTCGAGTGGCGACCTCGATGCGCTGACTGCGCTCGGGCGCAAGCTGCTGCTCGGCGACGGCGTGCCGGCAGCGCCGCAGGAAGGGGTCGCGTGCCTGAACCAGGCGGCGTCGCGCGGGCATCCGGAAGCGACGGCCCTGCATGCACTGCTCGCGGCCTTCGGCGTGCTGCGCCCGCGCAGTCTCGCGGATGCGGTGACCTGCCTGCGGCGCGCCGCGGCGCTCGGCTGGACGCCAGCGCGCGAGGAACTGCAGCTGCTGCTGCGCGGCGGCACCGACGTCAATGTCGCCGGGCTGACCGCGGCGCCGGCGCCGCGCATCGTGTCCGAATCGCCGCGGATCCGCGTGTTCGAGCGCTTCGCGACAGCGACCGAATGCGACTGGTTGATCGAGCGCGGCCGGCACAACCTGCGCCGCGCGCTCGTCTATCGCCGCGATGCCGACGGGCACGAGGCGAGCGAGTCGCGCACGAACACGGAGTCCGACTACACGTTCGGCAACGCGAGTGTGCTGCTCGCGCTGCTGCGCGACCGCATCGCCGCGGCCGTGGACATCGCGACCGATCACTTCGAAGTCGCGAAGCTGCTGCACTACGAGCCGGGGCAGGAGTTCAAGCCGCACGGCGACTTTCAGGAAACGACGACGCCGGCGCTCGCGCGGGAAGTCGAGCGGCGTGGCCAGCGCATTGCGACCTTCCTCGTCTACCTCAACGACGACTACGAAGGCGGCGAGACCGACTTTCCGCGCATCCACTTCCGTTACAAGGGTGCGCGCGGCGATGCACTGCTCTTCTTCAATGTCGACGCCGCCGGCCGGCCCGACTTCAACACGATCCATGCCGGCGCGCCGACGACGCGCGGCGAGAAGTGGCTCTTCTCGCAATGGGTGCGCAGCCGGCCGGTCTGAATAGTGCCTACTTCGCCTGCGCCTCGATCCGCCGGTTGATGTTCCACTGCTGCGCGATCGAGAGGATCGTGTTCGTCACCCAGTAGAGCACGAGGCCCGCGGGGAAGAACGCGAACATCACCGACATCGCAAACGGCATGATCATGAACACCTTGGCCTGCACCGGGTCGGGCGGCGCGGGATTCAGCTTGTACTGCGCGAACATCGCGGCGGCCATGATCGCCGGCAGCACGAAGTACGGATCGCGCGACGACAGGTCGTTGATCCAGAGCATGAACGGCGCCTGGCGCATCTCGACGCTCTCGAGCAGCACCCAGTAGAACGCGAGGAACACCGGCATCTGGATCAGGATCGGCAAGCAACCGGCCACCGGGTTGATCTTCTCTCGCTGGTAGAGCTCCATCATCGCCTTGCCGAGCTTCTCGCGGTCGTCCTTGTACAGCTCCTGCAGGTTCTTGATGCGCGGCGTCAGCGTCTTCATTTTCGCCATCGACTTGCCGGCCTTCTCCGACAGCGGATAGAAAACCGCCTTCAGGATGCAGGTCGCGAGCACGATCGCCCAGCCCCAGTTGCCGACGAGGCGGTGCAGCCACTTCAGCAGGATGAACAGCGGTTTCGCGAGCGGCGTCAGGAGCCCGTAGTCGGCCACGCGCTCGAGTTCGGGGCCGGTCGTCTCGAGCTGCGACTGCAGTTTCGGACCGACGAACAGCGTCTCCTTGAACGTCGCATCCGCACCCGGCGCCACGGTCTGCGCGCGGCCCACCGTCGACAGCAGGTATTTGTTGCCGTCCACCTTGAGCGCGACATGGGTCGTCGCCGCCACCGGCGGGACCACCGCCGTGACGAAATGGTGCTGCATGCCCGCGATCCAGCCGCCCGTGACGTCGAGGGACAGGTGCTGGTTCTCTTCCTTGTCGAGCTTCAGCTTCTGGTACTTCGTGCCGTCGTAGTACGCGGGGCCCTTGAAGGCGTAGCTGTCGGGCGAGAACATCGAGCGCTCGACCGGGATGTTGTCGCGCAGGATCTGCGCATAGGGCGCGGCCGACCACGGTGCAGCGCCCGCATTCTTCACATCGTATTCGAGCCCGATGTTGTAACGACCGCGCTCGAAGACGAAGACCTTCGTCACGGTGACGCCCTGCCCGTCGGTCCAGGTGAGCGGCACGCGCAATTCCTTCGCGCCCGGCGCGAGGCGGTATTCGCTCGCCGCCGACGTGAAAGTCGCGAGATGCGTCGGGTGCGGCACGCCGCTCGCCCCGCCGGTGAGCCCCGTCTGCAGCACGTAGAAGCCATGTGCGCTGTCGCGATTGAAGAGCCGCACCCGCGTCGCCTGTCCCTTCACGAGCGGATAGGCGAGCAGGTCCGCGCGCCGCAGCTCGCCGCCGGTGAGCCCGATGTCGAGATCGAGCACGTCGGTGACGACATGGACGACCGCGGAACTGGCGGGCGCCGGTTCCGGCGCACCCGCGACATCGACGGGCGCGGCCGCCGGGACTTCACCCGCCGCGGCGCCGGCCGCCGGCGTCGTGGCCGGCGCAGGCACCGTCGCCTGCGGCACATTTTCCTCGAGTTGCGCGCGGCGCTGCGCCACCGCCTGCGCTTCCTGCGCGATCTCGGCGGGCGACTTCGGCTTCGGCGCGTAGTCGCGCGTCCACGTCTCGTAGTTGATCCAGGCGAGCAGGACGAGGCCGAGCCAGAGGAAAACGCGGGGATTAGTGGTCATGGTGCAGATGCGGTACCGGATCGAAGCCGCCCGGGTGCCAGGGATGGCAGCGGCCGATGCGCCGCGCGGCGAGCCAGCCGCCGCGGAGCACGCCGAACCGGTCCACGGCCTCGAGCGCATAGTGGGAGCAGGAGGGATAGAAGCGGCACCGCGGCCCGAGGAGCGGGCTCAAGGTCCACTGATAGAGACGGATCAGACCGCGGACGAGCTGGCGCATCGTGATGCGACCTTGTTCCAGAGTGTCGCGAGGCTCGCGCGCAAGTCGCGGGACACCGCGCCCTTCACGCGCGCGCGCGCCGCCACGACGATGTCGACGGCCGGCAGCGCGTGCTGTGCGAGGCGAAAGGATTCCTTGACGATCCGCCGTACGCGATTGCGTGCCACGGCCGTGCCGACGGTGCGGATCGCGACGGCGAGCCCGAGACGCGGGGCGCCGAGGTCGTTCGGCCGGAAGGTCATGCTGAAGTAGCTGTCCGCAATACGCTGCCCCCCGCCCTGGACTCGCTCGAAGTCCGATTTCAGGCGCAAACGCCGTTGCGCGGGGAACGTGTGGCGGATCAGGGACTGAGCTTCTTGCGGCCCTTGGAACGACGCCGGGAGAGGACCTTCTGGCCGCCCTTCGTCGCCATGCGCGCGCGGAACCCGTGCGTGCGCTTGCGCCGGACCTTGCTCGGCTGATAGGTGCGTTTACTCATGATGCATGGGCTCCGAGCGCCGTGAAATGTGGCCGAAAAAAGGCTCGGAAGGGTAAGCACGTCAGCAGGGAGTGTCAATACGCCCGGCCCTGTTAAACTCCGCGACCCCGCCGCGTCCGGCGGCGGGTTCCATGACACTGGGGTCTCGATTTGGAAGCTGGGCTCTGGGCACGTTGCGTGCGCGCTCTCGAGGATGAACTGCCGGAGCAGCAGTTCAATACCTGGGTGCGGCCGCTGCAGGCGGTCCAGGGCGACGGTGCGTTGAAGCTGCTCGCACCGAACCGCTTCGTCGTCGACTGGGTCAACACGCACATCCTCGCGCGCATCGGCGACCTGCTGCGCGATGGCTCGACCGGGGACGCCCCGATCATCACCGTGGAAGTCGGCAGCCGCCGCGCCAGTGCGCCGGGGCCAGACGCCTCCGGGCCCGTCGCGGCCGCAGGAGCCGCGGGCCGCCGCTCCGAAGGCCTCGTCGTCGGGGCGCGCCTCAATCCCGATTTCACGTTCGCGGGTTTCGTCGAGGGCAAGAGCAACCAGCTGGCGCGCGCCGCGGCGCTCCAGGTCGGCGAGAACCCCGGCAAAGCCTACAACCCGCTGTTCGTCTACGGTGGCGTCGGTCTCGGCAAGACCCACCTGATGCACGCCGCCGGCCACCTGATCCGCGAGCGCGATCCGGACGCGCGCGTCGCGTACGTGCATTCCGAGCGTTTCGTCAGCGACATGGTCAAGGCGCTCCAGCACAACAAGATGAACGAGTTCAAGACGGCGTATCGCTCGCTCGATGCGCTGTTGATCGACGACATCCAGTTCTTTGCCGGCAAGGACCGCTCGCAGGAGGAGTTTTTTCACACGTTCAACGCGCTGCTCGAGGGCCAGCAACAGGTGATCGTGACCTGCGACCGCTACCCGAAGGAAGTCGACGGCCTCGAGGAACGGCTGAAATCCCGCTTCGGCTGGGGGCTCACCGTCGCGATCGAGCCGCCCGAACTCGAAACCTGCGTCGCGATCCTGATGAGCAAGGGCCAGGCATCCGGCGTGGCCCTGCCCGAGGAAGTGGCGTTCTTCATAGCCAAACGCATCCGTTCGAACGTGCGCGAGCTCGAGGGCGCGCTGCGCCGAGTGGTCGCGAACTCCCGCTTCACGGGCCGGCCGATCACGCTCGAATTCGCGAAGGATGCGCTCAAGGACCTGCTGTCGCTGCAGGCGAAACTCGTGACGGTCGAGAACATCCAGAAGACCGTGGCGGATTACTACAAGGTGCGGGTGGCGGACCTGCTGTCAAAGCGCCGCAGCCGTTCGATCGCGCGGCCGCGCCAGGTCGCGATGGCGCTCGCGAAGGAACTCACGAGCCACAGCCTGCCGGAGATCGGCGATGCCTTCGGGGGCCGTGACCACACGACCGTGCTGCATGCGTGCAAACGAATCCGCGAGTTTCGCGACAGCGACCAGCGCATCGGCGAGGATTATTCGAACCTGTTGAGAACACTCACCGGATGACTGTGGGCACACTGTGGATGAAAGTGTGCGTAACTTTGCGCACAATTGATCAACAGGAATTGGCGCAGCCCCTCACAGGGCTTCGCGGCGAGCAGCTGACCGCAAGCAGCTGACCGCCAAACCGTTTTTCCGGTTGTTCCGTTATGCACAGTGTCTACAGTTGCTACTGCTGACTTTCATACAAGATTCAAGAATCCAGGAAGGCCCGGCACATGAAGATTTCGGCCACGCGCGCGGAGGTCCTGAACCCGCTCCAGAGCGTCATCGGCGTCGTCGAGCGGCGGCAGACCATGCCGATCCTCGCGAACGTCCTGCTCGCGGCACGTAACAACCGGCTCTCGATCACGGGCACGGACCTCGAAGTCGAGCTCGTAGCATCGAGCGAAGCCAATGTGCAGCAGGCCGGTGACGTAACGGTGCCGGGACGGAAGCTCCTCGATATTTTCCGGGCGCTGCCGGAAGAGGCGAAAGTCACGCTGACGACCGAGGGTGACCGGGTCGTCGTGCGCGCGGGCCGCAGCCGTTTCACGCTGTCGAGCCTGCCGGCGGCCGAGTATCCAGTCGTCGAGGAAATCCACGCGCAGCAAACCCTGAGCGTGCCGCAGCCCGAGTTTCGACGCCTGATCGAGAAGACGCATTTCTCGATGGCGCAGCAGGATGTGCGCTATTACTTGAATGGGCTCCTGGTCGAAGCCGAGGGACCGAGCCTGCGGGCTGTCGCGACCGACGGCCATCGGCTCGCCATTTGCGAGTGCACGCTGGAGCAGCCGGCCAAGAACCCCCAGCAGGTCATCGTGCCGCGCAAAGGCGTGCTCGAGCTGCAGCGCCTGCTCGGAACGGACGGCGCCATCGAGCTGGCCATCGGTACGAATCACATTCGCGCACAGATCGGCGACGTTCGCTTCACTTCGAAGCTTATTGACGGCAGGTTCCCGGAATATAGCCGGGTGATCCCGAGCAGCCCGAGCCGGCTCATCGAGGGGGATCGGGAAGCCCTGCGGCACGCCCTGCAGCGCACCGCGATCCTGTCGAACGAGAAATATCGCGGCGTGCGCCTGTCCGTGAAGCCGGACCTGCTCACGGTCCAGGCCCACAATCCGGAACAGGAAGAGGCGGAGGACCAGGTCGAAGTGAATTATCAGGGTGACGAGGTCGAAATCGGCTTCAACGTGACCTACCTGCTCGATGCACTGGCCGCCGTCGATGGCGAGAAGGTCCAGATTGGCTTGGGCGACGCCAACAGCAGTTGCCTGATCCGGGCCGATGCCGGCGCGCGCGCGCGCTACGTCGTCATGCCGATGCGACTCTGACGCCTCCGGCGATGGCCCTCGCCGAACTGCTCGTCGAGGATCTGCGCTGTATTGAGCGATCCGAGGTTTCGCTCCACCCGGGCCTCAACCTCGTTTCGGGCTCGAACGGAGCCGGCAAGACCTCCTTGCTCGAGGCCATCTTCCTTTTGGGTCGGGGCCGATCCTTTCGCACGCGCAGCTCGGACCGGCTGATCCGTCATGGGTGCGAACGACTGATTGCCTTTGGGCGTACCGATCGGCACAGCATCGGCGTGGAAGTCGTGCGAGGCGAGGGAACCAGCGGAGGCACCACGACGCGCGCGAAGGTCGATGGATCGTTTGCCGCGTCGCTCGCGGAACTGACCCAGGCGTATCCGGTGCAGGTGATCGATCCCGACATCCAGCACTTGGTCGAGGGTGGGCCGACTGGGCGGCGACGCTGGTTCGACTGGAGTGTGTTCCACGTGGAACCGTCCTTCGGAGGCTACTGGGCGCGCTACGCTCGCGCCCTCAGGCAGCGGAATGCCGCTCTCCGGGCCGGCGCGACGCGTGATGCGCTCGTAGCCTGGGACCGGGAGCTCGTAGCCGCCGGTGTGCCGATGGCGGAGGCGAGGGCGGCCCACTACGTGGCTCTCGAGCCGGTGTGGCAGACCGTCCAGCAGCAGCTGTTGGGCTTCACGATCGACGCGACCTGGACTTCGGGATGGGAGCGTGAGCGTGGTCTTGCCGAGGTCCTGCAGGCGGCCATTGACCACGATGTTTCACGTGGAACCACCAGCGTCGGACCCCACCGTGCCGACTTGCGGCTGCGCGTCGGTCATCGCGCCGCCCGGGAAGTTCTGTCGCGTGGTCAGCAGAAACTCCTGGCGCTGTCGATGGTGCTGGCCCAGCTGCAGTTGCTGCAGGAGACCCTGCACATTCGCCCGACCCTGCTGATCGACGACCCGGCCGCAGAACTGGATAACTTTCGGCTCCTCACACTGATCGAGCGAATCCGGGCGCTCAAAACGCAGCTCGTTGTGACGACCCTGGCGCCCGACGCAAGCCTCTTCGGGCGGCCCGATCGCGCCTTCGAAGTAAGACAGGGCAGGGTGCAGACGCTATAATGCTGCACCCCGCAAACCGAGTGGTTCATGACCGATAAAGACGTTTACGATTCGAGCAAAATCAAGGTCTTGAAGGGGCTCGATGCGGTGCGAAAACGCCCGGGCATGTACATCGGGGACACCGATGACGGTACGGGCCTGCATCACATGGTGTTCGAAGCGGTCGACAATTCGGTCGACGAAGCGCTGGCGGGATTCTGTAATCGGGTCGTCGTCACGATCCACGCCGACGAGTCGGTGACCGTGGCCGACAACGGCCGTGGAATTCCTGTGGATATCCATCCGGAGGAAGGACGCTCGGCCGCAGAAGTCATCATGACCGTGCTGCACTCGGGCGGCAAATTCGACGACAGCTCCTACAAGGTTTCAGGCGGGCTGCACGGTGTCGGCGTATCGGTCGTGAATGCGCTGTCGGATTACCTCCTGCTCACGATCTGCCGCGACGGCAAGATGCATCGCCAGGAATACCGGCTCGGCGAACCCATGGCGCCGCTCGCCGTGGTGGGCGAAACGAGCGAACGCGGGACGACCATCCGCTTCAAGCCGAGCGCCCAGATCTTCACGAACATTGCGTTCAACTACGAGGTGCTGGCGAAGCGCCTGCGCGAGCTGTCGTTCCTGAACTCGGGCGTCCGGATCGAGCTCGTCGACGAGCGGGACGACAAGTCGGACGTGTTCCAGCACGAAGGCGGACTGCAGGCCTTCGTGAAACACCTGAACCGGACACGTACCCCCATCCACGACTCAGTGTTTTGGTTTCGAACACAAGAGGGGCCAATTCAGGTCGAAGTGGCTCTCCAGTGGAACGATTCCTATCAGGAGTCGATGTACTGCTACACCAACAACATTCCCCAGAAGGACGGCGGCACGCACCTGTCCGGCTTTCGGGCGGCGCTGACCCGCACCCTGAACGATTACATCGAGCAGGAGGGCGTCGCGAAGCGGGAGAAAGTGCCGACGACCGGTGACGACGCCCGAGAAGGGCTCACGGCGATCCTGTCAGTGAAATTGCCCGATCCCAAGTTCTCCTCGCAGACGAAGGACAAGCTCGTCTCCTCCGAGGTCAAGGGCATCGTCGAAACGGCCGTGGGCACCAAACTCTCCGAGTTCCTGCTGGAACATCCGACCGAGGCGAAGTCGATCGTCGGCAAGATCATCGAGGCAGCGCGCGCGCGCGAGGCGGCGCGCAAGGCGCGCGAGATGACCCGCCGCAAGGGCGCGCTCGACATCGCCGGTCTGCCGGGCAAGCTCGCCGACTGCCAGGAGAAGGACCCCGCGCTCTCCGAGATCTTCATCGTCGAAGGCGATTCGGCCGGCGGCTCGGCCAAGCAGGGGCGCGATCGACGCACGCAGGCGATCCTGCCGCTCAAGGGCAAGATCCTGAACGTCGAGAAGGCGCGCTTCGACAAGATGCTCTCGTCGGCCGAAGTGGGCACGCTGATCACCGCGCTCGGCTGCGGCATCGGGCGCGACGATTTCGACATCGAGAAACTGCGCTATCACCGCATCATCGTCATGAGCGTCGACGGCGATGACCATGTCTTCGTTCGGGACGGGCACCGTGGCACGCGCATGGTGCGCATCGGTGCATTCATCGACACGACGCTCGCGGAACACGACGTCGGGCGCGGCGAGTTGGACAAACTGACCGGGAAGGCGCTCGGGGACGTGCTGTGCTTCGACGTCGAGACCCAGGCGATTCGCTTCAGGCCGATCAAGGGCGTGATTCGCCATCCCCTCGATGAGACTCTCCATCATGTTCGCACCGCATACGGCCGCACGGTGCGTGTGACATCGAGTCACAGCGTATTCGTGCATGAAAACGGCAAGATGCGCTTGAAGCGCGGCGACGAACTGCGTGTCGGCGATCGGCTGGTGGCGCCGAGAACGCTGCGCTTGCCGGCCTCAGCGCCCCAGAGAATCGATGTCCTGCGTGCGCTATGGAAGGATACGCTGGTCGCCGGACAGATCTGGGTCCGAGGTCCTGCCGTCGAAGCGTGGTACCGCGAGGCGATTGCCCGGGAGCATGCGAACAATGCGTCCCTGACCTCGCCGCGCATGGAGATACCACCGGCGATTCGCGGTGAACTCGCGGCCAGGCGGCGCGCCGCCGGCATCTCGAACACCGCGCTCTGCGCCGCGGTCGGCATTCGCCAGCCCGTCACGTTCTACGCGTGGGAGAAGGGTGACAGCCGACCCACGGTCGAGCAATTCACGGCGTGGGTGGACGCCGTCGGCGCGAATCGTGACGAGGCCATGGCGCATTCAGCTATCGTCGGCAGCCGCCTCGAGCGCGCCTGGGCGAAGCAATACCGGGGATCCGGTTCCAACCGACTGCGCGATTACGTGCGCCTGTCGTCCCTCACGGAGACTGACCTCGACTGGTTCGAGAGTCGCGAGGACCTCGAGCTCACGCCCGAACACCATGGGCATCGCGGCATCCGCCGATACCTGCCGGTCGATGAGCACCTGATGACACTGCTCGGGTTCCATGTTGCAGAAGGCTCCTGTTCCGACCGCAATGGCATACGCTTCGCCATCGGTCGCAGCAATGAGCGCCTGATTCCGGAAATGACGCTGCATTTTGCAGCGGTGTTCGGTGCGGCGCCGACGCTCTACGAAGTGCGGGATCGCTGCAGCGAGCTGAAGCTCGTGAATCGGGCTGCGGCGCTCGCCTGGCAGCGCCTGTTCGGCTTCGAAGGCGCGGATGCCTGCAGCAAGCGCATTCCGGATCTCGTGTTCAATGTCGCGGAACCGCTGCGCCTCGCATTTCTGCGCGGCTACCTTCTTGGCGACGGTACCGTGGCGAAAGACCGCATTTCGTTTGCCACGTCGTCATACGATCTGGCGAGCGGACTGATGTATGGCCTCAGCTCACTCGGTGTCGTCGCCACGATGTCGGAGATTGCGCCGGACGGCGTCGAACGCCAGGTTCGCGGCCAACCCTGCATCACGCGTCATCGTCACTGGAACATCACAGTCTGCGCCATCGAGGACCTGCGCAAGCTCGAGACCGTTTGGCGGGACCACCCGAATGCCGCGGCTCTCGCCGCCCATGTCGCCGGGACCGCCAACAACGGTAATCGTCGCTTCGAGGCGCTCGACGGCGATCTGCTGGCACTGCCGATCGTGTCGATCGAGGAAACGCGCGCGTCGAACGGTTCGGTCTACGATTTTTCGGTGGAAGGCGATGAAAACTTCGTTGCCGGGATGGGCGGCATCTGCTGCCACAACACCGACGCCGACGTCGACGGCAGCCACATCCGTACGCTCCTGCTGACGTTCTTCTACCGGCAGATTCCGCTGCTGATCGAGCGCGGCCATGTCTACATCGCGCAGCCTCCGCTCTACAAGGTGAAGCGCGGCAAGCAGGAGATGTACGTCAAGGACGACAACGAACTGAACGCGCTGCTCCTGAACTCGGCGCTCGACGACGCCGCGCTGCACGTCAATGCGTCGGCACCGCCGCTGCGGGGTTCCGGGCTCGAAATGCTCGCACGCAAGTACATGGAAGTGCAGGCCATCATCCAGCGCTGGTCGAAGCGCTACGACGAGCGACTGCTCGAGCAGCTGATCTACCTGCCGGAAGTCACCGCGGAGGCCTTCGGCAATCCCGAGTGGCTGCGCGGCTGGGCACACGATCTCGGCGAGCGGCTGAATGCGCTGCACGACGGGACGCGCAGCTTCGAGATCGGCGTGCGCGAGGCGGCCGATGGGCACGGGGCCCGCATCCACGTGCACAAGGTGGAACATGGCACCGCGACCGACAAGTTCCTGCCGCGCGAGTTCTTCGAATCGGCCGAGTACCAGCGGATCGCCGATCTGGGCCGCACGCTCGCCGGGCTCGTCGGCGACGGCGCGTTCGTCACGCGCGGCAAGGATCGCCACGACATCGGTTCGTTCAAGGACGCGATGCGGTGGCTCTTCGCCGAGGCGCGCAAGGGTCAGTCGATCCAGCGCTACAAGGGCCTCGGCGAGATGAACCCCGAGCAGCTCTGGGAGACGACGATCAACCCCGAAACGCGTCGCGTGCTGCAGGTACGGATCGAGGACGCGGTCGCGGCCGACGAGATCTTCACGACGCTGATGGGCGACCAGGTCGAACCGCGCCGCGAGTTCATCGAGAAGAACGCGCTCGCGGTCGCGAACCTCGACATCTAGGCAGCTCCGGGCGGATCCACGGCACGCGGGTTCGTGAATTCGAATTCCATGCGGACTACGCGGCCGCGCCAGTAGGGGCGATAGTCGCCACGCACGACCCACGCGACCTCGCCATCGACCGGCACCCGCATCCCGTGCCTGTGCTCGTAGCCCCGGAATCGTCCCTGCCACGGTGTCGCATGGACTTTGCCGCGCACCCTGCGGCCGCGAGCCTCGGTGCTCACGGTGCTGACGAACCCGTCCGGGCCGAATGAAAACACGAGGCTCGCGGCGACATCTCCGTCCGTGAGGGTGGCCTCGGCCGACTGTTCGTCGATGGCCTTCCACGTGACGCCCTGGCCTGGCAGCAAAACCGTTGGGTACCACACAGACTCCGCGAGGAAGCGAAGGAGCTCGTCGCGCGCAAGGTCGCCGCGATCGCACAGTCGTGCCACCGGCACGAGGCCCATCAGCGAGGCGTGCAGGATGCCTTCGCCGGCGATGTAGGCGTCGTGCACATGAACGGCGACGCCAGGGCAGTACTCGATCGTCCCATACCAGTCGAACCCGGGTCGCCGGGTCACGACCTGCTGGTCGGATTCAAAGGGTTTCCACCGCGATGTCTCCTCGGCCAGGTTGAACGTGCCGCGATGCTCGATGCGCACGCCACGGATCATCGGCTGGCCGTCGCTGAGCGCGGCGCCGAGATAGCGCCGCACCGGCGCCGGCAATCCGACGAGCCTCGACAGATCGACCTCATGCGGTGTGACTGGTGCTGCGGCTGACTCGAGATTCCTGCGAAGCTGCGTGGTCCGCTTCCGGGAGGCTCGCCGGCCGGCGAAGGAAGCGACGGCGAGTGCAAGTCCACACACCACGGGAAAGGCGAGCAAGGCGATCAGCCCGAGTCCCGTGCCCGCCACTTCGATGGCGCCGCGCCGGTCCGCGGTCACCCGATCGCCCCTCACGAGAAACCGGCCGTCAAAGGACATCGGCACGGGTTGGCCGCTCATCGGGGCATCGGCTGTGCCCGGCAGCTGCGCGTGCACGTGCAGGTGCGCTTCATCGCTCACACCGGAGTTGCCTGCGATTCCCAGTATCTCGCCGCTGCGCACGGCCTGGCCGACAACCACGCGGACGCTGCGCGGCTGCAAATGCGCGAGTACCACCTGGATGCCGCCACACGCCAGCTGCACGTAGTTGCCGGCGAGGTGCGCGCGATCGTCGATCGCGGGCGGCGTCATGTCGGGACGGCCATCGACCACATGCAGGACCTCACCGGTGCACGGCGACGCAACGGGCCAGCCATACGTGCGGTAGGCGAGGTTGTCGCGCGGCTGAATGCCCTGTGCACGGCGACCGAGCCGATCGATCGCGACGATGTCCAGCGCGTAGCCGTTGCCGCGCCAGCGGGCAAATCGCGGTTCATCTGCCTCGCGGGTCTTCAGATGGGCGTTGATCCGGATGTCACTACCGCCGTTCACGATCAGGAACGCGCCGCCCCGCAGCGGCCATTCGAGTGCCAGTGGCGGGATCGGCGGCGGCTTGCGCCCGTGCGCTGCAAGGACCATCTGCAGCGCCGCGTATCCCACGAGCACGGCGAGCAGGCCGACCAGAACGGCCTCCCGGCGCATCGTGGGCCAGCACGCGATGCCGCGATGACGGATGAGTGTGCCCGCAGCCATCAGCGCGAAGGCGGCGGCGCAGGCCCACGGAAACCACCAGGGGGGAAGGAGCCACAGGCCTCGAAGACCGATGGCCCCGAGCGCGAGCCCGATCGTCACGATCCGTGTCCATAGTGCGAGCTTGCTGCGCGCGGCCGGGACGAACAGCCATGCGATCAGGGCGAGGGGTACGACGAGCTGCAACAGGTAGACGGTGCGCATGCGCGCGAGATCCTGCGCGATACGCTCAGACGAGCACGGCGCTCACCGGGCGCCTCAGCGACGCGGGCATGGCCGGACCGCGCCCGATGCGAACGACGAGGTCGGGCCGGCGCGCGCCGATGCCGAGGAAGGACGCGAACTGCGGCCGCAGGGCAGCCACCTCGACCGGCTGATTGATGAACGCGGTGCAGAGACCCATGGCGGTGGCCTGGAGAGCCAGGCGCTGGTAGCAGCGCCCGGCCTCGACCCAATGGACGCGATCATTCGCGTCCGAATGAATGATGGCGATGGCCGACGAGCCAAGGATGTGCGAGATGTCCTTGCGGTTCTGCTTTCGGGCGGAGAACGCCACGCGCATCGCCAACTGACCGAGCCAGCGCGGCACATCGGGGCTGCCCATGACGGGGCCGTAGAGCCCGTCGCCGCTGCGGATGGCTTCCTTCGCATTGAAGCGGATCCACGACCGGAGTTCATCGGCCCAGGCACGATCCGGAAACTGTGCGTCATTGCCCGCTGCCACGTAGTCGGCGATGGACTGCCTGCGCCCGGCGTCGGTAATCATCAGGACCGAGACGCCGTTTCCTGCGGCGGCACCTTCCAGCGAACGAAGTTCGCCGGTCGAGAGCGCCTTGCCGTCAAACAACGAGCGTGTGCATTGGCGCAGCGGTATGGCATCGAACAGCGCGGAACGCGTCGCGGGCCCGGAGGCGAAGTCAATCCGGATGCGGGACGTCGCCGCGTCCCAAGCGCATGTTCCGCCATACCCGAAGGCCTGCGCGGCCAGCAACAGGTTCTCGGTCGCGCAGCCGAGGCTCGCGAACAGGTGGTGATCGTCGGGATCCACCGCAGGACAACGACGCGAGAAATCCGCACTCACCCAGACGCAATCCGCGCCCGCTTCGAACGTCCACGGTTGCGTGTTGTGGCTCGAGGCGGCGAGTGTCGCGTAATGCACCAGTGTCACGATGTCGGGCCGCCCGTCCGCGGGCGTGCGGTGGCGCCGCAGCGCCGCGGCCGCGGCGGCATGGACGCTACGGGACATGGT
>WBZO01004699.1_pt1 | contig 14514 bp, 10 predicted proteins | sample 5204261 | NCBI WGS metagenome assembly WBZO01 (sample SAMN12412400, study PRJNA552823) | activated sludge metagenome | isolation source: activated sludge from anammox sidestream of wastewater treatment plant... | place: USA: North Carolina | collected 2017-09
GGCGATGCAGCGCTTCGGCATCGAGCCCAAGGCGGCGCTGCTGTCGCACAGCAACTTCGGCACCAGCGACCTGCCCAGCGCGGTGAAGATGCGCGCGACCCTCGCGCTGCTGCGCGAGCAGGCGCCCTGGCTCGAGGTCGACGGCGAGATGCACGGCGACCTCGCGCTGGACGGCGACGAGCGGGTCAAGGCGATGCCACGCAGCACGCTGGTCGGCGACGCCAACCTGCTGGTGCTGCCGGGCATCGACGCGGCGAACATCGCCTACAACCTGCTGAAGACCGCCGCCGGCGGCGGCATCGCGATCGGACCGGTGTTGCTCGGCGCGGCCAAGCCGGTGCACATCCTGACCCCGTCGGCGACGGTGCGGCGGATCGTCAACATGACCGCACTGACGGTCGCCGACGCCAACGTCGACGCCTGACCTGCCCGCCGCCAGCGCGCTGCCCGCCGCGGCCGGCCATGCCTGCCCGGCGCAGGCCAGCCGCCGCCGGGCGGCCCCAGGTGCCGGGGTTGAGTGCGCCGCAGCGGCGGGGGAGGAGTCCAGCCCGGCACCGCCCGCTTGGCTGCTGCACCGCGCCGGCCACGCCGCGCGGCCAGCCAAGCCGGCGCGTGGGCTTCAGATCGGTGTGGATCGACAACCGCTTCGGAGCCGGCCGAGCGACCCGTCAGCTTCCCGTCCGGGTTGTTGCAGGACGCAACGGGCGAATTTACAGACGCGGTTGGCGCAGCCATTCAGGAAATGTGAGCACATACTTATCAGACTATATGGATGGCCGTACCGGGAACCCAGACTTGAGCTTGGACGCCCTTTCCGGTAGCATTGCGCCCTTCGAATTGAGGGTTACTACGAGCTTCGGCCAGCTTGTCATCGCCGGGGCAGTCGTTGTGGAAGTTGGCGCTCGCAATCTTGGCATCGGACGCTGCGGGGCTCGTTCAGCCGGTCGCAGCCGCGGTGCCGACGCCGGCGTCATGACCTGCACCCGCACAGCCGACCGGCTGTGCTTGGCGCTCCCGGCAACCCGTCGGGTCGCAGTACGGGTGGCGGCGATGCCAACAGGCGCGAGTGGTCACTCACTGGTGGACCGAGCGGGCCGCGCGCCGCGCCGGCTAGTCCGACGAGTGGCGGGCGGTCGGCAGCCGCCGGCTGCCGCAGGCCAGGCTTGGCCACCGCGGTGTCGGGTCGGCGGCACGCTACGCGGCGAAGCGCCGGCAGCTATCAGTGGCCTGAATTTGTCGTGAATCTTGGAGTCAAGGCGTGACCATGCAGCTGCAAACCGTTCGACCCAACATCGTGCAGGCGATCCGCGCGTACCGTGCGGAGGATCTGATGAGCGCGGCCGAAGGCGCGAACCAGCACTTCCTGTACGCCGACCTCGCCGGCGCGCAGAACAAGCAGGAGGTGCTCGAGCGCATCGCCGCGGCCTTCCTGTTCCCGCCGCAGTTCGGCAAGAACCTCGACACGCTGTACGACTGCATGACCAACCTGGCGCTGAAGGCGGGGACGCAGAACGGTTTCGTCGTCGTGCTCGAACAGCTGCCCGACCACGCGCGCTTCGATCGCGAGGCGCGCGAGCAGCTGCTGGACGTGTTCCGCGAAGCGGCCGAGTTCTGGGCCGAGCGGCGCACGCCCTTCAGGTGCTTCTATTCGTTCTCCGTCGCGCGTGGCCTGGAGGCCGCGCCGGGGGATCGGGCAGAGACGGCCCCGGCCGCCGCACCGAAGCCGCCGCCGAAGGTGCAGGTGTCGAAGAACGGGTTCAACCCGAACTTCGGCGTCAACATGCCGCTGATGAGCAGCGCGTTCGACACCGCGATGTGGCTGAGCGCCGCTTGATCGAAGCCTGAGCTTGGCGCCGGCGCTCAGCGCGCCGCGCCCACCCGGCCCAGTTCGCGGGCCAGGCCGACGTACTCGGCCACCGGCACCTCCTCGGCGCGGCGTTGCAGGTCGAAGCCGGGTTGCGCGCCGCGCGCCTGCAGCCAGCGCCCGAGCGTGTGGCGCAGCAGCTTGCGCCGCTGCGAAAAGGCCACCGTCACCAGCTCGCCCAGCAGCGCCGCATCCAGCGGCGCGACCGGCAGCGGCCGCATCGAGATCACCGCCGAGTCGACCTGCGGCGCTGGCACGAAGGCGCCCGGCGGCACCGGCAGCTCCAGCTCGATCGCATAGCGCCACTGCAGCATCACCGACAGGCGCCCGTAGCTGCGGCTGCCGGCGGGTGCGGCGATCCGCTGCGCGACCTCCTTCTGCAGCATCAGGTGCTGGTCGACGACCACGTCGGCGGCGCCGAGCAGGTGGAACAGGATCGGCGTGGAGATGTTGTAGGGCAGGTTGCCGACCACGCGCAGCGATGCGCGCAGCTCCTGCGCGAGCGCGTGGAAGTCGAGGTCGAGCACGTCGGCCTCGATCACCCTCAGGCCGGGGGCGGCGCGCGCGCGCAGCCGAGCCGCCAGGTCGCGGTCGAGCTCGATCACGGTGAGCGCAGCGCAGCGCCGCAGCAGCGGCGCGGTGAGCGCGCCGCGCCCGGGGCCGATCTCGACCAGCGCTTCGCCGGGCCGCGGGTCGACCAGCGCGACGATGCGGTCGATCACCGCCGGGTCGCTCAGGAAGTGCTGACCGAAGCGCTTGCGCGCGACCAGGGCCATCGCTGCGCGCTCGCCGCCGGCGCCGCCTACGGCGGATCGCGCAGTTCGATGTAGGCCCGCGCGCGCAGCTCCCGGATCCACTCGAGGTAGGCCTGCTCGAACTTGCGCTCGCGCAGCGCGTTGCGCGCCTGCTCGCGCACCTGCTTGGCGTCCAGCGTGACCTCGCGCCGATCGACCACCTGGATCAGGTGCACGCCGAAGCGCGACACCACCGGCGCCGACACGCCGCCGATCGGCAGCCGGTTCATCGCCTCCTCAAACTCGGGCACCAGCGTGCCGGGCATCACCCAGCCGAGATCGCCGCCCTGCGCCGCGCTCGCGTCCTGCGAGTACTCGCGCGCCAGCGCCTCGAAGCTGGCGCCGCGCTCGATCTGCGCGCGCAGTGCCGCCGCCTGGTGTTCGGCCATCTCCAGGCTGACCTGCGCCGACGGCCGCAGCAGGATGTGCCGCACCAGCGTCTGCGCGACCCGCATGCTGTTCGCGTCCTGCCGGTCGACCAGCTTCAGCACGTGAAAGCCCGCGCCGCTGCGCAGCAGCGTCGGCGACACCTGGCCGGGCTGCAGCCCGCGGACCTGCGCGACGAAGGCGTCGGGCAGGCGCGACGCCGCGCGCATCCCGAGCACGCCGCCGCTCGCCCGGGTGGCGGCGTCGTCGGACATCTCGCGCGCGACCAGTGCGAAGTCCTCGCCGCGCTGCACCCGCGCCAGCGCCTGCTCGGCGCGCTCGCGCCGGCGCGCGACCTCTTCGTCGTCAGCGCCTTCGGGCACCGTCACCAGGATCTGCGCGATGTTCAGCTCGCGCTCGCGGTCCATGGTCGCGTTGCGCTTGGCGAGGAACTCGTCGATCTCGGCGTCCTGCACCCGGATGCGCTGCCCGACCTCGCGCTCGCGTACCCGCTCGGCGACGATCTGGTCGCGCAGGTTCGCGCGAAAGCGCGCGTAGTCGATGCCTTCGGCGGCGAGCCGCTGCTGCAGCTGGGCCACGCTCAGCTGGTTCGACGCGGCCACCGACTGCACCGCGCGCTGCAGCTCCGCGTCATCGACCTTGATGCCGGTCTCGCGCGCATAGGTGCTGATCACGCGTTCGTTGATCAGCGCGTCCAGCGCCTCCCGGCGCAGCTGCTCGGTGGCGGGCGGCCGGGTGCCGCGCTGCGCGCTGGCGGCGCGCATCATCGCCACCCGCTGGTCGAGCTCGGCGGCAGTCACCAGGTCGCTGTTGACCACGGCGACGATGAAGTCGCCGCGGTAGTCGGCGCTGCGCGCGGGCACCGGCGGCGTGCCGGCGCGCGGCTGCGGCTGGGCCACTGCGGCCACGGCCGCGAGCAGCAGGGCCACGGCGACGCGCACCGCGAGCGAGAGCGGGTGGGCCATGTCAGTCGAAGTAGGCCGATGCCGGCACGGTGCCGCGCCCCTCGCGCAGCGGCCGGTAGCCGGGGATATTGTCCCTCAGGATCCCCAGCGCACTGCTCCCGACCCGCGACAGCCCGTTGAGCTCCACCTGGAACACCACCTGGGTGTTGGCCTGGCTCAAGCCGGTCGACCAGCGGCTGACCGCCAGCCGCGCGATCCAGCAGCCGGCCTCGAACTCCAGGCCGACGATCGAGTCGGTCACGCGGTGGTCGTTGTTGCTGTAGTTGACCCGCCCGACCGTGTACCAGGCGCTGCGGCACGACGCGTTGGCGTCGGGCGCCGGCCGCCGGCCGTCGGGCTCGTACAGCGGCCACTGCCACGACAGCTCGTACTGCGAGGTCACGTCGCGCGCGTAGCGGTAGGTCAGGTTCAGCGTGCGAAAGGGCCGCGGCGCGTACTGCAGGCCGACGATCGCGCGCTCGAAGTCGTTGCCGTTCGGGCTCCAGCGCAGCGCCGCCTCGAGGTTCAGCGGCTGCAGCACGCTGGTCGCACCGCGCAGCAGCACGTCCGAGTAGCCGCGCTGCTCGGTCAGGCCCGACTCGGTGATCTGCTGGTCGCGGAACAGGTAGCGCTGCACGATGCCCAGCTGCAGCAGCTCGACGCCGGAGCCGGCGTCGAGCAGCCGGGTGGTCAGGCCGGCGGTCAGCGCGTTGCTGTCCGACACCCGGTCGACGCCGCTGAACGCGTTCTCCGAGAAGATGCTCGCGAAGCTGAAGTCCTTGATTGCCGAGTCGAAGTTGGGCAGCTGCGCCTGCGCGACGTAGGGCGTGTACACGTACAGCAGCCGCGGCTCCAGGGTCTGCTGCAGCGCGCGGCCGAACAGCTCGGTCGAGCGCTCGAACGTCGCACCGCCGCCGAGGCTGGCGGTCGGGATCACCCGCGACGCAGTGTTGCGGCCGTCGGCCATCGGCTCGTCCGTGTGGTACGCAGCGGCGTTGAACAGCAGGCTGGGGGTGAGCCACCAGCCGGCCTCGCGCCAGGGCCGGCTGAGCCGGCCCAGCGCGTGCAGCCGCAGGCCGTCGCTGGGCGTCGCCAGCGGCGGCAGGTAGCCCGGCGAGCTCGGCAGCTGGAAACGGTTGGCCTCGGCCTCGAAGTCCGCCCGCAGCCCCGCCGGCAGCTCGCCCAGGCCCTGCACCCCCAGCTGCAGGCTGCGGTCGAACGGCGCCTGCATCGTGTTCGGCGCCTGCAGCAGCTGCCAGCGCTGGGTGCGCAGGTACAGCTGCCCGCGCGCGGCGGGCGCCTCGAAATCGCGCTCGACCTGCGCGACCAGCGGCAGCAGCCGCGGCGTCAGCGCGCGGTGCCGGCGCGGGAAGTCGTTCCACCACTCGTCGTCGGACACGCGCTCGACGGCGAAGCCGTAGCGCAGGTCGGCCGGCAGCCGGCCCTGGTGCTCCCAGGTGGTCCACCAGCGCGTGCGCTCGGCGACGCGGTCGTTCGGCAGCAGGTCCAGCGTGCCGGTGCCGGCGAAGCTCGGCTCCAGGTAGCGCAGCTCGGCGCCGAGCGCGAAGCCGCGCCGGGTCGAGATCGACGGCGTCAGCGTCGCATCGCGGTTGGGGGCGATGTTCCAGTAGTACGGCACCGCCAGCTCGACGCCGCTGCCGGTGGTCAGCTGCATCGTCGGCGCCAGCCAGCCCGACTTGCGCCGGTCGTCCAGCGGGAAGCTCATCGACGGCAGGCGCAGCACCGTGGTGCCGAACAGCTGCAGCCGTGCGTCTTCGGCGACGCCCACACCGGCGTCGAAGTCCAGGTGCAGCTCCTCGGCCGAGATCAGCCAGTCGGGCGTCTGGCCACCGTCGCGGGTGCAGGTGCTGTAGTCGGCGCGCGTGGCGCGCGCGCGATCCTGGCCGAGGAAGTCGATGCGCTCGGCGCTGCCGGCGCCGCCGGTTGCCGCCAGCTCGTAGCGCGGCGCCAGCGCGAAGCCCTCGAGCCGCTGCAGTTGCAGCTGCAGCTGCGGCGTGTGCACGACCGTGCCCTGGAAGCTGATCCGCACCCGGCCTTCGGCGAAGGCCCGGTCCTCGGCCTGGTCGAAGCGCAGCTGGTCGGCGCGGATCACGATGCCGGCGTGGCGCAGCTCGGTTGCGCCGGTGGCGGCGACCTCCGCCTGCAGCTGCCCGGCGAGCTGGTCGGCGCGCAGGTACACCGGCGCGTTGCCCAGCGCGGCGCTGCCCGACGGCGGTGGCGACAGCCTCGGCACCAGCTGCAGCGGCAGCGCCGGATCCGACTGCGCGGCGGCCAGCGGCGCCAGCGCGGCGAGCAGCAGCGCCAGCGGCGAGCGCGCGCACCACCCACTGCTGCGCCGCGCCGGTTGCCGGCGCGAGCGGTGCGTCGTCCAGGCGGGCGGGGGAGCGGGGCAGGACACGGGCAGCGGCTGGGGTGCGGGCCCGGCGGCGCTGCATCGTCGGGCCGGTCCGTAAAATTCATTATCCAACGAGCGTTTGCACGCGCCCCGCAGCCCACATGTCGCCTCACCCAACGCCGGCTGCGATCGCGTGGCCGGATCCGGCGCGCCGCGCCGCCTTCGAGGCCTGGCTGGGCAGCGTTGCCGACGCGCACGCGCTGCTGCCGGCGACGCTCGCACCGGCCTCGGCCGACGCCAGCTTTCGCCGCTACCTGCGCGTCGCCACCGCCGCCGGCGGCAGCTGCATCGTGATGGACGCGCCGCCGCCGCAGGAGGACGTGCGGCCCTTCGTGCAGGTGGCCGGGTTGATCCGCGCGGCGGGCCTGAACGCACCGCAGGTGCACGCCGCCGATGCCGCGCAGGGCTTCCTGCTGCTGAGCGACCTCGGGCAGCAGGGCTACCTGGCCGCGCTGCAGCAGGCCGACGCCGCGGGCGCCGACGCGCTGATGCGCGACGCGATCGCCGCGCTGCTGCGCTGGCAGACCGCGATCCCGGCCGAGCGCCTGCCGCCCTACGACGAGGCGCTGCTCGCGCGCGAGCTGGCGCTGTTCCCCGCGTGGTGCGTGCAGCGCGAGTTCGGCCAGCAGTGGAGCGCCGCGCAGACCGCCGCCTGGCAGCGCGTCTGCCGCCTGCTGATCGACAGCGCGCTCGCGCAGCCCACGGTCGCGGTGCACCGCGACTGGATGCCGCGCAACCTGATGGTCGCCGAGCCCAACCCCGGCATCCTCGACTTCCAGGACGCGGTGCGCGGCCCGCTCAGCTACGACCTGGCCTCGCTGCTGCGCGACGCCTTCATCAGCTGGGACGAGGAGCGCGAGCTCGACTGGGCGGTGCGCTGGTGGAGCGATGCCCGCCACGCCGGCGTGCCGCTGGGCGAGGCGATGGCCGCCGACTTCGGCGAGTTCTGGCGTGCGCTCGAGTGGATGGGGCTGCAGCGCCACCTGAAGGTGCTGGGCATCTTCTGCCGGCTCAAGCATCGCGACGGCAAGCCGGCCTACGCCGCCGACCTGCCGCGCTTCTTCGCGTACGCAACCCGGGTCGCGCGGCGCTACGCGCCGCTCGCGCCGCTGCTGGCGCTGCTCGAGCCGCTGAGCGGCTTTGAGCCGGTCGCCGCGTTCTCGATGCGCTGACGCGGCGCCGCCGCGCAGATCCCCACGCAGACCCGCTGCGAGCTGCGCGCGTTGGCGCGCGGGGGCCTCGACCGCAGCGGCGACTCGCCAGCGACCAGCGCTCAGGAGCCGCGAGCCGCGACCAGCGGCAGCATCAGTGCCAGCGGCAGCAGCAGCGTCAGTAGCAGTCGCAGCGTCCGCTCCAGCCGCAGCCTCAGCGCCAGCCGCTGCGGCCGCGTCAGGCGCAGGCGGCGACCACCTGCGCGACCGCGGCGGTGAGCCGGCGCGCGTAGCCCAGGTGCAGGAACTCGTTCGGCCCGTGCGCGTTGCTGTGCGGGCCGAGCACGCCGCAGACCATCATCTGCGCCGCCGGGAAGCCCCGCTGCAGCATGCCCATCAGCGGAATCGTCCCGCCCTGGCCGATGTAGCCCAGCGGCGCGCCAAAGTGCGCGGCCGAGGCCGCGTCCAGGGCGCGCTGAAGCCACGGCGCCAGCGCCGGCGCGTCCCAGCCGTTGGCGCTGCTGTCCAGCCGGAAGCTCAGCTTCGCGTTGTACGGCGGGCGCTCCTCGAGCAGCGCCTGCAGCCGCTGCGCGGCGTCGGCGGCATCGACCGGCGGCGGCAGCCGCAGGCTGAGCTTGAACGCCGTGGCCGGCCGCAGCACGTTGCCGGCACTGGCCAGGTCGGGCAGGCCGCCGGCGCCGGTCACGCTCAGCGCCGGCCGCCAGGTGCGGTTCAGCAGCAGCTGCGCCGGGTCGGTGGTCACCGGCAGCACTGCGCCGCCGTCGGCGCCGCAGGCCCAGGGCAGCCGCCGGTACAGCTGCTCGCCCAGCACCGCCGCGGTCGCGCGCGCCTGCTCGGCGCGCAGCGCCGGAATCGCGCAGTGGAAGGCCGGCGGCAGCAGCTCGCCGCTGGCCGCATCCTCGAGCCGGTCGAGCAGGTGGCGCAGGATGCGAAAGCTCGACGGCACCACGCCGCTGGCGTCGCCCGAGTGCAGGCCTTCGCGCAGCACCTCGACCTGCAGCACGCCGCTGACCAGCCCGCGCAGGCTGGTGGTCAGCCACAGCTGCTCGTAGTTGCCGGCACCGCTGTCCAGGCACACCACCAGGGCGACCTCGCCCAGCCGCGCGCGCAGCGCGTCGAGGTAGGCGGGCAGGTCGGGCGAGCCGCTCTCCTCGCTGGTCTCGATCAGGCCGACGCAGCGCGGCCGCGGCAGGCCCAGCGCGTCGATCGCCTCGATCGCGGTGATCGCCGCGTAGGCCGCGTAGCCGTCGTCGGCACCGCCGCGGCCGTAGAGCTTGCCGTCCTCGACCTTCGGCGTCCACGGCCCGAGGCCGGCGCGCCAGCCGTTGAACTCGGGCTGCTTGTCTAGGTGGCCGTAGAACACCACCGTGCGCTCGCCGGCGGCCGCCGTGCGCTGCGCTGCGTCACCGCCGCCGACCGCGACCGCCGGCCGATCGACCTCAACAGTCGGCGCGCGCCCGGCGCTGGCCGGCACTTCGAAGTACAGCAGCGGCGTGCGGCCTTCGAGCCGTACGACTTCGAGCCTCAGGCCGGCGATGCGGCGCGCGTCGATCCAGCTCACCGCGTCGCGCACCACCCGCTCCAGGTGGCCGTGCGCCTGCCAGTCGGGGTCGAACATCGGGCTCTTCGCCGGCACCCGGATGTAGTCGATCAGCGCCGGCAGGATGCGCTCCTCCCAGGCCTGATCGACAAAGCTGCCGAGCGCGGTCGAGTGCGCGGCGTTGACAACGGGCACTTGATCCGGAGAGTTCATCGTCTGCATCTTGCTGGGCGTCAGGTCGAGCCTTCATCGAAGTAGTCGCCGTCGATCTTCGGCACCTTCAGCGAGCGCGTGGACACCCCGACGTCGTGGTCCAGCATCAGCATCGCCAGTTGCGCGCCGTCGATGAGTACGATCTTCTCGACCGACTGGGCGAAGTCGAGGGCTTGCGGGGTGTAGCGCGAGGTCGTGATGAACACGCCCTTGTGGGCACGTTGCCCTGCGAGCGCGCCGTAGAAGGCCTGCACCTCCGGCCGACCGACAACGTTCTGCCAGCGCTTGGCCTGCACGTAGACCTTCTCCAGGCCCAGTTTGTCGAGGGAAATGACGCCGTCGATGCCGCCGTCGCCGACCCCACCCACGCGCTGCAGGTCCGAGCGGCTGGTGCCGTAACCCAGCCGGTGCAGCAGGTCGAGCACGATCGATTCGAAGAACGTCGGCGATACGTTTGCCAGTGCTTCCAGCAGTTCGTCGGCGACCGCGCGCCGGATCTGCGCGAGTGCTTGCTCGAGTCGGTCGTCCGGGCTCTGGCTCGGCTCCGCGTGGTCGTCCGCGGCAGCGTCCACCGCAGACTGCACCGTGTCGTCGGCCACCGGGCGCAACCGCACGTCGAGGAAGTCGAAGCTCAGCTTGCGCAGCTCGTCCGGCGTCAGCGGCGCGGGATGTGCGCGCACGAACTCGCGCCCTTGCGCGGTCAGCTTCCAGATGCCGCGGCGTGGGCTGGACGACAGGCCAGCGCGCTTCAGCCGGTCGTGTGCCCACCCGACGCGGTTGCGGTAGATCGCCATCGTCCCGCTCGGCAGCAGCAGCTGCCGCTCCTGCGGCGTGACTGCGAGCGCGTCGGCAGCGGCATCCTGCGCCTGCCGCGTCGCTGCGCCGTCGGGTTGCGTCTCCAGGAAACGCAGCAGCGGCTCGATGAACCGGTCGTAGGTCGGTATCGCCATCGCGGTGGATCGACGGGGGCTTGTGGTTCTGCAGCGCGGTTCGAATGACTCGATGCGTCGCCCGCAGGACTATTGTCCTGCGGGCAACCCCAGGCGGTCGAGCCAGTCGCCGAGCACGGCGAACACCTGCTCGCGCTCGGGCTCGTTGAAGATCTCGTGCGCGAGGCCCGGGAACGCATGCGCGGTCACGGCCGTGGCCGGCGCGGCGGCGGCGAAGGCGGCGCTGCCGGCGGGGGCGACGCAGCGGTCGGCGCCGGCCCACAGCAGCAGCGTCGGCACCTGCCAGCGCGGCGCCCGGGCCTGCACGACGCGCCCGCCGGCGACGATGAAGCGCGCCAAGCGCGGGCTGATCCGGTCGTGCACCAGCGGGTCGGCGCGGTAGCGCTGCACCACCTGCGGGTCGCGCGAGATCCACCCGGGGTCGAGCCCGTTGCCCAGCGCGATCCCCGGCGCCAGCGGCCCGAGCAGCGCAAGCAGCAGCTTCTGCGCGGCGTTCATGCCCGGATCCAGCGCCGGCGACGACAGCAGCAGCGCGTCGACCGGGCGGCACCAGCGCGCGCTGCCGTCGATGCCGCCGGCGACGAAGCGCGCGGCCACCAGCCCGCCCATGCTATGGCCGAGCAGCAGCAGCGGCCCGGGCTGCGCCGCGCGCACTGCGTCGATCACCGTCGCCAGATCGCGCACCAGGTCGTCGTCGGCGCGCAGGCCGCCGCGCGCGCCGTCGCTGCGGCCGTGGCCGCGCTGGTCGTAGCCGGCTGCGGCGAAGCCCCATGCGTTCAGCCGCGCGGCCAGCGCCTCGTAGCGGCCGCTGTGCTCGCCCAGGCCGTGCACGATCAGCACGGTGCCGCGCGCGGCCGGCGCGCGCGGCCACCAGCGCAGCTGCAGCCGCAACCCGTCGTCGGTCGTCAGCGCATCGGGGGCAACGGGCACAACGGGCACAACGGGCACAACGGGCGCAACGGGTGCAACGGGCGCAACGGGCGCAACGGGTGCAACGGGTGCAACGGGTGCAACGGGCGCAACGGGAGCGCGGTCGGGGCGCGGCGCGCCGGGCTCGGTCATCGACATCTCCTGGTGGTGGCCGCGGCGCGCGCACGGCCGCTGCGACGCCCGCGCCGCCGCACTGCCGCGGTTGCGGGGCTGCGGGTCGATCGGCGACGGCGCCGCGTGCGGGACTGCAGCGGCGGCAGACGGGCGCGCACCGGATCCTCAGCTGCCGTCGTGGGGGAGGAACTCGGCGATCAGGTCGACCGTGCCGCGCCGGCCCAGGTGCGCGCCGTGCTCGCGCAGCCAGCGCTCGGCCGCCGCGTGGCCGGCGCGATGCAGCGCGAGCAGGTGGTGCCAGGCCGACTGCAGCGGCTGCGGCAGCGCGAGCGCGTCGAGCTGCTCGCCAGCTTCGATGCGGTGCACGCGCAGCGCCGCGGCCTTGCGCAGCAGCGGCGTGCGCGCCTGCGCGGTGTCGAGCTGCTCGTCGCGCACCAGCCGCTGCAGCACCGCGAGCGAGCGCAGTTCCTTCACCAGGCTGCCGTGAAAGCCGATCTCCTGGATGCGCTCGACCACCTGCGTCGGCAGCGCCGGCACGCTGCGGCGGCGGCTGGGGTGCAGCTGCACCAGCAGCAGGTCCAGGTTCGGCGACTGGTCCAGCAGCGGCAGCAGCGACGGGTTGCCCATGTAGCCGCCGTCCCAGTAGGCCTCGCCGTCGATCTGCACCGCCGGAAACAGCATCGGCAGGCAGGCCGACGCGAGCACCGCGTCGGCGTCGATCTGCTCGCCGTGGAAGATGCGCAGCTGGCCGCTGCGCACCTGGGTCGCGCCGATGTACAGCCGCATCTCGGTGCAGCCGCGCACCGCGTCGAAGTCGATCGTCTCCTGCAGCATCGCGCGCAGCGGGTTCGGCGGGCCTCCGGGCTCGAACCAGGCCTGGGCGACGTCGAACGCCGCGCGCAGCGGCGACGCCGCGAGCGCGCCGCCGGGCAGCAGGCCCAGCCAGGCTTCGGCCCACTGGGTGACCCGCAGCTGCTCGGCCACCCGCGACCAGAAGCGGCGCAGCGTCTCGCGTGCGCCCTTGCGTCCGCCGCGGTGCCAGCCGCCGGCCAGCGCCACCGCGTTCATCGCGCCGGCGCTGGAGCCGCTGATCACGCCGAAGCGGATCCGCTCCTCCTCGAGCAGCCGGTCGAGCACGCCCCAGGTGAACGCGCCGTGGGTGCCGCCGCCCTGCAGGGCCAGGTCGATGCGGCGGGTCCTCATCGGGCCAGTGTAGGGGCAGGCCGATCGGCGGCCGCACGCGGCCCCGCCGCGGACAGCCGGCGCGGCGCGAGCGCCGCACCGGCGATCGGCTACCCTCGCGCGATGCCTGCGCCGCCGCCCGCGCCCGAGGCCGGCGCAGGGGCGCCGGACCGGCAGCCGGCGGCCGTGGCGCCGCAGGCGGCGCCGGCGAACCTGCGGCTGGCGCTGCGCTGGATGGCCGGCTGGCTGACGCTGATGACGGTGATCCCAGTCGCCGGCCGCGAGGCCACGCGCACGCTGTCGGTGTGGCAGGTGATGATCCTGCGCTCGCTGATCGGGCTGCTGCTGCTGTGGCCGCTGGTGCGCGCGGCCGGCGGGCTGCGCGCGATGCGCACGCCGCGGCTCGCGCAGCACGCGGCGCGCAACCTGGTGCACTACCTGGCGCAGGCCGGCTGGTTCCTCGCGCTCGGCCTGATCCCGCTGGCGCAGGTGGTGGCGATCGAGTTCACGATGCCGATCTGGACTGCGCTGCTGGCCGCAGCCTTCCTGGCTGAGCGGATCGACCGCGCGAAGCTGCTGGCGATCGTGCTCGGGCTGGTCGGGGTCGGCCTGATCGTGCGCCCGCTGGGTGCGAGCCCGAGCGCCGGCCAGCTGGTCGCGCTGGCCGCGGCGGTGGGCTTCGCGGTGTCGGTGACGATGACCAAGGCACTCACGCGCACCGACCACGCCACCCAGATCATGTTCTGGATGCTGGTCGTGCAGTCGCTGCTGGGCGTCGTGCCGGCGGCGCTGAGCTGGCGGCCGCTGACGCCGGCGGTCAGCGGCTGGGTGCTGGTGGTCGCCTTCTGCGGCACCTTCTCGCACTACTGCATGGCGCGCGCGATGCACCACGCCGAGGCGACGGTGATCGTGCCGATCGACTTCCTGCGCGTGCCGCTGACCGCGCTCGCCGGCTGGGCGATCTACGCCGAGCGCATCGACCTGCTGACGCTCGCCGGCGCGGCGCTGATCCTCGGCGGCAACTTCCTCAACGTGCTGCGACCGACGCGCCGCACGTGGGGCGAGCGCGCGCGCAGGCGCTGAAGCCGGCTGCCGCGCACGGCGCGCGCTGCGCGATGTGCCGTGCGCAGTGCACGGCGCGCGTGGCGCAGTGCATGGCGCGCGTGGTGCGGTGCCCGGCGCGCGCGGCGCGCTCGCCGCCACGCGGCGGGCGTGGTCGCCTGCCGGCCCTGGGTACCGCCACACCGGCGGGGCTCAGGTGCCGCAGTAGGTCTGGTACGCGGCGGTCAGCTCCGGCGGTGCGGGCAAGGCCAGGTCGGCGCAGTCGGGCCGCTCGTCGAAGGGTGTGGCCAGCGCCGCCAGCAGGCGCTGCATCGGGCCCAGGTCGCCGCCGACCGCGGCCGCCAGCGCCGCCTCGACCTGGTGGTTGCGCGCAATCAAGATCGGGTTCGCGCGGCGCAGCCGCTGCGCGAGCGCGGCGCCGCTGCCGGCGCGCTCGCGCCAGCGCGCGAGCCACGGCGTGATCGCCGCCGGCGCGTCGGCGAACAGCGCGCGCAGCGGCGCCTCGTCGCCGGCCGCGGCCTCGGCCAGCCGCCGCCAGCCGAGCGTGAAGTCGACGCGGTGCGCGCGCAGCAGCTCGAGCCAGTCGTCGCCCAGGCGCTGGTCGGCGTCGTCGTCGCCGGGCACGTCCAGGCCGAGCTTGGCGCGCAGCACCGCGAGCCAGTGCGCGCGGTAGCGGGCGTCGGTGCGGCTCAGCGCCTCGTTCGCCAGCACGAGCGCGCGCTCGGCGTCGGTGTCGATCAGCGGCAGCAGCGCTTCGGCCAGCCGCGCCAGGTTCCACTGCAGGATGCGCGGCTGGTTGCCGAACGCGTAGCGCCCCAGGTGGTCGATCGAGCTGAACACCGTGCCCGGGTCGTAGGCCTCCAGGTACGCGCAGGGGCCGTAGTCGATCGTCTCGCCGGAGATCGTGGTGTTGTCGGTGTTCATCACGCCGTGGATGAAGCCCACG